>ERZ652168.16-NODE-16-length-99668-cov-19.4319_pt1 | contig 99668 bp, 81 predicted proteins | sample MGYA00514763_ERZ652168 | MGnify/ENA metagenome assembly ERZ652168
GTGGAGGGGCTGCGGCTGGTCAACACCCTCTTTGTGGGGGAATATGACGAGACAGAGGTGGTGGACGCCGCCCTGGAGGGCATGGTGTCCGGCCTGGGCGACCGCTGGAGCTACTACCTGACGGCTGATGAGCTGGAGGCCCAGAACCAGCGCCGCACCAACCAGTATGTGGGGGTTGGGATTACCGTCAACTACACACGGGAGGAGGGACTCTATATCCTCGCGGTGGAGGCCGGGGGCCCCGCCGAGGCGGCTGGATTGGAAGCCGGGGAGGTCATTACCGCTGTAGACGGTGCCTCCCTGGCGGGAGAGGCACGCTATGAGGGCGCGAATCTTATCCAGGGGGAGGCGGGCACCACCGTCACCCTGGAGGTGCTGGGGGAGGACGGGGCGGCCCGCACCGTGGAGGTGGAGCGGGCCGAGCTGAAGAACGACCCGGTGGAGAGCCGGATGCTGGAGGGAAAGGTGGGCTATGTGCGCCTGCTCAACTTCTACGACCACAGCGCCCAGCGGCTGGAGGAGGCCGTCACCCAGCTCCGGGAGCAGGGGGCGGAGGCGCTGGTCTTTGACATGCGGAACAACGGCGGCGGCTACCTGAGCCAGCTCACCGACATGCTGGACTTCCTGCTGCCCGAGGGCCCCATCTTCATCAGCCGCGACCGGGCGGGCCATGAGGAGATCACCAACTCCGACGCGGACTGTGTGGAACTGCCCATGGCGGTGCTGGTCAACGCCGACACCTACTCCGCCGCCGAGTTTTTCGCCGCCGAGCTCCAGGAGCAGGGCGCGGCGGTGATCGTAGGGGAGCCCACCAGCGGCAAGGGCTACTCCCAGCAGACCTTCCCTCTGCCCCACGGCGGCGCCGTGGCCATCTCCACCGGCGCCTACTTCACCGGAAGTGGCGCCTCCCTTATCGGCACCGGCCTGACCCTGGACGCGGAGGTATACAACACCGGAGCGGAGGATACTCAATTGGCCGCCGCGCTGGAATTGCTGAAAATCCGGTAAAAAAGTCTTGACTGTAAACCCACTTGATACCCTACCGTGGAGACAGGGAGGCGAGCAGAGTGACGATCGGTGAGCTGGAGGCCGCCCTGGACATGCCCAGGGCCAATATCCGCTTTTATGAGCAGGAGGGCTTCATTCACCCCAGGCGGGGGGCGAACAACTACCGGGACTACACGGAGGAGGACGCGGATACCCTGCGCAAAGTGAAGCTGCTGCGGCAGCTCGGACTGTCCCTGGAGGAGATCCGGCAGGCCCAGCGGGGAGAGCGCCCTCTGGCGGCCCTGCTGGGGGAGCAGGAGGCCGCCCTGGCGCGGCGGCGGGCAGAGCTGGACTGGGTGGGACAGGTGTGCCGCGCCATGCGGGAGGACGGGGTGGAGTTTGCCACCCTGGACGCCCACAGGTACCTCAGCCGGCTGGACCGCCCGGCGGATCAGCCCGGCTTTTTCGATCTGCGGGCCGACGCGGCCCCCACCGTCTCCCACCCCTGGCGGCGCTATTTCGCCCGCGGCCTGGACTACAGCCTTTGCAGCTTTCTGTGGATGGTGGTGTGCCTGTTCCTGTTCCGCTGGTTTCCTGAGAACAACTGGGGAGTCCGGCTGCTGAATGCCTACGCCGCTTACGGTATCCTGCTGGCGGCGGAGCCCCTGCTCCTGTGCACCTGGGGGTATACGCCGGGCAAGTGGATATTTGGGCTGGCGGTCCGAAACCGGGACGGGGGAAAGCTCACCTGGGGCCGGGCCCTGTCCCGCACCTGGGGGGTGTTCGCCCGGGGCGAGGGGTACGGCATCCCCATCTATGTCCTCTGGCGCAATTACAAGTGCTGGCGTCGGTGCAGAGACGGAGAACCGGAGGACTGGGAGGAGGACACCTCCTATACCATGAAGGACGAGAGCGGCCTGCGCATCGGGGGCTTTGTCGCCGCCCGGGCCGCCCTGTTTGGCCTGAGCCTGGTCCTGGCACTTCAGGCGACCCTGATGCCCCTCCACCGGGGGCCTCTCACTCCGGAGGCATACGCCGCCAACGTCAACGACTGGTGCCGGAGGCTGGATGTGTGCTCCGGCGAGCGGATGAACGGGGCGGGTGAGTGGGAGAAGGATATCGCGCCGGGGCGCTCTGCGGTGTGCTGGCCGGGCGAAGGCGGTCCGCCGCACCAGCTCACCGTCAATGGCGCGGGAGAGGTCACCGGGGTACGCATCGTGATGGAGCGCACCGGGGAGGAGGTGCTGTTCGGAAGCACCACCCAGCAGTCTCTGGCGGCTGCGGCCTTTGCCGCCGCCCAGCCGGGGTGGAACGGCGTGTCCTGGTGGAGCAGCGGTGTGCTTCAGGCCGTCGGAAGCCGGCCCTTTGACAGCTATACCCTCCAGGCCGGGGCGGTGACCGTTACCCAGATGGTCTCCTGGGAGGGCTACCAGGATGTGGGGGGCTGGCTGCTTGCCGAGGACGGCGTGCCGGAGGAGGAGCTGTACTACCGGACGGAGTTCACCATGACCCTCCAGACATAGAAGATATAAAACCCCGCCGGCGAAGCCGGTGGGGTTCAGTCTTTGGCAAAAGTCGTTAGATCCAACGTGAAAGGGAACCCGGATGGTTCATCTCCGGATCAGGAGCCGCAGCAAGCGGCGGTCGTGCTCCGAATCGCCCTGCGGGGCGGTTTTTCACACGATCCCTCCCTCCGAATGTTTAACAGGAGGGTTTATCGACAGTATCTTAATACGATTGCGGAGCGCTTTGCCCCTCTGCCGCCCGGCGGACAGGCGGCGTGGGGAGGCTGGGCTCTCTCTGCCCGGCCAGCAGAAAGCCGCTGGTCAGGGCGGTGAGGGGAGCCACAGTCACCAGACCGAAGGAACCCACGATGGTGTGTATGATTTCTGAGGCGACATACTTGTAGTTGAGAATGTTATAAAGGGGAGTGCCCTGGGCCATAAAGACCATGAGCAGGGCCACGTAGCCGCCGGAGTAGGCCAGCAGGAGGGTGGTTGTCATAGTGCCCATGGCCGCCCGCCCCACATTCATACCGGAGCGTACCGCCTCCCAGCGGGAGATATCAGGGCGCTTTTTCACTACCTCGTTGACCGCAGATGTGATATCCACCGCCAGATCCATCACCGCGCCGGAGGAGCCGATGAAGATCGCCGCCATAAAGATCTGGGTCAGGTTGAGATCCTGATATCCGGAGTAGAGCAGACTCTCCGAGTAGGACATAACGGCCCCGTGGATCTGAAACAGGTCGGTAAACACAATGCCCAGCACACATGTGACCAGTATCCCCAGGAACGCACCCGACACGGCGGCGGCGCACCGCCGCTCGAAGCCGTAGACCAGGGCGATGATCAGCAGGGTGAGGGCCAGAGTAACCGCCAGGCCGACCAGGATGGGGTTCCAGCCCTTGAGGTAGAGGGGCACCAGAACCTTCCACAGCATCAGCACCGTCAGCACGAAGGAGACGATGGCCCGCAGGCCGGTACGCCCGGCGAAGAGGATCAGGAACACGGCGAAGACGGCGGCCAGCAGAGCCTCCTTGCCGATGCGGTAGTGGTCGGTCATGGTGACGGAGAGAATCTCGTCCTCCTGGTAGCTGACCACCACCATGGCCTTGTCACCGGGGGCGAAGAGCTTGTCCTGCTCCAGGGAGCCGTTGAGCATGTTGATGCCGGTGGCGGTCCGTCCCTGAAACCGGCCGCCCAGCAGCTCCAGAGTGCAGCGCTGCTCACCGGAGCGGACGAGCCCGGTGTCCACGATGGTGGAGTCGTCCACCGCCAGCACCCGGGCCGCGCAGCGGTCGGCCTCCTGGTACTGGACGGCCCCTTCATACCCGGTGGGGAGGAGCAGCAGCAGGGCGGTCAGCGCCAGGCAGAGCACGACGGGGACGTAATAGCGGCGCTGGGCGGGGTCACGTAGAAAACGCATAGATGGATAAGTCCTTTCTGCGCCGAGGCGGATGAGGTCGGGAGACCCCATCCGCCTCGGCTGTATGGAAGTGGGAAAGCAGGGGTTAGGCTATGCCGAGCATGCCGGCCAGCTTGTGATAGATCTGAGTATTGTCGTAGTAGCCGTTGAACTGCCCGGCGTTAACACCGTGGGCCAGCACGGCCACGGGCAGGCCGGTGTGGCTGTAAGAGGTGAAGGAGATGCCGGACTTGTTGTTGATGATGTGGGTGAGGGTGACGCTCAGAGGCTCGTAGGTGCCGTAGAGCACATATTCCTCCTGCTCGTACTGGCTGGCAGCAGTGCCGTTGACGCTCTTCTCGTAGGCGGCGCGGAGCTGTTCCAGCTCGTAGTCGGTGAGCACCAGCTTATCGCCCTCCTCGCCCTGGGGCTTGAGGCCGAAGAGCGCCTCCACATCCTTCAGGACATCCTCAAAGGAGGTCTTGTCCTCCTTGTACCTGGACACGTAGTCGCTGTCGAACTTGGCGTAGGAGATCTTCTGGCTCTCCAGCAGATCCAGATAGGTGTCGTAGTCGGTGCCGGCAAAGCCGATGGTGAGGCCGCCGGTTTCGTGGTCGCCGGTGACCAGGATCAGGGTCTCATCGGCGTGCTCCTTGGCGAAGTCGATGGCCACCTGTACCGCATCGGCCAGGGCCTGCGTGTCGTGGATGGTGGAGGCGGCGTCGTTGGCGTGGCAGGCCCAGTCGATCTTGCCGCCCTCGCACATCATAAAGAAGCCGTCCTTGTCCTGGGAGAGCACCTCAATTCCCTTTTCCACGTAGTCGGCCAGGGCCCACATGTCGTCGGTGCGGTCGATCTCGTAGGCCATGGCGTCGCTGTCGGCCAGGTGCTCGTCGATGATTACCACCGGGCCGCCGGTGACCTGCTCGGCCTCAGCCTGGGTCTTGACCACATGATAGCCCGCCTTTTCCGCCAGGGCGTACAGATCGGCCTGATCTCCCTCGGCGCCGGTGGGCTTGAGCAGGCCGCCGCCGGCGAAGTACTCAAAGCCGGAGTCGATGAGCTCCAGGCCGATGTCGTAGTAGTCATTGCGGCTGGCCTGGTGGGCATAGAAGGCGGCAGGGGTGGCATGGTTGAGGTTGACGGAGGTAATGACGCCCACCGAATAGCCCTTCTGGGCGTGGAGCTGTTCGGCAATGGTTTCGTAGGAAATGGTGCCGGTTTCGTCCACGTTGATGGAGCCGGAGTAGGTCTTGTAGCCGGTGGAGATGGAGGTGGCGGTGGAGGCGGAGTCGGGGGCAAAGGAGTTGGAGTCATAAGTCACGGCGGAGCCGGCGGCCTCAAAGTTCATGAAGTTGAGGTACTCGGGACCGTCCAGAATGGCTCCGCCGTTGTCGTCCAGGCTGGGCTGGGCCTGCCGATAGTCGGCGTCGTTCAGCGCACCCAGGAAATCGGATGTGGACTGGATCTGGGGATAGCTCATGCCGTCGCCAATGAAGAGAAACACGTATTTGGGGGCTTTGACGGTGGAGCCGGTGGTGGAGAGGGACTGAACCTCGGCGGCAGGCGTGGGGGTGGGATCGGGCGCGGCGGCCGTGGGATTGCCGCAGGCAGCCAGGGCCGTGCCCAGCGTCAGGGCGGCCGTGGACAGGGCCAGGGGACGCTTCCAATTCATTCTGATTCCTCCAAAGTTATTTTGATGCGCTCGGTACGTTGCCATGATAGCGGATAGATTGGGGAGTGCGCTATCAGCGTGGTGTAAAACAAGCTAAACTCTTTGTAAGATATCGTAAAGGAAAGGTGAGGCGCGGGGGTTGACAAGCGGCGGAACCGGAGTGATAATCAGAGGGCGGAACGAAAAACACGGCCCGGTTGGTAGTCCGGGCGCGGTCCGGGGGAGCGTCCCGCCCCCGGGACCGTCAGTAACCTGCCTCCTTGGTTGTCCGCGCTCCGCGCAAGACCTATATTTAAGGAGGACAACTTCATATGGAATGCGGCTATGCGAGGCTGACGGTCTGGTTTGCCGACCCCTTCTGGGTGGGCGTGTATGAGCGGGAGGCGGAGGGGCGCCTGGAGGTGTGCCGCCATACCTTCGGCGCCGAGCCGAAGGACGGAGAGGTTTGGCAGTGGCTCCTGTCGGCGTGGCGGGGCCTGGACTTTAGTCCAGCGGTAGAGGCGCCCCGGCGTCCATCTGGCCGGGAGAATCCCAAGCGGGTCCGGCGGCAGGCGCGGAACCGTCCAGAGAAAACCGGCGTCGGCACGAAGGCCCAGCAGGCCCTCCAGCTCCAGTGGGAGGCGCGCAGGGCGGAACGGGCGCAGCGGCATCGCCAAAGGGACGCGGCGGAGGAGGAGCGCAGGTTCCGCCTCCGCCAGGAGAAAAAGAAGGAGAAGCGCCGGGGGCACTAACCCCCGGCGCTTCCTATATCCTCCGCCCTCATAAACCGGGCCCCGGCGCATATCCTGTTCCCGAGGTGATGGGGTTGGTGGGAATTGTGGCGCTGGAGGAGCGGCGGGGCCGCCGCCCGGTGGTGACGGAGGAGCGGGTGCTGGGCCTGCGCTGTCTGCGGGTGTCGGTGCCGGTCCGCCCCGGTCTGCGGGATGACAGGCGGAAGAGACGGGCGGAGCAGGGGGCGGCGGCCCTGTACCGCGCAGGAGTACGGCGGGCGCTGACGGCGGAGGATTTTCCCGACTGGCCCGCGCTGGAGGGACAGGGGCTGCGGAGTGTGGACCTGGAGCCCTTCTGCCAGGCTATCGCCGTCCCCCTGGCCCTGGCCGCGCTCCGGCGGGCGGGCATACTGCGGGTGCGGGCCACTGTGGCCCTGTCCGGCCCCCGGGTGAGCCGGCCGCTGTTTGCTGCGGCGGCGCGCCTGTGTCCCCAGGTGCGCCATCTGGTGGTGGATGTGCCCGGCGAGGGGGAGGAACTGGCGGCGTGGCTGCGGGAGGAGTATGGCGCGGCGGTGCTGCGGCCCGGCGGGGCGGCCCCCGACGTGACCCTGGCCTTCGGCCCGGGCGGGGAGGAGAGGGGAACGGTGCTCCGGCTGTACGGCCCCGTGCCCGGGCTGGCCGGCCTGCGCCCCATACTGGAGGAGGGGGGGCTGCCGCCGGACCTGGCCCCCCTTCCGCTGCTGTCCCTGTTGTGGGAGTGCGGCCGCCTGACAGAGGGACAGATCCGGATTCATGCCACATGATGGGAAATAATTGACTTGACAGAAGGTGGGAAACTACCTATAATATCGTATTAACGTGGCGTAATGTTTCTGTTGAGATTTCAGAAGAGGCCTGGTTGAGGCCTTTTGACCGATAAGGAAGAAGCAAAAAAGAAAGGTGTGCGCATACGGCAATGGCGAAAGAATTTAAGCTGAGCGCGGAGCGCTTGGAGGAGCTCAAGCAGGAGCTCAACTATCTGAAGACCGTCCGGGAGAAGGAGGTCGCCGACCAGATCAAGGAGGCCCGCTCCTTCGGCGACCTGTCCGAGAACAGTGAGTACGACGAGGCCAAGAACGAGCAGGGTAAGCTCTACTCCCGCATCGCGGAGGTGGAGAACATCCTGGCCAACTATGTGGTCATCGAGGAGCATGAGACCGACCCCAATTCCGTCCGCCTGGGCTCCAAGGTCAAGGTACTGGATCTGGAGTTCGAGGAGGAGGAGAGCTACCAGGTGGTGGGCTCCCAGGAGGCCGACCCCATGAACGGCCGTATCTCCGAGGACTCCCCCTTCGGCAAGGCCCTGCTGGGCAACGCAGTGGGTGACGAGGTTCAGGTGGAGGCCCCCGCCGGCGTACTGAGGTACCGTATTTTAGAGATTCAAAAGTAAGGAGCAGAGTCATGAGCACAGAAGAGAGAAGCGTCAACCAGCCCGAGGAGCAGCCGTCCCTGTCCGAACAGCGCCTGATCCGCCGCGCCAAGCTCAAGGAGCTGCAGGATGCGGGCCAGGATCCCTTCCAGATCACCAAATTTGTGGTGAAGCACCACTCCGCCGACATCAAAGAGGGCTTTGAGGCCCTGGAGGGCAGCATGACCTCCGTGGCCGGCCGCATCATGTCCAAGCGCGGCATGGGCAAGGCCGTGTTCTGCGATCTGCAGGACGGCAAGGGCCGCATCCAGCTCTACGTCCGCGTGGACGAGCTGGGCGAGGAGGCCTTCGCCAAGTTCAAAAAGACCGACATCGGCGATATTGTGGGCGTGGAAGGCGAGGTCTTCAAGACCAAGCGGGGCGAGATCTCCGTCAAGGCCCACAAGGTGACGCTTCTCTCCAAGTCCCTCCAGCCTCTGCCCGAGAAATTCCACGGCCTGACCGACAAGGAGATGCGCTACCGCCAGCGCTATGTGGATCTGATCATGAACGAGGACGTGCGCCGTGCCTTCCGCATCCGCACCGCCTTCATCAAGCATGTGCGCAAGTTCCTGGACGAGCGGGACTACCTGGAGGTGGAGACCCCCGTCCTGAACACCATCTCCGGCGGCGCCACCGCCCGACCCTTCATCACCCACCACAACACCCTGGACATCGACATGTATATGCGCATCGCCACCGAGCTGAACCTGAAGCGGCTCACTGTGGGCGGCTTTGAGCGGGTGTATGAGATCGGCCGCATCTTCCGCAACGAGGGCATGGATCCCAAGCACAACCCGGAGTTCACCACCATCGAGCTCTATGAGGCCTATGCCGACTTCCACGACATGATGGACATTGCCGAGGGGGTTCTCTCCACCGCTGCCAAGGAGATCCTGGGCTCCTATCGTGTGACTTGGCTGGGCAACGAGATTGACCTGACTCCCGGCTGGAAGCGCATGACCATGATCGACGCCGTCCGGGAGTATGTGGGCGTGGACTTTGAGGCCATCTCCGACGACGAGGAGGCCTGCAAGGCCGCCGAGGCCAAGGGCATCGATCTGGAGGGCTGCGAGCGCACCTGGGGCACCGCCCTGTACGAGGCCTTTGACCAGCGGGTGGAGGAGAAGCTGATCCAGCCCACCTTCATCACCATGTATCCGGTGGAGGTGTCCCCGCTGACCAAGCGCTCCCCCAAGGATCCCCGCCTCACCGAGCGCTTCGAGCTGTTTATCAACCACTGTGAGTTTGCCAACGCCTTCTCCGAGCTCAACGATCCCATCGACCAGCGCGGCCGCTTCGAGCACGAGCTGGCCCTGCGTGAGATGGGCAACGACGAGGCCGGCATGATGGACGAGGATTTCATCAACGCCCTGGAGTACGGCCTGCCCCCCACGGGCGGCATGGGTATCGGCATCGACCGCTGCGTGATGCTGCTCACCGACTCCGACTCCATCCGCGACGTGATCCTCTTCCCCACGATGAAGCCCCTCGATTGAGAAACCCTTGCAGCGCAAGGGGTTGCAGGCTTTTTCAACACAAGGAAGGCCGGTTTTACCCCCGTTTTACCCCCATTGACTGAAAAGAGGGGGCGGTTTTACCCCCAGAATTTACCCCCAAACTAATTGAAGAGAATGCCACATGAGAAATGCCCATGACGATTGAGTCATGGGCATTTTTTTAGGAATTGCGTATAAGTATTCAACATGAGCGACATCGCGGATATTAAAACTGCGCCTATGTTTCGTCCATCCATAGATTCTCGTTTGAGCGGTTTTCGAAATCTTCTTGTTCTGCCGGTGTTGCTGGACGGACCATAGTCTTCCCGCAATCAGGACAGGCCACCACATTTGTTTCAGAAAAGAGATAATGGCAATTATCACACGCATAAATCATCCATATCAAGCCTCGCTTTCGTGACTAAAGTATAGCACGGAGCGAGGCTTTTTTCAATTTAGACAGGAAGGAGGCCGGTGCGATGAAATGCTTGCTCAAATATCAGTGGATCAAACTCCCCCGTAATCAACTACCGCCCGGAAAGGGCATCATGGGCATATGGGCTCGCCTGGCTTCCAGGGCCGCCTTCCGAAGTGGGAAGGCAACCTACTGCGGCTATATCAACGAAGTGACGGTTGGAACCTGGGCTGGCGGTATTGTAGGCCTTAAAAGCATCATGGGGATGAAGCGGCGGCAGCAGGCTTTGGAGATGATGGACCGTCTCGCAGATCTTTCCTATATTGGGTACACACTGGATCCAAAATCGAAGAAACTTACATACAAGATCACAGATTGGGTTGTAAGGTGCTCTGGAGAGCCCTGTACGGGCCGTGAGGCCGTTTACGTGACAGAGGGGTATGGTTTCCTATGCCTGCCCAGAAACGTCACACAGCGCCTTGTAGAGCAAGGCTATTCATTTGATGAGTCAGACGCATGGCTGGACCTTTGGTGCCACACGGTATGGCAGGAGCCGAGCAATGTGTTCTCTCATATGGCGCCGTCAGTCCAATTTGGGCAGTACGGTGCGGTTTTGACCTTGGAGTTCCTTGGCAGGCGTTGGAGATGGGAAAAGACGAAGGTCTGGCGCTTTTTCAGAAAACACGCGGATGCCTTCCCGCTGTATAAGCTGCCAGGTTCCTTTGGATGTCTGGTCTTCAATGCCGCTTATCCCACCGGTGAAAGAATACCGCAGCCCGCCATGGATCAAATAGAACGTATTTTGAGTGAAATACGTATTTTGGGCAGAAATGCGCGCAACAAAACATCAAGCGACCATGCCCAACTCTGCAAACTGGTTGCGTGGTATAGCCGTACCATTTTGCAGCAGGAGCAGACAAAAACTGGCCAAGCATCAGCGGTGGAGGGCCGTGTTGCACATTCGGACTGTAATAATACGCGTGCGTATTTTTCTCCGTGTAAGATTTTAGAGTATGTATGGGAGGACTGCCAAGGTGTCACTTCATGCATGGCGCGATTTGAATTTTTCCACAGTGTTTTGCCTCGGGCCGGACCTGTGGATCAGGATAACGGAGGTATTGAACATGACAGATTTGAAGGCATCCCCTTGTGGTGAAATGTCAGATCAGGGACAAGGCCCTTCTCAAAAACTGCTGCGCGACCTTTTGGAACGCAGAGGGCTTATAGAAGACTCCAGCATCAGAAATGAGAAAGCGCGGGTAGCTGAAAAGGAACTGCGCCGGAATATGTACCACAACACGCAGGTTATGCTTAAAAACTATCGTGATATCGTTTGGGCGCTGGAATGCTTTCCCGGTGAGATTGCCCAGGAACTGGAACAGCCTTTGAAGGATGTGGATGCGCTTCTCAGTGCGGTAGACGCTCAGATTGCTATGGGAAATGCAAAACTGGAGCACCGCCTGCTCAGCATCCGTAAGTCACGGCTGCTTCTGGACCGAATCAACGAAGCGCTGACGGTGCTGCGCCATAAGCCTGGAAACGGAGAAATGCTGTACAATATCATTTTCCAGACCTTTATAACGCCGGACAAGCCTAGTCACTCGGAAATTCTGTATCGATTGGATATCTCTGAACGTCACTACTACCGCCTGCGCCAGCAGGCAGTGAATATCCTCTCCATACGCCTGTGGACAGCTCCACAGGGGTGCCTAGACGCCTGGTTTGAGATCCTGACACTCTTGGAGGGCTGATGGCAGGAACGATGGCAGAAAAGTGGCGGAAAAATGGCAAGGTCGGTGCGGCTGACAGGAGGAGTACAAATGTGCTATCCTGATATCGTCCAAAACTGGACCTGACGGCAAGAAGCCGCCTTGAAGTGATTTTACTGGTCGCTTTGAGGCGGCTTTTTTGCTGTCAAAACAAAAAATGAGGAGGTACGCAAATGGCGAACGACGAGAAAAAACAAGATCAAAGGGACGGGATAGCCCATCGTTTGGGAGGCTGGGTCCACGTAGCGGTGATTGCCTGCTATATGGCTGTGCTGTTCGTGCAGCCTGCTGCAGCGGCAGATGATATGTGGACGAGGTTTTCAAACATCATAGCAGATGTTTATGGCGAGTTGCTGGGCATATCCACCATTGTCGCCGTTACGGCAGCCGCGGTAGCCCTGCTGGTGCGTATGATCTCCCGCAATGAGCGGGCTGTTGCGGAGGCGACAAGTTGGCTGAAGCGGATTGTTGTGACATGGATTGTGCTGAATACTCTGGGATTCATCGTCGCTTATCTGCAGCCGCTGATCCAGGGCGGACAGTATACCCCCACCTAATGATAAGTGACAAAATTACTGTACAATAGACAAAATTATGCTCCTCAAAATTCCAAGCTGCACGAACCACCGTGGATTCCATGATGCTGCGAATGGCACAAATCGCGTGGAATCATGGACTCGGCTTGCTGGTCATTGACGAGATATTTTGTGAAAAGCAATCGACAGTGCATCGGTTGCTTTTTTATGGAAAGGGGAATTTTTATGATTTATCATAGAAACTCAGTGTACAGTAATTTTGTAAGTTTACCACACGGACAGAAGAAGCACCCATCTTTACCAAGCCTCAGAAACAGGCGCAGTGTATATAAATTTTGTAATAAAGCCTGCATATTTGAGGCAATCAGTGTACCTATTTTTTGTCACTGAACACCTAAACCAGCGCTACATCAAACCGATTGAGGAGGACCTGTCAATGAAGAAAAAAATCTTTTCCATCTCTGCATCACTTCTGCTTTTGACCATGTTGACCATTCCTGCCGGTGCTGCCAATGTGGATGTCACAGACCCGGATGCCATGCTACCGGTCGATATCATCCTTGACCAAGATAATCGGGAAATCAGGAAAGTGTACGATCTCTCCCCCAATACCGATCCGTCCACATTGCCTATGCAGCAGTTTGAAAGGGATGGCCTCCTCTATGAATGCACAGATGTGTTGCGTGAGGTCATCATCGGCAGCGAAACGCAGGTGATTACGCAGACGGAAACGGTGGAAAGCGACAAGAAAGATATGGAGACGATTTTATCGCTTCTGCCACAGGAAAAGGAAGTTACCACAGAGGAGGGCTTTTCCGGGACTCTGCACCTGGATTTGGACAGTATCAAAACTGAGCCAGCCGGATATGGAAGTTCTACCAAGCCGGTGACCGCTACGCGCACCTATCCAAACTTGGCAAGCCAAGATCTCAACCACCTGCCAAAGAGCATTACGGAGGGGGGCAGAACGCTCAATCTGCAAGATGTCCAATGGCAAACGGATAACACCTATAACGCCGACGACTATGAGATTGGCGACCGCTTTACTGCGGTTTGTACCTATGGCGGCAGCAAAACAGTCAGCTATGTGACCGGCTATACCACAACGGCTGACTATACGGGCGAGGTTTACCGCACTGGCGTCACGGTAATCCGTTATACGGTTATTTTCACAGGTACTCCGATTGAGCCGGTTTTATCAGAAGAAACGCAGGATGCTGGGGAAATAACAAGTTGGCTGATGGTGTTACTGCCGGCACTGGGTGCTCTCGGCATTGGCGCAGGCGGAGCATATTTCTTTATGAAGCGGAAGGAGCGAAAAATGTATGAAGAACTGGGTGAGAACAATGGCGCTGTTGCTGGGCATCACGGCGATGATGATGACGCCGGCACTAGCGGCGGATTATGAGTTTGATGCACCGGACGGCGGCATGTACGCACCTCCCACCTCAGTTGACCAAGTGATCGTGGTCGGTGGAGGGGTGACTGAGAGCAGCAATATTGACCGCAGCAAGAACACTGCTATCATCGCGCCGCCTTTTGGCAGCCCGGAATCCTACCAGCCCGGAGCTGGTACGGTTCTGATCCCACAGGCATCCACGGCAACAGGGAACACGGGTGGCAGTGATACAGTCTACCTTCCCCCTGCATCTTATGTGGATGGTACTCCCACAGAGGACACGAGCCTGAGCAGCACCAAATTTACGCTTCCTGATGGGCTCTACTATACAGATGGGAGCATTGGTCGGCTAAAAATCCCTGTTTTGGGGTTGTCCGTCAAAGTTTATGAGAATGAGAGTCTTGAGAACCTCGCCAAAGGGGCCGGCCACTTTAAGTCTACTTCCTGCTGGGATGGAAATGTGGGGCTTGCTGGTCATAATCGCGGTGTGGCAAACCATTTCGGAAAGATCCATACTTTGGAGAACGGTGACAAAATCACCTATACCACCAAACTGGGCACCAGGACCTACGAGGTATTTTTTGTGGGGCAGATCGAGGAAACAGACTTTTCAAGACTCGGTCGGACAAGCGAAAATATGATCACACTGATTACTTGCGTTCGGAATGTGCCGGAGATGCGCTGGTGTGTCCAGGCCCGGGAAATCACCTGACTACCAAACTTTTGTTGTAAAATTCCTCTCTGTCCGGTAGAATATAAGCAAAGATACATGAGAGGAGGCAGTCAGTATGAAAAAACTATGTTTGGTGGCTCTAAGCATCACCTTGGCCGTGGTACTCGCCTGTCCGGCCCTGGCAACGTCCTCAGAAGAGGAAATCGCAGCGGAATATCTGAAAGAACAGGGGATTCTGGAAGGAGACCAAAACGGAGACATGAACCTCGCGTCCGGTCTGACCCGGGCGCAGTTGGCCGCAGTCCTGACGCGACTAAATGGGAATCAGGAACATGTGCAGGCGGAACAGGAATTTTACATCAGCCAGTGCAAGTTCCTGGATGTCCCGGCATGGGCCAGACTCTATGTAGGCTATTGCTATTTCAACAGCCTGATGGTCGGCTACGATACTGGGGGCTTTGGCGCTGATGACGGCGTGACCCCTGCTGCGGCTTGTACGGTTGTTCTACGGTACATGGATCTTCCAGATATTCAATGGGATTACAACACCGCCTGCCAGACGGCTCTTGACCAAGGGCTGACCACAGCGGAGGCTGTGGCTAAAACTGAGATTACCCGCGGCGATTTGGCAATCATGCTCTATCGGGCGCTGGGCAATACCGATTTTGAAGGTAGTACCGTTACGGAAGAACCGGAGGGAACAATCAGCAGGAACACAGATGGCTCCATCAATTTGCCAGCAGACGGCTCTCAATATGTGCCTCAGGAAGGCGATGTGATCCGCTGCGACGATGGTACCAATTACACCATCACCGATGTAAGCCGGTGGGACAAAAATATGTTTGCTTCCGGACCAGTGGGCGAGTTGCCTGAGCCGACCTGTGATTGGTCTTTGATGCCCCAGGTTGAGTTGCCGGCACCAGAGGCCCGGCATTATTCCATCAATGATCATGAGTACCTTTTCGTGCGAAATCTCTATGAGACCCGACGAATGCTTTACACGCTTTATAACGCCATTGGGGATAATCCAGAGACATGGCAGAACGGTGCGCCCGTGTCCCACCCAAGTGGGGCCCCAAAGGTACAAATCTATCTGAGTATTGACGATGGACTGAACCCGCGAGTGTTCTGGCCATGGCGCGCAAATCAAATCATTGACCTGTTCAACTCCTGTCCGCCGGGAACATACCGCATGGAGGCGTGGGATGTCTACAAGGACGGCATCTTCCAGCGGACGGAGTACAACATCCATGTAAGATAGGCCGCTGTAACCAAGATTACAGCGGCCAAGCGGTATACGTGAGTATACCGCTTTTTTAATTTCCAAAATAAATCAAAGAAGAATGCCGTGAACCCGAATGCCATTGAGCCGGGGGCGCGGTTTTTTTCTGCCCATTTTTGGAGGAACAACATGAAAAAACGATTTCTAAGTATTCTGTTGGCCATGGTCATGGCTTTTTCAATTTTGCCGACGGCATCGCTGGCGGCGGGTTCGGTTGAGGAAGCCCTCGGAGAGATCGATATCTATAACGGCGGGCAGGAACTTTCCTACCTGATGATCAATGGCCGCGTCCGAACCCTGATCTATACCTACTATAACTACGTCAACGCCAAAGGAGAAATTAAAGAGATTCCGGCCTACTGCGTCAATCCCAATACTACCGGTGTGCCGCAAACGGTTGACGTTGGGGAGAGCATCGAATACTTGGCTGAGGAGAAAACGTCGGATCCGAAAGTGCTTGGCATTGTGGCCAATGGATATCCGACTCGTTCGCTGGAAGAACTGGGCCTTGAGAATAAATACCAAGGCTATTACGCGACTAAAATGGCGTTGTGGTGTTATCTCCTCAGTAATTGGGATATCAACAACCTCAAGGTCAATTCGGCGCTCAGTGGCGTGGAACTGCAGCGCGCACAGAAGATGCTCGCTGCGGCAAAGGACATCTATGCCCGCGGCACAGCATGGAATGAAGTCCTGTCCCCTGAAGTGACCTGTACGCCGGATCGGGATACTGCCTACGAGGTCACTATCGACGGCAAGCAGTACAAACAGCAGGTTTTTACATTCTGGTCAAAAACCTGGGTGTGTGATTATGCAGTTGAGGTTTCCTTTACTGACCCCGGTTCTGTTCCCCGGGGCACCCGTATCGTGGATATGAACAACCGGGACATCACCACAATTACCACTGAGGGTACTGGTGATGGCTATGCGGGCAAATTCAAGGTCCTGTATCCGCTAGAGAGCGTTGAAGGAGAAACCGGCAGCGTCCAACTCTCTTTCCGTACAGATGTCTATAAATACGCCGTATTTTATGCAATTTGCCAAGAGAAGGATGAATACGGTGAACTCCAAAATTATGTAGTCGATACGGACCCGACCACGGAAATGGACCTCTCCACTTTCAGCAACTACGCCGACCAGCCGGTAGAGGAATACGATACCGGGTTGCGGATCATCAAGTATGAAACGGGGACGGAAATCCCGATTAGTGGTGCTCGTTTCGAAGTCGTTGGTCCTGACGGCGATTCCGTCGGTACTTTTGTGACCAATGGGGACGGCCGCATCGAGATCCCCCTTAGCAAAAGCGGGAATTATACCGTAATTGAACGGGAAGCTCCACAGCATTATATGATCAGCGAGGAGCCTGCCCAGAATGTCACCGTTGTCTACGATGAAGTAGCCGAGGTGACATTTTTTAATGACCCCTACGGTACTCTGCGTATTGAGAAAAAATCCAACACCGGCATGAACCTGCCGGGGGCAGTCATCACCGTCGAGCATATTGAGTCGGGACAGACCTTTACCGCTACGACATCAAGTGCAGGCGTTGCTATTTTCGATGAGATTCCCTTGGGCGCATACCGGATTCAGGAGAAGACTGCCCCGGTGGGCTGGCAGCTGGATGATACCGTCTACACCGCCACGGTGGTTGCTGGCGAGACCACTACAATCCCTATCATTAACGAGGAGTTACCGGGATTGCGGATCATCAAGTATGATCGAAAAAATATGGTCGCCATGCCCAATGTCACCTTCGCCGTCTATCGGGACGGCGAATTTTTAGGCAATTTCAAGACGGATCAATTTGGTGAAATCTTGATTGCCGATGCAGAGCCGGGGACTTACCGGGCGTTTGAGGTAGATACCGGCGATGAGGGGCACATTCTGGACACCACCCCCCAGGAGGTGGAACTCCATGCTGGGGACGGCATTAAGGAGCTGTTGTTCTTCAACGATGTCAAGCCCGGATTGCGGCTGGTGAAGGTGGATTCCGACGACCCCTCCAAGGTCATTCCCAACGCTGTATTCGAGATCAAATCGGTGGAGGGGACCTATGGACCCCAGGAGTTCCGGACGGACGAAAATGGAGAAATTGACCTTTCCATGCTCCCCCCTGGCTCCTATGTAGTGACTGAAAAATCCTGCGATGGCTATGTGATCGACGAGGCCCAGCGTATCATCGAGCTGAAGCCCAATGAAGACGCCCAGTTCGTTTTCACCAATCATATCAAGCCCTCTTTGCAGCTCATCAAGCTGAGCAGCGATGGCTCCCGGCTGGCCGGGGTGACTTTCCGCATCGCCAAGATCGAGGATGGCAGTCACTATCTGGACCGCACCACCAGTTCCACAGGTGAGATCCTGGTATCCGATTTGGAGCCTGGCGTTTACTCCGTACGTGAATTGTCCTCCGTGTCGAATCACATCCCGGACGATACCGAGCACCATGTAGAACTATTCCCCGGCCAGACCAGCACCATCACCCTGACTAACGACAAGCGCCCCAACCTCTATATCCATAAAACCGACGCCGACACCGGAGAGCCTATTGAGCACACAGTCTATCTGGTGAAAGGCGCAGACGGACACTCTATCGCGGAAGTGGAGACGGACGAAAACGGCGTCGCTGTGGTGGAGAACTTGCTGCCCGGCGTCGTGGAGGTCATCGAAAAGTCAGTCCCGGAGCCCTACCTGCTGGCCGAGGATTCTCAGATGGTGACACTGTTCCCCAACCGGGATCGGGATGTCTATTTCCAAAATTATAAGCGCCCGACCATCGAGATCATCAAGGAAAATTCCATCACATATGATCGAATCGAAAATGTGCCGTTCCAGGTCTGGTATGCCTCCAACAACACCGCTACCGGAGAGTACAACGACTTGGGCGTTTTCTACACCGATGAAGAGGGCCGTATCGTGCTCTCCGACCCGGACCTCTCTCTTCGTGACGGTTGGTTTCGGGTAAAGGAGCTGGAGCCTGCGCCGGGATTTGCTCTGGCGGACCCGGACACGCAGGAGGCGTTTATCGCCGCAGGCGAGGGGCACACATTCCGCTTTAGCAACCGGCCTCTCTCGGCCATTTCCGTATGGAAATATGACAGTGAGACCGGGGCCGCTATTGAGGGGGCTGTGTTCCAGGTCCGGTATCTCTCCGGCAACACCTCCGGCACCGGCGGAACGGTCATCGGTACCTACCGCACTTCGGTAAACGGCTCTTTCACCGTCACGGGCTGCAAGGCCGGCACTTACATCATCGAAGAGCTCTCCAGTGATGGCTCTCATGTGATCGACACCCCGCCTCAGACGGTGTACCTCTCCGGCGAAGATCAGGAGGTTGTTCAGGTCTATTTTGGCAACAGTCCCAAGGGCTCGCTGCTGATCAAAAAGGTGTCCAGTGCCGACAACTCTCCGATTTCTGATGTTCAGTTCTTTGTGACCGAAAGCGACGGAACGGTGGTGGGTGACAGCAACGGCTATTTCACTACCGATTCCGCGGGGACCATCCTCATTGAGGGTATCGACCCCGGCACCACACTCGTGGTCAAAGAAACCCGGGCGAAAGATGGGTTCCTTCTGGACGACACACCCCAGACTGCCCAAATTAAGGCCGGCCAAACTGTTACCCTCGAATTCCGGAATCAACCCACAGGACAGCTCATTATCCACAAGCTCTCTGGTGATGACAGGAAAACGCCGCTTGAAGGGGTACAGTTCAAAATCACATACTCCGACGGAAGTTTTGTGGATGCCGACAGCGGGCAGCTTTCCAGCAACGGCCTGTATTGGAGCAACTCGGCAGGTCAGATTATTCTTTCCGGCCTCACAGGCACAGTGGTGGTAACGGAGGTGGAAAGCATCCCGGGCTATACGATTGACCCCAATACGCAGTCCCAAACCGTGGTGATCAATCCCAATGATACACAGGAGTTGTATTTTTACAACAACCCTATAGGCGGCATTGAAATTATCAAGGTCAACGCAAGCAAGACATCCGAAAGAATTCCCGATACCACCTTTGAGATCCGCCGCATGGATGACGCTCTGGTGGATACCATCACCACAGACCGGAACGGCAGGGCCTATCTCTCCCTGGAGGACGGCTCCTATTACGCGCTTGAAGTCGAGGCCAATCCGGACTTCGTATTGGATGATACCCCTCATTACTTCGAGGTCAAAAACGGGGAAGTGACCACCCTGCGAATCAAAAATGAGGCCAATTCCGGTATTTTGATCCATAAGGTGGACACCTCCGGCGAGGGAATCTATGGCGTCAAGTTCCTGCTCTACGACGAAGACCGTAATCCCATTGGGGAATTTACCTCTGATGACGAGGGGTGGGTCTATATCACAGCCGACGACCTGCCGGATGGTGCCAACACCAGTGGCCGGTTTTATCTGCGTGAACTGGAGGCTGCGGAGGGCTACATCTTAGACGAGGAGTATAAGACCGTCTATGTGCGCCCAGGCCGCACGGCGGAAATCGAGTGGGTCAATACGGCGATCACTGGACAGATCCAGATTTGGAAGAAGTCTGCTGACGATAATCCGATCAACGGTTTCCCTGCCGGTACTCCGTTGGAGGGTGCGGTATTTGGAATCTATAACAAGGCCAATGCCCTTGTAGACACCGTTGAGAGCGACAGCCGGGGCCTGGCGGTTTCAAAGCCGCTGCCTTTGGGCCGCTATACCGTGAAAGAGATTTCCAGCCCCCAGTTCTACTCGGTCAGCGATGAAGAGGTGACGGTCTATCTGGAGCATGAAGGCCAAATCGTGCAGGTTGAGTACCTGAATGAGAGCGTTTATACCAATGTGTCTATCAGCAAGAGCGGCTACACACAGGTCGTACCTGGCCAGGAGATCCGCTATACCTTCAAGGATATCGGGAACAACTCCACAGTCCCGCTGGACAGCTTTTATTGGCGTGATACGCTGCCCACAGACGCCGTCCGGTTGGATAAGATCATCACTGGCACCTACTCGGCCCGGCTGAACTACAAAGTCGTGTTCCAAACCAATTTGAACGATACGCAGCGCGTACTGGCCGACAACCTGAACACACAAAAGAACTATACGCTGGACGCCTCTCCTGCGGCTCTAGGACTTGCCTCCAATGAGTATGTGACTCAGGTCACCTTCCTGTTCGGGCGTGTCCCGGGCGGCTTCAAACAGGTGGAGACGCCCTATATTTACTGCGATGTCCTGTCCAGTCTATCTCACGAATACCGGTTTGCCAACAAATGCGATGTGGGCGGCATGTGGCAAAACCAGTGGGTGCAGGCGACCGACCGCTGGGTGACTATCATCTACCGCGGCGGTCCTGTCCCCACTCTGCCCAGGACAGGCTATTGATGGTATCCGACTTTGATGGGGGCGGCCGATGGGCCGCCCCCACCCCTTTTGAGGTTACAAAAGCATGTTAGATTGGATTTTTGAGGGGATAGCGAACTGGGTGGCCAGTGTGATGACACAGATCATGGATGCTATATCCGGGGTGTTTCTTGACGCGCTTGGCACCGATATGACCGCAATGGAAGAGTACTTCCCGTTTGCCGTCAGTGCTTATACGGTTATCCAATACACAGCGTGGGCAGTGCTTTTTCTGGTGGTGGTATGGCAGTTATTCCGTGCGTTCAGCGGTCCCCTGTCCGAAACAGAGGAGCCGCTCGCTCTGCTGGCCCGAGGTGCAATCTTTGCGATCCTGATTGGATATGCAAAGCCCATTTTCAGTCTCGTTCTGGACATTGCACGAGCGCCTTATACAGCGCTCATGGAAGAGACTATGGACCCGGGCGACTTTACATTTGCGGGAATCCAGCAGACTCTTACCAATGGGTTGGCTACCATCGTATCTGTAGCCACGGTGGTAGGACTGATTTTGTTGATCATTTTCATGATCGCATTGGCATGGAACTACTTTAAACTGCTGTTGGAAACCGTGGAGCGATATGTCCTGGTAGGCGTCCTTTGCTATACATCTCCGCTGGCATATTCGATGGGGGCTTCTAAGGCGACTTCCCGGGTCTTTCAAAGTTGGTGCCGAATGGTTGGCTCTCAACTTCTACTGCTGGTTCTGAATGTGTGGTTCCTACGGGCATTTGACTCGTCCGTTGGCCAATTCATTGCGAATGGTGGTGCTTTGAGCAGTGGTCAAGGCAGCGTCTTCTTGTGGCTTTTCTGCGCGCTGGCACTTCTGAAAATCGCCCAGAGATGCGACAGTTATCTGGCGGCTATGGGCCTATCTGTGGCACAGACGGGTAGCAGTATGGGAATAGAGATGCTGATGGCTGCCCGGGCGCTGACTGGTTTCTCCAAAGGCGGCAGCAGCGCTGCCTCCGTGTTTGGAGGCGCGGCGAAGAGCGGGGCCGGGGCTGCCGCCGGTGCGGCTGGCGGTGTCACCACAGGCGGTATTTTGTCCGGCTTTATGAGCCACGTGAAGCCCAACAGTTTTGTGCGTGATGCCGTTGTGGACGGCGGAAAACGCATGGGAGTTGGTGGCGGTGTCGGCTTTGTTGGCCGGGTGTTCGGAGGAATGGCAGCCCGAAATGGTGCAACATTGACCCCGGAGTCGGTGTCATCAGTGGCAACACGGATGCCCAACGTATCCGGAACAATTGCAGGGGACATTGCCAATCGTAGCCTCAACAGTTATATGCCGCACCTGACAAGCGGCAAAGCCGCCGGGATGACCTACGCTGATACAGAGATTACTGGCGGCCACATCAGCACCAATGCAGTAGGACCGGATGGGCGGCAGGCCAAGGTGGACTTTTACAACACGGCCCAGCATGATGTGCCCACCACCCCCCACACCGTTGTTACTGCTGCAGATGGGAGCCAATGGTATCAGGTGGCCTCTGGGGAGGGAATGGGTGCGTTCTATGCCACCCCCGCATTCACCGGAAATGTATCCGAGGCGGCGCAGGTGTCTGAAGCGTTCCCAAGCGCACCGGACGGCACTCTGCTGCGGCAGGTTGATGAGAGTACGCTGGAGGCCATTTACCCGGATGGCGGCAATAGTCTCTGGTACAACAGCGCCTATTTCCAGGAGCCGGATGCGCCCCATGAAACAATCCAGGGCGCCGACGGTTTGAGTTGGTATGCGATGACTCCTGCAGCATCTGTGCCGCAATTTGAGCCGGTACCAGATGGTGGAAGCGGAGCGGCGGAGCGGTACAACCAGGCGCTCTTTGGCCAGTTTATGCCTGGTTTTGACCAGCCAGTGGTGTCTGTGGATAGTTCCAGAGTTGGGGATGGTATTCTAGAGGTGCGGCATGAGGACGGAAGCGGTACCGCATTCTATGACCGCGCTGTTTATCAGGCTCCACGCGGCGACTACCATGTGTACGAAGACAGCGGTGGCAGCCAGTGGTATGCCATTCATGGCACTCCTGCCGTGGAGCGTCGGCCCGTCTATGAGGACGGGAAACCGCTCTATGAAAATGACAAACTTCAAACATTCACAGTGGAGACGGTACGCTACAAGTCTACTCCTGCCCGGTATTCCGAGCCGAAAAAGAGACCAGTCACAGAGCGTAAGCCGCCAAACAGGAAAAAACATTGACCATCGGGCGGGCATACCTGGGAACGGGTATGCCTGCCTTCGCATTTCGGTACAAGCGAGGTGATCTCTATGTCTGATGACCGACAGTTTGGCGAAGGGCATGACAACTACCTGCAGGGGATACGCAGTGCGGCAGAGGCGGCTAAACAAGCCGGTTCCGCCGCCGGTTCAGTTGGCACAGCGGCTGGCGAAGCAACGGCCAACGCGGCCGCAGCTACAGTGCAAGCCGGTATGGAGACTGGCAAAGCGGCGTCAGAGATCGCCGTCGGAACGGCTGCTGGCGGGCCGTGGGGCGCCGTACTCTCAGCGGCGTGGTCTCTCCGCCACACGCTCTTTAAGGTCTTGGTGTTTCTCTGCTTGTTCCTGCTGTTCATTATCATTACCGTAGTGTCCCTGCCGTCCATCGTATTCAATAATATCTTCCACACTGACCCGACTACCGTTGATCCAAATGGCCCAACTGAGATGACAGCCATCTTCGATGACCTCTCCGCTACTGTGGCCGATTGTATTCAGGCTGGGTATGATGCCGCCTTGGCGGAGGTAGATGAGATTATAGCCGATGGGGGCTATGACTATGACCTGTCCATGGAGGCATTGGTCAATAATGCCTTAGTATCTATGGACTACGATACCTGCTATATCCTGGCTGCCTACTCTGCCTCCATGGGCCAGCGCGGAACGACTAAGGCAGATCTGCAGAGTAAACTCAACGCCGTCACCGACCAAATGTATACCGTCACTTATGAGGTGAAGAGTACCCAAGTCCCGGTAGAGAATGAAGGGGGCGATGGGGAGACGCAGGAAACGGTGCAGTATGTGGCCTGTACGATCCACCCATTTGACCAGTCGATTATCCTGAAGGCCTTTGACGTGGACGTGGATGCTACATACGATCAGTTCCAGATCTCCTATGGGGATGCGATCCTCAATATGTCTAATGCGCTGAAGATGACTATGTATGGGACCGCCAGTAACGGGAGCGTGCCGCCTATCAGCGACGCGGAACTGAACTTGTTTCTGGCCAGCCTGGACTGCAGCGGGAAACGCAAGGAACTGATGCGCTGTGCCCTCTCACTGGTGGGCCGCGTCCCATATTTCTGGGGCGGGAAGAGCGCGCCAGGTTGGAATGAGGAGTGGAACACCCCCAAACTGGTCACTGCGGCGGGGTCCAGCAGCACAGGAACGATCCGCCCCTATGGACTCGATTGTTCCGGATTCACGGAATGGGTCTATCAGACAGCGTTAGGCGTGACACTGTATGATGGGTCCTGGAACCAGTGGGATGCCACGCATGCCATTTCAGAAGACGAACTGCTGCCCGGCGACCTCGGCTTCATGGCGGTGCCCGGTACAGTCCCAGTCAACCATGTACTGCTCTACGCGGGAGAGGATGCCGACGGAACCAAACTATGGGTCCACTGTGCCAGCGGCACTGGCGTGGTGCTGAACTCCCCAGACTATGTGACCCAATACCGACGCAGGAATGATATTGATTTAGAAGGAGATCTGCCCTTGGCAGACATCACGGAGGAGATTGGATATGGCGGATGATCGAGAGTTCAGCAATGTCTATACTATCCCGCCAAACTACACTGATTCTGGAAAATTGCTGGGCGGTCTACTGGAGACACGAAATACAGTAGAGGCATGCATTCTGCTTTTGCTTGTGGGCTATCCGGAATTGATGTGGATGCATCTTCCAGCTACTGCAAAAGTTGTTGTGATGACCGTGACGCTGTTGCCACTGGGCGTCTTCGCCCTGATGGGCATTGGCGGGGACTCTCTGCTCCGGTTTGTCACCAATATGGTTCTGTTTTGGGTACGGCGCCGCCGATTGCATTACAGGAGGATAGGATACCACTATGGCACGACAGTCACACACAGGAAACGCCCGTCGGCACAAAAGCCCAGGCCGTCGGCAAAAAGCAGCCGCCCGTCTGGAGTTCGTACAGGACTACATTCCCCTCAAAGAGATCAGAAATGGGATCGTTGAAACTACAGATGGCCGGTACCTCAAAATCCTGGAAATTGAACCCATCAACTTTTTGCTTCGCTCCAATGAGGAGCAGTGGGGCATTATCTCTACGTTTGCCAGCTGGCTTAAAATTTCGCCCATGCGCCTGCAGTTTAAGTCCGTAACCCGCAAAGCGGATTCTGACAAGTATGTGGCGGGGCTGGAGGCGGACATTGAGAGCGAGGACGTAACGGCCTGCCGGGAATTGGGGCGTGGTACTATCCAGTTCATCCGGGAGGAAGGTAGCCGTGAGGCGTTGTCCCGCCGGTTTTTCCTGATTTTTCAATACGAGGCGGTGCGCCGCCAGTCCGATAACGATTATGGTGAGATCTACGCAGCGTTGCAGACGGTGACGCAGAATGCCAAGACCTATTTCGCCCAATGCGGCAACAGTATTGTACAGCCAAAAGATGAAGACGCATTTGTAGCTGAAATCCTGTATATGTACTTCAATCGCCGTTCCTGCGTGGAGGACCCTTTCCAGAGTCGGCTCAACCGCGTGGTGGTGGATGCGATGGCGGCAAAAAGGCGAGTTGTCGGCATCGATCCAGTCCCGAAGATCCGGACATCCAACTTTGTGGCCCCTCGCGGCCTTGACTTGAGTCATGCTGGCTACATTATCATGGATGGGACCTACTATACCTACTTATATATTCGCAAAAACGGATTTCCTCAGCAGGTGCGGGGAGGTTGGATGTCTTCACTCATCAATGCAGGCGAGGGCGTAGATGTGGATCTGCATCTGCACCGCGAGATCCGTGGTAAGACCATTGATCGAGTGGCCCAGCGCATCCGGCTCAACCGCACCAAACTGCGAGAACTGCAGGACACCTCCACTGACTATGAGGAACTGGCTGGCTCTATCCAGGCCGGTTACTACATCAAGCAGGGACTCTCCAGCCGGAATGAGGACCTGTTCTATATGTCGGTGCTCATTACGATATCTGCCCCTACCTACGAAGAACTGCAGTGGCGTAAGCAGCAGATGAGTGACTTGATGAAGTCCATGGACATCCAAGTAGGTGACTGCCTGTTTCAACAGGAGGCGGCACTGCGATCCACCATGCCATTTCTCTACCTCGATCCTGGTCTGGAGCGCAAGTCCAAACGAAATGTGCTTACTTCAGGCGCGGCCTCGACCTATATGTTCACCAGTTTTGAACTGTCTGATGACAATGGCATTCTCTTGGGTCTTAACCGGCATAACAATTCGCTGTGTATTGTCGATCCATTTAATACAAAAGTCAATAAGAATGCCAATTTTACTATCTGCGGGACATCTGGCGCCGGTAAGACCTTTACCATGCAGGTGATGGCGCTCAGGCTTCGGATGCGCGGCGTCCAGTGCTATATTATTGCTCCGCTCAAAGGCCATGAGTTCAAGCGTGCCTGCCACAAAATTGGCGGTACCTATATCAAACTGGCCCCGGGTTCCAGCGCCTGCATCAACGTCATGGAGATTCGTCCTACACTCACACCGGAAATGGAACTGATCGACGAATTGGATTACAACGACATCGACTCCATGCTGGCAAAAAAGATCCAGCAGTTGATGATTTTCTTCTCCCTTCTGATCCCCGATATGAATAATGAAGAGGAGCAGATGCTGGACGAGGCCCTGGTCAAGACCTACGCCAAGTTCGGGATTACCCACGATAACAATTCTATCTATGTTGACCAGAGCAGGGGAGAGATCAAGACTATGCCAATCCTGGGAGATCTCTATGAGATACTCAAGGAAAATCCACTGACTACCCGGCTGGCCACCATAGTCAGCCGCTTTGTTACAGGCAGCGCCCAGAGTTTTAACCGCCAGACCAATGTAAACCTAGACAATAAGTATGTTGTGCTGGACATCTCGGAACTCAAGGGCAAACTGTTGCCGGTAGGTATGATGATTGCGTTGGACTATGTGTGGGACCAGGTGAAGGCAGACCGTACCAGACGCAAAATGGTGTTTATCGACGAGATCTGGAAACTGATTGGCGGCGCGGCCAACAAACAGGCTGCGGAGTTTTGTCTGGAAATATTCAAAATTATTCGAGGCTACGGAGGAGGCGCCCTTGCGGCAACGCAGGACCTCTCCGATTTTTTTGGCTTAGAGGACGGCCGTTATGGCAGAGCAATTCTGAATAATTCCAAGACGAAAATCATCCTCAACTTGGAGCCGGACGAGGCAGAATATGTGAAAGATGTCTTGAAATTAACTCGAACTGAGATCCGCAGCATCACACAGTTTGAGCGCGGTGAGGCGCTGATCTCCAGCAACAGCAACAAAGTGCCGGTCATTATCAAGGCATCCCGGGAGGAGCAGCAGATGATCACTACCGACCGGGCTGAACTGGAGGCTATGCTCAACGAATTAAAGGCGGTAGCCGATATTGCGGAAAGCGGAAGCAATGGTTCTTCTGCGGGTTTGACTGGTGGAATGGAGGGAAAAGATGCCGAAGATTGAACTTTACCCACATAACCAAGCTGCACTCAACCATTTGGAGGAGGCCCTCAAGTATACACGCCGTGCTGCGGTTATCCAGCCTACTGGAACTGGGAAGAGTTTTGTTGCGCTGGCTTTTATAGAACGCCGGCCGAATAACTCGTTTTTGTATCTCGCACCATCTACGCATATCTTCAATCAACTGAAACATCATGCTGGGCATACAGATGTGCTTCTCCATACAACCATGATGACATATCAGAAACTTTGCCTGCTTCACGAGGACGAACTTGGGAAACTGGAGCCGGACTACATTATCCTTGATGAATTTCACCGCTGTGGGGCGGATGACTGGGGAAGTGCGGTTGACCATCTTCTCGCTTTGTATGTTGAATGCTTCTTAATTGGATTTACAGCTACCCCAGTCCGGTATCTGGATAAGGCCGGCACACGCGATATGTCCGAGGAACTTTTTCACGGAAGTATTGCAAGTTATTATACCCTTCAAGATGCAATCAATGATAAGGTCCTGCCAGTGCCGCACTATGTATTGGGAGATATCCTGATGAACGAAAGGGTCTCTTCTCTGGAAACCGCATTAACGCAGGTTGCCTCTTATGGGAGGGCTCGTACTGCTGGTTATTCATTGTTAGAAAGCCTTAAAAGAAATATGGCAGAAGCGCAAGGAATTGACGAAATATTTAAGTGCCATATGCCCAATAGATTTGCAAAGTTGATCGTATTCTGCCGGAATCTTGAACATATTGCGCAATGTCGGGAAGACATGCACCGTTGGCTGGGACCAGGTAAGAAAATCAGGGAGTATGTTTGCCGTTCAGATGAAAAGGCCGCTGATATTGAACTCAACGCCTTTGCTGGGGATAATGAAAGGAATGCAATACGGTTGCTCTACTGCGTGGATATGCTGAATGAGGGTATCCACATCAAGGATGTGGATGGGGTTGTCATGTTACGCCCTACGATAAGCCCGATTGTCTATTTACAGCAGATTGGACGCTGTCTCGCCTGCAGTTCGGATGGTAGTACATCCCCGGTAATTTTTGATTTGGTCAACAACTATGAGTCTGCACGTGTTGAAGAGTCTGGTCAGCGTGTATTCAATATTGAGTTTTCCCACCATCCCAGCAGTGGGAAAGGGAAGAACACGCCTATACCCTTTTACATGTCTGGGGTCCCCACACAATTCGAAGCCATCCTTGAGAAGTTCGATCATCTATTTACGCGGGCGGGACGATGGGATTTTTGCTACTCCATCCTCCAGGAATTTTACCACGAATACGGCCAATATCCGCATAGCCGCACATGTTACCGAGGCATCAAAATAGGGAGGTGGCTATCGGAACAAATCCTATATATCCAGCACAACAGTCTATCAGCAGCCCGAAAGGAAAGGCTGGAGATGCTACCTGGCTGGTCGACTTTTCTGATTGAACGACAACCAACCAGACGTACATTCGATGACTACTATAAAGAATTGCTCGTTTACTTTGAGAGAGAAGGGCACATTGATATTCCACAATCATACATAAATCCATCGACAGGATGTAAACTGGGCCTTTATCTGACACGTTTACGCAACATTAGAAAAAAGACCGATAGGGGACATTTATCGCAGGACCAGATCAATAGACTGAATGCTCTTGGCATGAAGTGGGTGAAAAGAGAGCACCCATATCGGGACTTCGATTATTATTACCAGCAACTGATAAAGTTTTACCGCCGAGAAGGCCACATCAAAGTTCCCACAAGGTTTATTGATCCTGATACTGGTTGCCATTTGGGCAACTTTATCAATTGTGTAAGGCAGGCAAAGAGGGGAACGGGCCATGATATTGTTCTGACAGACCGGCAAATTGAGATGCTCAATGACTTAGGGATGGTTTGGCAAGTCCAGGCATCTCCATTGCCATTTGATACTTACTATGAGGAGCTGCTCCGATACTATCGGAGGGAGGGGCATATTAGGGTGCCTGGGAACTATATTGTGCCGGAGAATGGATGCAAACTTGGGAAATTCATTCAGCGAATGAGAGCAATTCGTGCGGGCACTGCGTCTAGTGGGTTTATCACCCAGGAACAGATCGCAAAACTGGATGCGATGGGTATGGTTTGGAATGCATCAAATTCAAAAAAGAATTTAGAAGAGAGGAGTTGCAGAAATGGATATTTTCACCTCGTTGACAGAGGAGGAGATCGCACACAGCAAGCGGACTGCGGAGATCAGCAGAATACTGGCTGAACATGCGGATTATGACTCGGCTGAAGTACACGAAGTGTATCAGGCGGCATTGCTTCACGATATTGGGAAAACAATGATCCCGGTGCGCATCCGTTGTAAATCGGGCAGTTTATCAGAAGTAGAACGGTCATCAATGCAGAAACATACGTCAATTGGACATTTTCTGCTGCTACAAACCGGAACGATGCTGGGGACATCTTCTGTTGTGGCCTTGCAGCACCATGAACGGCTGGACGGCAGCGGCTATTTGGGGCTGCAAGATGCTGAAATTCACCCTCATGCAAAAATAGTAGCAGTGGCAGACGTTTTCGATGCCCTGATCTCGCCTCGCCCTTATAAGCGTCCGTGGGATATCCGTCGAGTCAGCGATTACCTAAAATCGTGCGCTGGCGTGAAATTGGATGGTGCCATTGTCAGACTGCTGCTGGACAATCTTCCACAGGTATTGGCCCTATATCGGGACAGTACACGTATAACCTGCAAAATACGTATTTCTCCCATTTATACACATAGAGGAAGGAGGGAAACAAAACTATGCTGTTACAGGAAGAACAGTATATCATCCATTGGCTGACAGAGTATGGGCCGCTGCCTAAAGCGCAAATTGTCCGAATGCTGAAGGACAAACCGCCTAAGACGGCAGAAAAGATTATTCGTGCGCTCAAGAACGAGGTCATGCTCCACGAAATCTCCGGCGGGTACTATCTGGGGGTGGACCCCATGTGCCAGCCGGATCAGCGCATGATCCTTGCCGTATGGGTGTTGCTGCAGTTCATTGACAGGGTGGACCCTATGGCTCACTATCCCGCTACTTATCCGTCCCAGATTTTCTTCCTCAAAGAAGATATTGGATATGAGATTGTTGTCCTCTACGATGGCGAACAGCATCTGACCAGACTGCTTCAGCCTCAGGAGGATCTGCGGTATATCCTTGTCCTGCCACATATCAACATGGCGCAAGAGCTGGTCTTGCCATCTGCGCCTCACCTGTTTGCGACTGTGGATTACAACGGACAGGAGACGCCGGATGTACGGTTCTTTACGGAAAGCGAGGGGGACACCTATGCCGCGGTCTGAGTTTGAGCGGGCGCTTGGCGCAGCGGAGCATCGGGCGGGACGAGCGGCGGTGGAACTAGCCCGTACTCGCCGTTTGCTGGAGCGGGAGGACATGGCCGGTGCGTTCGGGGCGGCATTCGCATTTTCCGCGGAGGTAGAGAAACTCGCGCTTCTTGCGCGTGTCCTGCCAGCCTATACCGGACATCCCAAGGCAGCGGAACTGAAGGAGCAGATGCTGATGGACACGATCCCCGTGGAGATGGGATATGCAAAGCGTGGGTGGTTTCGTTTGCAGATCCCTGCACTGCTGCCGAAGAAGGAGTCCGGCTCCCCCATCTACATCCAGCAGTATCTCTACCCGGCGCTGCGGCGCTATTTTGCTGGAAAGCCGCCGGCTCTCTATCAAAATTGCGTGCTGGCCTACCGCCATGTGTACTGTCGGGAACGTCCGGAGCGTGCCTATCGGGACCACGATAACATTGAGGTCAACATGGTGACAGACATCATCACGCTGTACCTGCTTCCGGATGATGCGCCGCGGCGATGCGCCCACTACTATTGCAGCGCCGCCGGGGCAGAGGATCAGACGGAGGTCTATGTAATCCCAACCAGCCGGTTCCCCACATGGCTGGCGGCAGAACAGGCGAATGATTTGGAGGAGGAAAGACTGTATGAAACGAGCGAAATTTGGGACTAAAAAAGTACGGGATTTGAGGCCCAGTTTCACCCCATTTTTCCACGTAAATCCGAAACGCAGGAAAATACCTGAAAAATCAAGGGTTTCCCAAGGTGACAGGGAGGCGTTTTGCGGCAAAGAGAGGAAAAGCCATGCCTTAAAATCAGACACGACCGGGCAGTCCCAATGATCACACTGCGACCGGGCAGTCATGTTTACCGCCTGCTGCTTTTACTGGCCATTGCTGGGGAATACCCCATGCGCTCTCTGCATCTGTTAGGCAGCAGCCGGACGCTGGAGGACCTTGTCCACCGGCTGGAGCATGTGCAGGACTTCCGCACCTCCACTGGGGCAGACCTTGGCTCCTGTAAAATGATTACCACAAGTGGGAGGGGCGAGCGGCGGACAATCCGGCTGTATAAGAGTGCGCTCCCCCTCCTGCAGACCCTCCATCCGGCAGCCCTCGCACACTATTTAGACATCACTCGAAATCATCGTTTTTCTGGGAGTGCGGAACATATCGAGCGCAACCACCGAGTCGCAGAGACGGTGGCGATGTGCTTGGTTGCGGACGTGGAGACACGTCCTTTTCTACTGCCTGTTCTCCAAAGGCGGGCAATTCAGCAGGTTGTACTGGATGGGGCGAGTTTTTACACGGCAAAATCCGTGAAGCGGCTGGACCATGCGGAAATGAACAAGACGATTTTCACACGGCTCACGGGCGCGCTCTTCAGCCCTGGTTACTGTTATGCTGTCTATAACACGCGCAATGCAGTGATGAAGTGGAGCGGTATGGGCGAGTTCAAGACAGCACGGCATTTGGAAGAATTATCCCGTATGAATGCAGGCCCCGCCCGGGCAGACCATGCACTTCTGTTGGGAGAGAATATGGATTTGGCCCTGCAGACCTTGCTGGAGTCGGATAAAAGCGGCCGCATAGAACTGCGTTTTGACCGTATCTATCCACACGTACATTTTATCCCAATGACAGAGCAGGGAATCCGACTGCTGAGGCTCCTAACGCTCCCAGACTGGAAAGAGCGGGTCCTGTCAGTTGTCTTTCCGGAGCAGATGCGTACAGTGGGACCGGGCGTGATGGAGTATGACGCTCAAAACGGGAATACCCTGATTCTCTCCCACTTGGACGGCGACATCGCACGGCTTGTGCGGGTGCGGCAGGCGCTGGAGCACAGCAAGGTCCCATATGAGATCATGTGTTTCCCCTGGCAATGCCCATTCCTGCACGGGTATATCGGCCCTCGGGCACAGCTGCGTGAAATCAGCATGACTGACTTGGAGGCGGCGCTGGGGATCGGACCTCAGGCAGATGAGATCTGACTGGAAGGGGGGACTGCCATGCAGTCGAAGTATATTCGCACAATAGGAATTGTACTCGCCGTCATACTGAGTATGGCGGCGATTTTTTACATAGGTGGGTTGGTCAACCAATTCAACCTCAATTATCAGAAGTGGCTTGCAGAGGGCGGGATCACTGGCAAAGCCACAATGGACGCGATCTGTTTTTCGCCGGTGTGCTGCTGGCGGAGCGCCATGACCGCAAGCGGTCTGAAATGCGTTGCCCTTGTGGCAGTCATCGGCAGTGGTGTATATCTTTTCATCCATTTCCAAGATCGATTTGGCAATGGCGACTATGATCCTCGCAATTTCTCCCGCAGTAAGCGGGGGACCTATGGCACAGCGGGGTGGATGAGCGACAAGGAGATGCGTGCCATCCTGGAGATCAGCAGCCCCGGCCATGCGAAGGGGATTATCTTAGGCAAGACGGAGAAAGGAGCCGTCATTTGTCTGCCGGAGGATACCCGGCTCAATAAGCACATTGCCGTCTTCGGCGCAAGCGGAACAATGAAATCCCGCGGAATCATCCGCCCGGCGCTGTTCCAGAGTATCCGGCGCGGGGAATCCGTGGTGATTTCAGATCCAAAATCCGAAATGTATGCGGACACGGCAGAACTGTTTCGCAAGCACGGCTATCTAGTTCGGGTCTACAATCTGTTACAGCCGGAACTTGGCGACTCCTGGAACTGTATGTTCGACCTGGGCGGGGACACCCTCATGGCACAGGTGCTTACCGATGTCATCATCGCCAACACGAAGGGAGATGGTGAGAGTGATCATTTCTGGGATAATGGCGAGGCAAATCTGCTCAAAAGCCTGATCCTTTATGTGGATATGGACTCTACCCGCAAACCGGAGGAGAAAAACCTGCCGGCCGTCTATCAAATGATCACCCAGAACACAGAAAAAGAACTGACTATGATTTTTGATCGGCTGCCGCTGGACCATCCGGCTAAGGCTCCATACAGCCTGTTCAGTCAAGGCAGTGATGCAGTACGGGCTGGCATTGTGCTTGGCCTTGGAACCAGGCTTCAGGTGTTGCAAAGCGAAGCCGTGCGTCAGATTACCCGTCGCTCGGATATTGATTTGTCACTGCCGGGCAAACAAAAATGCGCATACTTTATCATCTTGGACGACCAGAACTCATCTCTTGAGTTTTTGTCGTCTCTTTTCTTTGTATTTTTGTTCATTAAGTTGGTGCGCTATGCGGACAGTATGCCGGAGCAGCGATGCAAGGTGCCGGTCAATATCATATTGGATGAGATGAACAACATTGGCGTGATCCCTGACTTTGGCCGGCGACTCAGCACAGTACGCTCAAGGGCCCTGCAGATTTTGATGGTCTGCCAGAGCCTGCCTCAGCTTCAGAACCGGTATCCCGATAATCTGTGGGCGGAACTATTAGGCAACGCGGATACGCAGGTTATGTTGGGAGCCACTGATGATGTGTCGGCGCAATACTTCAGTGCCCGCAGCGGAGACATGACAGTGGAAGTCAACTCCACCATGACCACACGACAAAGTATCGCCCTTGCGCAGGTTATTCCTCAATACCGCTACACAGAGGGAATCGGCCGCCGCCGCGTACTGACTCCAGATGAGGTGCTGCGCCTGCCAAACGATGAACTGCTCATCATCATCCGCGGACAGAAGGTTCTGCGGGCCAAGAAGTTTGACTTTACGGAACACCCGTATGCCAAAGAATGCGTGAAGGCCCATATCCGGGACTACAAGCCTGCACATCCTGAGGAGAAGCCCGCTCCGGTGATGGTCCACCCACAAGCGGAGGAAACTCCACCACCGGAAAAAAAGAAGACGGCAAAAGAGAAAACAGCAGGTCGCGGAGCGTCTGCAGCAAAACAGGGCGAGAAGCCTGCTGCTCCAGCTCAAACTAGCGCGCCCCCGGCTGCTGCGCCGCCAGAACAACCGTCAAAACCCGCCAAACGGCCCAAGACCCTCTATGAGAGCGCTAGGCCGCCGGCGGATTTTTGAGTAATTAAAGCACGATGAAAAAACAAAGGAGGACTCAATACCATGGCAAAAACCAAGAAAGAGATTCAGGAACAGAACTCTGAAGAAAAGCAGGATGGCATTACTGCCGGCCTGACCGATTCGGAATTGTACCCAGATGGGAGCCCGCCTGCGGGCATGATCGATCTGGAACTGGCAAGTGCGACTACATTGGACCCGGATGCCTCCCAGACTGACGAGAATTTGGGCGAAGCTGCGGATGGCCAGGCACCGCATCCCCAGACTGAGAATGATGGGGATGCATCCCAAGATGAATCGCTTCAGCCTGGTGCTGAACCTGGTGAAGGCGACTCTGGTTCCCAGACTGAAACAGAATCCAGTTTGGAACCTGATGACGTTCCCCAGACTGAGTATAATTTTCAGGATGAGCTGTCTCAGCCTGGCGGGCAACCAGGTACCGAACCTGGCGAAGGTGCCTCCGATTCCCAGACCGAGTCTGATTCGGGAGGAGATTGCGATGAGCGGCTTCAGCCTGGTGAAAATGACGATACGCCCCAGACTAACTCGGAATCAGTTCAGGATGCGGAGGCCGGCGCGCCACCCGCAAGGCGCCGCAGGAGCACCCGCAAGAAGGTATCTGAGGCGGAACCCAAATCCGATGCTTCTGACGCTGAGGCCTCCGATGAGGAGGAAACCAATACAGGGCAGTCCCAAAAACTCCGGATGCCTGGCCGGCGCCGCCAGAGGGTCGTCTCCATTGACGCCGAGCGTACCGTGCAGACAGATACAGACCGGCTGCGCAGCGATCTGCTGGATCTGGTGGAATCCCTTAAAAGTAAGAAGATCCTCACCGGCACAATCCAGGGTGTGGAGCGGCTGGCAGACAACCCGGAGATGTCCTATGCGGTCATCTACCATGGTGACTTCAAAGTGATTATTCCGGTGTTGGAGGCTATTGAGGAGCCGGAGGATTATCGCGGGCAGCCTCGGGGTGATGTACTCCACTATCTGCTCAATAAGAGACTGGGTGCGGAGGTGGACTACATTGTCAAGGGCGTCGACCAGGAAAACAATGTAGTGGCTGCCAGCCGTCTGGAGGCTATGGCACTCAAGCGGCGGGAGTATTATTTCCGTACCGACCGGGACGGCAACTATCAGATCTATGAAGGAATCCGTGCAGAGGCCCGGGTTATCTCCGTTATCCGGGCCGGCATCTTTATTGATCTGTTCGGCGCGGAGTGCTACATCCCGCTGCGGGAACTTTCCTATCAGCGGTGGGTGGATGCCGCACAGCACTATCAGCCTGGCCAGCGCGTGCTGGTCAAGGTCCTGGAGGTGGACCGCAGCGACCGCAGCCACCCTCGGGTGTCCGCATCGGTAAAGCAGGCGATGGAAAACCCCTACGAAAAGGCCTTGAAGAAATATGTGGTGGGCAACCGCTACGTGGGCACCGTCAGCATGGTGGACCTCAACGGCGTGTTCGTATCCCTGGACGGAGGCGTCGACTGCCTATGTACCTATCCCAAGCGCGGCCGGCCGCCACGGGGCGCCAGGGCGACTGTGCGCATCCTCGGTATCAACCACGAGAACAACCGGATCTGGGGTGTGATCACACATATGTCTACAACTCGATAATGCTTTTGATGTGACAAAAAAAATAAAAATCGAAATTTGTCACATTGATATTATCAACTTTACAATTTAGAAGGGATGTGATAAGATGATGACTGGGAGGTGAGTTCATGGAACTCAGGAACCGTACTCGGTATTTAAAGCAATTGATTTCGTTCCAGGACACAGACCTCATAAAAGTGGTCACCGGTATCCGGCGTTGTGGGAAGTCCAGCCTGCTGGAACTGATGGAAGAGCACCTTAGGGAAAACGGTGTGGCAGCGGAGCAGATCGTCTCTATGAATTTTGAGTCTATGCAGTACGCCGATATGGATAGCAAGGCTCTCTACCAAGCGGTAATGGAGCGGAAACTGGCGGGGAAGAGGCTTTACCTCTTTTTTGATGAGGTTCAAAAGGTCCCCCAGTGGCAGAATGCGGTCAACTCCTTTCGGATCGACCTAGACTGCGACATCTATGTAACCGGCTCCAATGCTTTTTTGCTCTCATCCGAGTTGTCCACCTACCTGTCCGGCCGATATGTGGAAGTGAAGATGCTGCCCCTCTCCTTTGCGGAATTCCTTGATTTTCAAGGGTACACAGTGGAGTCATATCAATCTCCCGCAGGCGGCCAACGGAAGCGGGCCATTGACAAACAGGGACAAATGATGGATTTGCGGGAACTGTTTCAGGCATACATCCGCTTCGGCGGGATGCCAGCCATTTCGGAAACCGGGCTTGATCAAAAAAAGGTCCATATGCTGCTGGATGGCATTTACTCTGCTGTGGTAGTGCGGGACATCCTGGAGCGCGGCCGCCGGAAGGAACAGCGGGCCATTACAGACGCACTGCTTTTGCGGAAGATCATCCTCTTTCTGTCCGACAACATTGGGAACAACACCTCGATCCGCTCCATCGGCAACACGCTTGTGACGGAGGGCCTCCTGGAGGAGGGGAACCGTAAGAGCAAGCCAGCCGTGCAGACCATCTCGGCCTATATAGACGCCCTGCTGGAGTCCTATATCTTCTATGAGGTCAAGCGGTTTGACATCAAGGGAAAGGACTATCTGCGGACACTGGGCAAGTATTATATCGTGGATACTGGCCTTCGCAATTACCTGCTGGGTGACCGGGGCGGTGACACCGGCCATCTGCTGGAGAATATCATATATTTGGAACTGTTCCGGCGTGGATACGATGTGGCGATTGGGAAACTGGACGATAAGGAGATCGATTTTATCGCAACCAGCAACGGCCCCAAAAGATATATCCAAGTGACCGAAACCATGAGTGATTCTGAAACACGGAAACGGGAACTGGCGCCTCTGATGGCGGTACAGGACAACTACGAGAAAGTCGTCATTACGATGGATCAGCCGCTGGATACCGACATCAACGGGATTAAGATCGTGAATGCGCTGGATTTCCTGCTGGATGGTGAAACACAGTAGAATTTGGATAGCACTTGGAATCAGGGTGAACGCATGAGGTGCGTTCACCCTGATTCATTTTCTGCGAAGAGGAGATGAACTAAGATGAATAGAACGAGAAAGAAAACGGGACGGGCCTGCCTGTCTCTGTTGGTGATTGTAATGTTGATGTCAGTGTTGTGTCCAGCGGCTTTGGCCGATACCGATGGCACAGAACCACAACTGACACAGCAGCCAGATCAACTGATTCTGCAGCTTGGAACGCGCTGGGCGGGTGTAGAGTTTGAACTACGCACTGACGCCGGAGTATTCCCGGCCCCCATTGTTGTAGACAGCAGCGGAGTACTGACCATGGATTTGGGCGGCAGCAAGACCTATACCCTCAGCTGCCTCAATTCCACGGTACCTATCCCAGATCCGCTCACGGGGCAAGGCCAGGCTGTACAGGAGCCGGCTGAGCCGTCACAAGACGCCGCTGCGGATGTGGCGCAGCAGGAAGAACCTGATGCAAACCCAGGCGGCATCCCAGTCGGCACGCTGATCCTGTTCCTGACCGGCTTGGCCCTCGCTGGGGCGGGTCTGGCCGCGCTCTACATTGCCAAACGGCGCCAGCAGTCGGTTTGTGATAACTGGGAGGATGGGGACGATGACGAATACTGAGCCCTGAAATTGTCCCAGACTGAGATGGATACTCCCAGACTGAAATGAGTGGGATTTTTGCGAAAATCACTGTGTTTTTTGTGATTTTTATTGACTTTTTGGATGGATTCTGCTATAATTCCAATATAGCAAGATACTGCGTAGAGGCTTTCGATACGCCGGGGCGCCATGGCGTCAGACCTGCTGAAATGGTGCGGGGAATCGTTACGGAGCCGCTGTCCCGCGGCCCCACAACGCGCAGGTCTTGTCTGAAAAGAATGTGGCCGGAAGGCCGCTGAAATACAGTGCAGAGTCAATGGCTGGATGCGACACCACTATTCCAGCGCTTGGCTCTGCATTGTCTTTTTTCAGCGGTCTTCCGGCCTTTTTCGTTTTTCCCGGTTCCGCTCAGGCTGATGCGAGTCTGTCATATGTCATTACTTCGAGAGGAGGATTTTAGCATGAAGAGAAAATCAAACCGCAGCAAGGATAGTGTACTGCCGGGTAGTGGGCGCCTACGTTGCCACTGCGGCAGCCCTGCGGTTCTGCGTAGCGCGGAGGGTTTATGCAGGGTACACCAGGAGGGAGCGATGGCCTATGTCTGTTCCAGATATCCGGATTGTGATTCCTTTGTGATGGCACATGCAAAGACATTGAAGCCGATGGGCAGTTTGGCGGGACCGGAACTGAGGCGGCTACGCTATAACGCGCATAAGGAATTCAACCGTCTGTACCAGTCAGGGATCATGAGTAAGCGTGATGCTTATCAGTGGCTGGGCATGATTGTGCAGGCACCGATGGCTCACGCCCATATTGGGCATCTGGGAGAGTATTACTGTCAGGTGGTCATCCGGGAGAGCAGGAAACTGTATCAGGAACGGATGGGAGAGAAGGAGCGGTTAGGAAAGGTATCTGGAGGTGAATGAAGTGTTGAAGCCGTTGACGAATGAACAGCAAATCAAGGTGGAGGAGAATATGGGATTGGTGGGGAAGGTGATCCAGGACTGTGTGCATACATTGGGCACGGGCTGCATCTATGACTATGACGACCTGTTCCAGATTGGATGCATTGGCCTATGTAAAGCCGCCCAGACGGACCAGCCAGAGTATAACGTGGCCTTTTCGACCTATGCCTACCGCCTGATCCGCAATGAGATCTATACACAGTTGGAGTACGCAACACGCCGGGGCAGGGAAGTGGCCACCGATCCAGATGAGATGCCGTGTTCGGTACTGGACGATGAGACCACAGAACAGCGGGAGGCAAGCCTCAGTCTCCTTCACTTTTTGGATCGAGCCGAGGCAGACGCCACCGGAGTGGCTGCAAAAGGGATGCAGGCCATCCGGCTGCTCGCTGAAGGATACAGCAACCGTGAGATTGGAGAACTGTTTGGCGTACCGGCCAACTATGTTACAGCGTGGGTTGCTAAGGCGAGGAAGGTCCTAAAACGGCAGAGAGACTATGAGTATTCGGGGGCGCTTTCCTGATTTGCACCAAAGGGATGGCACGCTGTTTTAGACTCTGTTCCGGTAGACAAGGGCTGAAGCATGTCCTGCTTTCGGCTGTCTATGCATCAGTTGATGAACGTGCTGCGAGCATGAAAAAACGGGCCCGCGGGAGCAATGCTTCCGCGGGCCCGTTTTTGCTTGTCTGGTACGAATGATTGAGTTTATCTGTCTAGCCAGCTGGGGCGTCTGAATTGCCTTCTTCCGCGGGCAGCCACAGGGAACTGTATGGAATTAGAGCCCGGCTACTCTTTGCAAAGACGATGCGCTCTTTCTTTGACAACGAGGGCCAGCATACCTGCAGGATCATATAGTCTATGATGACATCTGCTGCGGGGATTCCTCGTTTCATGCTGCAATAGACTATCTGCCGCAGCACTTTTTATATTTCTTTCCACTCCCACAGGGGCAGAGATCGTTACGCCCGACCTTTACTATTTTGGATGGCAGTTTATTGAGGCGTGGCCGCTCGTACAACTCAAAAATTTCGTTCGGAGTTCTCCCGTTGTTTGACCAGAGTCGTGTGCTGTTCGCCATTTCCGACAGAATATCCAGAACGATTTGCAGGTCTTTCCGGGAAATAAATATCTTGCAGTCACGGAGAATATTCAGATACTCAACAGGGCGTACCTCTAGAAGCATGGCGAAGTGGAGTTCCGACATGACCGCATTCACATCCTCGTGGCTCAATCCCATATCACGTCGGAGGTATTGCTCCATCAGCAGTGTGGCGGCGGTTTCCTCATAGTAGTCGATATCTGCATACTTGAGGAACTCGGGCTTCGGGGGAATGTATCGCGGCTTGCTTCCAATCCTGGTCAAAAGGTCCGCAACATCACGGAATTCATTTTCCTCGAAGCCGTGATGGACTAAGTATTCCTCCCATAGCACATAACCGCACATTGAGGCGATGTGCCGGAGCAGGGTGGGGAAAAGTTCCGCCTCCGCGAGTTTCTTACTGTTCTGGCTGTTGAAAATGGTGATCAGGTCATCCTGGCGGATCACGCCATACAGATTAACCGCCGCCATGGCGTAGGAATGGATCAGGTTGTCGCGTTTCTTGCGTGCCAGGAAACTGGCGGTAGCCAATTCCTGGTAGATTGCACGCACATCCTTCGGTACAACGTAAAATTGACGATTCTCATGCTGAAAGGCCTGAAGATATCCTAGGAAGGGTAGAATGCCTTCCATCCCCTGTGCAGCCGTTTTTAGTGGGTAGGCATCGGCTGCCGCGCATTTTTGAAAAAGTATCCACTCTGGTTCTTCTAAGCCGTACAGGACCGCTTCTAACCGCTCGGGCCGCAGTAAGTCGTTGCGGATTACGCCGATCAATTCATTTTTTCGCAATTTAGAGGTACCATTTAAATGGAGATTTGCCGCGAGGCGGCGCAATTGGGGGATAGTTTTCCTCGCCAGACAGTTCTGCAGATCCGTGAATGGTGCGGCCGCCTCCATAACATCATGGCTGAGTCCTTTCTGTGCCAAGTCAATTCCCCCTTTTCAAGCATCATATCATGTTTTTGAGGTCACGGCAACTGCAAACCGGGCTGTGAAGATCGGATAAAGTTGCACTTTTGGTGGCAAATGATAGATCCCACTGTCAAGAGTTTTCCACGACGCATTGATCTAGTTGGATTTTCTTTTTGAATGTCAGATGATATACCCGACCATTCAGAAGACCATAGAAGCAGAATGAGTGAACCAACATATAGGCCCGCCAAGGCTATGAGGGGTTATTTGATAAAGAGAATTAGATTTCTCTTAATTGGTGATCGCCACCAAGTGGATTGCACGGAAGCCCCAAGCATCTGTGCCCTCAACCTCTTTTCGGAGCCGTGGGAGCGGTATCATGTGAAAAGAGAATATCCATCGACTGTGACAGGCGGACTCCTTGACAAAAATATCGTACCGTATGGATATTTTCTACGTGACACAATACTCTTTTTTTCAAGGGACTTGCAGGGCATTAAAATTTGTGGTATTATTAGTTAGTAAATGCTAACTATTGAATGCCAGGGGTAGGAGTGCAGATAAGCAAAAGTATCTGGCAAACTGCGGTTCTGGTATTTTATTTGTACTGAATAGTTAGCAAAAACTAACAAGATGAGAGGGAAACTGTAATGCTCCAATACACCATCGCAGTGGAAGGAATGGCCTGTTCCATGTGCGAAGCTCATGTCAACGACGCAGTCCGCAAGGCATTTCCCATTAAAAAGGTCACTTCGTCCCACAGCAAAGGGCAGACGCAGATCCTGTGTGAGAACAGATTAGATGAGGACGCCCTGCGCAGTGCGATCTCCGCCACAGGCTATCAGGTCCTTTCCATCCAGTCGGCCCCCTATGAGAAGAAGGGCCTCTTCTCCTTCCGAAAGTAAGCGCCATGCTGGATGCACTTTTATCCTGGGACGGCTGGACCGTCACCCAGTTGCCCGCGGAGCAGGCGGCTATCTTCCGACTGGAGGGAGCACCCCCCTCGGAAGAGTTCCCGTTTATCCAGGAGTCGGAGGCTCTGGAGATCCTATTTTGCCGCAAAGGCGGGCTTATTTTGGAATGGGCCGGCCACCGGCGTCTTAGCCTCAGCGCCGATCAGGTATTGTTTCTCCCAGTCCGTACAGAAGCGTATCGGGGCCAGTTTGCTTCGGAGTCATTCTATGGTACCCTTGTTCGGATGGAAGCGAAAGCCGCGTGGTCGGCCCTGCGTGCTATGCACTCCGACTTGGGAGAGTCCATCTCCCGTGCCTGGAACGATCCCTGCATGTTGAGAGCGGCACTCTGGAGCGAAGCCCTGTTTTCTGCCCTGGACTATATGCAGCCGGGACATATCGGAGATTACTATGTCATCAAGGCGCTGGAAGTCCTGTTCCTGCTCCACGCGCAGAGGGAGGGGCTGGCCCTGCCTCCGCAGTGCGATTACCATACCCAAAGCCAGATTGAAACCATACGCGAGATTCAGAAATACTTGGTGGGGCACCTGGATGAGCGACTGACGATTCAGATGCTGTCCCAACAGTTTCGAATCTCCGGCACAGCGTTGAAGTCCTGTTTCCGTCAGGTGTATGGGGTCCCGGTTCACCAGTATCTCCTGGAGCAGCGTATGGCCCGGGCCGCGGAACTCCTCACTACTACGACCCAGAGCGTGCTCCAGATCTCTACAGCAGTAGGATATTCCAGCGTCAGCCAGTTCGGCATCGCGTTCAAGCAGCGCTACCATATGCCTCCCTCCCAATTTCGACGGAATGCAAATAAAAATCCATTTGCAACGGTTTTCGTCCGAAACGGATAGAAAAGTCTAAGATTCGTATGTTATTATGTGTGCTCAAATAAGGTGCCATGTCTGGCGAGGGAGGGACTATCCAATGAAACACCACCGTTTCTGGGCTTGGGGCGCTGTCGTCTGCATGGTCATGGCCATCATTACCGGATACCGGCACCGCTGAATGCGAGGTGAGCAATATGAATATCTATAAGGGAGTAGGTCTGTTCGCCAGCGGCGTGCTGTTCGGCTCTGCTGGCTTCAAGCTGCTGTCCAGCAAGGACGCGAAGAAAGCCTATACACACGCCACTGCCGCGGTTCTGCGGGTAAAGGAGTCCGTGATGGAGACGGTCACTTCCGTTCAGGAGAATGCTGCTGACATCCTGGCTTCCGCTAAGGAGATCAACGAGCAGCGTGCGAAGGCGGAGGAGGCTGCCAGCGTAGAGTGTTCTGAAGCGTAATGCGTAAGAAACGAGGGAGGGGCCGCCGGGAGGCGGTCCCTCTCGTTCTGTGGAGGCAATCATGAAATTTCAAATTAAACACGAATGCCGCGGACGAATCCGCGTTCAGGCCGTGCAGCAGCGCATGACGCTGGAACAGGCCGACATGCTGGAGGCATGGCTGCTGACTCTGCCGCAGGTGGAGCGGGCGTCTGTCCATGAGCGGACCCGCTGCGCGGTGATTGAGTATCAGGGAGATCGGCAGGATTTACTGAGGGCCCTCGCCGGCTTCTCCTATCAGGATCATGCGCTGGCGGAGCTGGTCCCGGTCCACAGCAGCCGGGCGCTCAATCGTGCCTATGAGGAAAAGCTGGTGGGCATGGTCGCGTTTAAGGCAGTCCGCTCCCTGTTTTTTCCGGCACCGCTGCGGACAGCCTACGCTGTTGTGAAAGCTGTTCCATACCTGTTCCGAGCACTCCGGTGTCTGTTGCGAAGACAGCTCCATGTAGAATTGCTGGACGGGATTTCTATCTGCTTGTCCATGGCGCGGCGGGACTTCGACACAGCCAGTTCTGTGATGTTCCTGTTACGGCTTGGCGAGTTGCTGGAGGAGTGGACCCACAAAAAGTCTGTGGAAAACCTAGCTCGGAGTATGTCTCTGAACATCGACCGGGTCTGGATGAAAACCGAAAAAGGAGAGGAACTGCTCCCGCTCCATCAGGTGCAGGCCGGGGATCAGGTAGTTGTCCGCATGGGCGGCATGATCCCACTAGACGGCACCATCGTGGAGGGCGAGGTCATGGTCAATCAGGCGTCCCTCACCGGAGAATCCATTCCTGTCCCCAAACGGCCCGGGAGTAGCGTCTATGCCGGCACGGTGGTGGAGGAGGGCGAATGCGTCCTCACGGTCACCCAGCAGTCCGGCGAGGGCCGCTATGACAAGATCGTAGCCATGATCGAGGAGTCGGAGCAGCTCAAGTCCGCGGCGGAGAATCACGCGGCACATCTGGCCGACCAGTTGGTGCCTTACACGCTGGCAGGGAGCGCACTGGTCTATCTGCTCACCCGCAATGTCACCCGTGCTCTGTCTGTGCTGATGGTGGACTTCTCCTGCGCTTTGAAACTGTCCATGCCTCTGGCGGTTCTCTCCGCCATGAGCGAGGCCAGCCGCTTCCATGTGACCGTGAAGGGCGGAAAGTACCTGGAGGCCGTGGCCCAGGCGGACACCATCGTCTTTGACAAGACTGGTACCTTGACCCATGCCAGCCCCGTGGTGGCCCAGGTGATCCCCTTTGGTGGGAACAAGGAGCCGGAAATGCTCCGTCTGGCCGCGTGCCTGGAGGAACACTTCCCGCACTCCATGGCCAACGCCGTGGTCCAGGCCGCCCGGGAGCGGGGGCTTGCCCACGAGGAGATGCACTCCCAGGTGGAGTACCTGGTGGCCCACGGCATCGCCAGCACGGTAGACGGCAGGCGGGTCATCATTGGCAGTGCCCACTTCGTCTTTGAGGATGAGGGCTGCACTGTCCCGCCGGGAGAGCAGGACGCCTTTGACGCCCTGCCTAAGCAGTACAGCCACCTGTATCTGGCGGTCGGCGGCGTACTGGCCGCAGTTATCTGTATCTCTGACCCCTTGCGCGTCGAGGCGGTGGATGCGGTAGCTGCCCTCCATGACCTGGGGGTGGGCAAGATCGTCATGCTCACTGGCGACAGTGAGCGCACTGCGGCAGCCATCGCCGCCCAAGTGGGAGTGGACGAGTACCGGGCTGAGGTGCTGCCGGAGGACAAGGCCCGTTTTGTGCAGGCCGAGCGCGCACAGGGCCGCACGGTGGTCATGATCGGCGATGGAATCAACGACTCCCCGGCTCTGTCCGCTGCCAATGTGGGCATCGCAATCAGCGATGGCGCCGCCATCGCCCGGGAGATCGCGGACATCACCATCGCGGCAAACGACCTGTTCGAACTGGTGCAGCTGCGGCGGCTGTCCGTGGCCCTGATGAACCGCATCCAGTCTAACTACCGCTTTGTCATCGGCTTCAATGGCGGACTCATCGCCTTGGGAGCCCTGGGCATCCTAGCGCCAGCCACCTCTGCCACGCTCCACAACCTGTCCACTCTGGGAATCAGCCTGCGCAGCATGACCAATCTGTTGCCGCCAGCAAAAGCATGAACACAGCCCCATCTGACCTTGTTCATACGGTCAGACGGGGCTGTGTTTTATGCTGTGATTTGTCATGTCCCCACCTGGGTCTGTCCACAGAGCATTGGATGGGAAAGGGTCACTCCTTCGCAACCACCAGGTACATTTTGAATGGGGTTACGGCCTGGACCGCATGGGGGATGCCGGCCGGCATGATGACAGCCTCCCCGGCGTTCAGCGTGTGCGGGACACCGTCAATGGTGATCTGAGCGGTGCCCTCCAGAATGGTGGCCATGGCGTCCCCGGGGGCGGCGTGGGTACTGATGGCCTCGCCCGCATCAAAGGCGAACAGCGTCATTCCCACACCAGGCCGCTGGGCCAGGGTCAGGCTGACAACTTTACCAGGCTCGTACCCGACCTGATCCTTCAGGGGAAAGGGCTGTGCATGGGGAAGGTTTTTAATCAACGGTTCCATACAGATCCTCCTCAATTTGATTGGATGGTAATTTGCAGCAGTTTGAAGGGGCCGCTCCCGCCAATGGCGTGGGTGGTCTGCGCCGGGACAGCCAGACAATCCCCTGCGCCCAGGCAGACCTCATGCCCATCCAGGCGCAGAGGCATATCACCCTCCATCACATAATAGACCGTGTCGCCGAAGTAGCGCTCCTCACTGATACTCTCTCCGTCCCCAAAAGCCAGCAGCGTCATTTGGCAGTGCTCGCTGCGGGAAAGGGCCATGCTCACCACGCGCCCCGGCTGGATGGAGATGAGTTCGCTCAGAGCCGCCGGCTGCTGAACCGGCAGATTGCGGAGAATGTCCATTTCCGAGCCTCCTTCCGTGTCTTAAAAGTTAGTATATCACCTTTTCTTGTGGGCCGCCATTGCCGTGGCAACCAGACTGGTTATAACCAGTGATTCGCCGGATGATCTCTTGGCGCAGCCGGGCCAGTTCGGGGGCGGAGGCGTCCCGCCCCTCCGGGCCGGAGAGGTCAAACCACTGGCAGATTGCAGTGGGGCGCGGAGCGAGCACGGCGATGCGGGTCGCCACAGTGAGCGCTTCGTCGATCTCATGCGTGACAAAAAGCACCCCGGGCCGCTCCCGCTGCCAGATGGACAAGAGCATAGACAGCATCTCCATGCGGATTCCGTAGTCCAGCCCCTGAAATGGCTCGTCCATCAGGAAAATCTCACCGCCGAAGTGGAATGCCCGGGCCAGGGCGCACCGGCGGGCCATGCCGCCGGAGAGCTGGCTGGGATAATAGCGTTCAAACCCCTCCAGCCCCACAGCGGTGATGAGGGAGCGCACTTCCCCGGCGGGCGCGTCCTCCCGCACCAGCCGGATGTTTTCCTCCACCGTGCGCCAGGGCAGCAGCCGGGCGCTCTGAAACATATAGCTCAGCCTGCCGTCCGCACCCTCCACCGTACCGGCATCCGGTGCCGTCAGGCCGGAAATGATGTTCAGCAGCGTGGTTTTCCCGCAGCCGGAGGGGCCAATCAAGGCGACGATCTCGCCCCGGGACAGGGTGAGGGACAGGTTTGAGAGTACGGGCAGATCCTCAAAGCGTTTGCAGATCCCGCTCAGTCTCAGCATGGGGCTCCCCCTCTCCTGGACAGAAGCAGGCACACCAGCTTCTGCGTAATAAAGCATCCTGCCACCAGCAGGAATGCCCACGCGATGATCGCGTCGGGCTGGATATTCAGCCTCGCGGTGGTGATGGCGCCGCCGATCCCACTGTTCGTGGTGAGGACCTCTCCCATCACCGCCAGTTTCCACCCGCCGCCCACGACGATTTCCAGTGCGGAGAAGAAATAAGGGCGGATGGAGGGCAGCATCACATGGAGTAGGATCTTCCTGCGGGAAAAGCGATAGAGCCTCGCCATCTCCAAAAGCTCCGGGTCTACGCTCCGCACGCCATGGCTCAGGTTGATCACCACCGTTGGAATGGTGGATGTCGCCACAATGAATACACAGGGCCAGCCATTGAACCCAAACCATACCAGGGCCAGCACGACCCAGCATACCGGAGGTACCGACTGGAGTACATGGATGAACGGCATCCCCACATCTTCCAGTTTGGGGCACAGCCCGAACAGCAGTCCCAGCACCGTGCCCACCGCAACCCCGATTCCCAGGCCAAGCGCCAGACGCAGCAGAGTAGTGCCGATGGTGGGCCAGAAATCCGGCTCCCGGAACAGTCCTGCCAGCGTACCCGTCACCTGTGGGACAGAAGGGAGCACCAGAGGGGAGAAACAGAGCGAGGCCAGCTGCCAGATACCCAGCAGCAGGCCCACGCCCAGGGCGCGGCGGAGCCAGAGGGCCGCCTTACCCCGCATAGTATAACCCGTCGTCGGGGAGTTTTCCGCCGATCATCGAGGGGTCAAAGTCGTTGAGCAGATTATAGAATGTATCCAGTTCTCCCCGGGCGTCCTGGGCGCTCTTGAAGGTCAGGCCCATATTGGGGATCGCGGCCTCTACCACAGCGGCCTTCATGCCCAGGTGCTCCTCGGCCAGAGCGGCGGCCTCGGCGGGGTGGTCCAGCACCCACTGGACGCTCTCAGCGTAGGCGGCCTGGAATTGCTCTGTCAGCTCCGGATTTTCGTCGATGAAACTCTGGGTGGTGCCGAAGCCGGCGTTGGGGATCATGGTGTCGGTGCCGGTGACCCGCTGCCACTCCTCTTCAAAGCTGAGCGCCCGGCGTACTTCGCTGTTCTGGTTCATCGCGGATGTGACCTGTGGCTCGATCAGGGTGGCATATTCCGCCTCGCCGGAGGCCAGCAGGGCGGCCACCTCGGCGGTGCTGGCGTAGACGATTTCCACATCCTCACCCACCGTCAGCCCGGCTTCATTCAGGAAATACTGGGTCAGAGCGTCCGGAGGAGAGGACTGGAGGGGGATATAGACGGTCTTGCCGGCCAGATCGGCCCAGGTTTCAAACGCAGGGTCCGTGGTCATGAAATAGGTGACGCCCCAGGTATTCACATTCATCAGGCGCACATCCAGGCCCTTGTTGTAGAGTGTGGAAACCACAGTGAGTGGGAAAGCGTACAGGTCGTGCTCCCCGCCCTGGACCATGGCCAGCAGCTCCTCGGGGGAGTTCCACACATTCAGGTCGATAGTCACATTCTCTCCCAGCAGTCCAGCCTCCATCATGTGCAGGACGGGAAGTGCCGGGGGCGCGGTAGGTACACCCACTGAGATGGTCACCGGCTCGGCGGCCTGCGTGGAACTGGCCGGCGGGGATGTGGGGGATGCGGAGGGATTTTCGGCCGGACCATTTCCGTTGGAGCAGCCAGCCAGGGCAAACAACAGCATCGCGGATGCTGCCAGGGATGCAAGAGCGCGTTTCATGTGCGACTCTCCTTTCAAGAATTTTTGGTTAGCAATAACTAACCTATTGCAGCGATATAATAGCACCCGCAAAAAAGCCTGTCCGTTGCCATGGCAACGGGCAGGCAAAATTTATACGCTGAGAAAGCTCTGATCCAGAATACGCACCTGTTGGCCCTGAAAGGCGAGAATTCCCTCTTTCTGCATACGCCCCAGTTCCCGGGAGAGGGCGCTGCGGTCTACACACAGATAGTCGGCCAGTTCACCCCGCCCCATGTCCAGATGGAGTTCGCCGCCGGGCTTGGCGGGGAGCATCTGGAGATAGAGCTTGATCCGGTTTCGGAGCCGGTTCTGGGCCAAGATCCGCATTTTCTGATTGAGAAAAAGGGCGCCCCGCCCCATTTCACGGAGCAGGTTGGCGGTGACCTGGGCTTTGTGCGGACAGGCGCATTCCTGCTGAAGAAGCAGCGGGTCAAAATCCAGATAGAGCACCTGCACATCAGTCAGCGCGTCGATCTGGATGGGACTGTCCTCCGCCATGGAGCACACCAGAGTCTCCCCAAATACCTGCCCCCGCCCCAGCCGTTCGATGGTGACCAAATTGCCGTCCTCACTATACAGGGAGATCCGCAGCGTCCCATCCATCACAACGCCGGGCCGCTTCTGACACTCGCCGATCTGGAGGAGGATTGCATCCTTACGAAACGATTTGGTTTCTCCCCGAAGGCAGGCCAGTACATTTTGATATTTCTCTTCCGGGATGCCGTCAAACAGGCGGCACTGACGCATCACCGTAGTAATCGGGTCCATGAGATACCTCCATGTTGCCGTGGCAATCGACAACTGCGCTGTAAACTGCTATGGTTAGTAAATGCTAACCGCATTATAGCGCTTTGTCTGGCAAATGTCAACGAGCGCGGAATGGGAGGATGACGATGAACGGAATCGGATTGGATTGTGGAAACGCCACATTGAAACTCGTCCTGCTTTCTCCAGAGGGAACGTTCCTTTGGGAAAAAACGGCTTCCCACTATGGAGCGGTGGTTCAGAGCGCCCGCCGTCTGCTGGGGGAGCTTTTAGCCGCGGACCCGGGGGCCTGCGGCTGCCCGGTGGTCATCACCGGAAACGCGGGCGACCGGCTGAAAGCGGGGTGCAATGCCCTGGCCGTGCTGGGGGAGATCCCAGCCATCCACCTCGGCGTTCGGCTGTTGGCCCCGGAAGCCCGCTCCGCCATTGAGATCGGCAGCCAGAGCGCCCGCTTCCTCACCGGCTTGGATCAGAACACCCCGCCCCGGTTTGCGGTAAATGAACACTGCGCCGGAGGTACCGGCTCCTTTTTTGAGGATCAGATGTCCCGGCTGGGACTAAAACTGGAGGACTACTCCCGCCTGGTGGGGCAGGCCCGCTCCATCCCCAGGCTCTCCGGCCGCTGCGCGGTCTTCGCCAAAACGGACATCATCCACCGGCAGCAGGAGGGGGTGCCCACACCGGACATCCTCCTGGGCCTTTGCTACGCCATGGTGCGCAACTACAAGGCGGTGATCGTCCGGGGGCTTCCCGTGGAAAAGCCTGTGGCCCTGTGCGGCGGCATCGGGCATAATCAGGGTGTGATCCAGGCTGTGCGGGAGGTCTTCGGATTGTCAGAAGCAGAGCTGATCTTGCCGGAGAAATTCCCTTACGCCGGCGCCGTTGGAGCCGCGGAGGCAGCCATGGAGACCGCCACCTGCTCTATGGGGGAACTGCTGGCCAGTTTATGCGGCGGGGCGCTGGAAGGTGGGAACCAGATGTGCCGTCAGCCGGCGCTGCGTGTACTTCCCGGTACACTTCCGTCTGTCCCTGCAGCCACCGGTACCATCCCGCCGGATGGGTGCGTCCTGGGGATTGATGTGGGCTCCACCAGCACGGATCTGGTGCTCACCGGCCGGGACGGCACGCTGATCGACTACCAGTATCTCCGCACAGCCGGGGACCCGGAGGGGGCGGTGCGCCGGGGCCTGGACGCCATCCATGAACGCTTTGGGCCGGTGTCCTTCCTGGCAGTGGGCGTCACTGGCTCCGGCCGGGAGCGCATCGGCCGTCTTATCGGGGCGGACGCCGTGCGGGATGAGATCACCGCCCAGGCCCGGGCGGCTGTCCATTGGTCGCCGGATGTAGATACGGTCTTTGAGATTGGAGGGCAGGACTCCAAGTATATCTCCCTACGGGGCGGACAGGTGGCCGACTTTCAGATGAACAGGATCTGCGCCGCCGGGACCGGCTCCTTTGTAGAAGAGCAGGCAGCGCGCATGGGCATCCCATTGGCGGAGTTCGGTCCCCTGGCCCTCAGCGCGCCCAGCGCGGTGGAGCTGGGAGAGCGGTGTACGGTATTTATCGAGACAGCCATCCAGTCTGCGCTCTCTCGTGGCGCCTCCCAGGCGGAGGTGGCGGCTGGCCTGTGCCGGTCCATTGTCCGCAACTACCTCCACAAGGTCGTTGGGGCCAAGCCCGTCGGGAGCCGCGTGGTGCTTCAGGGCGGCGTCGCCTACAATCCCGGGATTGTGGCTGCGTTTCAGCAGGAGTTGGGGGAGCGGCTCACGGTTTCGCCCTGTTTCCCCATCAGCGGCGCCTATGGAGCGGCCCTGCTGGCGCTGGAGTCGGTCCGCGGCCCGTCCTGCTTCCACGGATTTGACACAGCGACCGGGGCGGAACACGCCGCCGGCCCAGGGGTGGCGGAGAACATCGCCTTCTACCAGCGGGCGGGGGCGCTGCTGCTGGAGGGGTATGACCCCATCCGGGTCCCAGGGAAAAAGACGGTGGGTGTCCCCTATGCGCTGGTGATCCACAAATTCTTCCCCATGGCAAATGCGTTTTTCCGGAACTTGGGATTCAATGTCCTGCTCTCCCCGCCCACGAATGAGGAGATCATCCGGCTGGCCCAGCAGACTGCCCAGGCGGAAACCTGTTACCCGGTGAAGCTGCTCCACGGCCACATGGCATGGCTGGCGGAACAGGGCGTGGACTATATCTTCATGCCCTCTGTTCACACCATGAGGCACGAGTCCTCCCATGTGGAGCACAATTATGGCTGCGTCTATATGCAGACTGCGCCCCGGCTGGCGGCCAATGCCCTGGATCTGGAGCGGCGGGGGATCACCCTGCTCAACCCGGTGTTTGACCTGGACTTCGGGCAGGAGGCCATGGCCTCCGCCATGCTGGGCGTTGGGAAGCAGCTGGGAATACCAAAGCCGCGCTGCCTGCCCGCCCTGCTATCCGGGGCCAAGGCGGTGCGGCGGCATACCGCGGCAGTGGAGAAGCAGGGGCGGGAACTGCTGGCATCCCTCAGGCCGGACGACAAGGTGCTGGTGCTCATTACCCGGAACTATGGCCTTTCCGACCCGGTGCTCAACATGGGAATTCCACGGCTGCTGCTGGAGCGTGGGCATAAGGTCATCACCCTGTCCCACCTGCCCGCCCACGACCTGGATCTGTCGGAGGACTACCCCAATCTGTACTGGCCCTTTGGCCAGCACATCCTGTCCGGGGCCAAGCTCGTGGCCCACCATCCAAACCTGTATGCCGTCTACCTGACCAATCACGGCTGCGGCCCGGACACCATGCTCTCCTATCTGTTTCGGAAGGAGATGGGGGACAAGCCTTATCTGCAGATCGAAGTGGACGAGCATTTCTCTCCCGTGGGCGTGATCACACGGATCGAGGCGTTCCTCCAGAGCCTGGAGGGCCGCCCTGCCCAGCCGCTTCCGGCGGGCTTTTCCCTCGCCGCAGTAGTGCGCCGCCCTACTGCGGTGGCTGCCGTGCCGGAGAGAACCGGAGGGCCGCTGCTCGTGCCAGACCTTCCGCCGTTTACCGCTTATCTCCGCGCATATTGTGAGGCGGCCTGGAAAACGGAGACGCGCACCCTGCGGCTCGACAGTACCACCCTGCCGCTGGGGAGGGCGGAAACCAGCTCCAAGGAGTATTTACCGTTCCCGGCCCTGCTGGGCGGCGTCCTGACGGCGGCGGAAGCGGAGAGCGGCCCGTTTCAGGTGCTTCTCCCCTCCACCCAGGGCGCGGAGGTAGACGGGCAATACCCCTGGGGCGTGGAGACGGTATTGGAACGCCGGGGGCTTTGCCGTGTGAAGGTCATCGCGCCGGAGCTGGAGACGATTCCGGAGCGCTGCCCGGAGCCGGATCAGCTGTTCCGGGCACTCCTCACCGGAGATCTTCTGCTATGCGCTCCGCCGGAACAGCGGGACGCACTGGCTCCGGCGGGTGTGCCGAGTTGGGCGGAGCTGGAAGCCCTCGCAGTGCACATCTGCGCCATTCCGGCGGAGGGACGGCCGCTGGGGATCGTGGGCGAACCGTTCACCCTCTTCAACCTTCATGACGGCGTCCCCGATACGCTGGAACAGGAGGGCTGGCGGCTGCTCCGGGCGCCGCTGAGCGAATATCTGTGGTTTCTCTGGCGGGATGCGGGAAGCCTGGCTTGCCGGGAGTGGGCGGGCCGCATAGAAGCACTCGGCCGTCTGCTGGGCCCCCGCAGCAGTTTTTCCCCTGAACTGGAGTCTCTGCGCTCCTCCGCAGACCGCCTTCTGCCCGGATTTGCCGGAGCCAATGGCCGGTACCGGCTGGTCAAGGGGCTGGAGCTGGGCGGACGGTGCGCCGGGGTGCTGACCATGGCACCCAGGTATGAAAATACCGCTACGATCCTGGAGATGACCGGTGTGCTGGACAGTGTACCGCACTTCCATCTGGCCATGGATTACGACTGGGATGAGAACGCATGGTCCAGGCTCAATTCTTTCCTCTACTATCTGAGCAAATAGAAAAACCATAACAGAGGTGTCTTGCAGCGACTCTCGGACCAGTCGATATTTAACCTCTCTAAAATCCCATCTATTCGATCAAAGCAACAATACTATAGTGTAAAGAGGGGAGCAACCAATTTCTTAATAGAATTGATGAAGTGAACCATTCCTTGGATTTTCTCTTGCAATGCATCGGGAAAATATATATAATAAACTCACATAGTATCTGCTGCTTACCAAACATGTGGTAGCATAGTTTCAGTGTTGCACAGCGTCCGAAGGCCAGAGAGCCCTTGGACGCTGTTTCTTTTTATAAAGATCAAAAACATAATAACCGGGCCACAGAGCACATGGATCGATTCAAGCCGTATCCATGTGCTTTTTATATATCTTTTCTATCCTAAACAGAAATGAGGTGCGAACAATATGTAATTCAGAACCACAATGGCAGCACTGGATGGCAACCACATGCCTGATTTCTTGGCACTGGAATTTGAGCACCTGCTATGAGCCCCTCTGGGTTACAGCAGATCATACCATTGTTCCAGCGTCCATTGAAGACGGGAGGAACCGTGCAAATTGAACGCAAAACGATGAAGATCAAAAGGGAGGATATTGATAATATGAGTCACATTTCTGTCATCGCAGCCATCGCATTACCTGAGAACCTTGAAGAGGCCGCTAGGTCTATCCCGGATGAGGTGATCAAGCAAGGAATGGTTATGGAACACTGCCTCTACTATTCGCAAGTACAGAACCAACATCTCGACCTAGAAAATATTGTTATCACGGATCAACATCGCTATGAGGGCTTGGCCGAGGCCCTATCCGATCAGATCATGGCCCCATATAGTATGATTCCGAACGAACAAACTCCGAAAGAGTTTGAGGATGAAACGGAGGCGGCCATACGCGAATATGAGACGAAAAGGGATGACTTTGTGCGGCTGTTGAATGGCCGGATTGTGCCTATATACGATTATGGATTCTCTAAAGACTATGTCGTGAAAGACGGGCTAATCTGCAAACGGAGGTTTGGCCCGCTGCAGCGGGAAAAGCGAACGAAAAAGGCCAAGAAGATGCAGTTGCTTCTCGACTGTCCTTTCAAGAAAGTCTATCCCGCATTCGTGGACTATGTCCTGCAATACGTCGGAAACGAATTCCTTAATTGGCGGAGCGGTTACTTTTACAATCCACAGGGCTACTGGAATTCATTTGTGGTCGGAGGGCGATATCGAAATCAATTCCTGGTCCCCGTCGATTGCCCATTTGCGGTCACAGGCTCTTATGGTGTTTTTGAGTATCAGCACGATGAGCAGACCTACACACCAGAAGGATATCGTTGGGTAGCCGGAGCAAAAAAGAGGAATATCGCCTGGGATGCTCTAAAAAAGTACCGTGAGAAAGTGCCAGTTGAGCAGTTTCATCAATATGGGGCATGGTGCGCGCAGGGAGGAGGCCCAGCGGAATGCCGGCTTGTACAAATGGATGAGGGCCCAATCAAAAAGTGGGGCAGGGGATGCTTCCAAGGGTGCGAAACGCTGGAGCAGTTCGGCTCTGATATGCATTACCTGTGCCAAATGGAGCCCCATGCCTGCGTAGATGAAAATGGTTGGATCAACTACAGCGATGATTGGTCCGACAGTGACACCGAAGTTTCAGATGAGGAAAACTGGCGCAAGAAAGTTGATCGCTTCATTGATGCGCTCCCGGACGATACGCTGTTGTTATCGCTGGACTGCCATGCTTGATACGCCAAATATGGCAGGGCCTGCTGTATAGCGGAAGCAATATCGCACGCTCAACTTGCTACCTGAAAAGATGGAAACAAACAATCAAATTCAATAGGAGTTGACAAAATATGTATCAGTTTCACTTATCCATTGGGGACTGGAGCGGTGATGGTCATGGCCGATCCGAAGATTTCACCGTAGCGTCTAATGCGCCTGTGGAAACAGTGCGCGAAGCACATTATAAGATCCCAGAAGTTACAGAGGTTAATATTGAAAGCATCTGCTCGGAATACGGAGAAGATGAAATTGACGCAGAAACAGTCCAAGTTCTAAAAGATATGGGGTTCCAGTTTGAAAACAGTTCCGGGATGGGAGAAGGCATTGTCAATGTACCAGAGATGGCCCGACTGTGGATTTTTCTTTTGCAGAAGGCCGATCCATCATTGAAACTGGAAATAAAAGATGATGACATTCCCAATTTGCAATTTTGCGGTGCTGATGATAAGGGCCGACACATCGGTAAAGTGGGGTATGGACTCTTTTCCCGATAAGAATCTTGGCGACTATCAATGTCCGGAAACTCTTGCGGCCAGAAAACAGATATAAGGGAGAACGGTTATGGAAATTATTACTTCTTTCACCGCATTGAATTTGGAGCCTGGCAATTTGCCAAAAGAGGCTTCGCAGCTCAGACAGGGGGACTTCCAATCTGTCCTCAAGGCGCTTCAGGATGCTTACTGCAATACGGCTTCTGATCCTGATACATATTTGTACGAGACGGTTGCGCCAGAAAACATTATTTTTGGATTGTATGAACCAGAGAAAGTTTTGGAGCGTTTGGATGCATGGAACCGCGAAATCAGAGTCGAATTTTTGCGGGCGATCAAAAACATGTGTCCCGGTATAGGAGCGGGACATCTTCCGCCAGAAGATGAACTGCCGATGGATACCGACATGACATACCAACTTGTGTGCGCAACTCGTGAACTGGATGACATGTGGTATGATTTTGCCGACCATGCGGTATATGTGGAGAATGAGTTTGGGTACCCATTTTTCAGGACAATAGTGGATGAGCATACCGCGGCATGTATCAAGGCAAATCCAGAGGCATATCTGATTGCGCGGGTTACGCCGAAGTGATTCCCTCTTGCAAAACAGTGTTATCGGATAGCTGATACAGAAACATGGAGCAGACAACAAGGAAAGGATGGATTCGTTTTGGAGTTCTTACATTATAAAGCGGGAGATTTCCGTTCCGAGTGGAGGACAGGCCAGGAGTATGTTCAAGCGGATTACTTGGACCCATGGTGGCAGATCGTGGTGGGGTATCCGGGCATAACGGAGCAGGAAATTTCTGATATTACCCGTGGCCCGCTGCGGCTTGGTTTTGTCAGGATAAATGACAGTTTGTTCTTTCTCCTCAAAGCCGGAAACAATCCCTGGTTTGACGCACCTTATGAACCGCGGTTTAAAATGAACCAGTTGGATTACCAGACAAACATCCCGGAGGGGAAAGGTGCGCCCATGCTCATCTGCGCGGTGGATACTGCAAGTGGGGAACTAAAAGAGATGCGGGTAATCTCACTCGGCCACCTACAGTCTGAACATCTGCATCAACACTGTAGAGAACTGGATCAAAAGCGGCCGATGAACCCCTCCACCTACAATATGATGGTGGATCGGATTTATCAGCAATATCCAAGCAGTGACTTGATGGCAAGGCTGATCCGGGCAGAAGACATCATCATGATACCCTAAGAGCGGAGAAGACGAACATCATCGCAGATACATTGCGTGGATCGAGTATAACGCTAAAAAGGCAGAAAGCAGCCACCGCAGGTATTGCAGAACAATCATAGATTTCAATTACAAAGAAAGGTTTTGCTGATATGAAACAAAGTGTTTATTATCAGGGACTCTGCGGCAAGAAATGGGGCATTTGGGATGTGCAGCAGAATCAATGGCAGTTTGATATTTGTGAAGACACGCTCATGTTGGCGACAGCACGCCTGTTCCAAAAAATTGGACCCAACGCCCGCAAAGAACGCCGCTATGAACCCCGTCAGTTGCCGGAAAAGAAAGTATCTCAGGCCTCATGTGGAGGAGGGAGTACATGACGCAGCGCGAAAAAGATTTATTTTACGAAGTATTGGAACTTCTACGTAAGGAGGTGCGCGCTTCCTCCGATTTCAGGAACAGGGATTGGAAAGATGCTGATGACTACATCTTCAGCGCGCTCCATTTAACGCAAGGGGATATTGCTGAGATTTATTCCGGCCGCAGGGGCTTGGTATACGACAAAAGCGCAATCGAGGGCTTTTATCCTGTCTGTCCATCTTACGCAGAATTACTTCGCTTACATGCGGCATATGCCGTAGGATCCGTGACACTGGAATGCGAACTTTACAAAAGCGCGTTGAATGACATGCCATGTATTCGCGCTTACTCTATTGATGAGGGTTTGGTGCAACTCGTACTGACATCTGCAGACGCGCCACAACTGGAGGAATTCTTAGGGGAGCATATTACACTGTTTTACCAGCCGGCAAGGCAGTGGAAGGCTGCCGAGATCAGCATCCTCGGTTCAAAGGCAGATGGATATGTGGTACTATATTCTGCAAAGGAAGAATGACAAATTCACTTAGAAAGAGTGATAAATAACAATGGATAGAAATCCTTGATTTGCGGGACGCAGATGCTTGACTTGGTAGTTGAAGAAGCAATCAGCGCCAGTTTGAAGGCAGGATTGCGGTAGAAGTTGGAGGCAGCAATGGAAAAAAGAACGGTTTGGATGAAGCCCAGTTGTTTTACTCCAGAAATTGAGATGATTATTCCCATTCCGGAGGACCGCGATGCGGAGGAATATATTGATGAATTCTTGGACACAATTTTATGTGAAGATCTAAAGTATAACGTCGAGTGGGATTTTTCAGACGGAATCTCATAAAGGCTTCAGTTGCTTGTCACACGTCAAGCGATTGTGCTTTTATCTATGTGATTTCTTCGATCTAATGCACACCACAAAGGAAACAGAAACACCCGCAGATTTAAAAAACTGCGGGTGTTTTTGTGCTTTGGCATCACGTGTTATTCCCTAAACAGAGGGAGATCCGAAAAAACATTGTGTAACTTCTCTTCGTCAAAGGGGAGATATTCTGCGATGGTCAGGCCCACCACATCGGACTGGCTGGTGATAGTGTGTAGCATATGGGAGAGTTGCTCCATTGTCATCTGGCCTCCACTGCTACCATCCCCAGTCAGAGACGGATTGGCAAAATAGGTGGAGTGGAACAGCCAGGGATCCAGTACGTCGATGTCCAAGTGGACCAGGATATGGTCGAAACGCTGCAGGAAGGATTGAATCTCCTCATCTGAAATAAAGTCCTCTGTCTGCACCTTATAGGCAACTCCGCTCTCGTTCAGAAAACGTTCCTGATAGTCGTGGAGGCCCTGTAGCCCGACATATAAGATCTCGTCGGCCTGGAACTTGGGGTGCTTCATCAGTGTGGAGAGTTCTTTGTCACCGTGCCCCATTAGGGACCCCAGCACCATAGCGTGAGCATGGGGGTATCCGTCTGCTGGCGTGGAAACATCCGGATGGGCGTCGATCCAGACGATGCCCACATTGCTGTAGCGCCCGTGCAGATAGTCAAAGGGAGCCTGAGACACGATGCAGTTTCCGCCAATGGTGATAATCTTGTCCGGCTGGGCCGCCTCGATCACCTGTGCCGCCCGACAGATGCCCTCGGTCACTTCCTCACGGGCGCGGATACCATCCGTCACCGCCCTCTCTTTTCCGTCGGGTGGTGCGATTTCCACCCGCAATAGAGGCTGATTCTCGTTGGCGGGCAGGATATGGGCCAGCAGGTTGGCGCCAAAGTAATAGGTATCCAGACCGCCGCTCAAGTGATCTGGATAGAGCAGGCGAATGGTTTTCATGATTTTCATCTCTCCTTATAGTGTAGGGGTGTAAAAATTTGATTATTGTTCAATTAGATTTATGCAGAAAGAAATGACTGTTAGGACGATGGCCTTTTCTGTGCGGCTCAGATACGCGACTGTGAGATTGGTGGCCAATGGGGCCCAGACTGTACGCAATACACCCATACTAATATAAAGACTTTTCAGATCACAGCAGATATAGGTCCTTTCACTTGTGCTGTAGACACGACTTTCTTTCGACTTACTTTCCAGTACCAGTATAGCGCAAATACTCTGGTGATTCCTCAATATAGAGAGAAGAAAATCGTCCGATGGCTCATCCCAAAGAGGAAGAATTGTTTTTGCGTGATGCTTGATATCACATGGATGAAATTTTGCCCCAAAGTGATTAGAAATTTACATCCAGTATTTTTGTATTGCCGCAAAAGATTTTTCGCTAATAACATGTTCAATTTTACAGGCATCTTCTGTAGCGGTCTTTTCATCCACTCCCAACCTCATGAGTAGTTGAGATAGAACAGTGTGACGAGTGTACATTGTTTTGGCAACTTCCATACCCTTCGCTGTCAAAGAGATTCCACTGGTGTCATCCACAGAAACATAGTCATCCCGTTTCAAAATTGACAGAGCGCGGCTGACACTGGGCTTGGAGTATCCCATCTGCTCGCCTACGTCGATTGCACGCACGTGGCTCTTTTTCTGAGAGAGTATATAGATCGTCTCCAGATACATCTGGCCGGATTCATAAATCGACATAGTGACCTCCATTAGTTTAGTTTTTTCAATTATATCATAAATCGTAGCAGTTTTACAATCGTTTTGATTTTCGAGATGGATAAGAGTTGCCATTCAAAAGTGAACAATCTGTAAATATGACTCTTGACAAAAACGATGGTTTGCGATATATTATGTAGCCGGTTAGAAAATGCTAACTTATTTCGTGAGTTGTCGCCAGCTTTTGCTGACTGAAATATAAAATGGGAGAATAGGTGAACGAAATGACTTTGAAAGATGCCGTAGAAGAAAAGGAATACATTGTCCGGCAAATTGACACCGATGACGAGGAGTTGAAAACCTTTCTATTTTCTCTTGGGTGTTATGAGGGGGAACCCATTACAGTGGTTTCTCATTTGAAGGACAGTTGTGTCGTTTCCATCAAGGACGGCCGGTATAACATTGATAACCAGTTGGCAGATGCAATTTTGATTTGATGGATCTGATCTGTGCCGCTGATGCCGACAAGGGGGGATCAGCGGCACGAAATAGGGGTTTACTATACATAACGGTTAGCGAATAGCAACCGATGTGTGTTGTAATATAGAGAACATCAGAAAGAGGAGGAAGATACCCATGCGCATTGCCTTAACAGGCAACCCGAACTCCGGCAAAACCACCATGTACAACGCTCTTACTGGACGGAATGAAAAGGTGGGCAACTGGGCCGGCGTGACGGTGGAAAAGAAAGAACACCCCATCAAGAAGGCCTACTACAGTGGGACAGAAGAACTCATCGCCGTAGATCTACCCGGTGCTTATTCCATGTCGCCTTTTACGTCAGAGGAGAGCATCACCAGTTCTTATGTGCGGCATGAGCACCCCGACGCCATCATCAACATTGTGGACGCCACAAACCTCAGCCGCAGCCTGTTTTTCACCACGCAGCTGCTGGAGCTGGGCATTCCCGTTGTAGTTGCCCTGAACAAGAGCGACATCAACGCAAAGAAGCAGACCTCGATTGATACAGCCGCTCTTTCCGCCAAGCTGGGCTGTCCTGTTGTGGAGACGGTATCCATTTCCTCCGAGGGCCTGAAAGCGGTGGTAGATGCGGCGGTCGCCTTGAACGGCAAGGGGCAGAAAGCCCCTTACACCCAGGGCGATATCGACCTGACCGACAAGCATGTTGTGGAAGAGGCGGACCGTAAGCGTTTTGCCTTTGTCAACCAAATCGTGTCTAAGGTGGAGAAGCGGAAGGTCCTTACCCGTGAGAAGGGCACCGGGGACGCCATTGACAACATCCTTACCAACAAGTTCCTGGGTATTCCCATCTTTGCGGTGGTGATGTTCCTGGTGTTCCAGATTTCCCAGGTCTGGGTCGGGCCCCTGATTGCAGACACGCTGGTAGCGTGGATCGAGACATTCCAGGGATATGTTGGTGAACTTCTGGCCGACGCCAACCCCCTGCTGACCGCTCTGCTGGCTGACGGTATTATCGGCGGCGTGGGCGCTGTGGTTGGCTTCCTGCCTCTGGTCATGATCATGTACTTCCTCATCGCCCTGTTGGAAGACTGCGGCTATATGTCTCGTGTCTCCGTGGTGCTGGACCCCATTTTCAAGAAAGTGGGTCTTTCCGGCAAATCCGTGATCCCCTTTGTCATCGGCACTGGCTGCGCCATCCCCGGTGTTATGGCCAGCCGCACCATCCGCAACGAGCGCGAACGCCGGGCGACCGCCATGCTGACCCCGTTCATGCCGTGCGGCGCCAAGATCCCCGTCATCGCCCTGTTTGCCGGTGCTTTCTTTGATGACGCGGGCTGGGTGAGCTTCCTCATGTATTTCACCGGTATCATACTTATTTTCCTGGGCGCCTTGCTGGTAAACAAGATCGCCGGATACAAGAACCGGAAATCCTTCTTCATCATCGAGCTGCCCGAATACAAAGTGCCTTCCCTGGTGTTTGCCTTCAAGGCCATGTGCGCCCGGGGCTGGGCCTACATCGTGAAGGCTGCCACGATCATCCTGCTGTGCAACACCGCCGTGCAGATCATGCAGACCTTCACCTGGAGCTTCCAGGTGGCCGAGACTGCCGACAGCTCCATCCTTGCCTCCATCGCCGGACCCTTTGCGTACCTGCTGGTCCCCATCGTGGGTGTGCTCAGCTGGCAGCTGGCCGCCGCCGCTGTTACCGGCTTTATTGCCAAGGAGAACGTGGTGGGTACCCTGGCCGTCTGCTTCGTGGGCCTGGAGAACCTGATCGATACCGATGCGCTGGAGATGATGGAAGGCGCAGGCGCCGAGGTGGCGGGTGTCATCGCCATCACCAAGGTGGCTGCTCTGGCTTACCTGATGTTCAACCTGTACACGCCGCCCTGCTTTGCCGCTATTGGCGCTATGAACTCTGAGATGAAGAGCGCAAAGTGGCTGTGGGCCGGCATCGGTTTGCAGCTGGGCACCGGCTACACGGTGGGCTATCTGGTTTACCAGATCGGCACGCTGATCACCACCGGCACGCTGGGCGCAGGCTTTGCCCCCGGCCTCATCGCGGTGGTTGTCTTTGCGGCGATCCTTGTCTTCCTGTGCATGAGAACCCAGAAGGATCTCAAGAGTGAGTATGCGTTAAGTGGGGCGAAGTCCTGATGATTGATTTCATTGTAGTTGCAGTTCTTGTGGTCATTGTTGCGGCTGCCGCTTTCTATGTCTACAAAGCGAAAAAGAGCGGTAAAAAGTGCATTGGATGCCCGGATGGCTGCTCCTGTGGTTCCAAGAAAGATAGTTCCCACTGCAGCTGCGGTAAGGGTCACAACTGATATGTGAAAGAGAAGGTTGCGGCTTTTCTGTTGGAAAGCCGCAACCTTTTTCTACACGTATGCTATGATTCCCGTTGCCTTGTAAAACGCTAGGAAGGACGACGCTGCTCTATGGTCTTGAAAGAGACAATGGAAAACTACGTAAAAGCGATTTATAGCTTGTCGCGCTGGGGGGAGGTCCGTCCTTATCAGCTGGCTGATTATTTATCTGTTTCGCGCCCTACCGTATCCACTACTGTCAGGTCACTTGTCGAAGAGGGATTTGTCTGCGTGGACGATAGGAAAGAAATCCACCTGACCAGAAAAGGGTTAAAAATCGCCAAAGAGATGATGGAAAAACACAACGTCCTGTTCAATCTGCTGGTTAGTCTTGGTGTTGACGAAAACATTGCTTCCAGCGATGCATGCAAGATGGAACATGCGATCAGTGCCGAAAGTTTTTTGGCTCTGAAATCACTAACTCGCTTCTCGGACTGAATAGCAGCAGACCAATGAAAGGCATGATAATCTTCTTATGCATCATTAAATGATTTTGAATTCGCCCTATTAACGCGATTACAAATTTTTCTCATTTTGAATGTGCAGGGGGCACTGGAAATTTTGAAATTCTGTCCTTGGAATAGCAAATACAACTCCTATGTAAAGAAAAATAGTGCCCTGCACGTAAGACCAGTTACGTGCAGGGCACCGCTCGCTTGGTTTTATTTTGCCATCTCATTTGACAGATTGCAAGAAGTTAGTGAATCTGATCTGGAAGGTGGCGGTCAATCCCAGTCGGCGTCCCAATCCAGGATCGCGCCGGTCACGGCATCGATTTCAAACTCATATTCCATCCAGCCGCTGCGCATCTCGCCCTCGTAAAGCACACGGCCGTCATCCACCTCCAGCTTGAACTCGGTGTAAACTCCCGTGGTACCGGCGGCCTGCTCCACGATCTGCTTCGCTTTCGCCTCGCCAATGTAGTCGCTGGCCTTGCTGGAAACCGTGTACCACTCCACATCAAAGTCAAAGCCCAGGATCGCGCCGCTGGCGGCGTCGATTTTGTAGTCATATTCCTTGTTCCCAGAGAAGAATTCCACGTCGTACACTCTCATGCCGTCGTCATAGTCCAGCTCGACATTGATGAATACCGTGTCCGCCGCAGCCACGCCCGCGTGTTCCAGGGCGATGGACTTGGCCTTCTCCGCGCCAATATCGGTATTGGCCTGGGCCTGGTAACCGCCCGCCGCATACCATTCAATATCCTGATCGAAGCTCACGATATCCCCGGTGGCGGCATTGATCTTGTAGTCATACTCCTTATTGCCGGAGAAAAACTCCACATCATACACCCGGAGGCCGTTCTCATAGTCCAGGTTGGCATAGATAAACGCAGTATCCGAGGCGGCCAAGCCTGCGTGCTTCAAAGCGATGGATTTGGCCTTCTCCGCACCAATATCGGTACTGGACTGAGACACCGTGTCGGAACCGGCCATGTGCCATTCAATATCATAATCGAAGCCGAGAATAGTGCCGGTAGATGCGTCGATTTTGTAGTCGTACTCCTTGTTCCCAAACAGAAATTCCACATCGTATTCCATCCGGCCGTGGTCATAGTCCTGCTTGGCGAAGATCCAGGACACCTTGGAAGCATCCACCCCAGCGTGATTCAGGGCAATCTCCTTCGCTTTGGCCTCGCCGATATAGGACGCCTGTTGGAGATGGGGAACCGCCTGATGGGCGGAGGCGTTCACCGCCATTGAGGGAACGAGCAGTGCTCCGGTCATGAGCACCATAGCGGTGCAGCCTGCCAGGATCTTAGGAAAATTCTTTTTCATCATAAAGTCCTCCTAAAGTTGTTGTTCCAGCAATTTCGGGGGGCTGTTTTTTTGCTGTTCATCTATATAACGCGCAGACAAAGTGTTTTATTGCATCGGGCAGAAATATTTTTCTTAGACAGTAAAGATATCCTAGCGTTCTTTTTTACTCCCCGGCTTTTTGGGGGCCAGAAGCTTATTGCATTTGCAGCGTTCCCGATTGACGCTAAATATACCTGTGTTGTCTGTGAGAGCTATTCCTGAATTCGCCGCAAAATATTCAGGTTCCTCTATCCCAGCGCCACATCAAGTGCCATCATCAGAGTGAACCCCACAGCGAAGGACAGCGCACCAATATCTGAGTGCTTTCCCTGGGACATTTCTGGGATCAGTTCTTCCACTACCACATAAATCATAGCACCAGCAGCAAAACTCAGCAGGTAAGGAAGAGCCGGGACCACCAGTCCAGCAGCCAGAATCGTCAATAGAGCGCCCAGGGGTTCTACTGCACCGGAGAGTACGCCTCCCGCAAAGGCTCGGGGTTTACTCATTCCCTCCGCTCGCAGGGGCATGGAGATAATAGCTCCCTCGGGGAAGTTCTGGATGGCGATGCCCAAAGACAAGGCCAGAGCGCCCATCATGGTGATTTGACCGTCTCCGGCTAGGTAGCCTGCATAGACCACGCCTACAGCCATTCCCTCCGGAATGTTATGAAGGGTGACAGCCAGCACCATCATGGTAGAGCGCCGCAACCGCGTATGAGGCCCTTCTGCGTGGTGACTCTTTTGATGGAGGTGTGGAATCAGATGATCTAACCCCAGCAGAAAGAGGATGCCAGCCCAAAAGCCAATGACCGCTGGCAGAAAGGCCAAAGAACCCGCCCCGGAGGATTGATCCATAGCAGGAATCAGCAGGCTCCAGATAGACGCAGCAACCATGACACCAGAAGCAAAGCCGGTCAACCCCCGTTGCACCCGATCCCCCAAACCTTTCTTCAGGAAAAAGACGCAGGCAGACCCTAGCGAGGTGCCCACAAAGGGAATCAGCAGGCCATAGATAACCAGTGTTTCCATAGGATCAGAACGGCCTTAAATCTACGTTTGTTTTTAAACGTGGCTGTACCGCCCACACCAGTGTCTGCCACTGCCTTTTCTGCAAATGGCATCCACCGTCTAGGGCTGTGGGGGATAAATGGGAAAGATCAGCTTTAATGGGGAGGTTCTGTGATCCAAGGATTTCCAGGTAATTGAACATAATTGCCCTCTTTTCTAGTTGCGGTTTTTGCGAACATAGCAGGATGCATCTTGTGGTTAGCCATAACTAACCGCAGGATAATTATATAAAACTACACGTACTCTGTCAAGAGGACAGGTTGAGACAGGGATAAAAACTCCCCCAGTTTCTATTTTCGCTTTGTTTTTTGGGAAACCAACCCCGTTCCACCCTGCGGGTTTGCTCTTTCAACTCCCAGATTCGCCATATGCAGGTAACGCCCAACGGTCTCGGAAGAATAGAGAAAGAGCCCTGACCGAAAAGTGCGGTGAACAGGTAGAGTAGACCGGCAATCAAAAATACCAGCCACCCTCCCTATGTGAAGTGGTACTCAAACCAGATCACTAAGGGGCAAGATGCCTCAATCATCACAAGGAACATCACGCTGATAACTATGCCCTCAAATTATAATTTCACACACAGTATTCCAAACTCAATAACATAAACTTCCGGAGAAGGGAAGAAGGGATCTTTAAGGACTGGTATAGCCTGCCCCTTGCTTTCAAAGATTTTTATTGACACAGTTACACATCTTCAGTTAAATGAACCGTAACTGCCATCCAAGATAGTTGCGGATTTATTATCTGATGAACAAATCCATCCGTATATTGTCATGATTTTATGATAGGGACTTGACAAATACAGATGCTCGTTTTAAGATAATATCGTTATTAAATAATATAGTTATCGAAAGAGGTGAACAATATGCGCCCTGTAAACGAAAAGCTGCGGGCGGATCTGCTGGAGGCTGGGAAGCGGGAATTTATGGAAAACGGCTTCAGGGGAGCATCCTTAAAAAGCATCGCGGCTTCTCTTGGAGTAACGACTGGGGCGATTTACCGCTACTATACGGACAAGGAGGCATTGTTTGACGGACTGGTGAGAGAGCCTGCCCAAGAACTGGTGGAGCGGTATCGGACCCTTCAACAGACCTTTGCTGGAAGAAACTTGGAGGAGCAACTTCAAAAGCTCCCGGAGGTGCCGGACAAGGAAGCCTCCTGGATGATGGACTTTCTTTACGACCACTTTGACGCATTCAAGCTCATCGCCTGCTGTTCCTCCGGGACAAAATACGAGCATTATCTGGATACCCTGGCGGAAATCGAGGATCACTCCGGACGGCTGTTGGTGGATCGAATGGTGGACGCCGGCTATCCCATCCGGCGTCTGGATGATGAGCTGATCCACATCATGTCCACCGCGCTTTTCAATGGGATGTTTGAGACGATCCGCCATGATATGCCGCGGGAAAAAGCGATGGTTTATATGGATGATCTGCGGAATTTTTACTCCGCGGGCTGGTTCCGTCTCCTTGGAATTCCCTTTGAATAAAGGGTTTTCCTTTTGACTATAAGTTAGCAATTACTAACCAAAAGAAAGGGGTTTTAGGTTATGGATCAAAAGAAAGCGCCCTCACCTTTTGCCGTGCTGTGGGGCTGGGCAAGTGGTGAGCACGGTGGATTTTATGCTTCGGTAGCCCTGGCGGTGCTGGGGGTGGCCTGCGGCATGGTGCCCTACTTCTGCGTAGCCGCTATGATTGGGCTGCTGTTGGAAGGGGGCGGCCTTGCGGATTGTCTGCCCTGGTGCGGCCTGGCTCTGGCGGGCTATGGGGGAAAGGCGCTGTTTTCCACATGGTCTACCAGCCTGTCCCACACGGCCACCTATCACACGCTGCGCCGGGTGCGGCAAAATCTGCTCTCCAAACTGAGCCGGGTGCCCATGGGGACGATCCTGGACACGCCCTCCGGCCAGTACAAAACCACCATTGTGGACCGGGTGGAAGGGATGGAGCCCACCCTGGCTCATCTGCTGCCGGAGATGACCTCCAATCTGCTGGTGCCGGTGAGCATCGCGGTCTATATCTTCGTCCTGGATTGGCGAATGGGGCTTGCCTCCCTGGTAACCACAGTGATCGGGTTCGCAGTAGCCTCCCAGAGCGGCAAGACTTACGCCGCCCGCTGGCAGGGCGCCGTGGAGGTAGGCCGCCGTATGGCAAATGCCATCGTGGAGTATGTGGGAGGCATCCAGGTGGTCAAGGCGTTCAGCCAGTCCGCCGGGTCCTACAAGCGGTACTCCGATGCCGTGACGGAAAACGCCCAATACTATGTGGACTGGATGGCGGATAACCAGAAGTATATGGCGGTCATGCAGGCGGTCATCCCCTCAGTGCTGCTGCCCGTTCTGCCGGTGGGCCTGCTGCTGTGGGGCGGCGGAAGCCTGAGCACAGCTGTATTCCTCACCATCGTCGTGCTGTCCCTGGGGCTTACCGGGCCGCTGGTATCGGCCATGACCTTTGTGGATGAACTGGCGGTGGTGGGCACCAATGTGGGTGAGATCTCCGCCATTCTGGACGCCCCGGAGCTGAAGCGCCCTGCGATAGAGACGAAGCTGAATGGGCTGGGTATCCGGCTGGATCATGTGTCCTTTGCCTACAAGCAGGAGGACGGCGAAGTGCTCCACGATGTAAACCTGGACATCCGACCAGGGACAGTGACCGCTCTTGTGGGTCCCTCCGGCTCCGGTAAGAGTACCATTGCCAAGCTCATCGCCGGCTTCTGGGATGTGACGGGCGGCTCTGTCGCCTTGGGCGGTGTGGACCTGCGGAAGATCCCGCTGGAACAGCTCAACCGCCAGATCGCCTATGTATCTCAGGACAACTACCTCTTTGACCGCACGGTGCGGGACAACATCCGCATGGGCCGTCTGAACGCCACCGATGCGGAAGTCGAGGCGGTAGCCAGGGCTGCCGGGTGCGATGATTTCATCCGCCAGCTGGATCAGGGCTACGACACCATCTGCGGCGGGGGCGGCGGCCACCTGTCCGGGGGTGAAAAGCAGCGTATCTCCATCGCCCGCGCCATGCTGAAGGATGCGCCCATCGTCATTCTCGACGAGGCTACCGCAAGCATCGACCCGGAGAATGAAGCGGTCATCCAGCAGGCCATCTCCCGTCTGACGAAGGGCAAGACCCTGATTGTCATTGCCCACCGGCTGGGCACGGTGGCCGGCGCGGACAACATTGTTGTGGTGGAAGGCGGCCGGATCGCCGCCCAGGGGAAGCAGGAGGAGCTGCTGGCCTCCTGCCCGCTGTACCGGCAGATGTGGCAGTCCTATCTGGGTGTTCGGGACGGAGAGGAGGAATAAGAGATGTTCAGTGTACTTCGGAAAATTTCCGCCTTTGCGGGCAACCGCAGGGGGCTTTTGAAAAAATCCATGCTGGTGGCTTTCCTGGGGGCTGTGTTCACCGCATTCCAGTTTTGGGCCCTGATGCTGACCCTGGAGATTCTGGTGGGCGGCGCGAACTTGAGCATATGGCCCGTGATCGGCATCATGCTGGTTTCCGTGGCGGGGCGGACCGCCTGCTCGTACTGGTCCACCAACGCAGAGACGGAGACGGGCTATTTCATGGTGGCGGAAAAGCGGGTCCATATCGGGGACCGGCTGCGCTACATCCCCATGGGCTACTTCAACGACAACTCCTTGGGCAACATTACCGCCGTAGTTACCACCACACTGGGGGATGTGGAGAACAACGCCGCCCGCTGCCTGGTCAGCGTCATCGGCGGTTTCCTCAACACCCTGGCTATGTGTCTGGCGATCCTGCTTGTGGACTGGAGGCTCGGTCTGCTGGCTATCGCGGGCATCCTGGCCTATCTGCTGGTTACGGAGTTGAGCCAGCGGTCCCTGCTCAAGACCGGCCCTGCCCGCCAGCACGCTCAGATGAAGCTGGTGGAGGCAGTGCTGGAGTACATCCAGGGTATGAGCGTGGTCAAGGCCTATGGACTGGACAAGGACAGCGGCCAGGCCGTGCAGAAAACTGTGGATGAAAGCTGTGAAAAGGCTCTGGGACTGGAGCACTCCGTAGCCCCATGGATGGGCCTGCGGCAGATTACGGTGCGGTTGTTTGCCGTGGCGCTGGCCGTATGCGCTTTGGCGCTCTATTCCGGTGGGAGCCTGCCCCTGACCCGGTGCCTGCTGATGCTCGTAGCCTCTTTCATGCTCTATGCGGAGCTGGAGAGCGCTGGCAATATGGCGGATAATCTCCAGATGCTGGGCGCCTCCATGGACAAGGCCAACTCTATCGACGACACGCCGGTGATGGATATTGACGGGGCGGAACTCCAACCGGAGGATGCCTCTGTCCGGTTTGAGGATGTCTCTTTCTCCTATGGGGAGCGGACCATTCTGGATCATGTGAGTCTTACCGTCCCCGCCGGCAGCACCACCGCCGTAGTGGGGCCCTCCGGCGGCGGAAAGACCACTCTGTGCAATCTCATCGCCCGCTTTTGGGATGTCCAGGGCGGCAGGATCACCGTAGGCGGCCATGATGTGCGGGAGTACAAGCTGGACAGCCTGATGAAGAACATCTCCATGGTGTTTCAGTCGGTGTATCTCTTCAACGACACGGTGGAGAACAACATCAAGTTCGGCCGCCCGGACGCCACCCATGAGCAGGTGGTGGCTGCCGCCAAAGCCGCCTGCTGTCACGATTTCATTACAGCCCTGCCGGACGGCTACGACACGGTTTTGGGAGAGGGCGGCGGCTCCCTCTCCGGTGGAGAGAAGCAGCGTATCTCCATCGCCCGGGCCATGCTCAAAGACGCGCCCATCGTGATTTTGGACGAGGCAACGGCCAGCGTGGACCCGGAAAACGAGGCGGAACTCCAGGCCGCGATTTCCTCTCTGACAAAGGGAAAAACTCTGATCCTGATTGCCCACCGGCTGAAAACGGTGCGCAATGCCGACCAGATCCTGGTCCTGAACGGCGGGCACATTGTCCAGCGGGGGACTCATGAGGAACTGATTGCCCAGCCGGGCCTGTATGCTGACTTCGTTCATGTCCGGGCCCAGGCCAACAGCTGGAAGCTGGAGGCTTGATACAGCGGCTTGTCCGCCTGCCGGACTCCGTTGTATCATGGGCTGGGGAGGGACTTCTATGGAATTGAATTTGGAAGGGATTGCAGTTGGAGGGGCCTCTCTGCTGGTGATTGGGGCCTTTCATCCGCTGGTAATCTGGTGTGAATACCACTTTTCTCAAAAGATTTGGCCGCTGTTTCTCCTGTGCGGGCTGATCTGCCTGGGCTTGGCGCTGTTTGTGCAGGGACTGCTCTCTATCCTTTTGGGACTTGTGGGCGTGGCCTTTCTCTGGAGCATCCGGGAGCTGAAAGAACAGGCGCGGCGGGTAGAGCGGGGATGGTTTCCCCAAAACCCCAAGCGAACTTAACCCAGGAGCACCGAGGCATATTTTCGCAGCGCGTTAGAGGAGGTGGTGTGGTTGATTGAGTACAACAGCCAAGAGAAACAAGACAGCTTGAGTCATGTCCGCTTTGCGGACGAGGAGCTGATTAAAACCCAGGTCCTGCAGGGGGAGGCGGCTCAGACTATCATTCAGGGGAAGAATTGTTCTGTCTACAAGATGGAAAACGAGACCGGAGAGGGCGTCATCACCCGATACCCGGTGTTCCCTGGGATTGAACTGCTCTATGACGATATTCATATGTCCTGCGGGGTGGCGCACCGGGAGGACCCCCGGGCCGACCTGTTGGAGATCAATCACTGCCGGCTTGGTCGGTTTGAGTGCGAATTTTCAGACGGGAGCGCGGTCTATCTGGGAGAGGGTGATCTGGCCGTCAATGTCATGACCAACCGGACCCGTGAGACCTGGTTTCCCCTGTCCCACTACCACGGCATCACCATCGCGGTGGATATTCCGGTGGCGGACAGGGTGCTGCGTCAGGTATCGGAGGCGCTGGGAGAAGGGCTGTACTGTGACCTCTTTGCTATGCGGGACCGTCTGTGTGCCTGTGACTCCTGCTTCATCATGCGGGCCACTGAGTCCATCCAGCACATCTTCTCCGAGCTTTACCACGCGCCGGAGGATCTGCGGGCAGGTTATTTCAAACTCAAGGTGATGGAGTTATTCCTCTTCCTCGGCTCCCCGGAGATCACGGCACACGGAGAAGAACGCCCGTATGTAGACCGGGCCCAGGTAGAACAAATCAAATCAGTCCGGCAGTATCTGGTAGAGCACCTGGATCGCCGCATTACCCTGCAGATGCTCTCCCAGACCTTTTCCTTTCCATTGACCTCTATGAAAAAGTGCTTCAAGGAGGTGTACGGAACCACCATCAATGCTTATCTGCAAGCCTACCGTATGCACACAGCCGCGGGGCTTCTGCGGGAGACGAAACTGGATGTGACGGAGATTGCCGGCCGGGTGGGATACCAGAACGCCAGCAAGTTTTCCGAGGTGTTCCGACAGCACACAGGACACACCCCAACGGAATACCGAAAAACTTTTTGTCTTATAGGAGCAGACAGCGTCCTGCGGGAGTGGTGAAACAACTGAAAATCGGCTATGATATCCTTGTACGCGGGGGCATCTGCCAGAAAGCGCATCGAGTTCGGTGCGCTTTTTCCTTGACGGATGATTAGCAATAACTAACTTTTCGGAGGTGATACTATGGTACAACGGACCAGGCGCTATCTCATTCGGAGGGTTGTTGTTGTCCTGCTGACTTTGTTTGTGGTCACGCTTCTTTCTTTCCTGCTGATGCGCCTCTCTCCCATTGATCCGGCCACAGCGTATGTGAAGCGCAACTCCGCCATTGTGACCCAGGAGCAGATCGACGAGGCCCGCGTCATGCTGGGCCTGGACAAGCCGCTGCCGGTGCAGTATTTCGATTGGGTGGTGGACGCGCTCCACATGGACTTCGGGATTTCTCTGGGGACGGGAAACCCGGTGACAGAGGAATTGGCGAAAACGGTGCCGGTTACCCTAACGGTGGTGGCGTATTCCGCCGTAATCATGTCCCTTGGGGTCCTGGGGGTGGGGATGCTGGGGTATCTCTGGCGGCAGAAGGCCGGAGGCATGATTCTCTCATTCCTGACCATGATCGGCATTTCCGTGCCCGGTTTCTACCTGGGCACCGCCTTTATTGACCTGTTTGCGGTGCGGCTGGGCTGGATCAGTGTCTCGGGGAACAGCGGCTTTACCCGCTACTTTCCGGTGGCGCTCTGCCTGTCGGTCCTGGGGATCTGCTTCTATGGGCAGATGCTGGCGGCCTCTTTGGAACGAGAAATGGAGCAGGACTATGCCATGTACTTGCGGTGCCGCGGGTTGCGGGAGGGCCGCATCCTTCTGTTCCATGCCTTTCCCCACGCCGTGGTGGACCTCTTACCCAGCTTCGCCCAGATGCTGGGGCTGTGCCTTGCCAATGCGGCCATTGTGGAGCGGGTGTTCTCCCTGTCTGGGCTGGGCTACCTGATTATTGACGCGGTGGTGAAGCGGGACTCGCCGGTGATCCACGCCGCAGTTCTGGTGTTGGCGCTGACACTGGTACTTTTGGACACAGCGGCGGAGCTTTTACAATATGGCCTGAGAAGCGATATGCGGGCCGTGGGAGGCCGGGCATGAGAAAACATTCTTTTGTAGCAAAGGCTGGGCTGATTCTGCCGCTTCTGGTGCTCTGCGTTTGTGCTTTTGGATTCCTGCTCGCCCCCAATGATCCCGATCTGGTGGATTTGACCAAGAAATTTCTATCCCCTTGTTCGCAGTTCCCTCTTGGCACGGACAACCTGGGGCGCTGTGTGCTGTCCCGCCTGCTCTATGGCGGACGGACCACACTGGGGATCGTCCTGGTGGGCTCTGTCACAGTCTCCGTGCTGGGAACGCTGATCGGCCTGCTCATGGGCGGCGGAAAGAACGGCAAAAATCTGATTTTGGAGGGAGTGCTGAATGCGGTCACCGCAATTCCGCCTATCGCCTACCTGATTATCTTCATTGCTGCCTGGGGCAACAGCGTGTTCACTATGGTAGTGGCGGTGTCGGCCTCCCTGCTTCTGCGGGTCATCAAGCTGGTTCAGACACGGACTGAGATCGAACAAGGGAAAGCCTATGTGATGTGCGCGGTGGCCTCCGGTGCGAGGCCGCGCCGCATCCTGTTTGTCCATATCCTCCCCAATCTGGTCTGGGATGTCCTCCACTTTATCTGCCTCTCCTGCGCGGATATGACGCTGTCCATCGTCAGCTTTTCCTTCATCGGCCTGGGCATGGGCGACAATGTAGTAGACTGGGGCAGCATGGTATCGGAGACGCACCACTATCTGCTCTCTTATCCCGGCCTTACGCTGTACCCGGTTTTGATGATTGTGGTGTGTACCATGGCATTCCATACGCTGGGACGCTGGATTGAAAGGAGGGTGTCCGCTCATGCTTGAGGTACAAAACTTATCTGTGACAGCCCGGAACGGCACCCAGCTTTTGAAGCAGATCTCTTTTCAAATCGAGATCGGAGAGGCTGTGGGCCTGACCGGGCAGAGCGGAGCGGGCAAGACCACGCTGCTCAAAGCCCTGCTTGGCATTTTAAGCGGCGGCTGTCAGGTCAGCGGCGGCACGATCCAGGTGGATGGACAATCTCTGTGGGCCTTGTCCCCTCGGAAGCGCCGGGAACTGTGCGGAACGACCCTGGGCTTTATCCCGCAAAATCCAATGACTGCCTTTGACCCCAGACTCAAACTGGGGCGGCAAATGGAGGAAACCCTGCGGCTGAGAACAGGCGTTTCCGGAAAAGAGGCGGTGGAGCAGGCGGAGGCGCTTCTGGCGGAACTGGGCCTGTCCCAGCCCCGGCGGGTGCTGGACAGTTATCCCGCCCAGCTCTCCGGCGGGATGCTCCAGCGGGCTGCGGCCGCTTTGCTGATGGCCCTGCATCCCAAGTACATTTTAGCCGATGAGCCCACCTCTGCGCTGGACGCGGAAAATCGAACGCTTTTGCTGGAGCTTCTGGAGAAGCAGCGGGAAACCGCCGGCATCCTGTTTATCTCCCACGATGTTGCCGCACTCCGCGCCCTCTGCGGGACGGTCTATGTGATGGAGCATGGAATGCTGACCGAACAGGGAACAATGCAGGAGCTTCTGGAACACCCAAAACAGGCGTGGACCAAGGAATATGCCGCAGCAAACCGCCCGGCGAGCAGGGAGGGATGGACATGGACGGACTGATTGCCGAACATATTAGCAAAACTTACGTTGGCGCACATGGGCTCTCTTTTGCCGCGCTCCGGGATGTGTCCATTCACCTGGAGCCCGGCTCCTTCACCTCCCTGGTGGGAGAGTCCGGCTCCGGGAAAAGCACCCTGGCCCGCCTGTTGGTCGGCCTGGAGCCCCCAGATCAGGGGACGATCTCTCTGGATGGAGAGGACACCTCCGGCTGGAGCACCGAGGACTGGCGAAAACGGCGTACAAAACTCCAGGCGGTCTTTCAGGATGCCAGTGGGACGCTGAATCCCATGCGTTCTGTCCGCAGCAATGTGGAGGAGGCGATGGTCAACCTTACCTCCCTCTCAAAGCGGCAGCGCCGGGAGCGCATTGGTGAGCTCATGGAGCTGACCCACATGGAGGAACGGCTTTTGGAAGTTCCCGCCCGGCAGCTATCCGGAGGGGAACAGCGGCGGCTCTCCCTGGTGCGGGCCATGTCCATCCGCCCCAAGTACCTCGTTCTGGATGAAGTGCTCAGTGGCTTGGATCTGATTTCCGCCGATGCCGTCATGCGTGTTCTGGAACAATATCACCGGGAGTTTGACTGTGCTTTTCTGCTTATCACTCACGATATGGACAGCGCCTACCGCCTGTCCGACACCATTCTCACGATGCAAGCCGGGCAGATTGTCCGTGTTGGCATAAAACAGTAACGAAAGGAAGAAACCCATGAAAAAGAGACTTCTATCTCTTGCCCTTTGTGGCGCACTGCTCTGCGGCGCACTGGCAGGCTGCGGTGGAAATGAGACGCCCTCCACCTCGCAGGAACCGTCCTCCAGCCAGACGGCGGAGGAACCCAAGATCCTGACCACGGCGGTCAGCGCGGAACTGAACACCCTTTATCCCCTCAACATGGATGTGCAGAACAATATCGGCACAAAGCTGTGCTATGAGGGCCTTGTCAACTATGAGAACGGGGAGATCGTTCCCTGTCTGGCGGAGAGCTGGGAGTTCTCCGATGGCGGAAAGGCCCTGACTTTCCATCTGAAGGAGGGAGTCACTTTCCACGACGGGACGCCGTTCAATGCGGAGGCGGTCAAGACAGACTTTGAGTTTGCGCACCCCAATCCCAATTTCAGCAACATCTCCGCCGTCGCCAATGTGGAGAGCATTGAGGTTGTGGACGAGTACACGGTGACATTCCATTATCCCAATGCCTACTTCGCCTACCTGATGGACTTCTGCTATCCGGAGGTTATGGTCCTGGTATCTCCTGCTGTACTGGAGGAGGGAAACTACCAGTCCATGAACGGCGTGGTGGGTACCGGCCCCTATGTGTATGAAGAGATCGTGGACGGCGACTATGTCCGCTTTGTCCGCAACGAAAACTACTGGGGAGAGCAGCCCTACTATGATGAGGTCATTGTTAAGTACATTCCCGACGCCTCCGCACGGCTTCAGGCGCTCCAGAGCGGTGAGATCGACCTGATCTACGGCAGCGCGCTTCTGACCTGGGACGACTACCAGCAGGCTACCTCCCTCCCCAATATCGCTGGCGCGGTGGCGGAGAGCGACTCAAAGACCCGCAATTTGGTACTCAATGCCTCCGGCGTTCTGTCCGACTTGAAGGTGCGCGAGGCCGTGGCCTACGCCATCGACAAGGAGACCCTCTCTGAAGGGCTGACCTACGGCGAGGAAACTCCCGCCGACCATCTGTTCCCCGACGGCATCCCCTATACGGATGTAGAGTTGAATGTGGTCCGTACCTATGACCCTGAAAAAGCCAACACGCTTCTGGATGAAGCTGGATGGGTGCTGAATGAGTCCACCGGCATCCGGGAAAAGGATGGGCAGGCGCTGTCCCTGAAATACACCTATGACTCCGGAGACGCTCTGAACAAGTCTCTGGCCACAGCGGTGAAGAGCCAGCTGGCGGCGGTAGGTATCAATGTAGAGACAGAAGGACAAGAGATGATGACTTGGTGGCAGGAGGGTGTTGCCGGCAACTATGACCTCATCATGTGGAACACCGAGCAGCCCTATACCAGTCCCCACAACTACTTCATTCCCATGCTGTCCCGCTCTCCCCATGTGCCCAGCCTCCCCGCTGTGGAAGGTAGCGACGAGTTCCTGGCTCTGATTGAGGAGTTCCAGACTACGGATGACAGCGCCAGGGTCCAGGAGATTTTCGATGAACTGCTAAACTTCGACAACGACAATGTGCTGGATCTGCCCCTGCTGTTCGTCAAGGATATGATTGTCTACAATACGGACAAAATCGCAGGCTATGATTTCTCCAGCACGCCCATGTTCTTTGATGCGCGGCTGATCCAGCCCGCAGAGTAACGGATTGCGGCATCCATAATCTGTGTATTGACCCAAACCAGCGTAGGGTCTTTGTGAGCGGGCGAGCTGTGAAGTTGACCACGATGGAGTTCAATATTCTATATTATCTGGCTTTGCACCCCGGCTGGACATTTACCCGGGAACAGCTTTACCAGTATGCAATGCCCAATGATTTTGCCTCTGACCTTGAAAGTGTTACCAGCCGGATCTACAAGATACGGAAAAAACTAAATATCAATGCGATTCAAACGGTACATGGATATGGTTATCGCTTTGAAAAGTAAGGGAACAAGAAAACGGCCTTTGTTTATAGCAAGGGCCGTTTTCGATTTGTGCGGATAGGAAAACATCAATAATTCCAACCAAACGGAATAAAGTCGTCTAAACGGAATAGACAGGCAGGGAAGTCCTCGGTAAAATACACCATGTGAGATGGACGCCCGGCGTCCTATTTTTCACGAACGAAGTTAGCATAATCTAACCAAAAAGGAGAGAACATTATGTCTGAACCAGCCAAGAGCCGCGGGATGAGCGGCAAGGATGTCATTACCGTGGGGATTTTCTCCGCCATTTACTTTGTCATCAACTTTGCCTTTATGCTTCTGGGCGGGCTGCACCCGCTGCTGTGGATCTTGATGCCGGGCTTTATCGCTCTGTTTACCGGCATTCCATATCTCATGATGTGCGCCAAGGTGCAGAAGGTGGGCTCCGTCCTGTTGATGGGACTCATCACGGGCCTCATTTACTATGTCACCGGGCAATTCACCGTTGTGATCCTGGTATCCTTCGTTCTGGCCTGCGGCCTGGCTGAAATTACCCGTGTCATCACCCACTACCGGAGCATGGCCGGCAACCTGGTATCCTTTGTGCTGTTCTCTGTGGGCATGGTGGGCTCTCCGCTCCCGATCTGGCTGATGCGGGAGGACTTCCTGCGGCAGATCACAGAACAGGGGATGCCGGCGGACTATGTGAATACTCTGGCGGCCCTTTCCTCCAATGGGATGCTGATTGTTCTGTTCCTGGCCCCTGTGGTTGGAGCGGTCATCGGCGGCATCCTTGCCCGCGCCATGTTCCGCAAGCACTTTGAAAAGGCTGGCCTGGTGTAAGATGGGGAACGGGAAGAAATCGACCTTTGACCCGAGAGCCGGACTGTGGATACTGATCGCCGCCAATATCATCGCGTTCAGCGACCATACTCTGTGGGTGGAACTGGCACTGATCGCTCTGCTGCTGGCGTTGATGATCGTCCACAGAAGATTTACAATGGCAGTTAAATGGGCTGTTGGGTATTGCGCCCTGCTGGTCTTTCAACAGGTGATCCTGCCGGCATCGCCTATGATCATCGCCACCAGCTTCACCATCTTTGCCACCTATACCCGCCGGATGTTCCCCTGCCTGATGACCGGATCGCTGATGTTGAAATGCACTCCTCTGCGCTACCTGATCGTAGGGCTGCGGCAGTTACATATTCCCCAGAAGCTGATCGTGGCTATATCCGTGACGCTGCGGTACTTCCCCGCTATCCGGGAGGAGATCAGCCACATCCGGGACGCGATGAAGCTGCGGAATATCCGGGGACTCAGCCGCTTGGAGTGTACGGTGATGCCCCTCATGGTGTCCGCTACAGAGACGGCGGAGGAGCTCTCCGCGGCGGCTGTGACCCGAGGAATCGAAAATCCAGCCCGGAAGACCAGCGCCGTGTCCCTGCGTCTAATGCCGGCAGACCTGACGGGGATACTGTTGGTCCTGGCCTTGCTGATAGGCTCATTTGTGGTACAATAAGGGGGAGTGACGATGATAGGTTTGGAACAGGTTTCCTTTGGCTATGGAGAAAAACAGGAAACGCTTTCCCATGTCAGCGCCACTGTTGCCCGCGGAGAGTGCATCCTGCTGTGCGGGGCCTCCGGCTGCGGCAAGACCACGGTGACGAAGCTGATCAACGGCCTGATCCCGGCTTTTACTCCCGGATGCCGTCTGGAAGGACGGGTGATGGTAAACGGGCTTGCGCCGCGGGAAACACCCATGTATGAACTGGCCCAGCGGGTAGGCTCTGTGTTTCAAAATCCAAAGTCCCAATTTTTTAATCTGGACACCGACAGCGAACTGGCCTTTGGGCTGGAAAATGAGGGCCGTCCGCCGGAAGAGATCCGCCGCCGTGTGGAGCAGGTCGCGGAAACGCTGCATCTCCAGGACCTGCGGGGAAAAAACATCTTTTCTCTATCCGGCGGGCAAAAGCAGCTTCTGGCCTTTGGCTCCGTCTATGCCATGGGCCCCGAAATCTATGTGCTGGACGAGCCGACAGCCAATCTGGATCAGGAGGCCATTGCCCGCCTTCACGACCAGATCGCCGCTTTGAAGCGGCAGGGCTGCACAATCGTGGTGGCGGAGCACCGCCTGTACTTTCTCACCGATCTCATTGACCGGGCGTTTTATCTTCGGAGCGGGGTGCTGGAGCGCACCTTCACCGGGGAGCAGTTTCGCAGCCTGCCAGACCCGGAGCGGGAGGCCCTGGGGCTGCGTACTCTGACCCCGGCGGTATGCACGCTCCCCTCTGTGGAATCGGCCGGTACCAAAGAAGGTTTATCTATTGAGGGGCTGGCCTGTGCTTTCCGCAAGGAAGCACCTGTGTTCCGGGATCTGTCCTTTTCCGCCCGCCCCGGCGAGGTGGTGGCAATCACCGGGCCCAACGGCGTGGGCAAGACCACCCTTTCCCGCTGCCTTTGCGGGCTGCTGAAAGAACAAGCGGGACAAATTCTGCTGAACGGAAAGCCTCTGGATCGAAAAGGCCGCCAGCGGTCGGCTTTCTGTGTCATGCAGGATGTAAACCATCAACTGTTCTCCGACAGCGTGTGGGGAGAGTGCCAGATGTCCGCGCCGGAGGTATCTGACTATCAGATTTCGGAGGTGCTGGACAGCCTCCACCTGCTGCCGTTTCGGGAGCGGCATCCGATGTCTCTCTCCGGGGGGCAGAAGCAGAGGCTGGCAGTGGCTACGGCGCTGCTGTCGGAGAAACCGGTGCTGATTTTTGACGAGCCCACCAGCGGTTTGGACTATGCCCGCATGGTGGAGGTGTCCGGGGTGATCCGCAGTCTGGCAAGGCATGAGCGGATCGTTCTGGTGGTCACCCATGACCAGGAATTCATGCAGAGGGCCTGTGACCGGGTGCTGCGGTTGTAAAAGGAGAAATTTCATGCTGGAGCAAGTAATGGCAGACAACGGATTCCCTGTCCCACTGGTGGAGGGTGGAAACTGCCGGGTTTTTCAGTTTCACAGTGGTACCGGAGAGGGGATCATGACACAATACGACCTGTTCCCCGGCGTATCCCTGATGTACAACGATTTCCATATGGGGAGCTATGATTCCGCGTTCCGTACAACGGAGAATCTGCTGTGCATTGATTACTGCCGCCAGGGGCGCATGGAGTACCCTGCCGGCCCGGATGCGTACTCCTATGTGGAGGCGGGCGACCTGAAGCTGGACCGGCGGCTGGAGCACCAGGGCCATTTTACCTTCCCCCTTGCCCATTATCACGGGATCACCGTTGGCTTTGCGCTCCCCCAGGCCGCCCAATCGCTGAAGGAGTGGATACGGGAATTTCCGGTGGATCTGGCCCGGCTCCAGAATAAATTCTGCTCCAGCCGCCATCCCAAGGTACTCCATGGGGCGCCCTCTATTGATCACATTTTTCGGGAGCTCTACGCGGTGCCGGAGCAGATCAAGATTCCTTATTTCCGCATCAAAGTACTGGAATTGCTCCTGTATCTGGACGCGCTGGAACTGCCAAAGGATGCGGAAAAGCCTTACTTCTATAAATCCCAGGTGGAAAAAGTGAAGGCTATCCATCGGTTATTGACGGGGGAGCTGGAACGCCACTATACGATTGCGGAATTGTCCGAACGGTTTTCTGTCCCGGCTACGGCGCTGAAGGAGTGCTTCAAGTCGATTTATGGGCAGCCCATCAACACCTATATGCGTAATTTCCGCATGGACCAGGCCGCGCTTCTGCTCCAGCAGGAGCCTCAAATGGGAGTGGCAGAGATCGCCGGACGGGTAGGTTATGACAGCTCCAGCAAATTTGCCGCCGCATTCAAGGAGGTCAAGGGCAAGACGCCTCTGGAGTACCGGCGGGAAAGCCAATAAATTTTTCCGTCCAAACGGGACCAGACAGGCAGGACGGAGCGGACAGAGGAAGAAGAATTTCTTATAATCGTTGTAGTTAGCGCAAGCAAACTACAACGATTTTTCTTTGAGAGGAGTATTGCACATGAAGGAACGAACTTGGCTCGGTATCCTGCTCTCCTTCGCCGCACCCTGCCGGGGGAAGATGGCCGGGTCTGTGGTACTGGCGATTCTCAGTGTGGCCGGGGGCTTCGTACCGTATCTCGGCGTTTATCAGATCATCCGGCTCTTTCTGGAGCGTCAGGCGGACTGGGAGGGCATTGTATTTTGGTGCGGCGTGTGTCTGGCCGGCTATGCCGTCAAGGTGGCGGGATATGCCCTGTCCACCATGCTGGCCCATGTATCCGCCTACACAATTTTGGAGGGCCTGCGCCTTCAGGTGGCGGACCGGCTGATGGGGGCGCCGCTGGGCGAGGTGGAAAGCCGGCCCATTGGCTCCATGAAAAGCACCATCGTAGACCGTATTGAAGATGTGGAGCCGCCTCTGGCTCACATGATCCCGGAACTCAGTTCCAATCTTCTGCTGCCTCTGGTCGTGGTCATCGCCATGTTCGCCATCGACTGGCGGATGGGCCTTGCCCTGCTGGTGACCATCCCGGTGGCGCTCATTCCCATGACCTTCGGGATGCGGACCTATAACAAGAATTACGCCGCCTACATGGAGGCCAACGCCCATGTGAACAGCGTGATCGTGGAATATGTAGAGGGCATTCAGGTGGTGAAAGCGTTCAGCCAGGGGGAGCGGTCCTATCAGAAATTCGCCCAAGCGGTGGCCTCCTTCCGGGACTTCACCATGGGATGGTTCCGCTGCACCTGGGCTTCCATGAATCTGTGCCTGTCCATTCTGCCGACCACCCTGCTGGGGACCCTGCCGGCGGGCGTCGCGCTCTATCAGGCGGGGATACTGGACCCGGCCCAGGTGACGCTCTGCCTGATGCTGGCCCTGGGAATTGTGTCCCCCCTGATGAGCGCCACCGCTTTCATCAACTCCATGAAAAGCATGCAGTTTGCAGTGAAGGACACCCGTGAACTGCTGAATTTGCCCCAGCTCACGCAAGCGGAGCAGAATGTCCATCTGGAAGGCAGCAGCATCCAGATGCGGGATGTATCTTTTTCCTATGGCGGTACGGAGGGCAAGGAGGTGCTTCGGCATCTGAACTTGACCATCCCACAGGGAAAATTCACCGCCCTGGTGGGGCCGTCAGGCGGCGGCAAGTCCACCATCGCCCGGCTGACCGCCCGGTTTTGGGATGTGACGGGAGGCTCCATCACCCTGGGCGGACAGGACATCCGCAAGCTCCCGCTGAAGCAGCTCTCCCAGTCCATCAGTTTCGTCACGCAGGACAACTTCCTCTTTGACTGTTCCCTGAAAGAGAACATCCGGCTGGGGCGTCCGGGGGCCTCGGACGAGGAAGTGCTGGCGGCTGCTCATGCGGCCCAGTGCGAAGAATTCATCGGCCGGCTGGAACATGGCTGGGATACGACGGCCGGAGACGCGGGCAAGCAGCTCTCCGGCGGGGAGCGTCAGCGCATCGCCATCGCCCGCGCCATTTTGAAGGACGCCCCTATTGTGATTTTGGACGAGGCGACCGCCTTCACCGATCCCGAGAATGAGGACAAGATCCAACGCTCCATTATGGCGCTTTCCAGGGGGAAAACGCTTCTGGTCATCGCCCACCGGCTCTCCACCATCCAGAACGCGGATCAGATCGTGGTGCTGGAGAAAGGGAGTGTTGCAGACTGTGGTACACAGGAAGAACTGTTGGGCCGCTGCCCGCTGTATCAGACCCTTTGGACAGCCCATGTGGGGGCACGAAACTGGGCGGTCACATCCGGCAAAAAGGAGGGGAATTGAGATGTTTCACAGCGTAGGACGCATTATGGGATGGGCAAAGAACTATCGAAAGCGAATGATTCTGGGCTTTGTGTGCTCGTTTTTTGCAACATGGTGTACCGCGGGGCCGGTGATGCTGGCGGCCTGGGCCCTGGGGCGGATGATCGGGAACGCCTGGGGAGAGAATGAGCTTTCCGGCTCTCTTCCATGGCTGTGCTTATCTGGCATCGTCGTCCTGATCCTGCTGCGGTTTTTCTTCACCTATTGGAAAAACCGGCTTCAGGAGAGCATCGGAACGGAACGGGCGGCAGAGCAGCGGATGGAACTGGGAGATGTGCTGAAACGGGTGTCCCTTGGGTACTTTGCCAAAAACAATCTGGGGGACATTTTGGCGGCGCTCACCACGGAACTGAGCACGCTGGAACTCCAGAGTATGAAGATGGTGGACGCGGTGGTAAACGGTTATATTCAGGTAGCCGTGATCCTGCTGTGCGTGGCGATTTTCTGCCCGCCTGCCGCGCTGGTGGCGCTGATCGGTGTGCTGGTGTCCGCCTTTGCCCTGCGGGGCATTGGCCGTCAGAGCGCCCGCACCGCTCCTGTGAGCCACCGGGCTCAGGAGGCATTGTCCGGCGCGGCTGTCGAATACATCCACGGCCTGCCGGTGGTGAAGTCCTTTGGACAGGACGGGGTTTCCGTTCAGCGGTTCCGGGACGCCTGCCGGGACAATAAGGCCATCCGCATTAAAAACGAGTTTGGGTTCGTCCCCTGGAACTGCCTGCATCTGTTCGCTCTGCGGGCGGCATCCGTGGGGCTGGTGCTCGCCGCGGGCCAGCAGGCTTTGGTGGGAGCTTTACCGCTCCCGTATTTCCTGATGATTGCCCTGTTCTCCTTCACCATTTTCGGCAGTGTGGAGGCCATCAATGACGCGGCCCACATCCTGTCGGTGACAGACTCGGTGCTGGACCGGCTGGAGGAACTGGAACATACGGATTTCATTGACAAGGGCGGGAAAGAGGTCGTGCCGGAACGGTTTGATGTGTCCCTCTCCCATGTATCCTTCGGGTATGGGAGCCGCGAGGTACTCCACGATGTGACCTTTACCGCGCCCCAGGGGACCACTACCGCCATTGTGGGGCCGTCCGGCTCCGGCAAGAGCACGATATGCAATTTGGTAGCCCGCTTCTATGACGCGGACCGGGGTGCCGTGTCGGTGGGCGGCCACGATGTGAAAGAATTTACCTGCGAAAGCCTGCTGCGAAATATCTCCATGGTCTTTCAGAATGTGTATCTCTTCCAGGACAGTGTGGAGAACAATATCAAATTCGGCTGCCCAGATGCCACCCATGAGCAGGTGGTCGCTGCCGCCAAAGCTGCGTGCTGCCATGACTTCATCTCGGCCCTGCCGAACGGCTATGACACCGTGGTTGGAGAGGGCGGCTCCACCCTCTCCGGCGGGGAGAAGCAGCGCATCTCCATCGCCCGGGCCATTTTGAAGGACGCCCCTATCGTCATCCTTGATGAAGCGACCGCCAGCGTAGACCCGGAGAATGAACACCTGATCCAACAGGCTCTGTCCGCTTTGACAAAGGGGAAAACCATCCTCACCATCGCCCACCGGCTGGCTACCATCCAGCACGCGGATCAGATTCTGGTGGTGGAGGATGGCCGTATCGCCCAGCGGGGTACTCATGCGGAACTGATGGCCCAGGGTGGCTTGTACCGGCGGTTTATTGAGATTCGGGAACAGGCCGAGGGCTGGAGATTGGCGTGAAGAAAAGAGTGAAACGGCAACACGGCACATCACTTCATGCCTCTGGCGAAGACTATCTGGAGGCCGTACTGGTACTCCAAAAGGAAAAGGGCATGGTACGCTCTGTGGATGTTGCCCGGCACATGGGAGTCTCCAAGCCCAGCGTGTGTCACGCGGTAGCTACCCTAAAAGAAGGGGGCTTCCTCGCCATGGACGGGGACTTCTTCCTCCGCCTGACCGATGTGGGCAGGGAGGTAGCCGAACAGACCTATGAAAAACACTGCTTCTTTACCCGCTTGTTGACGGAGGCAGGCGTCGATCCAAAGACAGCAGAACAGGATGCCTGCCGCATGGAGCATGTGATCAGCCCAGCCAGTTTTCAGAAACTGACGGAATTGTACCAGAAAGGCCATCCAAGTATAGAGCCGACCGAGAATGGGAGGCGGTTTGATGCGAAAACAGATCCTGCTGATTGATGATGACCTGCCCCTTTGCCGGAAACTCCGGGAGGCTCTGCAAGATGATACCAAAGAGGTCCGGTATTTCATTGACACAGCGGAGGCCCTGGATAGTTTCATGAGGCACCGGTATTGTCTGGTTATCATGGACCCGGTGCTGGAGGATATGGATGGACGGGAACTGCTTCGGACCATGCGCAGGCCAAGGCGATCCCAATTCTGGTGCTCACCGATACGCTATCACTGGAAGACGAAGTTGCCATTCTTTCATCTGGGGCAACGGTCTGTGCGCAGAAGCCAATTGACCTGCGCCGCAGTGTTGCTTAGGCCAATGATCTCATCCGCCTCTATATGGAGTCGGAATATACAGAGAAAAAATATTATACCTTAACCTTTGGGACGGAATTGGTTATTAACCCTTTGTATCGTCAGGTGCATTTAAAGGGAAGGTCGATACAGCTTACTCGGAGAGAGTTCGATCTGCTGTACCTGTTGGCCAGCCGTCCTGGACAAGTGTTCTCACGAGAGCAGCTCTACAGGCATATCTGGAATACTGACACAGAGTTCGGAGTAGGTGAAGCAGTACGGTTTCAAATTAAGAGTCTGCGAAAGAAATTGACCAGAACAGGTAGCAATTATATTCAGTCTGTTCGAGAAATCGGATATTGCTTTTCAGGTAACCCATAGGAAAGACAACACTTGAAAAAAGGCCAATAGGAGTCATGAACAAATGTAGTATCTTTTATTTTTGGTTCTGCGAACCCAAAACTGATTCTGACCCGGCGTGGGTAGGGGAAACGAGTACCGGGCCGAGGTGCTGCCGGAGGACAAGGCCCGCTTTGTGCAGGCTGAGCGTGCGCAGGGTCGCACGGTGGTCATGATCGGCGGCGGAATCAACGACTCCCCGGCCCTCCGCCGTCAATGTGGGCATCGCAATTAGCGATGACGACACGCTCGCCAGGGACGATTTCTACGGCCTGTACCATGAGAAACTTCAGGCAGCAATAGACCCTATTCAGAAGTCAAAGGAGCATCTTTGGTTTAAGAAACCGGGCGAAAGAAAGGAGCGGAGAGCCGTACCTTCTGGTACGGCTCTCCGCTTCCATGTCGGCTTTTTTCGAAAATCATCACGATTTATCTTCTTTGGAAATCCCGTTTACAATCAAGATAACACCTGAAATTACAAGAATGACGGTGATTATAAAAAACAGCGTCATGCCTGATTCCCATATGGAGGTCAAGAATCTTCCCGGGGGACTCGTCCATTCGGATGCGGGACTTATGACCGCAGTAAACAAGACTGGCAGCGATAAAATGCTCCCAGTCAAAGAGAGGAAACCTCCGGCAATAATTTTTTTCAATATAATCCCTCGCTTTCTATAAATGCCGGGCTATCATCAGAAGCGCTACTTATTGTCACCAACGACGAACTTCCCGACTTCATAGCCCTCTTCAAGGACAGTAAAGCCACTCTCTGCCTGTTTTAATTTGTAACCGTAGAGATCTGTTACCCCGTTATACATATAGCGATAGCCGACAACATAAACGATTGGATCAGAAGTTATAAAACCACCCGAAGTCAACTCAATATCGTAATCTACGATACCTTTTCCAGCCAACATTTCCGCCAATAGCTCATCTGTAAATTCGCGTGCTACCATACTGGTATCGAACGCCAACTGTACGCCTGCGTCTGCGGACGCGTTGTTTTCGGGTGTGACTGAGCAACCTGCGAATATAGAGGTAAGTAAAAACACGGATAAAACCATTGCTTTTTTCATATTCAACCCCTCGCATCATTGTTTCTGTGCACGGACCAGACAACTAGAAGAAACTGCAAGTTACAGTCCAAAGATCGACTTGTTTCTTTTCGAAGTTCTACTTGGGCAGTCAGTAAATGCTAATCCGGCTTCATTGAGGACCTCCGCCCTTTTCTGCGGATGGCACGGCCCCATCATGGCAACGGTGTCTGCCGCAGCAGTGGTGGCCTTCATGGTTATTTCCGCAGCAGCATCCGCCGTCCGGGGCTGTGGGATCTAAGTGCAGAAGATCAACTTTGACGGGGCTTTCCTGCGTCCCCAGGGATTCCAGATGATTGGGCATAATCTGTCCACTTTTCTATCATAGTTTTGCGTACATAATATAGTAGAATTTGCTTTGTGATTAGTTGATGCTAACTACTGGGTAATTATATAAAACCAAATGCACTCTGTCAAGAGGATGGAAATAGGCAGGTGGCCCCTGCCTATTTCCGTTTTGGATTTTTTGGAAACCAGCCCCACTCCACCCTGCGGGCCTGCTCCTTCAGCTCCCGGATACTCCATATGCAGGCAACGCCCAGCAGCCCCAGAAGAATAGAGAAAAGGCCCTGGATGAAAAGCGCAACGATCAGGCAGAGCAGGCCGGCGATCAAAAATACCGGCCAGCCTCTCTGTGTGAAGTGATACTCAAACCAGATCACCAGAGGATGGAATGATCCAATGATCACAAGGGACAGCGCGCCAACAACTACGCCTTCAAAGTTCAATCCCACAGACACCACCTCCCGGATATTGTAACATTGATTTTTGGAGCGGGGCAAGCTGAATGATATAAAATCTTGAGATATTTGTGTGTTCTGTCCGTCAGGGTTTCTCCTGGCTAAGGCATTCCAAGTGCTTCCTACGTCGGTACTCCAACGGGGACATGCCGAATTGCTTTTTGAAAACCGACGCGAATTTGCTCTGGTTGATGTATCCGACTTGTTCTGCCACCTCAGATACCGAAAGCCGGCTGCCCGTCAGCAATTCCGCGGCTTTTCTCATTCTGACCTCCCGGAGATACTCCGAAATGTTTTGCCCGAAGACGCCGCGAAAATAATTCTTCATACTGGTTTCGCTGATAGAAAACCTCGCGGCCAGTTCCCATGCCGGATGATGCTGCCGCAGGTCGGCTGTGATGATCTGTTCCACCTGTTTTGCAATGTTCACCTGCGTTTCTGTAAAATAGGCGCAGACTTGGGACGGAGGGATTTCCTTCTGCGCCATCAGCAGCGAAAACAGCGCCAGGGAATAGAGCTTCATCTGCATTACAGCAAAGGGCATAGGCTCATGATACAGTGACCATAGTTTTTTCAACAATTCTTCCGCATCGGGGACAGCCTTGGAGATGTAGGTGCTTCCATTCCGGCAGTACCGCTCCACAACGCAGTGAAAGTCAAGTCCGAATTCCTCCAGAAGCCATGCGCTCTGCGCTGCAAGCGTATCAAGCTCTATAAAGAACTCCAGCCCCTCGTAGATGCGGCGTGGATAGACATACTGCCTTTGAGCAAAATGCTCTGTCAGGGATAGATCCCCATCCGTCACATACACAAAATTTCCGTTGTTCAGAATGATCTCACAGCGCCCAGTAACGCAGTAGTTCAGAAGTAGCGGCCCTTTTTCCTCGGAGCCTTCTCCGTGCAGCTCCGGTGCTGTCCAGAGCGGAGCGTTTACTGAGATATAGGCCAGTGTAAGTCCCGGGAAAAGCGGGAAAAATGTCACAGAGCCTTTTCCATCCTTCCCATTTAGAAAAAGTCCCGCGCTGTATTCTCCCCGTTCGATAGATATTCCGGGAACTTCAACGCATTTTTGGATGATTTCATCAATGTTCATAGGTACACGCTTTCCTCCTGGATACTCAAGAAGCGGAATGTTTTTTATCCATTATAGGCTTGAAATTTCTCATTCGTCAACCTAAAAACTCGATGTTGATTGGAGCTAAAAAGTTGTTCGGTTGTAGAAACGCCAATCTGGGTGTGGTATTCTACAATAAGGTTAGAAAACGCTAACCAAAAAGCGCGGAGGTGTACTTATGAGTAACAAACTTCAGGCAAAAGATTTGATCAGCCTTGGACTGTTTACGGTCCTGTATTTTGTCATCGGCTGCTGTGTCGCAATCCCCATCGGGTTTGTACCGATTTTCCTTCCCGTCCTGGGGGCGCTATGGGCGCTGATCACCGGCATCCCATTCATGCTGTTCCTGACAAGGGTGAAAAAGTTCGGGATGGTCACCATTATGGGCATTTTGAGCGGCCTGCTGATGGGATTGACCGGCATGGGCTTCTGGGGCGTCCCCCTGGGGGTTGTTTTTGGACTGCTGGGTGATCTGATTTTGAAATCCGGAGGCTATAAGAGCGCCAAAAAGAGCCTGCTGGGGTATGCGGTGTTCAGTCTCTGGATGGTTGGCACCTATGTCCCCATGTATTTTATGGTGGAAGACTCCTGGGCGAGCTTTGCGGCCAGCTTCGGAGAGGAATATGCGGATCAGGTAATGGCTGTTATGCCGATGTGGAGCATAATCCTGGTAATTGCAGGAATCTTTGTATTCGCCATTTTCGGTGGACTGCTGGGCAAGGCCCTCCTGAAAAAGCACTTTGCCAAGGCGGGCATTGCGTAATGAGCAGCGCATCATACCTCACAGTAACAGAAAACAAGAAAGGCATTCAACTGGACCCGCGCACCAAGCTGCTTCTTTTGCTGACCATCACCACTTTGATGTTCAGTACCAGCAACGAGGGGATCATGAATTTGATAAAGCCGCTTTTGAGCCTTGTCCCATTTATCCTGATCCTCTCCGAGCGACGCTTTCAGACGGCGGCAAAGTACCTGATTTTGTATGCGGCCTGTTTTGCGCTGGAGCGTGTGGCCCTGATCTGGGCAAGCGGGCTCCCCTCCTTTGTTCTGTTGGCGGTCACATCCATCATGACCCGCTTTGCACCCGGTATCATGATGGGCGCCTATCTGATTGCGTCCACATCGGTGAGCGAATTCATTGGCGCCATGGAGCGGATGCACCTGACGGAGAAGATCGTGATCCCGCTGTCGGTGATTTTCCGCTTCTTTCCCACCGTCAGCGAGGAGTATCAGGCCATCCGGGACGCTATGAAGATGCGTGGGATACGCTTCGGAGGAAAGAATCCGTTCCTGATGGTCGAGTACCGGCTGGTACCGCTTATTGTATCCGTGGTCAAAATCGGGGATGAACTTTCCGCTGCCGCCTTAACGCGGGGCCTTGGGGCTCCAGGGAGGCGTACCAACTTGTGCCGGATTGGGTTTCATGTACAGGATCTTATGGCGGCGCTGTTCTGCGCCGCCTGCTTCGCTCTGTTTCTGCTCCAGCCGCAGATCGCTTTTTGGGGAGGTGTCAGAGGATGATTCAGATTGACCATGTGACCTTCTCTTATGGAGAAGAAACGGAGCATACCGGTGGTGTTCGGGACATTGAGCTTCAGATCAAGCTCGGCGAGTTTGCCGTGCTCTGCGGCGAGAGCGGCTGCGGAAAAACCACGCTCACACGCCTGATCAACGGCCTGATCCCCCATTATTACGAAGGGGAGATGAGCGGCGGCGTGTGGGTCAACGGGGCTGAAGTGTCAAAACAACCGCTCTATGATACGGCGAAAATCGTGGGCAGCGTGTTCCAAAACCCGCGTTCCCAGTTTTTTAATGTAGATACAATCAGCGAGATCACCTTTGGCTGTGAAAATCTGGGCCAGCCGGCAGAAACAATCCGGGCGCGGCTGGAGAGGACGGTCCGTGATTTCCGATTGGAAAAGCTGATGGACCGGAACATCTTCCACCTCTCCGGAGGAGAGAAACAAAAAGTTGCCTGCGCCGGCGTGTCGATCATGGAGCCAGAGGTACTGGTACTGGATGAGCCATCCTCCAATCTGGATGCGGCATCCATTTCCGACCTGCGGAAAACCCTGGCTTTCTGGAAAGGCCAAGGGAAAACCATCGTCGTATCGGAACACAGGCTCTATTATCTCCGTGATCTGGCGGATCGTTTTATTTATATGAAGGGCGGCAAAATCACACGGGAATATACTGCGGAGGAATTTAATGGCCTGTCGGAGCAAGCCCGGACGGAAATGGGGCTGCGCACTTTCGCCCTGGAACAATTACAACCGCCGCAAACACCGCAATGCACAGGGACGGAACTGGAGCTGAAGCAGTTCCGTTTTGCGTATCCCCACGAATCGGCAATCCTGCACATACAGGATTGCACGATTCCGGCCGGCCGCATTGTAGGCATCATTGGTAATAACGGGGCTGGCAAGTCCACCTTTTCACGGTGCTTCTGCGGGCTGGAGAAGCGATGCGGCGAGGTAATCTGGAACGGCAGGCGATACCGTCCGAAAGATCGGCTGAACACCTGCTATATGGTCATGCAGGAGGTAAACCGTCAGCTCTTTACAGAAACAGTCTTGGACGAAGTGTTGATCAGCATGGAGGAGCCGGATACAAAACAGGCAGAGGAAATCCTGGCCCGGCTGGATCTCCTCCCATTCAGAGACAGACACCCCATGTCGCTTTCCGGCGGGCAGAAACAGAGGGTGGCCATCGCATCCGCCATTGCGTCAAAGCGGTCTATTCTCTTTTTTGACGAACCCACCAGCGGCCTTGATTACCGGCACATGAAAGAGGTCGCCGCCGTTTTGCGACAGATCAGCGCGGATGGCATCACTGTCTATGTGATCACACACGATCTGGAGCTGCTGCTGGACTGCTGCACGGACATCATCCATTTCGCCCAGGGAAACATTGCCGGCCAATATCCCATGAATGCGGTCGGCCTTTCAAAAGTTTGCGCTTATTTTATGGGAAGCGGAGCCGGAGCGAATTAAAACATAGTCAGCTTCTGCGCACGCCGGTACTCTAACGGGGACATGCCGAATTGCTTCTTGAATACGGCCGCAAACTTTCCTTGATTCGAGTAACCGACCTGTTCTGCAATTTCCGCAATGGGACGGCTGGTGTCCGTTAAAAATTCAGCGGCGGCTTTCATGCGGGCCTCCCGCAGATAGGTGGAAATATTCTGACCATATACCCCGCGGAAATAATTTTTCAAGCTGGTTTCTCCAACGGAGAATTTCTCCGCCAGCAGACGCACCGGAATATGTCTGCGGAGATCCGCCGTGAGGAGCTGTTCTGTTTTCTTGGCGATCTTCACCTGAAGCTCCGTATAAAAGCCGCAGGTTTTTGATGGGCGCGGATCTGTATGGAGCAGTTTGTAGACCAGTTCCAGCGTGTAGATGCGCAGATAAAAGAGAGACGGCTGTTCCGACAGTGCCCAAAGCTTGCGGAAAATGTCGGTAAGGTCGCTGTCCGCCTCATTGATATAAGTATTTTGTTTGCGGCAATAGTTTTCGCGCAGCAGAGTAAAATCCAGTCCAAAGGCAGACATCAGTTCCTGGGCATTCTGGGAGAGCTGCTCTATATCAAAATAGATTTTAATGCCCTGATAGAGCCTGGTTGGGAAAATATAACCGTCCTGGGCCGTCTGCTCACTGACGGCAAAATCGTTTTCCTTCAGGTAAATGTAGGCTCCGTCATCCAGAAGAAGCTCACTTCTTCCTGCGGCGCAGTAATTGATCAGCAGGGGCCGCAGCTCGGCATTGGCCTCGGACTCCGGCCAATTTGACGCATTTACCTGAATAAACGCCAGGGTCACTCCTGGAAAGAGCGGGTGGAAGACCATCCGCCCATGGCCGTCCTCCTGCTCCAAAAGAAGTTCGCTGCTATTGGGGCCGCTTTTCCACTCTACACCCAAAACGGCATCGCTGTTTTTCAGGATGCTTTCCATCATGTCGCGCAACAAATTTTCCCCCTTTCGCGGCAAAATGATTGAGTTTATTATAGGGCGTCCCCTTTTAGGGGTCAATTATCAAACAACAGGAAAGAGAAAACTCCTTGCTATTCGGGCCTAAACTGCCGATATGTGCATAGAAGCGTGATTTGATCTGTGCTACTATTACGGCGGTTAGCACTGTCTAATCCGAAAATCAATCAGTATGTAGGAGGATTCTCAATGAACAGGCTTCAAGGGAAAGATTTAATCAACATCGGTATTTTTACGGCGATCTACTTTATCGTGATTTTCGCCGCGGCGTCTATTGGCTTTATCCCTATTTTCATCCCGCTCATCAGTGTGATTGTCCCACTGGTCGGCGGCATCCCCATGATGCTGTTTTTTTCCAAAATCAAAAAGTTTGGTATGCTGACAATCTGCGGCCTGCTGCTCGGCATCATTATGCTGCTCACCGGAATGGGCTACTGGTGCATCCCCACCGGCCTGATTTTTGGATTGATCTCTGATTTCATGATGAGGGGCTGTGGCTACAAAAACGCCAAGCGCGAAGTCCTGATCCACGGCGTTTTCTCCATGTGGGTGATTGGCGCGTTCATCCCTATTGTTGTGACACGGGACGCTTACTATCAAAATCTCCTTCCCGGCTATGGACAGGAATATGCAGACACGCTCATGGCCTATATGCCGGACTGGATTTTGCCGGTGCTTCTGGTGGCGGCCTTTGTCAGCGGGCTGGTGGGCGGCCTGATTGGACGCAAAATTTTCAAAAAGCACTTTGAACGGGCGGGAATTGTATAATGAGCCGCGAGCTTCTTGCCAGTCAGAAAAACCACAGTGGGATTGTTTTAGATCCCCGCACAAAATTGGCGGTGCTGACCACCATAGCCGTTTTCATTTTGGGCGGCTCGTATGAAGGCGTCATGCAGTATTACATCATTGTGCTGGCGGCGATCCCCCTGCTGCTTCTGCTCTCGACAGGAAAATGGAAAGGCGCTGTTCTTTATCTCCTGATTTTTGGGGGAAGCCTCTGCTTGGAACTGTTTGGACTATCCTATCTGACCGGGGTTGCAAATTTTATCGCGGTTGCCATTGTGGGGCTGTTCCTCCGGTTTACGCCGGGAATTGTCATGGGGTACTTCGTAGTCACGACCACAACCGTCAGCGAATTCGTGGCCGCCATGGAGCGGCTTCACCTGCCGCAGCAGATCACGATCCCCATGTCGGTCATGTTCCGCTTTTTCCCGACGGTGGCGGAAGAATGGAGCGCCATTGGGGACGCCATGCGGATGCGCGGCGTCCGCTTTGGTGGTGGAAAGGCCGGCTCTATTCTGGAATACCGCATGGTTCCCATGATGATCTGCTCCGTCAAGATTGGGGAAGAGTTGAGTGCGGCGGCACTGACCCGCGGCCTGGGCGGACCGGTCAAGCGGACCAACATCTGTAAAATCGGGTTTCGCGCACAGGACATTGTGCTGCTCCTGATCTGCCTTGGGGCATTTGCCGCGCAAGTCTATGTGTGGGCTGCAAGGGGGTGAATGCCATGATTGAGTGCAGAGATGTGTCGTTTTCCTATCCGGCAAGCGGCCCTGTGGATGGGGAATGCCTGACGGAAGGGGCGCTGAAGCATATCACCTGTACGGTTGAGGACGGCTCCTTTGTTCTTCTCTGCGGGGCCTCCGGCTGCGGCAAGACAACCTTGACCCGTTTGCTGAACGGCCTGATCCCCCATTACCACGAGGGGACTTTTACAGGCTCGGTCTATCTGGATGGGAAAGATACCCGCGAACTGTCGCTCTTTGAGATTTCTCAAAAAGTAGGCTCTGTGTTCCAAAATCCACGCTCCCAGTTTTTCAATGTGGACACGACCAGCGAACTGGCCTTTGGCCCGGAAAATCACGGATTGCCCGAGAAGGCCGTCCGCGAGCGGGTCCGCCGGGTGGCGGAGCAGCTGAAGCTGGAATCTCTGCTTGACCGAAGCATCTTCTCCCTCTCCGGCGGGGAGAAGCAGAAAATCGCCTGCGGGTCAGCGGCAGCAATCGAACCGGATATTTATGTCCTGGATGAGCCGTCCTCCAATCTGGACGCTTACGCGATTGCGGATTTCCGAAAACTGCTCACGCTCTTGAAGGCCCAGGGGAAAACCATTGTCATATCAGAACACCGGCTCTATTATTTACGCGATCTGGCCGACCGTGTCCTCTATATGAAAGATGGAGAGATCCGGGGCGACTACACCGCCGAGGAATTCCAAAGCCTGCCCGCAGAGCAGAGGGATCAGATGGGGCTGCGGCCGCTGGAGTTGAACTCTTTAAGGAACATAGCGGCGCCTTGTGACAGGGGCGGGGACTCCGAATGGAACATCCGCCAGTTTTTCTTTGCATACAAGCATCAGCCGGAAACCCTGCACATTGACGAGGCTGTATTCCCCTTTGGCGGTGCAACCGCAATCATTGGGCATAACGGAGCGGGAAAATCCACCCTGTCCCGCTGCCTGTGCGGGCTTGAAAAGCGGTGTGGCGGCATTGTGCGGAATCAGGATAAGGTCTATTCCAGAAGAGAACGGCTGAAGCTCTGTTATATGGTGATGCAGGATGTAAACCACCAGCTTTTCACAGAAAGCGTGCTGGATGAACTATTCCTGAGTATGAGTACAGAAGATCAGGCAAAGGCGGAGGCCATACTGGCCGAGATGGACCTGTTCCCATATCGGGAGCGCCATCCCATGGGGCTGTCCGGGGGACAAAAGCAGCGGGTGGCCGTCGCCTCTGCGATTGCATCGGAACGGCCGCTGATCGTATTTGATGAGCCAACCAGCGGGCTGGACCTGTTTCATATGAGGCAGGTGGCGGAGGTGGTGAACAGAGTTGCGGAGCATGGGAGAACAGTGGTTGTGGTGACGCACGACCCGGAATTTATTTTGCGGTGCTGTAACTTTGTTATCCACATGGAGCACGGCGAGATTCAGGAAAGTTACTCCCTCTGTAAGCCGGAGGGCAGAGAACATCTGCTGGAATTTTTCCTGAACGATATGGAATAGGAAGTAGGCGGTAAAATGAAACTCCATGCGTCGGGCGAGGATTATCTGGAGGCTGTGTTGGTACTCCAGAGAAAGAAAGGTGTGGTGCGCTCCGTGGATGTGGCCCGGCACATGGGGGTCTCCAAGCCCAGCGTGTGTCACGCGGTATCTACCTTGAAAGAGGGCGGATTTCTCACCATGGACGGAGACTTCTTTCTCCGCCTGACCGATGTGGGCAGGGAGGTAGCCGAACAGACCTATGAAAAACACTGCTTCTTTACCCGCTTGTTGACGGAGGCAGGTGTCGATCCAAAGACAGCAGAACAGGACGCCTGCCGCATGGAGCATATGATCAGCGAGAACAGTTTTCGGCATCTGAAGCAGAGTATGGACAAAAAGAAATAGCCGCAGGAGGTGAGGCTGGTGACAGGGATGGAGGTACTGCAATACGGGAATTTGCGTATTGACCCAAATGAACGCAGGGTCTATGTAAATGAACAAGTTGTGGAATTGACCACGATGGAGTTCAATATTTTATATTATCTGGCTTTATACCCCGGCTGGACTTTTACCCGGGAACAGCTTTACCAATATGCGATGTCTGATGACTTTGCTTCCGGCCTCGAAAGTGTCACCAGCCGGATCTACAAGATACGGAAGGAACTAAATATCAATGCGATTCAAACTGTACATGGATACGGTTATCGTTTTCAAAAATAAAAATAATGGCTGTGAATAGATTGCTTCTAATCACAGCCATTATTCTATATTTACCAGTTACAGACGCCAGCCAGTTGCCCTTGTGCGTAGAGATAAAAATTTTCGATATATCCCATCCTTTTGTAGTAATTCGTTATGTTTCCCTTGTTGAACAACTCGCCCTTGGTCTATTACAATAATCTGGTCGGCGTTTCGGACAGTGCTCAGACGGTGGGCAATCGAGATCAGCGTCTTATCCTTTGTCAGCTCCTGGATGGCAGATAAAAGCGCCTGCTCATTCTCCGGGTCCACGCTGGAAGTCGCTTCGTCCAGAATGATGATGGGAGCATCTTTCAAAATGGCCCTAGCGATGGAAATACGCTGCTTTTCTCCACCGGAGAGAGTGGAGCCGCCCTCTCCGATGATCGTCTCGTACCCATCCGGGAGGGACAAAATGAAGTCGTGGCAGCAGGCCCGTTTTGCAGCCTCCACCACCTGCTCATGGGTGGCTTCCGGCCGACCAAACCGGATGTTGTTTTCCACAGAGTCGTGAAAGAGATACACATTCTGAAAGACCATGCTGATGTATTCCAGCACGCTGTCCGCAGTATAATCCCGCACATCTTTTCCGCCAATCCGAACTGTCCCTTCTTGCACATCCCAAAAGCGGGCAATCAGATTGCAGAGTGTAGTCTTTCCGCTGCCGGAGGGTCCTACAATCGCGCAGGTGGTGTGTTCCGGGATTTCCAGCGAAATATCATGGATTATCCGGCGATCCCCATAGCCAAATGAGATATGTTCCAAAGAAATACCATAGTGGGACACAACCAGTTTCTCCGTGCTGGTATCCATCTTGGGAATATCGGTGACTTCCTCTAGCCGGTCCAGTTCCGTATTGATCTTCTTGCTCAGAAAGGCACTGTTACCCATCGTCTCCAAGTCGGAATAGACTGTGAAAGCGCAGAACAGGAAAGTCAGGCAATAAGGCAAGCTGATCTGCCCCGCCAGATACAGCAGAGCCGCCGCCGCAATCAGCACACAGCTCATGAGCTTAAAGGTCAGCCCATAGAAGCGGAGGACGCCAGCCGTAGCCTTTTCCTGGCCGTAGTCCGCATCCCATTTTTTCTGGAACGCAGCGCGGACTTCCCTCTGGCCTTCTTCACCTTTAGAAAAAGAACGCAATACTGAAATACCCCGTATGTATTCCATCACCTTACCGACCAGATGCTCCTGAGCTTCCTGGTAAATAGGGGCATATTGGGCGGCACGAAGCCTCACCCAGCGCAGGACCAGCATCCCAAGTGCCAGCCCCACAAGGCTCAATCCCGCAATCACCGGGCTGAAAAAGAACATCATCACGGACATCAGCACAGCCATGGCCACACCGCTGGTCATCTGCTCAATCGCCAGCATGGAGTACCCCTCCAAATCGGCAATCGTGGTGGTGAGCATGGCCTGAATGGTGCCCAGATTTTGTTCTGAGAAATATCCCATGGGTGCCTGTTTCAGCCGTTCCCCAATCTCCAGACGGTAATCCCGGAAAATGTCATAGCCGGACCCGCTCATGGTACGGTCATACATCCACTGGAAAAAGAAGCGGCCCAGCACACTGCCCAGAATTACGCCAAAAGCCTGCCCGATGATGGCCGGGGAGAGTCCATCCAGATGGAGCAGAATCCAGAATACACCGAACATCATAAAACCGTTGAAGAAGGATTTCAGAATGTTGCAGACGATGCCTGCCACAATTTTTCTCCGGCTGTTTCCCGCAATCTTAAAGACACGGCAAATCATTTCAAACATCTTCTGCGCCTCCTTCCGTAGAGCCTGTGTAGTCCTGCCACATCTTTCGGTAAAGGGGGCAGCTCTGCAGAAGCTCCTCCTGGATGCCCCGGCCCACAATCTCACCGTTGGCAACAACCAATATCTGGTCGGCATTGCGGATTGTATTCAGCCGGTGGGCCACGACAATCAGAGACTTTCCCACCACCAGCTTGCTGATAGCCTGCTGGATCAGCGCCTCGTTCTCAGGGTCTGCATAAGCGGTCGCCTCGTCCAAAATAATGACGGACGCCTGCTTGAGCATGGCCCGCGCAATGGTGATGCGCTGCCGCTCTCCGCCGGAGAGGCGGGCCCCGGCATCGCCGGCCATGGTATCATAACCCTGCTCTAACTGCATGATAAAGTCGTGGCAGTTGGCGGCCTTGGCCGCAGCCTCTACTTCCTCGTCGCTGGCATCTGGATTTCCCATGCGGATGTTTTCCCGAATGGATTTGTCAAAGAGAAAATTGTCCTGGGCTACATAGCTGATTTCACCCATGAGCTGTCCAAATGGGATGCTACGAATATCCTGCCCGCCAAAGTGGACCGTACCGGAGGTTACATCCCAAAAACCGGCCATCAGCTTGGCAATCGTAGACTTCCCGGAGCCGGATGGACCAACTATGGCGGTCATGGTACCGGGCTGTGTCTGGAATGAGATACCGTGGAGAATTTCGGCTTCGTTATAAGCAAAATGGACATCCTCAAATTGATAACACCGCTCCCCAAGCTCTGCGGGCTCTGTGGGGCGGACAAGTTCCGGTGTTTTCAAAAAGGCGGTGACCTGTTCCAGATTGCCCTTAATCATGCTGACCTGCTCCATGGCTTCGGATACCTTCATCAGAGGCGCAATGAACCCCAGAGGCACCACCAAGGCCACCAGAAAGACATGGAGGGAAAGACTTCCCTCCATGTAGAGCCACGCTCCCACTGGAAGGGTCCCCAGAAGCG
>ERZ652168.17-NODE-17-length-98640-cov-19.4883_pt1 | contig 98640 bp, 81 predicted proteins | sample MGYA00514763_ERZ652168 | MGnify/ENA metagenome assembly ERZ652168
CCGGTATTTTTAGTCAAGATACAAAATATATATTTATTGACTACTAACGTTCAATAAGGTATGCCCAAAGGGCCCCCTAATTTATGTCTTTCGCTTACTCTTCAACAAAAGAGCGGCTCATAATGTAAAATTCATCTTGGCTGGGCAGATATTTCTTTTCCATCTTTTCTAACCCTTCATCATATTTTTGTGCCTCTTCTTCATTGACTTCCATAACTGGGCTGCCATAGTAAACCCACCTGCGGCCATCAAGGGATCCAGGAAGCAGTTCTTTCACCATCATAGCTGACGGGTATTTCCCGTTTTCCATGGCAATATGGTACTTCCTGCAGCTTTTGAACCCACAGTCCACATAATTAGCAGGACTTCCAAATATAACAATGGCCTCATAACCCAGTTCTGCAGCACAGGCAAAAGAATGTTCTATGAGCATTTTTCCGTACCCCCTCCTCTGATAGTCCGGCTGAATGCAGACAGGGCCAAATGTGACAATATCCTTTTTATTGCCTGCTTCATCTGCCAGTTTCGCTTTCGTATACATGATACTTCCAATCACTTCCCCATTTCGTTCCAAAACAAAATCCAATTCAGGTATAAAGTCTTCATGTTCACGCATGATATGAACTAAATAGTGTTCTGTACAGCCCGGTACATAGAGATTATAAAAAGCCTCTCTTGTAATTTTTTCCACTTTTCCGTAATCTGCTGTCTCCTCATTTCTGATATGGATCCCTTCTTCCATCTAATAAGCCTCCTTATATTCTTGATTTTGAACTATAATATTTCTCCTTAGCAGACACAGTATAGTGAACGAGTACCCACTTGTCAAGCAAGTTTAGGGGTATCCGCTAGATTTAAGTAGAGAAATCTAACTGTTTGTGCTAGAATACTCTATGTACAGTCAAAGTCCCCGATGCCTGCATCAAACTAGCGCCGATGCAGGCTTCAGGGTATCAGGCCCCCGCGGCAGCCGCCAACTGGATATGTAAACATGTCCCCTTGGCCCGCTGCCCCCGGGAATAAAAACAGTAAGGCGGTGTATATATCATGGAATTAACAATGCTGGGAACAGGAAATGCAACTGTAACTGAATGCTACAATACCTGTTTTGTGCTCAGTGAAAATGGAAAAAGCTTATTGGTGGACGGCGGTGGCGGAAACACAATCTTACATCAGCTTAAACATGCTGGTTTACGCTGGCAGGATATGAGGGAAATATTCGTCACCCATAAACATATTGACCATCTATTGGGAATTGTATGGATGGTGAGAATGCTGTGCCAGTCTATGAGCCGGGGCCAGTATGAAGGAGAGGCGGCCATCTACGGGCATGATGAAGTTATCTCATTACTTAAGGATCTGGCAGAAAAGCTGCTTCTTCCCAAAGAATTGCGTTTTATCGACAGCGGACTCCATTTCATTACTGTGGAGGACAAGGAGCAGAGAATGCTTATAGGAAGGCCAGTTACATTTTTTGATATTCACTCTACAAAGACAAAACAATTTGGATTTTGCATGGACTTAGGAAATGGCGGAAAACTGACCTGCTGCGGTGATGAGCCTTATAACGAAAACATCGAACCTTTCGCCCAAAACAGTACATGGCTTTTACACGAGGCTTTTTGCCTTTATTCCCAGGCAGATATCTTTGACCCTTATAAAAAGCACCACTCCACTGTAAAGGACGCGTGCCAATTGGCAGAACAATTAAACATAAAGAATCTGGTTTTATACCATACAGAAGATAAGAATATTGAACACCGCAGGGAATTATATCTTGAAGAAGGAAAACAATACTATCATGGGAATTTATATATTCCCGATGATTTAGATACCCTCACTCTAATTTGAAAGGGAATATGAACCTTTTCTGTAAAATAGTTTCATATTCCCCTACAATCAAATTGAACCGGCTGTATCTATCGGCCCGCCAATAAGTATTTGATTTTTTCCAGACAGAGAACGTTGGCATAGATAATAGTATTCGCTGCAGGAAACAAGATTAGCTTCTAAGTACATCCTGATTCTTTTCAAACCAATTTTTCCTGCTGTCTCTATATATTTTAGTAGGATAGCTCCCATCAAAACATGCACTGCAGAATGAGTTATCTCCCACCAACTCTGCCAAACGCTCCAAAGGCAGAAATCCAAGAGAATCTGCGCCTATAATATCTTTGATTTCATCCATCGTGTGATGGCAGGCAATAAGATTTTCCTCCGAATCGATATCTGTCCCATAATAACAGGGATGCAGAAAAGGGGGCGCAGAAATCCTCATATGTATCTCTTTTGCTCCTATATCCCGTATCAGCCTGACAATCCGTTTACTAGTTGTTCCCCTCACAATCGAATCGTCAATCAGAACAACTTTTTTTCCTTCAAGTACATTTTTTATAGGACTTAATTTTATCCTAACCTGATCAAGCCTTTCATTTTGGCCCGGCGAAATAAAAGTTCTTCCAATATATTTATTCTTAATCAAACCGATCCCATATGGTATGTTTGACTCTTCCGAAAATCCAAGAGCTGCATCCAGTCCACTATCTGGAACACCTATCACAATATCTGCATGTGCAGGATATTCTCTGGCTAAAATTTTTCCGGCTTGTATCCTTGCACCATGTACCGATACTTCATCTATTATGGAATCTGGCCTGGCGAAATAGATATACTCAAAACTACAAATCCTTTTTGTTTCTTTTTCACAATGTGTTCTGACAGACTTCACATTTCCTTCCCAAAAGACAACTATTTCTCCCGGAAGAATGTCTCTGACAAATTCTGCTCCCACCGCCGAGAGTGCACAGCTCTCGGATGCAATCACAAAGCTTCCATCGTCTGTCTTACCATAACACAGGGGGCGGAAGCCTTTGGGATCTCTGGCGGCAATCATCTTAACAGAAGACATCAGCACAATAGAATATGCACCTTCCATCCTATTCATTGCCTTACTGACTGCCTCTTCAATACTGGCACTATGGAGACTTTCACGTATAATTTCATAAGCGATTGTCTCTGTATCACTTGTAGTATGAAAGATGGCGCCTGATAACTCTAATTCGTCACGCAACAAATGTGCATTACTCAAATTCCCATTATGTGCAAGCGCCATTTTTCCTTTTTGATGATTCACTTCTATGGGCTGACAGTTCCTACTGGTTGTACCTCCAGTTGTACCATATCTCACATGCCCAACTGCCATATTCCCGGGAGGAAATCCATATAATACCTCCTTTGTAAAAACTTCACTGACTAGGCCAATATCCTTGTAAGAGCTGAACTCACCATCATCATTCACAACAATACCGCAGCTCTCCTGCCCTCTGTGTTGCAGTGCATACAACCCATAATAAACCATATTTGCTACATTTGTATTTCTTTTGGAAAAAATGCCAAAAACACCGCATTCTTCATGAATACTCATCAGCTCTTATCCCCTCTCTCCATAGCCTTGGATATAAAGCCAACAAATAGCGGGTGCGGCGCATTAGGGCGGCTTTTGAATTCAGGATGAAACTGAACCCCCACATAGAATGGGTGGTCTTCAATTTCAACTGCCTCTACCAACAGGCCATCGGGAGAATTTCCGCATAACACGAGCCCGGCTTCTGTCATTTGTTTCCGATATTTATTATTAAATTCATATCTATGGCGGTGTCTTTCTTTTATTTCATCTTTTCCATAACACTCATGCAATTTTGTTCCTTCCAAAATCTTACAGGGATAACTTCCCAGACGTAGTGTGCCGCCTTTATCTACAAAATCATTTTGTCCAGGCATAAAGTCAATAACTTTCTGGACACATTGCTCATTAAATTCACCGGAATCTGCATCCGCAAGTCCAAGCACATTTCTGGCGTACTCAATAACGGCAATCTGCATTCCCAGGCATATGCCTAAATACGGAATTTTCTGTTTTCTCGCATATTCGGCTGTCAATATCATCCCTTCAATTCCGCGTCCTCCAAACCCTCCGGGAACAATGATTCCATCGATTCCGGCAAAAATCTCTCCAGCTATATCTTTTGTAATTGTTTCTGAATCAATCCAACAGATTTGGATATGCTTATTAAGGCTGTATCCTGCATGGAACATGGCCTCAGCTACAGAAAGATATGCATCATGTAAATTTACATACTTTCCAACTAAAGCAATCTGTACTTTCCCTGACCGGCTGTGAATACGTTCCACCATCTGTGTCCAGTCTCTTAAATCCGGCTTCTCTGTCTTTAGGTTCAGCTCCCTGCACACGACTTCTGAAAGCTTTGATTTTTCCAACATTAACGGGACTTCATAGAGATTAGCCAATGTCCGGTTTTCAATAACACAATCCGGCTTTACATTACAGAAAAGAGATATTTTATCAAAAATACTCTGTTCCAAAGGTTCATCACAGCGAAGTACAATCATATTGGGATTGATTCCCATCCCCTGTAATTCTTTTACCGAATGTTGTGTCGGTTTCGATTTGTGTTCTTTTGAGCCCTTTAGGAACGGTACCAGCGTCACATGTATAAACAAACTGTTTTCTCTCCCTATCTCAAGAGATATCTGCCGTACCGCCTCGAGAAATGGCTGGGACTCCATATCTCCAATGGTCCCTCCGATTTCAGTAATAACCACATCGGCATCTGCCTGTCTCCCTACATGATATACGAACTCTTTGATCTCATTGGTAATATGGGGAATCACTTGAACTGTAGAGCCAAGATACTCTCCCCTCCGTTCTTTATTTAATACATTCCAGTATATCTTTCCCGCTGTTAGATTAGAGTACTCGTTTAAATCTTCATCAATAAAACGCTCGTAATGACCAAGATCCAGATCCGTCTCTGCCCCATCCTCTGTCACAAAAACTTCACCGTGCTGAAAGGGACTCATAGTTCCCGGATCCACATTAATATAGGGATCCAGCTTCTGTGACACAATTTTGAGTCCCCTGGATTTCAAAAGTCTTCCCAGGGAGGCCGCAGTAATACCTTTTCCAAGTCCTGATACGACGCCTCCGGTTACAAATATAAACTTTGCCATATATTGCTTCCTTTCTATTTACCGCTATCTCCATAATTAGAGAGCACTCTGGCAGAAGGATCACTCACATTGCAGCCTTCCCACTCCTTATTTGGCATCCAGAAATCCACAATCATCTTTCCCTGACCCGGATAATATTTTTCAAATATGTCACGGTATAACAACGATTCTTTTGTAAATGGCTTTGCAAAATCATATTTCTTGCATCCATCTTCAAAGTCTTTATCTGAATACTTTCTTTCGGCATATTCTTTCAGAATATCTACCATAGAATGCCCTACTGCGTCAGAGAAAGCGGCTTTCTCCCTGTAAAGAATATTATCCGGGAGATATGTCCCCTCAAAAGCATGGCGGAGCAGATATTTCCCTTTTCCATATATATTACGTTTCTTCTCTGGATCTACTGACATGACATATTTCACAAAATCTATATCACCAAATGGCACTCTTGCCTCCAGAGAATTTACGGATATACACCGGTCTGCCCTAAGCACGTCATACATATGCAGTTCCCTGATCCTTTTTTTAGATTCTTCTTGAAAAGATTTTGCATCGGGTGCAAAATCTGTATACTTATACCCAAACAGTTCATCCGATATCTCTCCTGTGAGCAGCACCCGGATATCTGTCCTTTCGTGGATTGCCCTGCAAACTAAATACATTCCTATACTGGCCCTTATTGTAGTAATATCGTAAGTGCCTAAAAGTTCGATCACAGTTTCTAATACAGAAAGAACCTCTTCCTTTGTCATAATCACCTCTGTATGCTCACTCCCGATATACTCTGCCGTCTGCTTTGCGTACTTCAGGTCAATTGCATCTTCCTTCATTCCAATAGCAAACGTCCGAATCTTTTCTTTGCTTTTCTTCGCGGCGATTGCACACACTAAAGAGGAATCCAGTCCGCCAGAGAGAAGAAATCCCACCTTTGCATCCGATATCATTCTTTTCTCAACACCGGCCACTAATTTATCATGAATATTTCTGCAGACAGTCTCCACATCATCTCTAATAATTTCCTTAGTCTCTGTGATATCGTCATAGCAGGTAAACTTTCCCCCTTTGTAATAATGCCCAGGCGGAAAGGGCATGATTTTATCGGTGATGTGGGTCAGGCATTTGGGCTCGCTGGCAAAACAAATGGTTCCCGCCTGATCATATCCATAGTAAAGAGGGCGGATCCCGATAGGATCTCTGGCCGCAAGATATTCTCCTGTCTTTCCGTCATAAATAATCAGGGCAAATTCTGCATCTAATTTCTCAAACATTCCTGTTCCATACTCCCGGTATAAGGGAAGTAATATTTCGCAGTCACTTTCACTGACAAAAGAATACTTCTTTTTCTTCAGTTCTTCCCTCTGCTTTCTGAACCCATACAGTTCTCCATTGCACACGCACCAGCTTCCATCCAGCTCAAAGGGCTGCATCCCCTCTGGATGCAACCCCATAATCGCCAGCCTGCGAAAACCCAATAATCCGTTTCCGGTGTCTATGATTCTGGAATCATCTGGCCCTCTCGAAAGGGTCCGGTCCAATCCTGCCTTTAATTTATCATAATTGGCACTGTCCCCACAGTAGCCTATAATTGAGCACATACGCAAAACCTCCATGTTTACTTTCTATCCCATGCCATACAGTGCGGCATATCTTTCTTTTTTGGTTGGTGTTTTCACCACATTTTCTACATCAACTAAGTTTGTTTTGTCTGTTAGTTCACGCTGAACAGCAAATCCGCATAGGTTGGGAACGGCCAATATTCCTCCGCCGTAACGGTCTCCGCCTTGTCTGCCAGACCGCGGAGTTCATCCATTTTCAGCAGCACTCTATCTCTGATTACACAGGATTCCTCTTTTATCTCCTCACATTCTCTCAGATTTAACATGATCTGTTCTAGTTCAGACACCTTTTCATCCATTTGCTCTGCGAGTAATGAGAGTTTTTCTAATAACTTGCTTTCCAGCCCAATGCTGATTGAGGATGAAATGCGTTTCTTCATCTCTGCTGTTTTGGATATAGCAAGTGTATATTTTTCAACTGCAGGCAAAATTTGCTTTCTGGACATATCTACCATGGTATTTGCCTCAATAGTGACAGATTTGCAATAATTCTCCAGCATAATCTCACATCTTGATTTCAATTCAGATTCTGTAAATACCTTGTGCCCTGTCAGCATTTTTACATTTTTTTCATCCAACAGATGGGGCATACAGTCTGCCGTAGTAGGATAATTTAAAAGTCCTCTTTTTATTGTCGCTTCTTCAATCCATGCCTCGTCATATCCGTTTCCGTTAAAAAGAATATGTTTATGGTCTTTAATCGTTTTACGGATCATCGCCTGCAGGGAAACCTCAAAGTCTTCTGCGGACTCCAGTCTGTCTGCATAAATTTTCAAGGACTCTGCCACTGCACTGTTCAGCATGATATTAACACAGGATATACTGTTTGCTGAACCAAGCATCCGAAATTCAAATTTATTGCCTGTAAAGGCAAACGGCGAAGTACGGTTCCGGTCTGTATTATCCCTTGGAAATTTAGGGAGTACATCCACACCTAATTTCATTACCGTGGCTTCTGTGCCTTTATAGGGTTCATTTTTCTCAATGGCTTCCAGAATCGCCGTAAGCTCATCTCCAAGGAAAATAGATACCACAGCAGGGGGCGCCTCATTGGCTCCCAGCCTGTGGTCGTTACCTGCCGTTGCCACGGATAGCCTCAGCAAATCTTGATAATTATCCACAGCTTTAATGACTGCGCAGAGAAACAGCAAAAACTGTGCATTCTCATATGGCGTTTCTCCCGGGGATAAAAGATTCACTCCTTCATCGGTTGCAATAGACCAGTTATTGTGCTTGCCGCTTCCGTTAACTCCCTCAAACGGCTTCTCATGAAGTAAGCATACCAACCCGTGTTTTGCCGCAATCTTTTGCATCAGCTCCATAGTAAGCTGGTTATGATCCGCAGCAATATTTGTGGTAGCATAAATTGGTGCAAGCTCATGCTGCGCCGGCGCGACCTCGTTGTGTTCCGTTTTTGCGAGAATTCCCAATTTCCACAATTCTTTATTCAGCTCCTCCATATAATCCGCCACTCTCGGTTTTATAACCCCAAAATAATGGTCATCCAACTCCTGTCCCTTTGGCGATTTTGCACCGAACAATGTCCTTCCCGTCAGCACAAGGTCTTTTCGTTTTTCGTACATTTCTTTGTCAACAAGAAAATATTCCTGTTCTGGGCCTACGGAAGTCCTCACACATTTCACTTCGTCATTGCCAAATAAGTGCAGGATACGAAGTGCCTGCCTATTTAATGCCTCCATGGAACGGAGCAGTGGTGTTTTCTTATCCAGCGCCTCCCCTCCATATGCACAAAAGGCCGTGGGAATACATAATGTTCTGTCTTTGATAAATGCATAAGAAGTAGGATCCCAGGCAGTGTATCCCCTTGCCTCAAAAGTTGCCCTCAAACCTCCAGACGGAAAAGAGGATGCGTCCGGCTCTCCCTGAATCAATTCCTTTCCTGAAAATTCCATAAGTACACCGCCGTCCGGTGACGGGGAGATAAAGCTGTCATGTTTCTCCGCCGTAATTCCTGTAAGCGGCTGAAACCAATGTGTATAATGAGTTGCTCCTTTAGAAACCGCCCAGTTTTTCATAGCCTCTGCCACCGCGTTGGCAACAGACAGATCAAAAGCAGCCCCCTCATCAATCGTTTTTCTCAGCCGTTGATACACTTCGGCAGACAGAGTAGCTTTCATTACCCTGTCATCAAATACCATACATCCAAAATAATCGCTCACATTTTTCATCATCCTGCCTCCTAACATTCCATACACATAAAAAGATCATACAAATTATATTCTCTGTCTGCACCGCGCCCCTTGGACGCCATGTTCCAAACCGGTGGGACTGGATTCACAGAGAAAGTTTAGTTTCATAGCCAGTGCTTGCCCAGGCGAACAAAAAAAGGCAATGGCGTCTTTAAGAATCCCTTAAAGACGCCATTGCCTTTACGATATCGTATGATACACCTGTTAACCCCAGTTGTCAAGATACTTTTTACTTTTATTCCTTAAACTTATTAATACCCCATCAGGCTATAGTCCACTTCAGCAGCACATTCTCTGCCTTGGCTGATTGCTTTTACAACCAATGACTGCCCGGTATGCATATCTCCTGCCGTATATATATGTGCAATATTTGTCTGATAACTTCCTGCTGCCGTTTTTACATTAGTATGCCTATCTGTTTCCAGTCCAAAAGTATCTGTCACATAGGTCTGGGCGCCAAGAAATCCGGCTGCAATTAAGACAACCTGTGCTTCCAATATTTCCTCACTTTCTGGAATCTCTTTCATAACCCTCCGGCCACTCCCTGTTTCTTTTCCTTCCTCCAGCTTCACGACTTTCACTGCAGATAAGCGGCCTTTTTTATCTTTGATAAATTCTTTTACTGTTGATTCATAGATACGCGGATCCCGTCCAAACAGCGCAATTGCTTCTTCCTGTCCATAGTCTGTTTTACAGATTCTCGGCCATTCTGGCCATGGATTGGATGTACTCCTTTGATCCGGAGCTTTCGGCATCATTTCTATCTGTGTCACGGATTTTGCCCCTAGCCGGATAGCAGTGCCTGCACAATCATTCCCTGTATCTCCCCCGCCCACAATTATTACGCTTTTTCCTTGTACAGGAATAAATGCGTGATTTTTTAAATGGGAATCTAACAGGCTCTTCGTCACGCCTTTCAGAAAATCCACCGCATAATAGATACCGTCTGCATCTCTTCCAGGCGCCGGAATATCTCTGGGATTTGAAGCGCCACAGCAGAATATAATTCGGTCAAATCCATCCAAAAGCTTCTTTGATTCCTGCTCCTTACCTATGTTTGTATTCGTCACAAAATGAATTCCTTCCATCTCCAACACGCGGATTTTCCGCTGTATAATCTGTTTATCCAGCTTCATGTTAGGAATTCCGTACATCAAAAGGCCTCCCACTCTATCGCTGCGTTCAAACACCGTTACATAATGTCCCTTTTTATTCAGTTGGTCTGCTGCAGCAAGGCCGGACGGGCCGCTGCCTACAATTGCAATACGCTTTCCAGTACGCATCCTCGGAGGTTTTGGCCCTGCTATTCCATGCCCATAAGCAAATTCGATAATTGCATACTCATTTTCCTTTATGGCAACCGGATTACCGTTTAATCCGCAAGTACAGGCATTCTCACAAAGAGCCGGACACACCCTGGAAGTAAACTCTGGAAAATTATTTGTCTTTTTCAGACGGTAATATGCCTCTTCCCAGTTTCCTGTATAAACTAAGTCGTTCCATTCCGGCACCAAATTGTGTAAAGGGCAGCCAGAAGTCATTCCTCCTATAGTCAATCCTGACTGACAAAACGGCACGCCGCAGTCCATACACCTTGCCCCCTGTTTTTGCTGTTCCTCCCGAGATAAATATTTGTGAAATTCCTGGAAATGCCTTATCCTCTCTTTGGGCCCTTCTACCCGGGATACATTTCTCTCATATTCTAAAAAACCTGTCGGTTTACCCATCTTCCTAACCTCCGCTCCTTTTATTCCTGCACCATAGAATAGAATGCTTCCATCTGTGCCTGCTCAGAGTTTAATCCCTTTTCTTCCAGCATGAGGATGCGCTTTTGCATCATTTCATAACCGTAGGGAATAATTTTCTTAAACATAGGCAAATATATCCCAAACTGCTCCAAAATCTTTTTCCCTTTCTGCGATCCGGTAATTTCCACATGCTGGACAATCAGGCGCTTTAGTTCCTCTCTATCATACAACTCCACAACCTCGCTGATGGATACAAGTTCTTTATTCACACGCAGGTAGAGATCATTAGACTCATCCAGCACATATACAATTCCACCGCTCATGCCTGCTGCAAAGTTTTTGCCTGTCCTCCCAAGTACTACAACACGGCCGCCCGTCATATACTCACACCCATGGTCTCCTACGCCTTCTACAACCGCTGAAGCCCCGGAATTACGCACGCAGAACCGCTCACCGGCAATGCCGCATATAAAGGCTTTTCCACTGGTGGCGCCATAGAGCGCTACATTTCCAATTATTACATTCTCATCTTCCGCAAACCGGCTGTCTTTAGGAGGATATACTGCCAGTTTCCCTCCCGAGAGTCCCTTTCCAAAATAATCATTAGAGTCCCCGGACAACTCAATTGTCAGTCCTTTGGGAATAAATGCCCCAAAGCTCTGGCCGCCGCTTCCCTGGCACAGGATACGGTATGTGTCCTCTTCTAGCATTTCCCCGTACCGTTTGGTAATTTCTGATCCAAGGATGGTGCCAAAAGCTCTGTCTGTATTTTTTACCTCTGCCGTAATCGTACTTTTCTGCTGTTTATCCAGATTCTTCTTCAGCTCTGGCAATAAAAGACTCTCGTCAAGTGTTTTCTCCAGTTTAAAGTCATACATCTGACTTTTGTCAAAAATCGCTCTCTCACGGGCGTATGGATTATTCAGGATTCGTGATAAGTCCACCTTTGCTATTCCCTGCGGAAGTTTCTCTTTCATTTTCAGCAGATCTGTCCTCCCCACCAGTTCATCCACAGACCGGATCCCAAGACGTGCCATATATTCCCTTAATTCTTCCGCAATGAATCTCATAAAATTCATCACAAACTCCGGCTTTCCACGAAACCTCTTTCTCAGCTCAGGATTTTGTGTAGCCACTCCTACTGGACAAGTGTCCAGATTGCATACCCGCATCATTACACACCCCATAGTCACAAGGGGAGCCGTAGCAAATCCAAATTCCTCCGCACCTAAAATCGCAGCAATCGCTACATCACGTCCGGTCATGAGTTTTCCATCCGTTTCAATACGGACTTTTCCTCTCAGTCCATTTTGAATCAATGTCTGATGTGTTTCCGAAAGTCCCAGTTCCCATGGAAGCCCTGAGTTGTAAATGGAGCTTTTTGGCGCAGCCCCAGTGCCTCCGTCATATCCAGAAATTAGGATGACTTGTGCCCCCGCTTTTGCCACTCCCGCCGCAACTGTCCCTACGCCAGACTCTGACACCAGTTTAACGCTGATTCTTGCATCCCGGTTGGCATTCTTCAGATCGTAAATCAGCTGTGCCAAATCCTCAATAGAATAAATATCATGGTGCGGCGGCGGTGAAATCAGGCCCACCCCCGGGATGGAATGTCTCGTCTTTGCGATCCACGGATATACTTTCCCGGCGGGCAGATGGCCGCCCTCTCCTGGTTTTGCTCCCTGTGCCATCTTAATTTGTATCTCCTTTGCACTTACCAGATATTGGCTTGTAACGCCAAACCGACCGGAAGCGACTTGCTTGATTGCAGAACAACGCTCCAAACCGTTTCCCCTATTCTCCATCCTTTCTAATTCTTCGCCGCCTTCGCCGCTATTAGATTTTCCATGCAGACGGTTCATAGCAATGGCCAGCGTCTCATGGGCCTCTTTTGAAATTGAGCCATAAGACATTGCTCCTGTTTTAAACCTTGTCACAATACGATCCACACTTTCCACTTCCTCGATTGGAATTGCACCTTTCGGATATACAAAATCCAAGAGTCCCCTGAGATTTCTCACCTTATCTTCCTCGTGGATCATTTGTGTATACTGCTTAAACATTTGGTAATCCCCGCGCATCGCTGACTGCTGCAGCATATGAATTGTTGCAGGATTATACAAGTGCTCCTCCCCGCCCCCTCTGGCCTTATGCAGTCCCGGACTGTCCAGCGTCAGATCTGTATACCTGCCCAATGGATCAAAGGCCGTTGTGTGAAGCCTGTCGACCTCCTCTTCTATCTTATCCAAAGTAATGCCGCCGATTCTGCATACTGTATTTGTAAAATATCTCTTTACCACTTCCTCATCAACTCCCAATGCCTCAAAAATCTGGGCCCCTTGATAAGATTGTATGGTTGAGATTCCCATCTTGGATGCAATTTTAACGATTCCATGCAATATGGCACTGTTATAGTCATCCACTGCCGCATAGTAATCTTTATCCAGCATCCCCTTGTCTATCAGTTCCCTGATAGATTCCTGTGCCAGATAAGGATTGACCGCACAGGCTCCATAGCCAAGAAGTGTGGCAAAATCATGTACCTCTCTTGGCTCCGCTGATTCCAATATCAGCGCCACGCCAGTCCTCTTTTTTGTACGTACCAGATGTTTCTGCAAGGCGGATACCGCAAGGAGGGATGGTATCGCCGCATGGTTCTCATCCACTCCCCGGTCTGACAGGATAATAATATTGACGCCGTTTCTGTATTCCTTATCTACTTCCACACACAATCTGTCGATTGCCCGCTCAAGGCTGGTATTCTTGTAATACAGAATAGGTACGACCGCTGTTTTAAACCCCTCTCTTTTCATGCATTTAATTTTCAGCATATCTGTATTCGTAAGTATTGGATTATTGACTTTTAATACATTACAATTCTTTTCTGTTTCCTCCAGCAGGTTTCCATCCCTGCCAATATAAACACTTGTGGATGTAACAACCTCCTCACGAATAGCATCAATGGGCGGATTAGTGACCTGAGCAAACATCTGCTTAAAATAATGTGAAAGTTGATGGTGGGTTTTTGACAATGCCGGTATCGGTGTGTCAACCCCCATGGATGCAATTGCTTCACTGCCCCTTAGAGCCATAGGCAGAATACTTGCTTTCAATTCTTCATAAGTATAGCCAAATGCTTTTTGCATCCGCATCCGCTCTTCATCTGAAAACTCAGGTACCCGCACATTAGGTATTTTCAATTCTTTTAAGGTCACAAGATTTGAATCCAGCCATTCTCCATAAGGCTGTTGTCTTGTATATTTTTCTTTCAATGTGTCATCATCGATCACCTCTCCCTTAACCGTATCCACCAATAGCATTTTCCCCGGACGAAGCCTGTCTTTTTTCAAAATCTTATCATGGGCAAGAGGAAGCGCCCCCACCTCTGAGGATAAAATTAACTGATCATCATCTGTGATATAATACCTTGATGGCCGAAGGCCATTCCGGTCAAGGACTGCCCCCATCACATCCCCGTCTGAAAACAGGATGGCTGCCGGTCCATCCCACGGCTCCATCATAGTGGCATAATACTGATAAAAATCTCTTTTATGCTGAGGCATTGTCTTATTATTTGCCCATGGTTCCGGGATGGTAATCATCACTGCCAGAGGAAGCTCCATGCCGCTCATCACCAAAAACTCCAATGTATTGTCAAGCATTGCAGAATCTGAACCCTGGGCATTTATAACCGGCAAAATCTTATGGAACTCATGGCTTAAATGCTCGGATTCCATATTTTCTTCCCGGGCAAGCATTTTGTCCGCATTTCCACGAATCGTGTTGATTTCTCCGTTATGTACAATAAAGCGGTTCGGATGGGCCCGTTCCCAGCTGGGGTTTGTATTGGTAGAAAATCTGGAATGTACAATGGCAATGGCCGAGTGGTATAAATCACTTTGCAGATCTTTAAAAAAAGTCCGAAGCTGTCCTACCAAAAACATTCCTTTATAAACGATGGTCCGGCTGCTCAAAGACACCACATAGGTGTTGTCACTGCTCTGTTCAAATACCCGCCTCACAATATATAATTTTCGGTCAAAATCAATCCCTTTTTCTACACATGCAGGCTTTTTTATAAAACCCTGCAAAATATAAGGCATACATTCCGCCGCCCTTGCCCCCAAAACGGCAGGCGCACAAGGTACTTTCCTCCATCCCAGGAACTCCATCCCCTCTTTCTCAACAATAATTTCAAACATCTTTTTTGCCTGGTTCCGCTTTAATTCATCTTGGGGAAAGAAAAACATCCCTATACCATACTCTCTCTCTTCTCCAAGACTGATCTGTACAGCCTTTGCTTCTTTCCTGAAAAATTCATGGCAGATCTGTACCATGATACCTACTCCATCCCCAGTCTGCCCATCCCCATCCTTTCCGGCCCGATGTTCAAGATTTTCCACAATCGTCAGTGCCTTTTCAAGTGTGTCTCTGGTTTTCTTTCCTTTAATATTGACAACAGCGCCGATTCCGCAGTTATCATGCTCAAATTTGCTCTCGTAAAGCGGTGGCTGTATCTGTTTTGACTTTGCATCAAACATAACCCTTCACTCCTTTTCCATAATAGTCAAACAAAAAAGGCAAAGGAACCTCCTATGCTGGTTGCATAAAAGACGCCTTTGCCTTAATAACAAAAATTGTATAACCCAAAACAAAAAAAGTCAATAATCAATTTTATTTTTCTTGACAATTTCCTCTGTAACATTTAGAATTTTAGTGAGCAAAGGCGTTCATTCCATTCAGGAACTAAGTTTCTGTTATTATGAACGTCTTTCTTTATTTACTGTCAGAGTCCCGGACAGCATGTATATTGGGAAGATAGATTAAAAAAAACATGCCCACTGAAAGAGTTAGGAATAGGTCCGAACTTGTACCAATAAACATATTTATTCAAGAGAAAGCGGGGGTAAAAATGAGATATACTAATCAAGAAGTCATACAGTTTGTAGAAGAAGAAGACGTAAAATTTATCCGTCTTGCCTTCTGTGATGTGTTTGGAAAACAGAAAAATATTTCCATCATGAATACAGAGCTTCTACGTGCTTTTGAACAGGGGATTGCCATTGATGCATGGTCTATCGCTGGTTTTGACAACCAATCATCCTCTGATTTATTTCTCCATCCAGATTCCTCCACATTAGAAATCCTTCCCTGGCGCCCAGAAAGTGGAAGGGTCGTCCGTATGTTCTGTGATATTACATGGCCAAACGGTTCCTCCTTCGAATGTGATACACGCCAAATCTTAAAAAAAGCCGTGGCCATTGCCGAGAAAAAGGGGATAGAATTCCAGTTCGGATCTGAGATGGAATTTTATCTATTTGAACGTGACGACTATGGCAAACCCACAAAGATTCCCTATGATACTGCCAGTTATATGGATATTGCCCCAGATGACAGAGGAGAAGATATCCGGCGCGAAATTTGCCTCACATTAGAACAGATGGGTATCCGTCCAGAAAGTTCTCACCACGAAGAGGGGCCGGGGCAAAATGAGATTGATTTCCACTACTCTGATCCACTTTCTTCTGCAGATGATGTGGTCACATTTTCTTCTGTCGTAGAAACGGTTGCTAACAGAAATGGAATCTTTGCCTGCTTTGAACCAAAACCGTTTATAGATCAGCCGGGAAACGGAATGCACATTAACTTCTCAATTAAAGGCCATGAAGATGATATCGTATTTCATCAAAGCATTGCCGGTATTTTAAAATATATTTCTGATATGACACTCTATCTCAACAGAACAGAAGATTCTTACAAACGCTTAGGCAAGCAGAAGGCCCCGGCATTTATAATGTGGTCCGCACAAAACCGTTCTCAGCTGATACGGATCCCTGCTGCTTTCGGTGTCTATAAACGTGCCGAACTCCGCTCCCCGGATACCATGGCAAATCCGTACCTGGCATACGCCCTGCTCATCCATGCCGGATTATATGGTATTGAGCATAAACTGGAGCTTCCGCCTGCAGCTGATATGAATTTATACACAGCTTCAGAAGAACTCCTGCAACGATATTCCCGGCTTCCCCAAACATTGGAAGAAGCAAAGGCCTTCGCACGAAACAGTCAGTTCATTAAGTCCATTCTGCCTGCACATATTAGGCATGTGTACGGCCGGATCTAAAAAAGATGAACGAAAGGGGGGCCGCTAATGCCTCTAAAAGAATATATATACAGCATTTTAATTGTTTCAGCGTCGGATAGTTTCAATGCTTCTTTTATAGCTATGCTGCCCAAAAAAGAATATTCACCGATAGATATAGTCCAAAGCATCAGCGGTGCAAGAAGAAAAATTTCAGAACGGGAGTATGATTTCATTATTGTTAACACTCCCCTGCCTGATGATTTTGGCAGTAAGTTCGCTGTAGATATCTGTGACGGCCGGCATACTGTGGCAATTCTGCTGGTCAAAAACGATATTTATGATGGGATTTATGATAAGGTGCAGGAACATGGCGTTTTAACATTACGTAAGCCAGTTTCTGTCACGATCATGAAACAAGCCCTCGACTGGATGAGGGTTTTCAAACATCGGCTTAAAAAATTAGAGAAAAAGAATATTTCGTTGGAAGATAAGATGGCGGAAATCCGAATTGTCAACCGTGCAAAATGGGTATTAATTGATTCTATGAATATGTCCGAAGCAGAAGCTCACAGATACATAGAAAAGCAGGCAATGGATCGGTGTATCACACGGCGGGAGGTGGCAGAAGAAACATTAAAATATTCTGTTCCATGACAAAATCACCCTGTTCTAATTTTTACTTGATCCTTGTCAGGAAAAACCTATCCTTTTCCCGGAAAATACTTTCTCCGCCATAGTATATGTCTCCAAACTGAGCCATTTTATTTTACGTCGGTTTGGAGATTTGTATTGCATTCAATAACCCTAAATGTACTGGAACCCTTCCCGGCTGTATCTGCCCCGCCATTTTTATTCCCGTAAAAAAAGCCTGGCGGACTTACTCACATGTCCATCTGGCGGCTGCCCTGAGGGTCTAATGCCCCGACGCCTGCATGGGGGACTTTAACTTACTTATCTTCCCTCCCCCAGAATATATCTTCTATTTTTTTTCTGACAGCCTTGACTTTGCCAGGACATGCCCCTCCAGAATTGATCCCTATCACTACCCCCTCCTTTTGAATAACTGAGGGAAAGTAAAAGTCACAAAGTTCCCTGTTGTCTGCTATATTTACCAGGATGTCCCTTCCTTTTTCTTTTTCCCCCTCACACAACCGTGCAATACTTTGGTTCAGCCTCCTATCGTCAGTGGCAGCCAGAATCATATCCATCCCCTCCAGATCCTCCGGCCTGTATTCCCGGTGGAGACATACTATCCGCCCCTCGGATTCCAGGCCTGATAGAAATTCTGTAACTTCAGGTGCTATAACTGTAATATTCTCCGCAAATGCAAGCAGTGTTTTTACCCTCCGGGAGGCAATATTCCCGCCCCCGACCACCAATATTTTCTTCTCCCCAATATCCATAAAAACAGGAAAATATGATTTCTTCATGTTCCACCCCTTCCTTATGCCTAAAAGGTTCTCACTCACGGCCTAATCTCCATGTATTAAAGCATATATAGCAGCGCATTGCAGATACAGGCTGCAATATTACTGCCCCCCTTCCTTCCCCTGGCTACAATGGACGGGACATCCCTTAAATTCAGGATCAGCTCCTTGGACTGTATTACATTCACAAATCCCACGGGGACAGCGATAATAAGCTGAGGCCTGATTTTCCCTTCCTGTATCAGCTCATAAAGGCGGACAAGGGCCGTGGGTGCATTGCCCACTGCAAAAATCAGCTGCCTGTCAAGGGCAGCCGCCTTTTCCATGCTGGCCGCCGCCCGGGTCGTCCCATTCTGCCTTGCCATAAGTGCCACATCCTGGTCAGACATAAAGCAGAAAACCTCCCCGTTATATTCTGCCAGCTTTTTTTTATTAATGCCTGCTTTGCCCATCTGCGTATCTGTGACAATAGAAGCTCCATTTCTGAGCGCCTGCAGGGCCTTTTCAACTGCTCCTTCCGAAAAAGCAAGGTTCTTTGCATACTCAAAATCTGCACTTGTATGGATACACCGCTTCACAATCATTTCTGTCCCTGGTATAAGGGGTGTATCTCCCAGTTCCTCTGTAATTATCTCAAAACTCCTAGCCTCTATCTCACCAGGCAGCACCTTCTCCAATTCTATATGGCTCATTCTTCCTCTCCTCCTTTTATAACTGTCCCAATGCCACATACTACACGGTCCACCCTGCAGGCAAGTCCCGCAATCTCTGTCAATACCCTGCCTGCCGTCTCCCTGTACTGTCTTTCAAATGTCCCCATAGGGACAAGTCCACAGCCAATCTCACTGCTCACAATTACAATATCCTGGTTCCTTCTGGCAATCTCCCGGGCAAAGCCTGAAAGCTCTGTACCGCCTTTTAGCATACGCCTGATAAGAAGCTCAAAGTGAAAGATGCCATTACACGTATATATTTCTTCAAAGCCACAAGTCTCTCCGTCAATCCAGATAAACCCACTTTTTTTGTCAATAGATTTCCCGCTGCCACTCCCGCCAAATTCACGTCTGGCATACAAGCTCTTTCCCTGGCAGGCCCCGCCTGTAACCAGCTTAATCCCTCCAACATCCTTTTTGGGGTATTTTAAATTGTTTTCTTCCTCCATATGGTTTATTCCGGCCTTTCTGCCCCTTGAATCAAGCGGCATCTTTTCCGGCCCTCTTTTCCGGCTGTTCTTATATTCCATAGGCACCCCATATACAACTTCTGTCACAACGTCAGCCATCTGGGCCAGTTTTAAATTAATTTCTCCCAGCGTTTTCCTGTACCGCCTCATCTCCACGGAATCCGGCGCCGGCTCCTCAAATATATCATTTGTCACAATAACCAGGCTGCTGCACTTAGACAGCAAGAAACCCACTCCCTCTAAAACAGCCTTTACTGTGTTTTCCCCTGCTCCTGCAGGCTCATAGAGCTCATTCGCCACAAGATTGGACATACACTCCAGCAAAATAGAATTCCCCGCAAATTTATCACTCCTATCATGTTTTAAGGAGTCATCCATATGTTTCTGGAAGATGCCATTTAGGAACTTTAACCCAGTATAACATTCCACAGTCACAAACCCCTTGTCTGCGCGCATCCTCTGGTGGCGGAGGATTTTCTGCCTGGTTTCATCCCCGTAAGGAATCATAGTGGCAATATACAATAGAGATGTTTTTCTCTGCCGCCTCCCCTCTTCCCTGTGCAGCCTGCAGACCATATCTTCAGCAAAGGCAGATTTCCCGCTGCCACTCCCTCCTGTTATGAGATAAAACACAACCTTTCACTCCTTCTTTATATGCAGCCGGCCAGAAACTCTCTTTAGGGCCGCACCTCTTATCCATGGCCGAACGCCTAAGGCAGCATACAGCTACTGTCCCTGTGTTCTATGCGCATACCTGAATTCCAGGGCCCCTGTGGCAGGAATCTGCGTAATTCCCTCAATGTCAGGGCGGATCAGGTTACAGCTTTTCATGGCATAAAGAGGGATAATATAAAACTCTTCTCCTACAGCCAGCTGTTCTGCCTGATGCATCAGTTCAGAGCGTTTCTGTGGGTCAAATTCCGTGTCAGACTGCCCCACCAGCGCGTCGTATGCCTGATCCTTTATCCCACTGCAGTTATACGTACTATTTGACAACAGCATAGACAGATACGTATAAGGGTCTGCAAAATCTGCCGTCCAGTTCATACGGCACAATTCAAAATTTCCCGCCCTGCGCTCCGTGTAATTGACCTGCAGTTCCTGCGCCTGCAGTTCGATCTGGATATTCAGGTTTTCCTTCAGCTGTTCCTGTATTACCTGTGCTGTGTCTGAGTCCATTTCCAGAGAAGGATAAATATATGTCAGGACGGGGAAACCTTCACCGTCAGGATATCCCGCCTCTAGAAGCAGCTGCCTTGCCTCATTTACGTTTTCTTCAAAAGGCGGATCCGCCTGCTCCACGAAATATCCACCGGATTTATCTTTCATATACTTGGCCACAAAATTGACCGTAGGCTCTGTATCCTCCCCCACAATCTGGCACAATGCTTCTCTGTCTATAGCCAGATTGATTGCTTTCCTCACCCGCACGTCGTTTAAAGGCTCTACATCCAGGTTGGGGTAAATATATCTTGTGGCAATGGTATCTGTGACAACCAGATCTTCCTGCCCCTCATATACATCCATTACAGATGACTGGAGCCCCTGGGCCACGTCCACCTCCCCTGTTTCGTAGGCGGCCGCCATAGACTGCTGGTCATCAAAAAACTTGAATGTAATCTTCTCCAGCTGTATCCGGTCCGCATCCCAATATTTTTCATTCTTTTTTAAGACAAAATACTGTTCAGGGACATACTCTTCCAGGCAGAAAGGGCCGTTTGCCACGCTTGTGCCGGGATCTTTATCCCACCCGCTCCCTACTTCGTCTGCATACACATGGCAGGAGGGGGTATAAACAGGAAGCCGCAGCAGATCCAGGAAATATACACAAGGTTTTTCCAGGGTAAAGACCAGCGTATAATCATCCGGCGCCTTGACCCCCAGTGCATCTGCCTCTGCTTCTTTATTATAGACTGCCTCTGCATTGAGGATTGGGAACAGATAATTGGCATACCCATTCCCGCTTTTAGGATCCAGGGAGCGGACAATGGTATTGATATAGTCTGCCGACGTCACTGGCGTCCCGTCGGACCAGTATGCCTCTTTTCTGAGATAAAACGTCCAAACAGTAGAGTCCTGATTTACCTCATATGACTCTGCCCCCCTGTATTCAATATCCCCATTCTCATCAAAGGTCAGAAGTTCATCCAAGGCAGCGGCGGAATAACTCAAATAAGTCAGCGCTATCATTCCTGCCGGATCAAGCCCCCCTGTCTCACTGTTCACAGCAACTACCATTTCCTGTGTCTCTTTCTCTGTTTCATTTTTTCCGCAGCCGCTCAAAAGCAGGCACCCGCAAAGCATTGCTGCCGATAGGGTACGAAGCCGTCTTTTCATCTGTTGCTTCCAACATATATCCATATGCATCCTCCTTATACTTGTGATGTCATCCTCAGGCCGCTGTCCCTTTTTCCGGCATGTTCTTTGGAATATAAAAAGCAGGCACAGCTGCGCCTTTCAAAGGGATATGTCTCTGGTTTCTCCATAAAGCAGCGTTCCATGGCATAGCCGCATCTGTCTGCAAACGGGCATCCTATGCCTGCCGCTGTCTTCCTTTTCCTTTCTTCTGGATAGGGATGATAGCTCTGCCGCCTGGCCCTCACAGGATTTGGTATAAGTATGGCAGACAGAAGTGCTTTTGTGTAAGGATGCCATGGGTCCTTATATATTTCTTTTGTATCCCCTGTCTCTAAAATCCTTCCCCCATACATGACCCCCACCCTGTGGCTGATGCGCTTGACAATATTTAAGTCATGGGAGATAAAAAGATAGGATACACCTGTCTTTTTCTGTATCTCCTCCAATAGCTTTAGTATTTGTTCCTGGGTGGGCACATCCAGGGCTGATACAGGCTCATCACAGACAATCAGCCCGGCCCCCGGGATTAATGCCCTGGCAATGCCGATACGCTGGCGTTCCCCGCCGGAAAAGGATCCCGGATACTTGTCCAAGTCTTTGGCCTGCAGGCCTACCAGCTTAAGCATCTCCTCTGCCCTTTCCCTTCTCTGGGTCTTTGTCAGCGGGGTATTCAATAAAAGAGGCTCTTCTAAAAGCTCCTCCACCTTCATCCGCGGATTAAGCGACGCATATGGATCCTGGAAAACCATCTGTACGGGATTCTTCATTGGTTCGCCTTTATATAGAACCTGGCCTTTGGTAGGTTTTAAAATACCTGTCACCATGCCCGCCAGGGTTGTCTTTCCACAGCCGCTCTCCCCCACCAGCCCAAAGCACTCGCCCCGGGCAATCTGGAAAGACACATCTTGCACTGCCTCTGTAACCTGGCGCCTTCTTACATATTTAGGGACCTCCGTCCCTGGAAAATATTTTGCCACATGTGAGGCCTCCAGGAGAACCTCCCCAAAGGATCTGGATTCTGCCATCTTTCCCAGCTTAAGAGTGCGGGCCAAAAGCTCCTTTGTATAGGGATGCCCAGGATCATAAAAGATGTCCTCTGCCCTTCCTTCCTCTGCCAGAATCCCATGCTGCATGACAAGAACCCTTTGGCTCAATGCGGCAATAACGCCCAGGTCATGGCTGACAATTAAAATTGCTGTTTTTGTCTCCACCGAAATCTTCTCAAGAAGTCTGAGAATCTGTCTCTGTACGGTCACATCCAAGGCTGTTGTAGGTTCATCGGCTATCAAAAGCTTCGGCCCACAGGCCAGTGCGGCGGCAATAACAGCTCTCTGCCGCATTCCTCCAGAAAGCTCAAAGGGATACTGCCCCATCCGTTTTCTCGGATCCCGTATCCCCACCATGTCCAGCAGCTCCTCAGTCCTCTCCTCTGCCGCACGGCGGCCACATTTTGTGTGTATGCGGTAAGCCTGTGCAACCTGCTTTCCTATTTTTATGCTGGGGTTGAGGCAGGCCAGAGGATCCTGGAACACCATGGCAATCTGGCTGCCGCGGACCGATTCCATTTTCTGTTCATAAGCCTTGATCTCATTTCTTTGGGCCACCCCAAAATCCGGGGGCGTTATATCCCTGTCCTGGAAAACCATCTGCCCGCAGGACACCCGCGCTGTCCCCGGCAAAAGTCCCAGGACAGCCTCCATGGCAGTACTCTTCCCTGAACCAGACTCTCCGGCGATACCCAGGATTTCCCCAGCTTCAACTTCAAAGGACAGGTGGCTGACCGCCTCCCTCCTCTCCTGTCTGTCATAAAATTGTACATTTAAGTCCTGCACCCTCAGCAAACTCATATCATCTGTGCCCTTCCTCATTCTGCCCCAGGATCCTCTCTAATCCTGTGCCAATTAAGTTCATAGAAAGTATTAAAATACAAAGTACTGCCATTGGCCAAATCATCTGTGCCGGATATACCTGCATCTGGCTCCTGGCATCCTGTATCAGCGCTCCTAAGCTGGCCGCAGGATCTGTGATGCCCACCCCCACAAAGCTCAGGAAAGCCTCTGTAAAGATGGCCCTTGGCACCGAAAACGTCAGGCTGACGATGATAGGCCCTACGGCGTTGGGGAGAAGATGCACTCTGAGGATCCTCACAGGGCCTGCCCCTGCCAGGCGGGCGGATGTGCAGAATTCCCTTTCCTTCAGCCGAATCACTTCTCCCCGCACAATACGCGCTAATTCGATCCAGCCAGAAATACAGATTCCAAGCAGCATACTTCCCAGATTGCCTCCCAGCACTAGGAGCAGAAGAATCACATATAGCAGGGAGGGGATGGCATCTATAATGTCTGCAATCCGCATAAGCAGCATATCCATCCGGCCACCTGCATATCCTGCCGCACTTCCCCAGAGCACTCCCAGGACACCGCATATGGCGGCGCTTATGAGTCCCACCGCCAGGCTGATTCTTGTTCCATAAAAGACCCGCACAAAGAGGTCTCTTCCAAATTTATCTGTGCCAAAAGGGTGTGAAATGCTGGCGCCTATATTTTGTATGTCTGCATTCTGTGCCGTATACGGCCATGGGGAAAAAACTGGCACAAAAACGGCAAGCAAAAACAGAATAGCCAGCAGCAGGATCCCTGTTCCAAACAACATGTTCCTTTTCATCTCCAGGCCCTCCTTATCCTTGGGTCCAGCCAGGCACAGAGCAAGTCTGTGGCCAGACTCACCCCCATTACCACCACTCCCATAAAGACCGTCAGTCCCAGTATCAGGGTGTAATCCCTGTTTGCAATAGAATTGACGAACTCCCTCCCTAATCCTGGTATCGTAAAAATACTCTCCACCGCAAAGCTGCCAGTCATGAGAAATGCCGCTGACGGGCCTATATAATTCAGGACCGGTATCCATGCATTCCTGAGAATATGGGTAAATGCGGCCTGCCAAAATTTCAGTCCCTTGGCTCTGGCCATGGTCACATAATCCTGCCTCATTTCTGCCCGGAAACTAGTATGCATCAGCCTGGTTATCACCGCCGTGGGGTAAGCAGACAGAGAAATTACGGGCAGAATATAGTGCTTCCATGACCCAAGCCCTGCCACTGGCAGAAGCTTTAACTCTACTCCCAGGACAAGCATCAAGAGCAGGGCAATGGCGAAATTAGGGATTGCTGTTCCCAGCAGAGTGCCAAGGAAAATGCCGCCCCTGACTCCCTTTCTCTCTGATACGGCCTGCCAGGCGCCAAGTGTTGTCCCTGCAATGGCTGAGACAGCCACAGCCAGGCCTCCCAGCGCTGCCGTGGGGGGCCACGCCCTGGCAATAATGTCCGCTACCGATACTCCTGGCTTTTTATAAGAAACACCCAGGTCACCCCTGAGCAGATTTCCCATATAGGATATATACTGCTCCGTAACAGGCCTGTCCAGGCCATACTCCTCCTCCAGGGAATGTAAGACATCTTCCGATACATTGCCAGCCTGGAAGGGACTGCCTGGAATCATCCTGGTCAGGAAAAAGGCGGCTGTCACCAGCACAAAAAGAGATAGGATGCCTGTCAGTATCCTCTTACCTATGTATTCCAGCATATCTATCCTCCTTTCCTGCCCTGTTACCCATATATATCCCCAGTATTGACGCGGCAGACTCTTATGGGGACTGCCTTTATCTGCTGTTTTTACAAGGTTTGTCCCCGAACATTTCCAAAATAAGCTCTGCCATGCTGTCTATCGACGCCTCCCGGGAGGTCTGAATCTGCATACCATATTTACGGGCCTCGGCGGCTGTCTGCTCTCCGATGCATATGGCCCTGATGCCCCTGTAATGGGGCAGGGGTACCGCCCTTACAAACCCTTTTACTGTGGATACACTGGTAAATGTCACCCCATCTATTTCTCCCGACCATAGCATGGAACTTATTTTTTCCTTAAGAGTCCCATATGTCTCATATAATGTCTCATAAAGGGGGATGTCAGCTGCATGGATGCCTGCCGCCCAAAGAGGAGGGAATAATTCATCCGACCCTTCCCGGGCGCGCACGGCCATAACATACCCTCCCGGGGCCACAGTATGTGCAAGCTCCTCCCCTAAACTCCTGGCACAATATACGTCTGGTATAAGATCCGCAAAAACGCCGAAGCCATGCAGTGCTTTTTCTGTTCCCGTCCCAATGGCAGCAAACTTAACAGGGTACAGTCCAGCACATAGATCCCGGATATCCATCCCCATTTTCATCATCTGGCTAAAAAAGGTGCTAACCCCTGTGGGACTGGTGAAAACCAGCCATCTCTCCCCACTCCAGCCGGCCAGTTCTCTGAGCGCCTGCCCCAGCACGGGATTGGGATCTATTGTGACGGTTCTGACTGCAGGAAGTTCAATCACCTGTGCCCCCAGCTCTCTGAGCTTTGCAGCCAGCCCAGACATGCTCTGCCTGGGGCGGGTCAAAAGGAACTCCCTGCCGCCTAAGGGCCTGTCCCCGGCCCAGTGGAACTGCTCTGCCAAAAGGCACACATCCCCTACGACAATCACCGCCGGCGTGCCAATCTGCGCCTTGGCCGCCTCCCCAAACAGGCAGCTGACTGTAGAAACCACCTGCCGCTGCTTGGCCAGTGTCCCCTTCTCCAGCACTGCAGCCGGTGTATCCTTGTCGATTCCGGCCTCCATAAGTCCCTTAAGTATGGACTCCATAGAGGTAATCCCCATCAGGAATATAAGCGTCCCCCCTGCCTTTACAAGAGCCTGGTAGTCTATCCTGCTAACGCCGCCCTTTCTGGGATGCCCTGTGATGACATGAAAGGAGGAAGTATAATCCCTGTGTGTAACTGGAATGCCTGCATAGGCCGGCACGGCGGCGGCAGAGGTGATTCCCGGTATGACTTCAAAAGGGACGCCCCGGGAAGCCAGAAGCTCCAGCTCCTCTCCTCCCCGCCCAAACACAAAAGGATCCCCTCCCTTTAAGCGCAGTACCCTTTTTCCTTTCTGGGCCTCCTTAAGGAGGATGGTATTTATTTCCTCCTGGGGCATCAGGTGATGCCCCGACCGCTTCCCCACATGGACCAGCTCCTTTCCCGGGGGGATAAGGCTCAGTATTTCCGTACTGATCAGGGCATCGTATACGATCACATCGGCCTCATCCAGCAGCTGTCTGGCCCGTACAGTGAGAAGCCTGGCGTCCCCGGGGCCTGCCCCTGCAATCCATACTTTTCCTGTCTTATTCATGGTCTGCCCTCCTTCTCATATCCTCTGCCAGCGCTGCCCCCAGCTGCCTGGCCTTTACGCTCTCTCCAACCCTTGTTTCGATCCAATACCTGCCGTCCTTTTCACGGTAGTACAGGCCAGTCAGTTTCATCTGCGTCCCCCGGACTTCCCCGTGGGCTGCCACAGGGGATGTGCAGCCGCCGTCCAGGGCCGCCACAAATTCTCTTTCTGCTGATGCCTCCGCCTCACTTTTTGCATCCAGTATACTCTCCAGATAGCTGTGATCCTCTCCCTTTCTTCCCTGGATGGCCAGAATCCCCTGTCCAGCCGCAGGCACCATTTCCTCTACAGAAAATACCCGCCCCACAACAGAGTCCAGGCCCAGCCTTTTCAGGCCGGCTGCCGCCAGGACAGTCCCGTCATACTCTTCCTCTTCAAGCTTTTTAAGCCGTGTCTGGACATTCCCCCTGATTTTGCGGAAGCTACAGGAAGGATAAAGCGCCCCCAGCAAAAGCGCCCTTCGCCGGCTGGAGGTCCCGATCACTCCGCCTTCCGGGATCCTGGCAAAGCCTGGCTTATATATCAGTACATCCCTGGGATCCTCCCTCTTGCTGTATCCAATCACAGGCAGTGCCTGGGCCGTCTCCATAGGCATATCCTTCAGGCTGTGGACGGAAATATCAATCTCCCCCTCCAAAAGGGCCCTGTCCAGTTCCTTCACAAACAGGCCCTTTCCCCCAATCTGATCCAGGCTTTTATTTAGTATCCTATCCCCTGTTGTCTGTATTTTGACAAGCCTAGTCTGTATGTGGGGACAGCTTTTCATAATTGCTTTCTGTACAATCTCTGCCTGTATCACTGCCAGGCGGCTCCTTCTTGTTCCTATACGGATTTCAGGCTGCATGGCGCCTCCTTTCCCCTCTCCAGGATTTCATAGACTGCCTCCATATCCAGGCTGTTACGGATCATTTGGGCCAGGCTGTCATACTGCTGCTCCTTGTAGGCCTTCATATCCACGGCCTGGATCCCCTCTGTGCTGAGTCCTTTCTGCCTGAGCAGCGCCGTCACCAGTCCTTTAGAGGCCCCGGGTGTGTCAAATATGCCGTGTACATAGCAGCCATATACATTCCCACAGGCGGCCCCATCCAGCTTTTGTGCGCCTTCCAAACCTTCTTCTTCCAGGGATACAAGAGGCTGCCCCCGCCCTGAAATCATGGTGGTGCCCATGTGGATTTCATAACCCTCTATTTCCACAGAGCTTAAGTCTGAGAGAATTCCCTTTAGATCCTCAAAACGTCCCCTGACCCTGGACCTTGTTTTCTCCTTCTCAAACAAGGTTTTTACAGGCAGAAGCCCCATGCCCTGAGTACTCCCTTTCTGCTCCACCCCTTCCGGGTCTGTGATTTCCTCACCCAGCATCTGGTATCCCCCGCAGATCCCAAAGACCAGCTTCCCCTGCCCACTGTGCCGGATGATTTTTGCCTCCAGTCCATTCTGGCGCATCCACAGCAAATCGCCAATGGTATTTTTGCTGCCGGGCAGAATCACCCCGTCAGGATTTTTAAATTCCCCTGGTGAAGATACATACCGCAGGGAAATCTCCTCCCTGCATTCCAGGGCGGTAAAATCTGTAAAATTGGATATCCGTGGAAGCCGGATGACGGCAATATCTAATACTCCTGACTCCCCTTTTTTCTGGAAACGCTCTGTAAGGCTGTCCTCGTCGTCTATATCCAGGTAAAAGTAAGGCACCACCCCTTGCACAGGGATTCCTGTCTTTTCCTTAAGCATCCTCAGGCCCGGCTCTAGTATTTTCCTGTCTCCCCGGAATTTATTGATAATCATCCCTTTGACCCGGGCCCTTTCATGCGCCTCTAATAACATAAGTGTGCCTACAAGCTGGGCGAACACACCGCCTTTGTCAATGTCCCCTACCAGCAGCACCGGGGCGTCCACAAGCTGGGCAAGTCCCATATTTACAATATCATCTTCCTTCAGGTTGATTTCAGCGGGACTGCCGGCCCCCTCGATCACAATAATATCATATTCCTGGGCCAGCCTTTCATAGGCCCTAAGAACAGCGGGGATGTATTCTTTTTTCCGGCGGTAATACTCTACAGCCGACATCACCCCAGCCACCTCACCGTTTATAATGACTTGGGAGCCTGTGTCATTGGTTGGTTTTAACAAAATAGGGTTCATCAATACAGAAGGTTCGATCCCCGCCGCCTCGGCCTGCATAACCTGTGCACGCCCCATCTCCAGCCCCTCTCTCGTGATAAAAGAGTTTAATGCCATATTCTGCGATTTAAAAGGGGCGGTCCTGTACCCGTCCTGGGCAAAAACCCTGCACAAGCCTGCTGCAACTACGCTTTTCCCTACATTGGACATGGTTCCCTGTATCATAATAACTTTTGCCATATTTACGCCCTGCCTTCCTTGTAGATTTCCTCCAGAGCCTCAATTAGCTGACGATTCTCCTGGCGTCCTTTCACAGCAATCCTATAATATCCTTTTTTCAGTCCCCGGTAATTGCTGCAGTCCCTGATTAAAATCTTTCTCGCCTTCAGAAGCCTGAATAAATCATATTTGCTCTTCAGCAGCATATAATTTGCAGAGGGCGGAAAATACCTGACTCCTATTCTTTCCAGTTCTTTTTCCATCATTTTCCGCTCCTCGCTCACAAAATTTCTAGTCCTGACAACTCTTTCCTGATCCTCTAAAGCCGCACAGGCAGCCGCCTGGGCCACCCCTGACACGCTCCATGGCTGCCTTGCAGACTCCAGCCGTTTTAACAACTCTTGATTTCCGCTGATCCCATACCCCACCCGCAGCCCAGGCAGGGCATACATCTTCGTAAAAGCCCTGAGAAGGAAAATATTGGGAATCTTTATAGCTTCCCTGGCGGCCATCACCTGCCCCTGGTCTTCCATAAATTCATAAAAGCATTGATCCAGCACCACGGTAATCTGCAGATCCACACATTTCTGGACGATTTTTTCCAGAAGCGCCTTTTCTATTGCCTGCCCCGAGGGATTGTCGGGGGAGCACAAAAAAATCAAATCTACCCCCTCTGTCAGCTGATCCAGATACCTTTCTGTCAGGCAGAAATTTTCCTCCTCATGCAGGCGGGCATACACGATTTCGCACCCCGCCGCCTCTAATGCCTGTTCATACTCCAGAAAAGAGGGGATTGTCAGGACCGCTTTCTTCGGCTTCTTTGCAAATACAAGAGAAAAGATTAAATCTGCGGCTCCATTGCCGGGCACCACCGTTTCCCCTGGTATCCCCTCCTTTTTTGACAGCGCCTCAACTAACTCCCTGCATCTGCTGTCCGGGTACTCCCCTATATGTGCCAGGCTCTCCCTGGCTGTCCTAAGTACCTCAGAAGAGGGGCCCAGAGGATTAATATTAGTCGAAAAGTCTGTCATCCCTTGGTATGTATATATGTCTCCGCCATGCCCATAATCCATGTGTAATTTAACCTCCTGTGCTGAAATCACCTGCCAGATATGCGTCTGAACATTGCTTTTGGCAAGATGTGCGTCACAATTTGTATACTGCCAGGAACCTGGCCCCTGCCGCGAATATGAACGTAAGCACCGCCGTGCCGTACATCAGCCGGTTTGCACGGGGAATATCCTCCGCCTCAGGTTCCCTGCCAGGGTCGCCTATATACTCTTTCCTGTGCAGCTTCCCAAAATACCATGCGTCCCCTGCCAGCCGGATTCCCAGGGCGCCCGCGCAGGCAGCTTCTGTCTGGGCCGAATTGGGACTGGCATGTTTTCTCCGGTCCCGCCTGTATATTCTCCAGGCTCCCCTGCCGTCCAGGCCAAGAATCCAGGCAGCTCCTGTCATCAATACAGCGGACAGCCTGGAAGGGATATAATTTAGTACGTCGTCCAGCTTCGCCGCCCACCGGCCCAGGTATATATACTGCTCATTTTTATAGCCTACCATGGAATCCATCGTGTTAGCCGCTTTATAAAAAAATCCCAGAGGGGCCCCCCCTATCATCATAAACAAAAGAGGGGCAGCCACGCCATCCGATGTATTTTCTGCCACAGTCTCCACTGCCGCCCTGACTACTCCTGCCTCATCCAGGTTTTCCGTATCCCGCCCCACAATCATAGAAAGGGCCTTCCTGGCTCCGGGCAGGTCTCCCTCCTTGACCCGGCCATATACTTTCATACTCTCCTGTTTCAGTGACTTGGCAGCCAGAAGCTGGTAGCACCAAAAACTCTCCAAAATAAACTGAATTCCCCCATGCAGCCTGCCTGCAGTCCAGAGCAATATGGCAGGGACCACTGTTGAAATAAGGAGCACTGCCACGCAGAGGACTGCCCCTGCCTTTAAGAGAGCATCCTTTTCCTCTCCGAAAATTCTGCGCAGGGCCTTTTCCAGGGCAGATATCAGGGCGCCTATGAGCCGCACCGGATGCCAGGGCCAAGGCGGGTCCCCGAATAAAAAGTCTAATACAAACCCTGTACCGCAGGCCATCAATGTCATCATAACCGCTCAATCTCCCTAAATATCTTTTTTCCCTGGTTCCAGGCCATTTCATCCAGCGTCACTATATAGCCTCCTCCGTTTTCTGCCTGCCAGCTGTAAAAACCTCTTTTTTCTCTGTCAAAGCCAGACATGACTGCCATTATTGTACCACCGTGGAGGATAATAGCCCCATATCTGGCCTTTGCCCCGCAAAACTGAAGAAGTACCTCCTCAAACCCTCTCCTGCACCGCCTTTTAAAATCCTCGTGCCCTTCTCCAGAAGGAAAAGGAATGGTTCCGCCAGAATCCAGCCATGCCTGATAGGCGCTGCTTCCCTGCAGCTCTGTATAATTCTTACCCTCAAAAATACCAAAATCACACTCCCTCAAATCCTGGCAGGACAACGGTTCATGCTCTGGAAATAAAAGTGCCGCGCTCTGCCTGCACCGCTTCATAGGACTGACTGCCACTTTATCTACGGGCCCGGCTTTAAGAATACGCCGCCTAAGCCTCCCTGCCCGGACAGGCAGGCCCTCTTCCTCAAGAAGGGACTCATCTGTGCGGCCTATGTACCGCTTCTGCAGATTACCCGGTGTCCTGAAATGCCTGATTAATACAATCTTCATATTTCCTCTCCCTGTCAGTACATTTAATAACTTTATTGCCACGCCTATGTTTCTATTTTAGAGCACGCCTGGCAATTTACCGCCTTGGTCATACCTTCTGTACAATGACCACAGCACTCAGAGCGGCCAGCTCACACAATTCCAGGAAGTATCCCGCCAAATCTCCGGTTATTCCCCCAAACTGTACCGTACAGACCCGCCTGTAATACAGAAATACAAGGATACTGGCAATAAGGACTGCCCCCCCCAGAACGATGTCTGCCAAAAGCACAAACGCTCCTGAGCAAAGAACCCAGCATATGAGGAAAATTCCCGCCCTTTTTCTGCTGGCGCCATCCTGGAATGTCCTGGCCAGCCCTGAATCTCTGGCCGGCGGGAAGGCCATGACAGAAAAGCCGCTCAAGGAGCGGGACAGCACGCAGCTCCCCCCCAGTACAGGCAGCATAGCTGCTTTGGCCTCCCCCCACATAGCTGTACTCCAGAGAAAATAGCAGCAAAGGCCCAGGACCGCAAAGGCCCCCGAATGGGAATCTTTCAGTATGGCCAGTTTTTTTTCCTTCGTGCCATAAGAGTTCAGTGCATCCATAGTATCCATAAATCCGTCCATATGGATCCCCCCTGTCACCAACACTGGCAGAAGTGTCATCACCGCCCCGAAAAGCAGGGGACTGGCCCCCATTTTCAGCAAAAAGCCTCCCACAATTATTTCTATGGCCCCCAGCACCACACCCACAGCCGGGAAAAAGCACATGGCATATTTCATATTTTTCTCACTCCACTCCACCCTGGGCATGGGAATTTTGGAATACATAGAAAACGCAATCACACAAGATTTCAGCAGGTACATTGTCCTTTACTCCTTTCAGGCGCTGCAGGCTTTACTGCTTACTTAAGTACTTCATATTGCCGTATATTAGTTTCTTTAAAAGTACTCATCCTTCTGTACACAGACAGTCCCATCTCCAGGAGGGGGACAGCGGCAACTGCGCCGCTTCCCTCTCCCAGACACATATCACAGTCCAGCAGGGGGGAGAGGCAAAGGGCGTCCAGAAGCATTCTTCCCGCCGGCTCTTTTGATACATGGGAGGCCATAAGATAATCCCCCACATTTGGCACAAGGCGGCAGGCGCACAGGGCGGCCGCGGCGGATATAAAGCCATCGACTAAAACGGGGATGCGTAAGTAGGCTCCCCCCAAAAATACTCCTGTAAGGCCGGCAATATCCAATCCGCCTACCTTAGCCAGTACATCTAGCACATCCTGTTTGTCCGGCCTGTGCAGCCGGATAGCCTTCTCAATCACCCCGATTTTTTTCTCCAGGCCTGCATCCGTCAGGCCTGCCCCTTTGCCGGTTACTTCCCCCGGACTTTTATCTAAAAGTACTGCCGCCACAGCGCTGCTGGTTGCCGTGTTGCCAATGCCCATCTCCCCGGTAGCCAGAAGATCATACCCCTGTCCCTTTAAAACAGAAACCATATGGATGCCCACCTGGATGGCTTCCCACACCTGGACTTCTGTCATGGCCGGTTCTTCTGCAAAATTCCGGGTTCCGTAAGCCACCTTATACTCTGGCCTGGTGACAGAGGGCACATCTGATACCATCCCAATGTCCACCGGGAATAGGTCTACCCCTGCCAGTTCGCCCATAATTGCCACACTGGCGGCTTTTTTCTTAAAATTACCAGCCACTGCCGCAGTGACCTCCTGGCCTGTCTGGGTGATCCCCTCAGCCACCACCCCGTTATCCGCACACATAATAACAAGGCCCTTTTTTTTCAATTCAAAGTCAGCCGTACCCTTTATGCCTGCCATCCGTATCACGGCATCCTCCAGCTTTCCAAGGCTGAACAAAGGCTTTGCCACAGACATCCAGCGCAGTTTTGCCTCTTCCTGGCTGCGGGCATCAGCCGGCTTAATCTCTTCCTTTAGTTCCTCAAGTGTGATTGTCCCTGTCATGGTACATCCCTCCCTTCCACGCCCCGGCAGCACTTTACAAACCTCTCAGCAAACTGGGGATGGGAATAAAAGTGTATATGTGGGAATCCTGCAAACAAATTCCCCTCCATGTGCATACATGGATAGGACCTGCGGCCATCTGGCTTTACTGCCAGGCAGGCAGAACCATTATCTGTACTGTCCCAATAATGAAATTCATGTGCCCGTATGGTTTCCCCTAGATCCAGAAAAGCGCCCTTCTGCCTGGCGTGAAGTTCTATATACCCGAAACGCACCAGCTTGTCTGTCCTTACGGCGCGGCCCGGGATGGCTCCCGCCATGGTGTGCCAGGCGCCGTCCTTCCCTTCCATCTCTTCATGAAGGTACATAAACCCTCCGCATTCTGCCAGACAGGGCATCCCCCCCGCCACAGCGCTCTGAATGCTGCGCCTCATGGTTTGGTTGGACTCCAGCTCCTTTGCAAAAAGCTCGGGATACCCGCCCCCCAGGAGCAGTCCCCTGATGCCTCCAGGCAGCTTTTTGTCCCCCAGGGGACTAAACGCAACGAGCTCGCACCCCAGCTTTTCAAGCAGTCTTAAATTGTCTTTATAATAAAAGCAGAAAGCCTCATCCTTTGCAATTCCAATCCGTATTTTTCCCTCCCTGGCCTGGAAGGCCTCCTGGGCCTGGCCGGGCCGTCCATCCCCCAGGTGTGCTTGTCTCCCTATTTGAAGCAGCAGTTCCAGATCTACTGTATTGCTTACGATCCTGCCGGCTTCTGAGAGTTGGCTGCGGAGATTTTTAAGCTCCCCGGGTGTCACAAGCCCCAGATGGCGGCTCTTCAGGGAAAAGGCTTCCTGCTGGGGAAGATACCCCACTACAGGGATATGGTATCCCCTGGCCTTCAGTCCATCCTCAATGAGATTTTTCATCCTTGGGTACAGCATGTGGGATACCCGGTTCAGCAAAATCCCCTGAATATTGCTGTCCTTTTGAAATTCAATGATCCCTAATATGAGGGGCAGTACAGACAGGGACATGCCCCTGCAGTTTACAGCCAATATGACAGGAAGCCCCAGGGTACGTGCCACATCGTAGGTGCTGGCCTGGCTTGAATCCAAGGCCATCCCGTCATAATATCCCATCACACCTTCCGCCACAACCGCCTGCGAACCACATACATGCTCTCTGAACAAATTTTTCATTGCCTCTCTCCCACAGAGATACAAATCCAGGTTCACTGACTCAACACCCAGCACTTCTCTGTGGAACATAGGGTCAATATAGTCAGGCCCGCATTTACATGCGGCCGTCTTAATCCCCCTCTGCTGAAAAGCCGACAGAAGGGCACAGGTAAGTATTGTCTTGCCGCTGCCGCTGGCAGGTGCAGCCACAAGAAAGGCCGCTGTGTCCATAGGCCTACTCCTTTCCGTCTGAAATCACATAGATAGGGTTCATTGCTGTCATCATATGGTAGCTCCCCAGCTTCCTTGACCGCGCCGCCGCTATCTGTACAAACTCCGGGTCTGCAAGCAGTCCCTCCTTTGCCGCTTTTACAGCCTCTGAAACTGTCTCCAGGGAGATAGCATTGATGACGATTCTGGCTTTCGCATTTTTCTCCCTGGCCGCCCCTATGATCTCGCATAGATTCCCAGAGCTTCCCCCAATAAAAACATGGCTGGGAGGGGGGAGGCTCTTCAGCGCTTCAGGCGCCTCTCCTTCTATAACCTCTATGCCGTCACACTTGAACTTTTTTCTGTTTTTGTGGATCAGGGCAACGCCCTCAGGGTTTTTCTCAACCGCATATACCCGGATTTCCCCGGATAACAAGGCCGCCTCTATGGAAACTGAACCTGTACCGGCACCAATATCGTAGAGCACTGCATCCCGGGTAAGATGGAGCTTGGCGATGCTCACCGCCCGGACTTCCGCCTTCGTCATAGGTACTTTCCCTCGGATCAGCTCTTCATCTTCAAGATGTCCCATGGCATACCTGTCTGGAGACGGGTTCCTGATGAAAACCGCATCCAGTCCAGAAAAATCCTCTGGCCTTATAGTGCTTCCGGTCCTGTTAAGCACAGCCTCATCTTCATAAGAAAGCCTTTGCCCCACAATGATTTCCACATCCGTCAGGCCATACTCCTTTATCTTCTGGCAGAAGCTATCACCACTGCCCTTCCCCCCCAGTAAAAGGAACGTCTTTTCTCTATGTGCAATCCCATGGATATAATTCTGCCCTCTCCCATGGGCGCTGACAAATCCCGCATCTTCCCATGGAATCCCCAGCCTTGCAGCCAGGCAGGCGACAGAAGAGATCCCGGGAATCCGGACAGTTTCGTAGTCTTTTAAGGCTTCTTCCAACCCCTTTGCCCCACTGTAAAATCCTGTATCCCCTGACAAGGCTACTACAGCACAGGGATATTCGGGATGGGCATCCAAAAAACCTCTGATTTCTTCCGGCCTGTAAGATATGTATACAGGTTTCTGAAACTGCTCCAATGCCCTGACCATACGCTCAGCCCCGATGATACAGCTGCATCCTTTGATAATATTCTCTGCCTCGATAGTCAGTGTATGATAACCGCCTGTCCCAATTCCTGTCAAATACACTCTGCGCTTCTCTTTACACATTGCAATATCCTCTTGGCGTCACCATTTTTCCATTTATCAGCTTTGTCTGCTCATTGCCGATAAACACAGTTGTGAACATGTCAGTCTCTGTATCTTTGAGCTCTTTCAGTGTCATTGTCCTGCCAGTCTCCCCATCTCTTCCAATATTCTGGACAATGCCGCAGACGGTCTCTGGATTCTTATATTCCAGCATGTATTCACAGGCTTTTCTCAGATAATCCCGGCGTTTGCGGCTGGAAGGATTGTACAGGCAAACAACGAAATCTGCCATAGCCGCCGCCCTGATCCGCCTCTCAATCTTCTCCCAGGGTGTCAAAAGGTCACTCAGGCTGATGACTGCAAAATCATGCATGAGCGGGGCCCCCAGGACCGCGGCCCCTCCGGTAGCCGCCGTAATTCCCGGCACGACCTGGATCTTTGCCCCAGGATAGTCCTGGGCTGTCTCATAGAGCAGTCCGGCCATGCCATAGATCCCTGCATCCCCGCTGCATATTACCGCAGTATCGCGGCCCGCAGCCGCCTCGTCCAGGGCCATCCGGCAGCGTTTTGCCTCCTGGGTCATAGGCGTTGTCAAATAAATTTTATCAGGGTATGCTGCCTTTATCAAATCCACATACACTGTATATCCTACAACTACCTGGCAGCGCCCCAGAACATCCTTTGCCTCCTGGGTAAGGCCCCGGCCCGCTCCCGGCCCCAGTCCTACAGCATATACACAGCCTGGCTTTCGCTTCATTGCATCTTCCCTCTCCCCTTCTCCCTGTCTGTTATTCTGGATCTGTCCCATCTGTCCCCTCTCCTTTCACCGCACTGCGGAACTCTGTGCCAAAGGTAGGGTCATACAGCTTTGACCGCTCATACCCTCCCTCTAAAATATCCCCTATTACAATCAAGGCTGTCTTTGTGATTCCCTCCCGCCTGGCTGTATCTGCCAGGGTGCCCACAGTACAGCGCAGCACTTTCTCATCGGGCCATGAGGCTTTATAGACAATAGCCGCCGGAGTCTCCGAAGCATACCCCCCTGCCTGAAGTTCTGCGGCGAGGGCGGGCAGCATGCCTGTGCTCAGAAAAACCACCATAGTCGCCTGATGTGCGGCAAAGTCTTTTATGGATTCTTTTCGGGGCACCGCAGTCCTGCCCGCCATCCTGGTAATCACAACAGACTGGGAAATTCCAGGCAGAGTATACTCTGCCCCAAGAGCTGCGGCCGCCCCGCAGAAGGAACTGACGCCCGGGCATACCTCATAGGCAACCCCCGCCTTCTCCAGTCCATCCATCTGCTCCCGGACTGCGCCGTACAGACAAGGGTCGCCTGTGTGGAGCCGCACCACCCTTTTATTGTCCCTCTCCCCCTGTATCATAACGTCTAACACTTCCTCCAGGGTCATATAGGCACTATTATATACACGGCAGTTTTGTTTTTTGATATCCAGCAGGCCAGGATTTACGAGGGAACCCGCATATACAATAATATCGGCCTGGGCCAACAGCCTCTGTCCTCTCACAGTAATCAGATCCTCTGCCCCGGGGCCTGCCCCCACAAATACGACCATTTATTTTCCCTCCTTCACAATCACTAGGGAATAATACCCTGCATCCTCTGGTATTTCCTCGGTTCCCCAGTATATATGTTCATTTTCCATGCCGCAGTTTTCTACCATCTGTACTGCAAGTCCCCTGTCCCGGATGGCCTGTTTCACCTCAGGCATTTTTCTCCCAGCTTTCATCAGGACTTTCGTCCCTGGCAGTCCCAGGCTTTCCTCCACTCCATAGGAAGCAGGTATGATATGCAGCTCCTCCTTATTCTCGGCCAGTCCTGTGTCCATTCTGGCCGCCGCGGCGCAGAAAGAAGGGATTCCGGGAATGAGGCGGGTGTCTGCCCCCCGCCTTTTCAGCCGTTTATGGACGTACAGGCATGTAGAATAAACGGTGGGATCCCCCAATGTAATAAAAGCCACGGATCTTCCTCTGCGCAATTGTTCCTGTGTGCAGTCTGCGCAGGCGTCATGGATCTGCTTCAGCCTCTCTTTGTCCTTCACCATGGGCATAGGCAGATACAGCTTATCCTTCTCCGCCGCTTCCGGCACTGCCCCGAGCACAATCTGGTATGCCACACAGTGGTCCAGATACTGCCCGGGCACTTTTTTTTCCCCGGCTTCCTCAAACACCGGCGCACACAGGCCAAAGCCGGACACTGCAACAGCCAGAACATCACATTCCCTGATTAATCTGGCCGCTTTGATTGTAAGAAGTTCTGGATCCCCCGGCCCTACTCCGATTCCATAAAAAATACCACTCATTCTGCTTTCTCCTTTTGTGTCTGCTCTCTTAGCCCAGCGCTGGCCAACATCATTTCTGCACAGGCTGTCACCCCCAGGATTCCCTCTTCCAGCGAGAATACAGCCGCGCCGATTTGTAGCTGCCCCCCGGCCCGCTGCCTCAGATAGAAATCAATCCGCTTCATGACAGTCCCCATGACCTCCTTAAGCAGTCCTTCTTTTTTTAATATCTCCACTGCCTCTGTAGTGGTCACACATTCCATCAGCCTTTTTACTATGCCGCAGGGCGCCCCTGCCATGGCGGCATGGGCGGCAAATACCTCCATCCTGCAGTCCGCCTGTCTGGAATGGGTATTCATGACCCCCGCCGCCAATTTAATCAGTTTCCCCACATGGCCCACCAGAAAAACTCCTTTCATCTTCAGTCCCACAGCGGCGTCAATCATCTCTCCAATATAATTACTGCATTTGACAGCCATCTCCCCGTCAAACCCCAGAGCCTGGGCCAAAAAATCACTCCCATAGTTCCCAGGGACAACGTAACACCAGTCATGCCCGTTCTCTTTTAAGACCTTCATTTCCAGGTATATAGTATCTATAAGCGCTTTTTCACTCATGGGCTCCACTATCCCGCTGGTGCCCAGGATCGAGATCCCCCCCTGGATCCCAAGCCTTGGGTTAAAAGTCCTATTTGCCAGGTCTGCCCCTCCGGGCACAGAAATGATAATCTTAAGCCCTCCGGTATATCTGGCCTTTTCCCTCTGTTCATCAACTGCCTCCAGAATCATCCGGCGGGGCACCCTGTTGATGGCAGCTTCGCCGATCTTCTGTTCCAGTCCTTTTTTCGTGACTCTGCCTACCCCCTCGCCGCCGTCCAGGATGAGTCCGGTCCCCGGGCACCGGCTGACCTGGGCAAAAACCAGGACTTTATCTGTCACATCCGGGTCGTCCCCGCTGTCCTTCCGCACAGCACAGCTTACAAAATCCTCTCCAAATGTTATTTCCTCCACTTCCAGATAAAGGAGTACACCTTTGGGAGTCAGGAGTGATACTTGTTCTGCCCTTTCCCCTGACAAAAGCATATATGCGGCGGCCTTGGCTGCCGCAGCGCCGCAGCTTCCTGTTGTATAGCCAGATCTGAGCTTTTTTTGGTTCTTCCACACAAGCTCCCCCTGCTGCCCTTTTGCATTCTCCTGCTGCATCTGTCTCTCCTTTTTTTACACAGCTTAAATCACGGCTTCAATGTGTTCCATATAGATGTTCCGGATCCCCTGCATTTCTCCAAGGCCCCTGATAATAGCTTTCACCTCATATCCAGCCTCTTTAAGTTCGCTTTTCCAGGAATCTTCCTCCCCCGCCATGTCATTTTTGGCGTGGTCCCCTGCCACAACCATGAATGGCATGAGGACCACCTTTTTCCTGCCGGCAATCTCCAATTTAGCCATCACATTTGTCAAATCTGGAAACCCCTCTACTGTCCCCACCAGGACCTGATTATAGCCCAGGGAATGGAACGTATATTCCAGAGTTGGATAAGCCGCGTTGGCGTGGTGGTCAGTGCCGTGCCCCATCAATACCAGTATCTCATCCTCCTTAAGTCCTGCCTCTGCCATGACGGCGTGGATGGATTTCTTATAATCCTCCACACTGGTCAACAGAGGGGCCCCAATCCGGATTTTTTTGAATTTGTCTGCATACTCCTCCACATCACTGAGCATCCTGTCATTTTCAATTCCATTGATTATATGCGTAGGCTGTACAACCACACTTTCAATGCCGTCCGCCGCCATCTGCCCCATGGCCTCCTGCACCGTAAAAATAGAGAGATTCTCTTTCTTCTTTAATTTTCTGAGTATCATGTGGCTTGTAAAAGCCCTGTATATTTTATAGTCGGGAAATGTCTCTCCCGCCTGCCTTTCAATCTGTGCAATATTTTTCTCCAGCGTATCCAAATGGCTTGTGCCGAAGCTCACTATAAGAATGGCCTTTCTGCCGCCTGCTTTTCTTTCCATAATGCCTCCTTCTCATTAACTCTTCTCTATATACCCGTAAAGCTCCCCCATATTCACAGGAGGCTCCATGGAGGAATCTAACATTCCTTTTTTTACCATCTTGTCAAATAATTGAAGCACTGCCGGCTCCTCCTGGTTCGTCATAGCCAGGGCCTCACGGTTGGAGCATACAGTCAGGGGATCATCCTGCAGCAGAACCTTCCCTTCATACATCAGCACAATCTCATCCGCCCAGCCAAGGGCATAGTTGATATCATGGGTGGCCATCAGAATTGTAATCCCCTGTCCCGCCAGCCGGTCTACGATCTCGTTTACCTTTTTTGTATGCTTTGCATCCAGGGCGGCGGCCGGCTCATCTAATATAATCACCTCCGGGTGCATCACAAGCACGTCGGCTACTGACACCTGCTTTTTCTGCCCTCCGCTCAGCGCATGGGCCGGCCTGTCCCGAAAGGGCGTGATTTCCAGGTATGCAATCACCTCTTCGATGTCCCGGCGTGCCTCCTCCTCAGGGATCCCAAGGTTCATGGGCCCAAAGGAAATTTCCTGATACACACTGGCTGAAAATAACTGATTATCTGGATCCTGAAATACAATCTGTACCCCTCTCCTGAGATCCAGCAGTCCTTTCCTGGAATAATCCAGAGGTTTTCCCTGGAACAGAACCTCTCCCCGGTCTGGCCGGATTATGCCGTTGCAGCACAAAAAGAAAGTAGATTTCCCACAGCCATTGGCCCCCATAAAAGCGACTTTTTTCCCTCTTTTTATCTTTAGGCTTACTCCGTTGAGAGAAGGGGGGCCTCCCTCCTCATAAGTATAATATATATCCCGCGCCTCCAAAATAATATCTTCTTTTTCTCCGCTCATATAAGTCCCCTCCCTATGGTAAACGCCAGCAGTAAAAGCTCAAATACAGCAATCATGGCAATTTCCTTTGCCCTGGCCGGCCGCTGTTCATTGAGGACCTCTATCCTCCCATCGTAGCACCTTGATTCCATGGCGTCGTACAGGGCGTTGGAACGCCTGAAGGCACGGATAAACAGTCCCGCCCCCATTTGCCCGAAGGATGACACAGAGGTCTTAAAGTTTAAGTTCCCAAGCCTGGATTTCTGGGATACCATGATCGCCGAGGCAGTCTCCATCAGCACAAAGATAAACCGGTACACCAGCAGCATCAATTCTATCAGCAGCCCGGGGCAGTAAAGCTTTTTCAGGACATATACTATATCCGTCATGGTTGTGTTCAGTGACAGGAAATACAGGCAGGACACAGAAGCCATAGCTGTCAGGATTAATTGTACGCCGAACATCAGGGATGCCCTGCTTCCTGTGATAAAAAAGGTTCCCACTGGCACCGCGTAGGCATCCAGTGGGATCTTTGAAATATTAACAATAATTGCCAATGTACTTAATATAAGAAATACAAAAGGAACAGACATAAGCCTTATATACTTCCTAAAAGGGATCCCCCCCCTTGCTACAGTGAGGTAAGCATCCAGCAATAAAACAATTACAGCTATTATGGCTGAACGGCTGGCAATACAGATCATCAGTGTGGCCATAGAAAAAGCAAATTTTTCTCCTGCATTTACATACCGGAGTTTTGAGCGATAGCAGAGCTTATCTACTACAATCATATTTTCTTCCTCTTTTTGCAGACTAATTCTCTGCCTTCCCTTCTTTTTCCACCCACTTCTTTCTTTCCACAAAGCGTCCCATGACAAAGGCGATGATTCCCACGCCAATCCCAGTCTGTATGCAGAAGATCAGGCTTTCCACTTCTCCAGGGAGTTCCCCGTCCAATGCAGTCTCCAGCACAGGGGTAAACCAGGGTGTATATTCTCCGTGTATTTCCTCCACCATCACACTGCCTGCATCGTCGGATCCGCCGAACTCCGCCCCCTTGAGGGCAAACAGAGGAACCACTGCAATAAGGGCGGCAATCATTAACAGGATTATAACTAACTTTGTATTCTTACTCATCTTACTTCGCCTCCTTCAAAAAACCAATGGCCTTAAGTTCTGGCCTTGCATAAGATTCCATGGCAATGACAATGACAACTGTGAGGATTCCCTCTATGATTGCCAGAGGAAGCTGGGTGGGCGCAAATATCCCCAGAAACTTCACAGCCGAAGCGGCCATTCCGCCAGACTCTGAAGGATAGGCCAGGGCCAGCTGGATGCTGGTCACGCAATATGTAAATAAATCTCCCAGACAGGCAGCTAAAAATACGGATACCTTCCTGTTTACCTTCAGCTTCGTACAGAGCTTATAAATTCCGAAAGAAACAAAAGGCCCTGCGATTGCCATAGAAAATGTATTGGCGCCTAAGGTAGTCAGTCCCCCATGTGCCAGCAGTATAGCCTGAAACAGAAGCACGATGATTCCCAGCACACTGACTGATACTGGACCAAACAGGATTGCCCCCAGGCCCGTCCCTGTCATGTGGGAACAGCTGCCCGTAACAGACGGGATCTTAAGGGAGGAAATAACGAAAATAAAAGCGCCTGACATGGCGATCAGGGTGATGGTCTTCCGGTTTTCCATTAACTTCTTTTTCAGGGAAATGAAACCAGCCGCCAGAAACGGGACACAGATAACTCCCCATGCAACACAAAAAGATACTGGAAGATACCCTTCCATTATGTGCATTGCATTTGCAGCTGGTGCGAAGGCAAACATAACCGCAAAAGCTATGGATGCCCTGAGTAAGGTTTTTTCTTTCTTTGACATGTGTTCTCTCTCCTTTTTTGTGATTTTGTCTGAAATATTCCAGGGTCACCACAAAATCGAATGAGATCTGCAGCAAACACCCGGCTATATCCCCGTAACCATCCAAATCCATTTAAGAGCGGGTGTTCTGACTTAAGTATCCTCACAGTATTCCGCCTTCCCATAGATATATCTACAGTGACCTAATGGAATACCACTCCTCTAATACAGCAACGGGTATTGTGCAGGATTCTGACCTGCTTCCCCTGCCGCCCATAGGCGGCCTTCTCTTAAATTGTCTGCAGGATTTGAATATTTTGTACCGGTATGCCATACCCGGCGCATCTATACCAAAGGGTCCCCCCTGTTGGCCTGTTTCCAATGTGGGAAGTGATTAATACTCTATCCCCCTCCTTGCCCTTATCCCCCGGTCAAAGGGATGTTTTACTTTACTTATCTCGGACACATAGTCTGCAAGGGCAGCCAGTTCCTCCGCCGGGTCCCTGCCGGTGAGAATGATTTCCAACCCTTGGGGATTCTCCTTCAGAAGCTCCAATGCCTCTTCAGAGGGAATGAACCCGTACCTGTATGCGGCCATAAACTCATCCATAACCAGCATAAAGTAACCGCCCGCCCTTACCTTCCCCTGTATTGCGTCCCAGAATCTTCTATATACTTCCCTGGCCTTAGCCTTCTGCCCTTCATCCAGCGTCCAGTAAAACCCATGGGACTGTTCAGGATGCATGACGTCAATCTCTGGAATCTGTTCCAAAACACGTAATTCCCCGGAATTTTCATTTTTAAGAAAACGGGCAAACAGGACTTTCTTCCCGCAGCCTGCCGCCCGGACCGCCAGTCCCGTGGCTGCAGTGGTCTTCCCTTTTCCATCTCCGCAGTAAATATGTACCAGTCCTCTGTCCATCCGCTCACCTCCCCCAGTCACAGGGATAATATTACCATATTCCCATATAATATGCAATTTCATTTCGCCATAAGGCCGCCTCTTTTCTGCTTCTCGCGTTCTCTTAAGCCTCGGCTGCTTTTTGGACCACATAGGCTTTTGTCTGTTCAACATCCAGGCCTGTTTCCCTGGGCCTTCCCACTGCCACAAGGACTGCCCCGGTCTGCCTGGCGGCCTCCAGCTTCTCCTCAAAACCTCCTGTTTTTCCAGACTCTTTCGTCACAAAATAGGAAGCCTTAATATGCCTTAATATGGCTTTGTTTATATCCACCCCAAAGGGCCCCTGCATGGCAATCAGATGTGCCCCTTGAAATCCCAGCTCAGTACTCCTTCTGACAGATTCCAAGGTTGATAGAACCCGAGCGTAGCATCTGGCCTGGTAATCTTCTATTTCTGTGTACAGAGACAGCTCCTTACTGCCTGTGGCAATCAGTATATTCCCCCTGGTGGCCTTTAGAAACTCCACTGCGTTTTCCACAGAATCTGTGAATACAATGTCCCCTTCTGACCCTGGTTTCTGGTTCCCTGCCTCCCGCAGGCACCGGATGTATTCTATATTACATTTTTGGCAGGCATTCCTTAGATTCTCCGTCACAATCTCTGCAAAAGGATGGGTGGCGTCTACGGCCAGGCTGATACCATGTTCCTCTATAAAACGGGCAATCTCCTTTTCATCCATCCGCCCTGCCATAACCTTCACATTTTCGCTCTCCATGACACATTCTTTCCCATACTGTGTGGCTGTACTGACATACACCTGGACTGGCAGCTCCCTGAATGCATCTGCCAGCAGCCTGCCCTCGGTAGTCCCTGCAAAAAGCAGGATTTGTATTCTGTATCCTATCGTTTCCTTTTCTCCCTTACCCATTCTTCCTCCTGCTTCTTATCGTATCTGCCTGCTCAAACTGCTGATGTTCAGTCAGATATTGAATCATCCAAATGTGCAGGCCATTGTCCCTTTCAGGACTATGGACCGGCCCAGTTTATAGGAGCCGTGCGCTTTAAAAATAAAGGACGGGCCTCTTTTTAACCAAGGCAAAAGCAGCGCCCTCCAGGCATATCTTAGGCTGCACCAGCTCACCCTCTGCACAGAAAAGCCGTGCCGCACGTTCACAGACATTATCCACCCCTGTCACCTTCTGAACGAACGGAGAGCCAGAACTGACGGTTTCCACACGGCTCAGCTCACGGGCAGAAAAAGTCACCAAAGGAATGCCGTATGCCTCTGCCAGCTGTATCAGTCCTTGCTCCTCTTTCTTTAAATCAATACTCACAAAGGCAACGGCCTGTGTACAGGCAGCTTGGTTTGCCGCCATGACTTGCCCAAACCCAGCCTCCAGCGCCTCCTTCGCGGCCCCCCTGCGGCAGCCAATCCCCACCACATATTCTGCCCTTTCAGACAGGCAGAGAATATCCATCCCCTGGAATCTTTCTATGTGCCTGCCGCCCTCACTTAAAACGGCAATCCCATATTTATACTTAGAAAGTTCCCTGCTGCTGCACATATATATTCCCTCGGGAACCTCCCCTCTTATCTCCAGGTCGCTGTAAAATCCGATTTTTTCCTGTTCCAGGACAGCGGCAGAGATACGCTTTGCCAGTTCCCGGCTGCCAATTTTAAGGCCATTCCTTTTGGCAAATACATCCACCGCAAATTTATGCTGTATATCTGTGGCTGTAGTGAACACGCCCACCGCCCCTGTACAAGCGGCAGCAAACCGGGCCAGATCCACGGCTCCCCCCACATGGCCGGACAAAAGTGGAATGACAAACTCTCCTTTTTCATCCATCACCACAACCGGGGAGTCCGAAAACTTGTCCTTCACCCACGGCGCAATGTACCTGACGGCGATCCCTGCTGCCCCGATGAAAAAGAAGGCTGCCCTTCCCCACCGCGCCCCAATCCATGCCTTCATATCCTCTTTTAAGGGGTTCAGTCCATATTTTCCTGCAAACCTCTCAACTGTATAACTTTCACAGACCCTGCCCAGGGCGCCAAACTTCTTATTCAGCCTGCCATTCAGCCTGCTCCCTGCCTCCGTGAAGCTGATCATGATAATTGTATCCTTATATTCTATATTATGGGGACTTTCCATCTCTGCCTCCTCCATTGCTTCTGTGGCATTTACATGTATCATTATAGTACATGGGATTTAAAAAGACAATGCACCTTAACTCACAGCAGCCAAAGATCCCCATGCAGGCAAACGGGGCATCTAACTAGCAGCAATGCGGATATCCAGGTTACAGGCCCTGGGGGCGGCTGCCTGCTGGACATATACGCATGTCCCCTTGGCTTGCTGCCCGCGGGAATACACAGCGTGCAGGCCTCTCTTTTAGGCCTGCACGCTGGTCTGTCCGGGTATTCTCTTTATTTCCCCGGCATTTCATGTACATATCTCTTGTATGCTCTCAGTTTCCTTCCTCTTACCTTTCCCTGGGCTGGATCATCCACTCTTTTATTTCACCACAGGCGATTTTTTCTCCACTGCCCCCGGAGGGCTGGGTCTTAAAATCGTCTGGATGGCTGTGTATCACAGCTGTCCTGCCAATTATGTCCTCTGGATAAAACCGCCCTGTATAAACTGAGCTCCATGCCGCGCCTTTGGTAGAGAGAAGAGGCGGCAGATCCCCCGCATGGTCCGGGTGCTCCGTATGCCCTGGATTAAAATGCATCCCCGCATCGGCAAATGGATCCTGTGCGTTCCCTGTACATGTTTCTCCTTCATGGATGTGGAAAGCAAAAAACTCACCCATATCCTGTTTTTCCATATCAGGCAGCCCATAGATCTCTGCCATCACAATTGTTCCCCCATGAACCTCAAAAAAGTACACTCTCCCATGTATTTCCGGGTATTTCTCTGAGCCGTGGATTTCTGCGTATGCCTCGGGCATCCCATTTAATTTTTCTACCATAACATCATCCTCCTCTGCCCAGTATATGCACAGATATACAAAAGGTTCCATTCTACTGCCTATCCAGCATCAGCCAGTTTGCCCGGAAAGGACGCATCAAATTCCAATACCCCACTCCCTTTAAGCCATATTCCTTTGCCAGGTTCAGTTTCGCTTCAATACTCCTGGGATCTTCGTACCATACCTGATGGGATACGCCATCCTTGGCATACAAGAAATGGGGGCACATAGCCGTCCCGTCAAATGCAATCCTGGCCCCATTCTCAGCCGCCAGCCTGGCAGCCTCCACATTGCCTATTGTTCTTGCCTTTGTAATCCCCTTCTCATAAGGGAGAGGCCAGTCATAGGCATAGTTAGGTATTCCCATAAGCAGCTTTGCAGGAGGTATCTGCCCTACGGCAAATTCCACCACCTGCCTCACCTTATTAAGCGGGGCCACGGCCATGGGAGGCCCATAAGTATATCCCCATTCATACGTCATCAATATAGCGTAATCTGTATTTTCCCCCAGTCTGGCATAATCCATCCCCTGATACAGGATCCCCTTCTGCTCCTTGGACGTTTTTGGGGCAAGGGCCACAGAAAGCCGGTATCCTTCTGCGTGCAGGGCCTCTTTTAACCTGCCCGTAAATACAGCAAAGGAATCTTTATTCTCAGGCAATATATATTCAAAATCAATGCTCACGCCCGCATATCCTCTGTCCTCTACTGCAGCCAGAAGATTCATGATGACCCTGTCCTGGATTTCGGTATTTTCCGTGAGTACCTTGACCAGCTGGTTATTAAAGGCCCCTCCTGAAAAAGGGGTCAGTACGAGCATAGGCAGAACATTATTTTCCCAGGCAGACTCAATCAGCCAGAGGTCATCTGTGGACGGAGGCACAAGTTCGCCTTCAAAAGTAAACCCATAGGAAAATACTAAAAGTTCATCCAGGGCCCCCAGGGCCTGTTCAAGTATATAAGGCTCAATAAAAGGATATGCATATCCCAGGACATACATATCCCCTCTCATACTGCCCGATTCCCCAGGCTGCAGGAGCAGAAGCGCCTGCCCCACCGCCAGCTGTTCCCGATCTGCAAGCTGGTTATCATAAACGATCTTCCAGACCGGCACGCCTGTCTTTTCTGCAATAGAAAACAGCGTATCCCCACTGTTTACAACATAAATAATAAAATCACCTCCCCATAAAAAGCATATGAGGAGGTGTACCCGGATATTCTTATAGACTTTATTTTTAAGATGTCCCTGCCGGCGGCCCTGACATTTTAGTATAGCGGATCCCAAGTTTCTGCCATATACACCCAGGATGATATTCCCAGTACAAGTCATCCAAAAAAGCAATTTTCAAACACGCTTTAGCCGTCCTTCTTTCCATCCTGTCCATCCCTAAGTCCCAGTATGCCTTCCACCAGGATACGGACATCATCCAGGATATAGTCAAATGCGCCTGCCTGGCACATATTGATCAGGACCATGCCAATGGGCACTGCCAAGATCATCCCCAGCACACTGCTTACTCTGTAGCCTATATAAAGCAGCAGCAGCGTCACCAGAGGATTCATCCCCATACTGTCACCCACCAGCTTAGGTTGGAGGAGCTGTCTGACAAGCTGTGTCACCACATAGATAATAGCAAGCGCAACAGCCAGCTTATAGTCCCCCATCAAAAACTTATATAAGGCCCATGGTATCATGGCCGTGCCTGTCCCAAAGAAAGGAAGGAAATCCAAAAAGGCGATTAAAAAGGCAATCAATGCAGAATAATGTACGCCAAGTACAATAAATCCTACAAAAAGAATGAGAAAGACAACCGCCATAATTTTAAACTGTGCCTTAAAATAGCCTCCCACGGCATATCTTAAGTTATCCATCACCAGGCTCATCCGCTTCTCAACTGACGGCGGCGAGACCTTTTTCAGCCACTGGATTACCTCTTCCCTCTGCACCGTAAAAAAATATGCAGACATAAGGGCCACAATAAAAGAAATCAAGTATGACGGCAGCTTCTTTGCAAAATTTCCCGCTGCGGTGACTGTGGGCTGGCTGATTCTGGATACCATGTCGCCTGCAGACTGATCCAGGTTTTTCACAAGGGCATTCCAGCCATTTTGCACTGCCTCGGGCAGCCTTGAGAATGCCCCTGACAGGGTACTTCCTATCTGCCTGAGCCCGTCCTCCAACTGTGCATACAATTCAGGGAAATTTTTCACTAAATCCCCCACTTCCTCTGATATCCTGGTCACAGTCACATACAAGGCCAGCACAATCAGTCCGAGCACGACGATTACAATCAAAGCCGAACCCAGCTTTTTTACGATCTTCAGTCTCTTTTCAAGCCAGTTTACCAGCGGAGTGGCAATGGCTGAAATAATCCATCCCACCACAAAGGGCATCAGATACCCGATCGCCTTCACTCCGATTATGACAAACGCGGCTGTGGCCGCAAGGCTGAAAATAAGGCTTACAGCAACCTGCCAGTAGGGCCGCCTGTTCTCCATACTATTCCACCTCTGTTCTGTCTAAATACTCTTCCTCTATAAACTGCCATATATCCTCCCGCCCCTGCTTCGTGACAGAAGAAAAAGGAATCAGTTTTGTCCCCGGCGCCAGTCCCAGTCCCTCCCTCACCATCTTCACATGTTTCTGAATCTGGCTCCGTTTCAGTTTGTCTGACTTAGTCGCAATGATCACTGGACGGTACCCTTGGCTCAAAATCCACTGGTACATTACTTTATCATTGGCAGAAGGGTCATGGCGTATATCAATAAGCAGGAATACGGCCTTAAGCTGTTTGGAACTGTGGAGATACCGTTCTACCATCTTCCCCCACTGCTCTTTCTCCTTCTCCGACACCCTTGCATACCCATAGCCAGGCAGGTCCACAAGATACAGTTCCTCATTTATATTATAATAATTTATCGTCTGCGTCTTGCCCGGGGCAGCCGAAATCCTGGCATAGGATTTCCGGTTCATCAGGGCGTTGATCAATGAAGACTTTCCCACATTGGATTTGCCGGCAAAGGCAATTTCCGGTTTATCATTGTCCGGCAGGACGCTTGTAATTCCGCAGACTGTCTCTAAATTGACATTTTTGATTACCATACCTATTCTCCTGTCTGTTTCTCTTTCCCATCTGCTTTATAAAGCAGCGCTGCTTTTAATACCTGTTCCATGCTTTCCACCGGCCTGATATCCAGTCCCCTTGTAATCTCCTGGGAGATTTCGGCCACGTCGGCCTCATTCTCTTTGGGGACCAGCACTGTCTTAATCCCTGCGTTTTTAGCCGCCAGCAGCTTTTCCTTGAGGCCTCCTATGGGCAGCACCCTGCCGCGCAGCGTCACTTCCCCTGTCATGGCCAGATCTGCCCTGGCTTTCTGCCCTGTGATGGCTGATATCATGGCCGTGGCCATTGTGATGCCTGCAGACGGGCCGTCCTTTGGCACGGCCCCTTCCGGGATATGAACATGGATATCATTCTTTTCAAAAAAATCTTCCTCAATCTCATATTCCCGGCTCACTGAACGGATATAGCTGATGCCTGTCCTTGCAGACTCCTTCATTACATCGCCGAGCTGCCCTGTCAGCATGATTTCCCCGCTTCCGGGCATCACATTGACCTCAATCTGCAGCGTGTCCCCGCCTACGCTTGTCCAGGCAAGTCCACGCACGATCCCAACCTCATCGGATACATTCGCCATCTGATAGGTATACTTCTCTTTGCCCAGGTATTTGTGAAGATTCTTTTCTGTTATTGTAACCCTTTTCTTATCGGTTGTCAGTATCTCTTTTGCAGCTTTCCGGCAAATATTTCCAATTTCTCTCTCCAGCTGCCGAACGCCGGCTTCCTTTGTATAATTACGTGCCATCTTCCAAATAGCCTGCCTGCTGAAAGAAAGCTGCCCTGGTTTTAATCCGTGCTTATCAAGCTGTTTGGGAATCATGTGTTCCTGGGCAATGTGGAGTTTCTCATTCTCTGTATAACTGCTGACCTCGATGACCTCCATCCGGTCTAAAAGTGGGCGGGGTATTGTCTGCAGCGTATTTGCCGTTGTAATAAATAATACTTCAGACAAGTCCAGGGGCACCTCCAGGTAGTGGTCGCGGAATTTGTGGTTCTGCTCACTGTCCAGTACCTCCAAAAGTGCGGAAAATGTGTCCCCTTTATAATCTGTACTCACTTTATCAATCTCATCTAGGAGCAGCACAGGATTTCTTACTCCTGCCGTCTTAAGGGCATTTGCAATTCGTCCGGGCATGGCCCCCACATAAGTCTTTCTGTGCCCCCTGATCTCGGCCTCATCCCTCACGCCTCCCAGGGAAATCCTCACATAGGGTTTCTTTAATGCCCTGGCCAGAGACTTTGCAACCGAAGTCTTTCCAGTGCCCGGCGGCCCCACAAGACATAGTATGGGACTCTCCCCCTTCTTTGTAAGGGAACGGACTGCCAGAAATTCCAGCACTCTCTCTTTTACCTGTTCCAGGCCATAATGGTCTGCATCTAAAATCTCTTGGGCATACTCAATATTATTGCTGTCTTTTACAGATTTATTCCAGGGCATTTCCAAAAGCGTCTCAATATAATTTCTGATGACTCCGCTCTCTGCCGGACTGTTCAATGAGCTTTTGAATCTCCTGATCTCCTTCCCCAATTTTTCCTTTACTTCCTTGGGCGCTTTCAATGCCTGGGCAGCTTTCTCAAACTCCTCTGCGTCTGACTGGGTTGTATCGTCACCCAGCTCTTCACGGATCAGCTTTAGCTGTTCCCTGAGTATATACTCCCTCTGATGCTTATCCACACGCTCTTTGACCTTCATCTGGATCTCATCCTTGATATCCATAATCTGGGCTTCATTGACCAGCTTGAAGGCCAGCGCCTCATATCTTTTCCAGAAATCTGTCTCATCCAGGATTGCCTGCTGGTCCGTATAATATAGGGGGATATTAGCTGCAATCTCATCAACCAGCTTCCTCAAATCCTTAATCTCCAAAATCTGGGCCACTGACTCTTTGGACAGCTTGCCATTCTTGGAAGCAAAATCCACAAACATATCCTTCAGGCCTCTCTCCATAGCCTGGCCATTTACGTCCTCTGGGATCACAATATCTTTGTCGTCAATGACTTCTACCTGGGCCCTAAGATAAGGCTCCTCATATTCAATTTCCTGGAGGACGCCCCTTGCCTCGCCCGATATCAAAATCCGCAGGATATGCTTGGGCAGCTTGATAATCTGTTTGACCGTGCCCACCGTGCCGACTCTGTACAAATCCTCCTGCTTTGGCTCATCTACCTCCATGTCCTTCTGGGCCACAATAAATATCTTCTGTTCTTCCGCCATGGCCTCCTGTATAGCCGCAATGGACCGCCCCCGGCTCACATCAAAATGAACCACCATCCCCGGCATAATGGTCATGCCGCGCAGCGCAACCATGGGAAAGCTTTTCCTTTCACTGCTCATTCTAATCCTCCTCCCTTCCTTCCATTTCTATATAAAATGAAAGGGCGGATACATGGTTATATCCATTGCACCCGCCCCAATCTATTACGCACTCTCTGAAGTCAGAAACGATCTTCTTTCTTTTCCATCGCACTCATACAATGGTATTCCCGTCCCTTTCACTACATCCTTTGTTATCCGGCATCCTTTGATTGTATCATCAGACGGAACCTTAAACATCGTATCCATCATAATATCTTCCATAATTGCCCGCAGTCCTCTGGCCCCTGTCTTTCTGGCAAGGGATGTCTCTGCTATGGCATCAAGGGCTTCCCTGTCAAATTCCAGCCTCACCCCGTCTAACTCCAGCAGCTTTTGGTACTGTTTCACAATTGCACTCTTTGGCTCTGTCAGGATTCTGATCAGCGCCTCCCGATCAAGCATATCCAGCGAGACAGTCACTGGCAGACGTCCCACCAGCTCAGGGATTAACCCGAACTTCACTAGATCCTGGGGCAAAACCTGGTGCAGAAGTACATCCACATTCTCCTCATGCTTTGACGCAATCTCAGCATTAAACCCGATAGATTTCTTGTCCAGCCTAGTCTCAATAAGCTTATCAATACCCTCAAAGGCCCCGCCGCAGATGAACAGAATATTTGTGGTGTCTATCTGGATCAGTTCCTGATGGGGATGCTTCCTGCCCCCCTGAGGCGGTACGGAGGCGACTGTTCCCTCGATAATCTTAAGCAGCGCCTGCTGTACTCCCTCGCCGGATACATCCCGGGTAATGGAAGGGTTTTCAGATTTTCTTGTTATCTTATCAATTTCATCTATATAAATGATGCCATGCTCCGCCCGCTCGATATCGCCGTCCGCAGCCTGTATCACCTTCAGCAGGATGTTCTCCACATCCTCCCCCACGTACCCTGCCTCTGTCAGGGCAGTGGCATCTGCGATGGCAAAAGGAACATTCAATATTTTCGCCAGTGTCTGGGCAAGCAGTGTCTTGCCACATCCTGTAGGCCCGAGCATCAATATGTTGCTCTTCTGCAGCTCCACGCCTAAATCCTGCTCAGCCATGATACGCTTGTAATGATTATACACAGCAACAGACAGTACTTTTTTGGCTTCTTCCTGGCCAATTACATATTCATCCAGAAATGCTTTTATCTCCTCTGGTGTCAGCAGATTAATATCTTCAAACCCTTTTCTTTCATCGTACTCGAATTCTTCTTCAATAATCTCTGCACATACATCAATACATTCATCGCAGATAAATGCTCCGTTTGGGCCTGCAATCAGTTTGCGCACCTGTGTCTGTGTCTTATTACAGAAGGAACACCTCACTGTATCATCACTTACTTTTCCTGCCATACTACTTTCACCTCATACTGCCATTAATGACTGGCAATCACTTCATCTATTAATCCATATTCCTTTGCTTCTGCAGCGGACATAAAATTGTCCCTCTCTGTATCTACCTTGATGACATCCAGGCTCTGCCCTGTGTTCTGGGCCAGCATCTCATTGAGCCTGCGGCGCATCCTCAGAATATGCTCTGCTGCAATCTGGATCTCCGTAGCCTGGCCCTGTGCCCCGCCTGAAGGCTGATGGATCATAATCTCCGCATTTGGCAGCGCAAAGCGTTTGCCTTTCTTGCCTCCTGACAGAAGGAAAGCGCCCATGCTGGCAGCCATGCCGATACATACGGTAGACACATCACACTTGATATACTGCATTGTGTCATAGATTGCCAGTCCGGCAGTAACAGATCCCCCTGGACTGTTAATATACAGCTGAATATCTTTGTCCGGATCATCCGCCTCCAGAAAAAGAAGCTGTGCGACTACCACACTGGCAGACACATCATTTACTTCCTCCCCCAGGAAAATGATTCTCTCTTTTAATAATCTTGAATAAATGTCGTAGGAGCGTTCTCCACGGCTCGTCTGTTCAATGACGTAAGGTACTAAACTCATTTATGTCCCTCCTGCTTATCTCGCATTAATTCTGCCGCACTTTGGCGGCGCCTCACCGGGTATCCCCCCTTTGACAGGCACTAGCGGCAGCCTGCCTACACCTCCTCTGCCGCCTCTGCAATAAAGGTTACTGCATCCTGTACGGCAATGTCATTCTTCATCTGGTTCTTCTCATTCTCACCCATAAATTCTTTTAACTTGTCAACTTCCATCTGGTACATCTCAGCCATCTTCTTCAGTTCTTCTTCCAGGCGCTCCTCTGATACTTCGATGTTCTCAGCCTTCACCACTGCCTCCAGGACAAGCCTTGTCTTAATACGCTTCACAGCCTGAGGCCTTAATTCTTCAAGCATCTTCTCCTCTGTCATGCCTGTGAACTGGTAATACTGTTCAACAGAAAGCCCCTGCTGCTGAATCCTCCGTGTGAAATCATCAGCCATCTGTTTCACCTGCATATCGATCATAGCCTCAGGAATGTCCATCTGTGCATTCTCCACTGCCAAATCTACAGCCTGGTCTTCTTTCTTCTCTTTCCCTTCGCGCTCTTTGCGCTCTTTAATATTCTTCTTAATCTCTGCCTTATATTCCTCTAACGTCTCATGCTCAGATACCTCGGAGGCAAATTCGTCGTCCAGCTTAGGAAGCTCTTTTGCCTTGATTGTATGGACCGTGCATTTAAATACAGCGTCCTTGCCAGCCAGCTCTTTTGCCTGATACTCTTCTGGGAAGGTCACTTTTACTTCAACCTCCTTGCCCAGCTCCGTGCCGATGAGCTGCTCCTCAAAGCCGGGAATAAACGCCCCTGATCCAATCGTCAGAGGGTAGTTCTCGCCTTTGCCGCCCTCAAACGGTTCTCCGTCAACAAACCCCTCAAAATCAAGCGTCACCTGGTCCTTGTCCGCCACGGCACGGTCTGTCACATCTATAGTCCTGGCATTACGTTCTCTCTCTTTGTCAATCTCTGCATCCACTTCCTTGGCCGTCACTCTTGTAGAGATCTTATCTACCTTCATTCCCTTATATTCGCCGAGAACTACCTCTGGTTTCACAGCCACTTCTGCTGTAAAAATAAACGGTTTCCCTTTTTCCATCTGTACTACGTCAATGGCCGGCTGGGATACAAGCTCCAGCCCGCACTCATCATATGCATTCCCATATGCCTCAGGAATCATCTTGTTTGCCGCTTCATCGTAGAACACTTCCGGCCCATACATCTTCTCGATCATCTGCCTTGGTACTTTCCCTTTACGGAAGCCTGGTATATTAATCTGCCTGCGCTGCTTTAAGTAAGCTGCCTGAAGCGCTTTCTCCACATCCTCTGCCGGTACCTCAACCGTCAGCTTCACCATGTTATGATCTAACTTTTCTACCTGTAAACTCATTTTTATTTTCCTCCTTGATTCGTACCATATAAAATGCGAATCCTGATCCCCAGCAAAAAACAGATATCCTTGTCCACTGGGATACCTTTCGGATATGTCCCTGCCTGAGAAGACACATCCTCCTCTGGCTTAAGCTGTAAACCAGCCGATACATGGGGTGCAGGATACCCTCAAGGTATACATTCGCAGTCATTGGAACAGTATAGCACATTCGGGTACATATTTCCAGTACTTTTTATGGGATATTCCCCATTTCCAGGGACTTTTCATCCCTGCCTGCAAAAGGCGCCTTTAGGGTATGCCCAAAGTCCTAACCCGCATACAGGACTGACTTCCTGATCTCCTCTGCCTTTTCTGCGCCCCGGGCCTCTGCAATCAGAGCCAGTCCGAAGGCCATGGCCGTCCCCATCCCCCGGCTGGTAATCACTCTGCCGTCCACAGTAACTGGATCCTGGACAACATATGCCCCTTCCAATTTATCTTCAACGGAAGGATAGGAGCAGGCACGTCTGCCCTTAAGGAGGCCCAGTCCCCCCAAAATCCCCGGCGCCGCGCAGATTGCCCCAATATATTTCTCCTGATTATAAAAATCTATAAGAAGTTTCTCAAGTCCCTTGTGCTCCTTCAAATGCACTGTACCTGGCATCCCGCCTGGAAGTACAAGCATATCTGTATCTGAAAAATCTGCTTCCTCAAAAAGCACGTCCGCCTTTACTGAAATGCCATGGGCCCCTGCCACGTCCAGTTTTCCTGCCACTGAGACAGTCTCTGCGTTTATCCCAGCCCTTCTGAGCAGATCCACCACAGTAAGTCCTTCTATCTCCTCAAATCCATCTGCAAGAAAAATGCTCACCTTCTCCATACTTCTCTTCCTCCCGTCTTGCGTTTTCTATATCCGTTCACAGTGTATCAAATCCTTTTCCTAAATGCAACGGTTTACATTTGTGTAAGGTTGTATTATGATATAGAAAAAATGAGGGGGCCGATGACATGGAAATTGAACGCAAGTATCTGATAGAAAAAACAAATCTTCCTAAGGGTTATACAGCTTTTCCCTGCAGGCATATTGAACAGGGTTATCTCTGTACCGACCCAGTTATCAGAATCCGGCGTGACAATGAAGATTATATGCTGACATATAAATCAAAAGGACTGATGATCCGGGAGGAGTATAACCTCAGCCTGGATCTTTCATCATACGAGCACTTAAAGCCTAAGGCAGATGGGAAGTTTATCATAAAAGACAGATATATGCTTCCTCTCAAATGCGGACTGACGGTTGAGCTTGATATTTTTCAGGGAGACCTTGCACCACTGATACTGGCAGAAGTAGAATTCCCGGATGAGGAGACCGCTGAACATTTCCAGCCTCCTTCCTGGTTTGGTGAAGACGTCACTTTTTCCTCCCAGTACCACAACAGTACGCTCAGCTCCCTATAAGCCGGCTAGTGGCCTTTGTCCCGTTCTATACACAAAGAGGCCCTCTGGTACAGATTACAGGACAATTTTAAGTGTATATATTAATATAGTAAGTATTTTTCAACCTCGATAGCAACCCAGCGTTGCTTTTCAGTATAAAGTTACGTTTCGGTGCATACATTTCTATTTACAGGGAAAGTTGTTATAATTTATGGAGAATTTCCAATAACCCTGTGGATGGAGGTGCCGTTTTGTCAAATATACAGCTGGTCGATAACTTATATATACTCAGAAAAGCTCACGGATATACCCAGCAGAAAATCAGTGACAAGCTCAATATCTCAAGACAGGCTTACTCTAATTATGAGACAAGTAAACGCACTCCTGATTTAGATCTGCTCGTCAGGCTGTCCCAGATCTATGGCATTTCCCTGGATGACTTGGTCAAGCATACCTTTGCCACCAACGGGACCGTCAAGGAGAACTTAGGGCCATTTACTCCGGGACTGGAAATAGAAAGTGGAGATACCATCTATCTCACACAAAATGAAGTAGACGTACTTAAGAAGTACCGTACACTGTCCGATGAAGATAAGAAAATCGTAGATAAGTTTCTTTATCACCAGACAGAATAGGCCGGCTTCCAGTTCGGCTAAACATTTGGGTTAGGGGTATTCTTTGCGGTGCGCTCTTCACACTCACCTTAGAATTTCTCATACGGGAATAAAAACAAAAGAAAAGGCCAGAGATTTGGAATCAATCTATACTGCCAAATCCTCAGCCTTTTCTTTTTTATGTTGCTTTCCTATTCTGCCAGGCCAAATCCGTCATGGACTGCGACCATGGCCCTCTCCACATCCTTCTCATCTATCAGTACGGTAATCCTTACCTCAGAAGTAGAGATCATATTGATATTGACTCCCGCATTGAACAAAGCCTCAAACATCTTGGCGGCAACGCCCGGATTGCTCATCATGCCTGCACCCACAATAGACAGCTTTGCCACATTGTCTTTATGGTTGATTTCCTGGATAGTCAAGATTTCTTTATTTTCTTCCAGGGTAGCCAGGGTGCTGTTTAAATCATCCGTTGCCACAGTAAAGGAAATGTCTTTCGTCCCTGCGCGTCCCACGGACTGCAGGATAATATCCACATTAATTCCCTTTCTCGCCAATGTATTAAATATTTTAAATGCAACGCCAGGCCTATCATCCACACCGATCACAGACACTCTGGATGTATTCTTGTCAGAAGCCACTCCGCTGATTAACATTTTTTCCATTTTAACTACCTCCTTGACTACCGTCCCTTCTTCTCTGTTCAGACTGGAGCGCACCACAAGCTGCACCCCGTATTTTTTTGCCATCTCCACGGAACGGTTGTGCAGGACTTTCGCCCCCAGGGAAGCCAGTTCCAGCATTTCGTCATAACTTATGGCGTCCAGCTTCCTCGCATTTTTTACAATTCTCGGGTCGGCTGTATATACTCCGTCCACATCCGTATAAATCTCACAGGCGTCGGCATGCAGAGAGGCTGCGATTGCTACAGCCGTTGTATCAGACCCTCCCCTGCCAAGGGTTGCATAATCCTCGTATTTATTTATTCCCTGGAATCCGGTCACAATCACGATCTTCCTGGAATCCAGCTCATGGCGTATTCTCTCTGCGTCTACTCTCTTAAACCTGGCATTTCCATAGGCAGAAGTACTGTGCATCCCCACCTGGAATGCATTCAGCGAAACAGCCTGCACGCCCAGGGACTGGATGGCCATAGCCATGAGGGATACAGAAACCTGTTCTCCCGTTGTCAGCAGCATATCCATCTCCCTTTTGGATGGCTGCGGCGCAATCGTTTTCGCTTTTTCAATCAGCTCATCCGTAGTATCTCCCATGGCCGATAAAACAACGATCACATCATTTCCTTTCTGGTATTCTTCAATACACCGTTCTGCCACACGGAAAATCCGTTCTTTATCAGCAACTGAACTGCCTCCAAATTTTTTTACTATCAGCATGTTATCCTCCTAACCTACACCGGCAAATTTTTAAATTCCTCCAAAAAGATGTGAGATAAGCTTATAGCCATTCTCTTCCATCCTCCCGGTGCCCATAGCATTTATCTCATTATATGCCGGCATGCCCCTGGCTGCCTTCCTGCTGTCATAGAGCAGATAAGGAACCGGATCGGCTGTATGTGTCCGTATCCCAACAGGCGTGGGATGGTCTGGCAGCACCAGCATACGGAAGTCTTCCCCTTCCTGGGCCATAAGCTGCTGCAGAGGGCCGACAATATAGTGGTCAATGTTCTCAATTGCCTTAATTTTGTTATATACATTCCCCTGGTGCCCCATCTCATCCGGCGCCTCCACATGTATATAGGCAAAGTCAAAACCATCCTTCAGTAATGCATCTGCCGCTGCGTGGGCCTTGCCCCCATAATTCGTATCCAACCCTCCGGTGGCGCCTTCTACAGAGATATTTTTCATCCCTGCGCCGGCTGCAATCCCTTTGAGCAGGTCCACTGCAGAAATCATGGCGCCCCTCCTGTGGTACTTCCCCTCAAAGGAGTCCAGTGCAGGCCTTGTGCCGGCGCCCCAGAACCAAGCTGAATTAGCCGGATTGAGGCCTGCCTGCTTTCTTTGTATATTCAGGGGATGTATGGAAAGAATCTCATAACTTTTCTCCATCATCTCCCGCAGAACTGGGTTTTCCGGAAGATAACTTCCAATCCTCCTGGTAAGTATATCGTGGGGAGGCGTCAGCTCCTCTGCCTTCCCCTGCTTGTGTATCAACAGGTGCCGGTAGCCGGTCCCCACATAAAATTCGTAACCCTCTTTGCACAGACCTTCTTTTAAAGCCTCCAAAAGGACTGCCCCGTCCTCTGTACTGATTTCCCCCGAGCTGTGGTCTAAAATGATTCTGTCCTCATACTTACTTTGTTCCTCTGTGAGAGTCACCAGATTACATCTATAAGACACATCATCCGGCTGCATGTCTGCGCCAATACTGAGCGCTTCCAACGGCGAACGCCCTGTATAGTATACTCTGGGGTCATAGCCTATCACTGACAGGTTGGCTGTGTCGCTTCCAGGACTCATGCCTGGGGGAATCGTGCGCACCATGCCTGTCTCTGCTTTTCCTGAGAGCTTATCCAAGTTAGGTGTATCTGCCTTTTGAAGAGGCGTCAGGCCCCCCAGCTCCGGGACAGGCTCATCAGCCATGCCATCACACAATATAATAATATATTTCATATTTATTAACCTCTTTTAGAGCCTATTCAAGAATTTTTCTGGTTCAAAATACGCCTGGGCCGTGAAACTGCCGCAGATAAAAAGGCACAGCAAGCTTCTATCTGCCGGATGCAGGGCAGATAGGTATGGCTAAAGACTGGCTTTCCTTATCCTATCAGCCTTCCACCCGTATCATATGCACAATGCTTGGAAATTCTGCTGCATATTTCTCATACTCGCCCTCAGCCATCACCTCTGTTACAAAACCAAACTCCTCGGCAAGCCCTTCAGCTTTTATAATCTCCACTGGGCCAAACCTGCTTTCCAAATGTGCCTTCATGGCGTCTGCATCTCCCTGGATGCGGACAAAAAATCTTTTACGGGTGTCTGAAATAGGCTGCAGGTTCAATTTATCGCTCTTCCACATTGTCATAATATTCCTGTTGAGATGTTTCGCCTCATCTACCACATCGGCCACTACAGCGCTTGCTGTGGGGAGTTTCCCTGCGCCGCTTCCATAAAACATAGCGTCCCCAAGCACATTTCCATGGACAAATATTGCATTGAATACGCCGTTTACACTATAGAGGGGATGCTCCTTATGCAGCATATAGGGAGCTACAATAGCATTTAAATGATCTCCAGATCTCTTGCTCATCGCAAGCAGCTTGATTGTCATACCCATGGTTTTGGCATAGAGCATATCTTCTTTTGTAATTTTTGTAATCCCCTCTGTATGGATGTCCTCAAAATCTACCTGCTGGCCTGATATCAGGGAGGATAAAATAGCAATCTTCCTGCAGGCGTCGTATCCTTCCACATCTGCCTCAGGATTACGCTCGGCGTAGCCTTTCGCCTGCGCCTCCTTCAGGACTTCATCGTAATCTGCACCTTCATAGAACATTTTACTTAACATATAATTTGTTGTCCCATTTAAAATGCCTGTTATTTCTTCGATCTCATCCGCTGTCATAGAAGAATTCAAAGGCCGGATAATTGGGATTCCACCGCCAACACTGGCTTCAAAAAGGAAATTAATGTGATGGTCCCTGGCAATAGATAAAAGCTCGGCCCCATGCTTGGCCACCAGGGCCTTATTGGACGTTGCCACGCTTTTTCCCGCCTGGAGGCTGCGCTTCACAAATGTATATGCAGGCTCAATGCCTCCCATGACCTCCACCACAATCTGTACATCCGGGTCATTTATAATTACTTCAAAATCATGGACCAGCTTGTCCTGAATCGGGTCCCCGGGGAAATCCCGCAAATCCAACACGTATTTAATACTGATTTCATCCCCGACTCTCTGGTTAATACGTGCGCCGTTGGTGTTGATCACTTCCACAACCCCTGATCCCACTGTACCATATCCCAATACCGCTATATTTACCATGTTTTCCTCCTTTTCCTTCTTCTCCATTATTCTGTCAGGGCGCCCCTTATCCTATACCCCTGCGGACTGCCGCAGAGAAATCTGCGGGTCAATGTATACCCTCAGGGCACCCCTTATTCTATGCCCTTACGGGCTGCCGCAGAGAAATCTGCGGGTCAATGTATACCCTCAGGGCACCCCCTATTCTATGCCCTTGCGGGCTGCCGCAGATAAATCTGCGGATCAATGTATACTTAAATATGCGTTGATGAAGGAGTCTATGTTGCCGTCCATAACACTGTTTACATTGCTGATTTCTGTATTGGTCCGGTGATCCTTTACCATAGTATAGGGCTGCATGACATAGGAACGTATCTGGCTGCCAAAACCTATTTCTTTCATCTCTCCGCGTATATCTGATACCTTATCTGCCTGCTCCTGCTGCTTTAAAAGATATAGTTTTGCTTTGAGCATCTGCATCGCTTTATCTTTATTCATATGCTGGGAGCGCTCATTCTGGCACTGCACAACAATACCCGTGGGAAGGTGGGTGATCCGCACAGCCGAGGAAGTCTTGTTGACATGCTGTCCCCCCGCCCCCCCGGAACGGTACGTGTCTATCCTCAACTCATCCTCGTTTATTTCAATATCAATATCATCTTCTATATCTGGAATCACATCACAGGAAGCAAAAGAAGTCTGCCTCTTCCCAGCCGCATTAAAGGGAGAAATCCTGACAAGCCGGTGTACCCCTTTCTCAGAGCGGAGATATCCATACGCATTCTCCCCTTCCACTTCAAAAGTGACTCCCTTGATCCCTGCCACATCTCCGTCCAGATAATCCAATACTTCTATGCTAAATCCCTTTTTCTCTGCCCACCGGCTGTACATACGGTACAGCATACCTGCCCAGTCGCAAGATTCCGTCCCACCGGCACCGGCATGGAGAGTTACAATGGCGTTGCTTGCGTCATACTCCCCTGTCAGGAGTGTCTGGATACGCAGTTCTTCAAATTCCTCTTCAAATCTGCCCAATTCCTCCTCAAGCTCTTTGATAGTCCCGGCGTCTGGATCTTCATCGCACATCTCAATCAGAAGGCCAATGTCCTCATAATCTGCATACATTTTCTCAATCTGTTTTACGGATTCCTGAAGTCCTTTCAAATGCTTCATTGTATAGCTGGACTTTTCCGGATCGTCCCAGAACCCTGGTTCTTCTATTTTACGCTCCAGCTCTTCGATTCTTTTTTTCTTTGACGCCAGGTCAAAGTGAATCCCTCAAATCTTTCAGCGGCTCCTCATATGCACTCAGTCTTGTTCTCAGTTCGTCTGACAATACCACCTTATTCACCTCTTTCTTAAATTAAATACTAAGCTGCCGCAAAATGAATCTTTCTCGCAAGATGGTATCACATACTGAAAACCAAGCCATATCTTGCTGAATATTTACATTTTGCGGCAGTCCTCTGCATCTGTTATTTATTACGCCCGCAGCACTGCTTGTATTTCTTACCGCTCCCACAGGGACAGGGGTCGTTTGGATAGACCTTCTTATCCTCCCGTTTTTTCGGGGCCCGCAGTGCACTTTCGTCCTTATTGGTACTTGTCACCTGGGCAACCTGCTCTCTCTCCACTTTCTGCTCAATGCGGATATGGAAAAGCGTCCGTATTGTAGTCTCGGCTATGGCATTCGTCATTTCTCCAAACATATCATATCCCATCATCTTATATTCCACAAGGGGATCTCTCTGCCCATATGCCTGCAGTCCAATACCCTGGCGCAGCTGGTCCATATCGTCAATATGATCCATCCACCGTCCGTCGATGACCTTCAGAAGAACAACGCGCTCAATCTCCCGCAGGTGTTCAGCCTCCGGAAACTCTGCCTCTTTTGCCTCGTAGGCCTTCACGGCCTTTTCTTTTAAATGATGCTTCAGCTCTTTCTGCATCATGCCTTCTGCTTCTTTGGCCGATGGAAGGGAAAGCTGTGGTATCACGGCATGCAGTGTTACGTCCAGTCCTGCAAGATCCCACTCCTCAGCCTCAACGTCCGGTGATACAAACCTGTCCGTCGTGTTCTCCACATACTCCGTTATCATATTGTAGATTGTATCCCGCATACTCTCGCCATCGAGGACCCGGCGCCTCTCTCCATAAATAATCTCTCTCTGCTCATTCATAACCTGGTCATATTCCAGCAGATTCTTACGGATGCCAAAGTTATTGCTCTCAATCTTCTTCTGTGCTTTTTCGATGGCATTGGAAAGCATCTTATGTTCAATCTGCTCCCCGTCCTCAACGCCCAGAGTGGTAAAAATACTCATCAGTTTCTCTGAACCAAAGAGACGCATTAAATCATCTTCCAGTGAAATATAGAAGCGGGATTCTCCCGGATCTCCCTGACGGCCGGAACGCCCCCGCAGCTGATTGTCTATACGCCTGGACTCATGCCGCTCTGTTCCGATAATTTTCAGGCCCCCTGCTGCCCTCGCTTCCTCATCCAGCTTGATATCGGTACCACGGCCGGCCATGTTTGTTGCAATTGTGACTGCCCCGTGTACACCGGCATCAGTCACAATCTCCGCCTCCAACTCATGGTACTTGGCATTGAGGACTTTATGCTGGATCCCTTCCTTCTTCAGCATTTTGCTGAGGAGTTCAGAAATCTCAATCGTTATAGTTCCCACCAGCACAGGCTGTCCTGCAGCGTGTGCTTTCTTTACCTCCTCAACGACAGCCAGGAACTTCTCTCTCTGTGTCTTGTAGACAGCGTCCTCCAAGTCTACCCTTTTCACCGGCTCATTGGTTGGGATTTCAATAACATCCATCCCGTAAATATCACGGAACTCTTTCTCCTCTGTCAAGGCGGTACCTGTCATGCCGCTTTTTTTCTCAAATTTATTAAATAAATTCTGGAAAGTAATGGTGGCAAGTGTCTTGCTCTCCCTCTTCACCTTCACATGTTCCTTCGCCTCTATGGCCTGGTGCAGGCCGTCTGAATACCGGCGGCCAGGCATAATACGGCCCGTGAACTCATCCACGATCATGACTTCCCCTTCAGGCGTCACTACATAATCCTGGTCACGGAACATCAGGTTGTGGGCGCGCAGTGCAAGAATAATATTATGCTGGATCTCCAGATTATCTGGGTCTGCAAGGTTCTGGATATGGAAAAACTTCTCAACCTTCTTCACGCCATCCTCAGTCAGGTTGACATTCTTCTCTTTCTCATTGACAATAAAGTCACCTGTCTCCTCAATGTCCTCTCCCATAATGGCATTCATCTTGGAGAATTCACCGCTGGCCTCGCCGCGCTCCAGCTGCCTTGCCAGGATGTCACATGCCTCGTATAGTTTAGTAGATTTGTTGCTCTGCCCCGAAATAATCAGAGGAGTCCTGGCCTCGTCGATTAATACAGAGTCAACCTCATCAATAATTGCAAAGTGAAGTCCCCTCTGCACAAGCTGCTCTTTATATATCACCATATTGTCACGCAGATAATCAAAACCGAGCTCATTATTGGTCACATAGGTGATATCACAGTTATATGCCTCACGGCGCTCGTCATTATCCATAGAGTTAAGGACTACCCCCACAGTCAGGCCAAGAAATTCATGGACCTTCCCCATCCACTCAGCATCACGCTTTGCCAGGTAGTCATTGACTGTTACAATGTGGACGCCCTTGCCTTCCAATGCATTCAAATAGGCAGGAAGGGTGGAAACCAGCGTCTTGCCTTCACCGGTTTTCATTTCAGAAATACGGCCCTGGTGGAGCACAATCCCACCGATAAGCTGTACCCGGTAATGCCGCATCCCCAGGCTCCTCCTAGCCGCCTCCCTCACGACTGCGTATGCTTCAGGCAGAATATCGTCAGAGGTCTCCCCCTCCTGAATACGCTTTTTAAATTCTCTCGTCTTATCTTTTAGCTCTGCATCGGACAATGCCTCCATTTCAGGCTCCAATGCCTCTATCCGGTCTACAATCGGGTAAATACGCTTTAATTCATTTTCACTGTGGGTACCGAAAATCTTCTCTATAAAACCCATAATCCGCAATTAACTCCTTGTCTCATATTGTAATGTGTATTTGACCATTCATATACCTGTCAGGTATAAGTACATTCCACAGCAGACTTCCTTTAAGTAAAGCAGACAGATGTATGAATGATCAAACACACTCTACGCTACATTTTAACACTATATCCTGGCGAATTCAACCAATTCATAGCCTGAATCCAAAAATGGGACGTGAACACAGGATGACTGCCAGGACACAATGCCGGCGGTTCTTTCCATGCATTATCCTGTTACAGCCTGGAAATCTTGTCATAGGGAAGATCCCCGCCAAATAGGTCCAAAGCGCTGCCGACTGTAAAGTCCAGGCCGCCCCCGCTCAGCTCCTGAAAGCGTCTCAATTCCTCCATGCTCCCTATCCCCCCTGCGTAGGTCACTGGCATCCCCCTCCAACTGCCCAGCATACGCACCAAATCCGCTTCTGCCCCCGCCGAGGTGCCCTCCACATCCACGCCGTGGATGAGAAACTCATCACAGTAGCCAGACAGGAAATCCAATGTATCCTGCGTAAGGGCCACATCTGTAAATGTCTGCCACCGGTTGGTTACTATAAAGTATGTCCCCTCCTTTTTACGGCAGCTTAAGTCCAGTACAATATGTTCCTTCCCAACAGCAGCCTTCAGCCGCTCCAGATTTCCCCTGTGAAATTTCCCATCCTGGAACACATAGGAGGTGACGATCACATGGCTGGCGCCGGCTTCCAGATATGCGGCCCCATTCTCAGCCGTAATGCCCCCTCCTACCTGCATACCCCCAGGATATGCCTTCAGGGCCAAAAGCGCCTGCCTCCTCGTTTCCCCGTAGTACACAGAATCCACCCCATTCAGGAGAATAATGTGCCCTCCTTTCAGTCCATCACGCCTGTACAGCTTGGCATACCAGGCCGCGTCCAGCTGTGACGCAAAATTCGTAACAGCCTGATCCCCCTGATCCCGCAGTGTGCCGCCCACAATCTGCTTTACTTGTCCATTATGAATATCAATACATGGCCTGAACTTCATAGTTTTCCCCCTGTCTGATGGTTCGATGGTTCAAAGGGGACAGTCCCTTTTGCAAAAGGGACTGTCCCCTTTGTTATCCATTGTCAGAATTGTTTTACTTTTTAATATCTATTATCGAATATCCTCGTGGATTTCTTCTCACTCCGGGGCAGGTCCCCGATTGAAACTGGCTTTACATTCACCAGAATACCTATTTTTTCCTTGAATGCTTTTTTCACTGCGTCCTCTGCCTGTTTTTTCTCTATATTTTTATTAATCTCAACGAACAGGGTGCATACGTCCTTCCCATTCATATGATCCAGCATAAACTGATATTCACTGGAGGCCTCAGGTACGTCTTTTAACATCTCCTCTATCTGGCTCGGAAAAATATTGACGCCCTTTACCTTTACCATGTCGTCTGTCCTGCCTATAAGCGTATCTATTCTCGGGAATTTTGATCCGCACTTGCATTCTCCCGGCAGAAAACGGGTCAGGTCATGAGTTCTATAGCGTATCAGCGGCGCCCCCTGCTTTCTGAGAGTTGTAATGACAAGTTCGCCTATTTCCCCGTCAGGGACATTTTTTCCTGTTTTCGGATCCACAATCTCAAAATACAAGTAATCATCCCAATAATGCATCCCGCATTCATATTCACAGCTCATAGCAATACCGGGCCCATACACTTCCGTCAGTCCGTAAATATCGTAAAGCTGTACTCCCAGCTCTGCGGCAATCCGCTTTCTCATTTTTTCTCCCCACCGCTCTGACCCAATAACGCCTTTCCTTAGATATATTTTATGGGTGATCCCCCGTTTGGCAATTTCTTCTGCCAAAAGCAGGGCATAGGAGGATGTGGCGCACAAAACAGTAGATTTCATATCCTGCATCATGCGGAGCTGTTTATCTGTATTGCCCGGCCCCATAGGGATTGTCATGGCTCCCAGGTATTCTGCCCCTGCCTGGAAACCGATACCGGCCGTCCACAAACCATATCCAGGTGTTATATGTATTCTGTCCAAGGCCGTAATCCCTGCCATTTCATAACAGCGCGCAAACATTTTCGCCCAGTCCTCCACATCCTTTTTTGTATAAGGGATGATCACCGGCGTCCCGGTGGTGCCTGAAGAAGAATGGATCCTTACGATTTCCTCGTCTGGGACAGCCTGAAGCCCCAAAGGATACGCCTCTCTTAAGTCTCCTTTCCATGTAAAAGGAAGTGTCTCAAAATCTTCCTGGCTTTGTATTGACGAAATATCTATTCCTTTCAGTTTTTCCTTATAGAAACAATCTTTAGCTGTCAGCTGTTTCAGGTTTTCCTTAACTAATTCCAGCTGTAGTTCTGTCATTTTCATGTCATTCTCTCCTTATGCCCGTTCAAATGCCGCTTTTCCAAGTACTAATGCCTTCTTGTTTATTTCCAGGAATTTTTCCTTCACGTTCTTTTCTATGGCCATCTCCATCTCATCCAAAGTGATGTCCAGCACACCACTGGCGGCAGCGGCCCCTAAAAGCGCCACATTAAGGACTTTGGAAGAACCCGCCTGGCTTAGAATAGACTCCCCATCCAGGACAGCCAGGCGGGGGATATTCTTTTCCAGGTACGCCAGCATCTCAGTCCCTTCATATATACCGTCCCCCAGCGAAGATGTCACTGGAAGAATTGCTTTGCTGCTCACAATTACAGTCCCCCCGGCATTCAAATATGGCAGGCATCTCACCGCCTCGGCGGGCTCAAAAGCCAGGATCAGATCTGCCTTTTTCAGGGGGATTAAGGGTGAATGTACTTCTTCACCTATTCTGACATGGCTTACCACAGAGCCTCCCCGCTGGGCCATGCCAATTGTCTCCGTTGTCCTGACAAACTTTCCCTGTTCCATGGCAGCAAAGGCAATCAGCTTAGAGGCCAGAACCACTCCCTGTCCCCCGACACCGCATAGCAGACAATTTTTATTCATGATCCTCCACCTCCCGAATCGCTTTAGACGGGCAGACCTGGCTGCACAGTCCACATCCATAGCACAGGGCCTGTTCTATCTGCACCTTGCCATCTATAACTGAAATAGCCGGACACCCCAGCTGGCTGATACATACTTTGCACTTTGTACAGTCACTCTGGGAGATCTGATACGGATTCCCCGGCTTCTCCACAGCAATACAGGGCGACCTAAAGACCACCGCCCGCACACCTTTCATCTCCGCCGCCCTTTTCACAGCAGCCACTGCGTCCCAAAGCTTCAGCGGATCGACGGTCTCCACTGCAGCCACTCCAATTCCTCTAAGTACATTCTCTATACTGATTCTCGCCGACACTTCTCCCATCATTGTAATCCCCGTACCAGGGTGGGGCTGGTGCCCAGTCATTGCAGTCGTGGAATTATCTAACACTGCCAGCACAATATCTGTCTGGTTGTACACTGCATTTATTACACCGGTTATCCCTGACGCAAAGAAAGTAGAATCTCCTATAAATGCAAAATGGACCGCATCAGGCTCTATAATATGTAATCCCTGGGAAATAGTCACATCTGCCCCCATACAAAGGCAAGTATCCACCATGTCTAATGGTTTTGCATTCCCCAGTGTATAGCAGCCAATATCTCCGCAGAAAACTGCCTTTTTCCCACCCATGGCCCTCTTAACTGCGTAGAAAGATGCCCTGTGGGGGCACCCGGCACATAAAACAGGCGGACGTACCGGCAGCGCCGGGAAAGCCTCTTCCCCGGAATCTTGTATTCCCGTCCCCGCTTCTTCCTCCTGTGCTTTTTTCTCGCCATCGCCCAAGAACCGTTCCAAGTCACCACGTATACTCTCTACACTGTTTTCTCCTGCATTTTTCGTGTCATGGGTCAGCTTTCCACGTATTTTCACTTGAAGATGGTATTTGCCGGCAATTTTAAGAAGCTCCTTTTCAATCACCGGATCCAGCTCCTCCAGCACAAGTACCTCCCTGAGGCCCTCCATAAATTCCTTCGCCAGCCTTTCAGGGAAAGGATGGGGGGTACTGATTTTCAAAAGTGGGATTTCCTCTGGTATCACCTCCCTTGCATAAGCAAAGCTGATTCCACCTGAGACAACCCCCTTTTCCCCGCTGCCTCCTCTTACCTTATTCATGGGCCACGCAGAAAATACCTCTGACAGCTTCTCATTCCTCTCTTCTATTTTTATATGGTTCTGATAGGACATCTTTGGGAAAATCACCCAGCGCATGGTATCCTTTATAAACCCTTCTGGCTTAGGCAGGCAAAGGGCAGGCTGCAGCTCAATACTCACGCAGGCGTGGCAGACTCTCGTGGTCGGCCTAAAAAGTACAGGTGTCTGGTATTTCTCTGAAAGCTCAAAGGCTTCAGCAATCATCATGTATGCCTCTTCGGGTGAGGACGGGTCAAACACCGGCAATTTAGAGAACTGTGCAAAATGCCTCGTGTCCTGCTCTGTTTGGGAAGATATAGGCCCCGGATCATCAGCGGATACGATGACCATGCCGCCTTTCACGCCCACATAGGCAAGGCTCATCAAAGGGTCAGAAGCCACATTAAGTCCTACCTGTTTCATCGTCACCAATGTCCTGGCACCTGCATAGGCAGCGCCTGCCCCAACCTCCATTGCCGCCTTTTCATTGACAGACCATTCCACGTGGATACTGCCGTCATTATTCTTTGCTATTGTCTCCAATATCTCCGTAGATGGTGTTCCCGGATACCCGGCCACCATTCTTACACCGGCCCGCATTGCCCCGAGGCCGATTGCCTCGTTGCCCATCACGAGTTTTCTCTCTCTATACATAATATGTACTCCTTTTGCTGCGCAGGCAGGCCTAAAAAGCCTGCAGCATTTTATTCGATATTTTATCACACTAAAGTAGAAAAATCCACCTCAAAATCATGCCAAAAGGGCCTGGCCCCAATGAACTCCCCCTTCAAAATTTTGAGAATATTCTGAATTCGGTGTTCATTAGGGTCAGACCCCTTTGCAATAGGGACAGACCCCTTCACGATACTGCTACTTATCAGTGGTATTATCCTTATCTGTAGCAGTGTCATTGACATCTTTATTGTTTGTGTTTCTGTCATTAAGGTTATCCTTCTGTGGAGCGTTGTCATCTGTCAGGTCGTCTGTCACTTTATCCACTCCATCGGTCACATCATCCACTGCGTCGTCAACAATACCGTCCCCATCTTTGTCATTGGTTCCGTTAGTTGCGTCATTCATATTCTCGTCTTTTGTTGTGCCATCTGCTGCATTATTGGCATTATTGTCTCTGCCACAAGCTGTAACACCGCAAAGTACACCTACACACATCATTAATAATAATAATTTTTTCATTCTTTTCATTGTAATTCTCCCTTTCCATAAATGATCTTGTATTAGTAATATCTACACTTTCATTGCGTTTATGTATGGGAAAAATTTCCTTTTTATCATTATGATGCGGGCAGCCTTTACCCTACTCTTTATTTGCAGCCTCCCGGAGCTTTTCCATGGCACGCTCCTCAATCTGCCGGATCCTCTCCCTGGTCACATGGAACTTCTGGCCTATATCTTCCAGGGTAAGAGGCTTCCCATCAGCAAGGCCAAACCTCATGCTGATAACCTGCCGTTCCTTTTCGTTGAGGGTTTCCAAAAGATGTCCCACCTCTTCTTTTCTGATCAGGGAATCTACAGCAGCCTCCGGTGTATCCTCCCTTTTATCTTCTATAAAATCCTCCAGAGTACTGTCACTTTCCTCTCCCACTGGGGTCTCCAGGGAGACCGGATTTTTCAAAAACGACTGAATCTGCTCTACCTCCCCGGCGGTCCATTGCCCCAGGTTCTGTGCAATTTCCTCCGGGGATGCTTCTCTCCCAAGTTCCTGGGACAGCCTGGCTGCCGCTTTTTGCACCTTGCGCATACTCTCAGCCACGTGGACAGGCACCCGAATCTCCTTAGCCTGTAAATCAATGGCCCTGGCCATAGCCTCCTTGATCCACCAGGAGGCATAGGAAGCAAAACGGTTATCCTTCGTATAGTCGTACTTTTCAACTGCCCGCATAAGGCCTATATTCCCTTCCTGTATCAAGTCCATAAACTGCAGGCCCCGACCCGCATAGTGGGCTGCAATGGACACCACAAGGCGCAGGTTCGCTTCTTCCAGCCTTTTCTTTGCCTCCTCATCCCCCTCTGCTATTTTCCTGCCCAGCAGGCGTTCTTCCTCCATACTTAGCAGAGGTATGGTGCTGATCTCCTGCAGATAGATTTTAAGGGGTTCCGTGGTCTCCACGCTGTCTGGAATGACTGGCTGCCCTTCTGTCTTTCCTGTATATTCATCCATGTGAATCCTATGCCTCTCAATTCTGTCTATATTTTTTCAATAATGTCACCGCTTCTGTACGCTGCCAGCAGCCGTTCCAAATCCCTCACCTGCTCTTTGAGCTCCCGGCCTACGTCTGTATCCCCTACAAGTCTTCTCTCCAGCACCCGTTTTACCACCATATACTCAGAATGTATGTCACTTTCATTCTGAATGGCGGCCTCCATTGACTCAAAGGGTTCGTGGGCCACCAAGAGCAGGCCATACGAATTATAGATTAATGTATAGCCTGCAATTCCTGTCTCCTTCTGGTACGCTTTGGAAAACCCTCCGTCAATGACAAGGACTTTCCCGTCACATTTGATGGGACTCTCCCCATTTTTTCGTTTTACCGGAACATGCCCGTTCACAATATGCGCCTCATTCGGGCATAATCCAAATTCTTCCATAATGCGGTCAACCACATCCCGCTTTTCCAGAAGGAAATAATAAGGGTTCTTTTTCTCCTGATGGGTCTCCTTCTCAGCCAGAAAATACCGTTCAAATGTAGCCATTTTATCTTTGCCAAAGAGAGGGGAATTCGGATTCAGCCAAATATACCACATAATATCTTTTCCATTCTCACGGTCTTTTTCATCCAAAGCGAAAAATCCCTTTCTCAGGTACCTGTCCAATGCATCGTACAGAGACCTGCCCCGAAACTTGTGGCCGAAAAGAGTGACTTCCTTCATGCTGCCGTCATCATTGAGGGGCATACAGCCGTGATAGAGAAGATTATTATTGTACACCTTATACAGTCCGCCTTTAGCCAACAGAAAACGTATATGTTCCTGGAGCTTTTCACAGGCAAGAAATGCCCGTTCAAGGCGGTCCATAATGTCTTCTTCCTCCGCAGTGAGCTTATATGGATCCTTGGGGTCAATGGTAGGGAAATTCTTGTCCAACAGCTCATATTCCCTGCCCTCCAGGGCAATAGTCCCCTTTTCATAATTAATCCTGTGCAGCAGCGCCCTGTCCTCCAGCTGAAAGTCCTGCTGCCGCCTGATAATCTGGCCTTCCACTTTAAATTGGATAATAGAAATGGCCTTGTGCATCCTCAGGTCCATCTCCATCTCCGCCTTGTTCTGTTTTTCCGGCCCTTTCAGCCTAAAACATGTACATGGGTCGTTTTCATAAGTCTGCAGCGCAAAGGTGGCCAGAGGCAGCAGGTTAATCCCATATCCATCCTCCAAAATATCCAAGTTGCCATACCTGGCACAGATGCGGATCACATTTGCGATACACCCTCTCTGCCCTGCCGCCGCCCCCATCCACAGCACATCGTGGTTGCCCCACTGGATGTCCACAGAATGGTATGTCATCAGCTTATCCATAATAATATGGGGCCCTGGGCCTCTGTCATATATATCCCCCACAATATGTAAATGATCCACCACAAGGCGCTGGATCAGCTCCGAGATGGCAGCAATAAATTCCTCGGCACGTCCAATCCGTATAATGGTCATAATGATCTCATTGTAATAGGACTCCTTGTCGTTGAGATCTGATTTTTCCGTTATCAGCTCTTCTATCACATAGGCGAAATCTTTCGGGAGGGCTTTGCGCACCTTAGACCTGGTATATTTGCTGGCTACCCTCTTGCTGACTTCTATCAGGCGGTACAGGTTAATTTTGTACCAGTCCTCCATATTGCTCTCAACTTTCTTAACTTCCGCCATCTTGTCTTTTGGATAGTAGATCAGTGTGGCCAGCGCCTGCTTGTCCCGTTTACTAAGTGTATTGCCAAATACATCGTCGATCTTCCTCCTGACGGAACCCGACCCATTTTTCAGCACGTGGGAAAACGCCTCATATTCTCCATGTATATCTGTAAGAAAATGTTCCGTCCCCTTAGGCAGGTTCAAAATAGCCTGAAGGTTTATAATCTCCGTGGAAGCTGCCGCAATCGTAGGATACAAATCAGAAAGCCTTTCCAAATACTTTGTTTCCAGATCTCTCATAGATATCTTCCCCCTGCTGGTTAAAACTGAATCACATCGCCCATATCATACATGCCCGCCGGTTTTCCTTTAAGGAACTTAGCCGCCTCCACTGCGCCCTTGCCGAACACACTTCTGGAGTATGCCGTATGCTTAAACTCAATCACCTCATCGATCCCCGCAAAAATAACCTCATGTTCGCCTACAATCGTCCCTCCCCGGACAGCCGAAATCCCCATCTCCTTCTGCCCCCGCTTTTTCCTGTCCTGGCTGCGGTCATATATATAGGTATATTCTCTGTCCAATGCATCATTCATAGAATCCGCCAATGCCAGCGCCGTACCGCTGGGCGCGTCCAATTTTTGGTTGTGGTGGCGCTCTACAAGCTCTATATCGTACCCAGCAGGCGCCATGACCTTGGCCACATCCTTTAAGAGCTTCATAAGAAGGTTAATTCCCATAGACATATTCGCAGATTTAAGAACCGGGATTTTCTCAGAGGCTTCCCTTACATGCTCCAGCTGCTCCTCAGATAACCCTGTGGTACATAGAACCACAGGCAGCCTCTTCTCTACACAGTAGTCCAGCATTTCATCCACCGCGCCGGCATTAGAAAAATCAATCACTACATCCACTTCCCGGTGGCAGTCCCTGATATGCCCAAATACCGGGTACTCATTAGCACGGCCGGTATATGCGTCCACCCCCGCCGCAATCTCTATCTCTTCCTCAGCCTGAATCAAGCCTGAAATCATCTGCCCCATTTTCCCGTTGCATCCATGCATCATTACTTTTATCATCTTTGTCCCTCCCAGGTTCTTATGTACTTTCGCAGGCCTGCTTCCCCTATTTTAGAAAACAGCCATTATATGAAAAAGGATATCACATTTGAGCCTATTCCTCAACTTATGATATCCCTTTCACAATCATTTCATGTAAATATCCTATATATCTATGAGACAAGTTTGATTCCAAAATCTACCATAGCTTGTGCCAGCCTGGCTGCATTCGCCTCTGTCATCTCTGTAAGAGGCATCCTCAGCCCGCCTGCCTCCATCCCCATCAAATTCACAGCTTTCTTCACAGGGATCGGGTTCACCTCACAGAACAGGGCCTCCACCAAAGGCAGCGCTTTTAACTGCAGCGCACGGCTTCCTTCCAGATCCCCTGTAAAAAACTTCTCGCAAATGTCATGCGTCTCCCTGGGGGCTATATTGGACAATACAGAGATAACACCTTTCCCCCCCAGTGAAAGCAGAGGTACTATCTGGTCGTCATTGCCTGAATATAAATCAATATTCCCATCAGTCAGATGCATAATTTTAGCAATCTGGGAAATATCGCCGGAGGCTTCCTTGATAGCCACAATATTTTCCACCTCAGCCGCAAGCCGGGCCGCCGTGGCAGGTTCAATATTCGTCCCAGTCCTGCTCTTTACGCTATAAAGAATCATCGGCGCCTTAGCCTCCGCCGCGATGGCCTTATAGTGCGCCACCAGGCCGTCCTGTGTAGCTTTATTATAGTAAGGGGTCACAAGGAGCAGCCCATCGGCCCCCATATCCGCAGCCTCTTTTGACATATCAACTGCTGTACGTGTACAATTAGAGCCAGTGCCCGCAATAACCGGTATTCTCTTCTTTGTACGCTCTATTGTGAACTTAATGCAATCCATGTGCTCTTCTTCTGTCAGAGTAGAAGATTCACCTGTTGTACCACAAATAATTATACTGTCCGTACCATTATCACAATGGAACTGAATCAGTTCGTCCAGTTTGTCATAATTGACACTTCCATCTGCCCGAAACGGCGTAATCAACGCCACTCCGGCCCCTTTAAAAATTGACATATGCATCCTCCTAATCTAAACGCTCATCTTTTTCAAAGTTTACCATTAAATATACATGATGTCAACGTACAGAATATAAGGAAGCCTTACAGTCCTACTCCTCTATACACTCCAGTTTGCTGACTGAAACCTCATATGCCGTGCGGGTTTCTGTCTCCGTTTCTGATAACTTCTTAACATAATCCCTGCTCTGGATCCGTCCCAGAATCTGTACATGCTCGCCTACCTCAAACCCAGATGCATACCGGGCATTCCGGCCCCAGCAGATACAGGGGATATAATCTGATTTCCCATAAGGCCTGTTTACGGCCAGCAAAAGATCTGCAATCTCACGCCCCAGTGGTGTTTTCCTGTACACCGGCCTCTTGCATATGTATCCTTCAAGCAGGATATGGTTGGTTTTCGCCCCGTCCAGCTCCTCGTCAATAAACTCAACCTCCCGCACAAAAACAGACAAAACAAGCCGGTTCTTCTGTTCTTCATGGCGGTTATATGAGCGGAACTGTCCGGAAACCATAATAAATTCTCCCATATAATCCTGGGTCACATCAATCAGCCTCTCTGAAATCATGAGCGGAATCCTGTCATCTGAATTGCTCAGCCGCTTTACAAGCACATCCACCATGTAAAACCCTTCCCCGAATACCTCATGGCTGTATATAAATTTGGATGCCACTTCCCCCATGATTGTTACCTGGTTGTTTTCAATAATCTTATCTGACATAATTTGTAGTTCTCCCTTCCTCTGAACGGTATTTTTAAGTCAATACTAAGTCTATGAACCCAAAAACCAGATTAGAACAATATTCCTTTGTAATCGTTCGACAGAATCCCAGCCTGCATGTAAAGGTCTGTCGACATATAGGGATACGTGCTGAAAAAGAGCTGAACCTGCCGGCGGCCAGCCTGGTTTTTGCCTGTGAAATCTCCCTTCCCATGCACAATATTTTATGATAGAATTAAAAAGAATGTGCGCAGACATTTGGCCCGCTGCCCTGCGGGAGTACAAAATTAACAATTATAATAAGTAGAAAAGAGTGTTGAATGTTATGAAAACCAAACGTGACGATGTTAGAAATATTGCGATTATTGCCCATGTCGACCATGGCAAGACTACGCTGGTAGACGAACTGCTCAAGCAAAGCGGTGTATTCAGGGAAAACCAGGAGGTTGCCGAGAGGGTGATGGACTCCAATGATATTGAGAGGGAGCGTGGGATTACCATCCTTGCCAAAAATACGGCTGTATTTTATAAAGGCACCAAGATCAATATTATTGACACTCCAGGACATGCTGATTTCGGCGGAGAGGTAGAACGTGTCCTTAAAATGGTAAACGGCGTCATCCTAGTGGTGGATGCCTTTGAAGGCGCCATGCCCCAGACAAAGTTCGTGCTGAGGAAGGCCCTGGAGCTGGATTTGCCTGTCATTGTATGTATCAACAAAATTGACCGTCCTGAGGCACGCCCTGATGAAGTCATTGATGAAGTACTGGAACTGTTCATGGATTTGGACGCCTCAGATGAGCAGCTTGACTGCCCCTTTGTATACGCCTCCGCCAAGTCCGGCATCGCTGTGCTGGATCTGACCGATGACGAGAGGGATATGCAGCCGCTGTTTGAGACTATCCTAGATTATATTCCGGCGCCCCAGGGGGACCCAGAAGCGCCCACCCAGGTTTTAATCAGTACAATCGACTACAATGAATATGTGGGCCGGATTGGTGTGGGAAAGGTGGACAATGGGACAATCGCCGTCAACCAGGAGATGGTTCTTGTCAACCACCACAACCCTGAAAAGCAGGAGAAAGTAAAAATCAGCAAATTATATGAGTTTGACGGACTAAACAAGGTAGAAGTCAAAGAAGCCCAAATCGGATCCATTGTGGCTATTTCTGGCATTTCCGGCATCTCAATTGGAGACACATTGTGCTCCCCTGAAAATCCAGAGGCAATCCCCTTCCAGAAGATCTCCGAGCCTACTATCTCCATGCAGTTTCTTGTAAACGACAGTCCTTTTGCCGGCAAGGAAGGGAAATACGTTACCTCCCGCCATTTAAGGGACCGTCTGTTCCGTGAGTTAAATACCGATGTAAGCCTGCGGGTGGAAGAGACAGAGAATGCCGATAGCTTCAAAGTATCCGGGCGGGGGGAACTTCACCTCTCTGTCCTCATTGAGAATATGAGGCGGGAAGGGTACGAATTTGCTGTCAGCAAGGCTGAGGTACTCTACAAGACGGACGATAACGGCAAGAGGCTGGAACCTGTAGAGACAGCTTATGTGGATGTGCCAGACGAATTTACCGGCACTGTCATTGACAAACTGAGCCAGCGCAAAGGAGAACTCCAAAATATGGGAACCTCCAACGGCGGTTATACCCGGCTGGAATTCTCTATCCCGGCCCGAGGCCTCATCGGCTACAGGGGAGAATTCCTTACTGACACCAAGGGCAATGGAATACTCAATACAAGCTTTGAAGGCTATGCGCCGTACAAAGGCGACATCCAATATAGAAAACAGGGATCCCTGATCGCCTTTGAGACCGGAGAGTCTGTGACTTATGGATTGTATAGTGCACAGGAACGTGGTACATTATTTATAGGGCCAGGTGAAAAAGTCTATGGGGGCATGGTCATTGGGCAGAACGGAAAGGCTGAAGACATCGAACTAAATGTATGCAAAACCAAACATCTTACCAATACCCGTTCCTCCAGTGCAGACGAGGCATTAAGGCTTACTCCTCCCCGCACGCTCAGCCTGGAGGAGGCTCTTGATTTTATCGATACAGACGAGCTTTTGGAAGTCACCCCGGAAACCTTGCGTATCCGCAAAAAGATCCTGGATCCTAGGATGCGCAAAAGGAGTAATATAAAATAGGAGCAGGCGCTCTATTTTTGGACAGTTATAAAAAGGAGAAGAACACATGAAAAAATATGCAAATGCGTTTCTAAAGGCTTTGACAACTGCCCTGGAGTTTATTATAGCCGGTCTTCTTGCCACCGGCATTATCATCATGACAGTACAGCTCATATTGTCTTTTGGCAATCTGGCAGATTTGAGCAAATATCCCAACTATGACGACCTTTTAACTGCATGTTTTAACCTGATTATCGGTGTGGAGATGATACGGATGCTTTATCTCCACACCCCTATAACAGTGTTTGAGGTTCTTTTGTTCGCCATTGCGCGCCAGGTGATTATTGAACATGCATCGCCCGTCAACAGCCTTCTGGGAGTGATTGCCATTGCCATACTATTTGCCACCAGAAAGTTTCTATTTGTGGCCTTTGATGAATCCGAAAAAATCATCTTCCGTTCCAACCAGAAAGTACGCCATGTAAACAGGCTTATCCGCGTCCACATCCCCTACGAGGACGACGAGACACTGCTGGATGTACTGCTTAAAAAACTAAAAGAGGATGAAATAGAGATTGGCGTTGGCGTCTGTACATATTTCCCTAAATTTGGACTGCGTATTGCCAAAATTACAGATGGGAAAATTACACGGATAGAGGTGATTCGTTCTATACAATAAAGTATTTACATGCTATAATGTTTACATAATGCAGGCAGGATATGGAATCCGGCATGTATTATAATATGAACAAAGGAGTTGATCAGCATGAATTTTATTATTAGTGGTAAGAACATCGACGTAACACCAGGCCTGAAGGACACTATCGAACAAAAGTTGGGGAAACTCGAAAGGTATTTCACTCCTGAAACAGAAATCATTGTAACTCTCAGCGTGGAGAAAGAAAGACAAAAGATTGAGGTGACGATTCCAGTAAAAGGCAACATCATCCGCTCCGAACAGACAAGCTCTGATATGTATGTATCTATTGACCTTGTGGAGGAAGTGATTGAGCGTCAGCTCCGCAAATATAAAAATAAACTGGTTGCAAAAAGCCAGGGCCATCCCACGGCTTCTGGTTCCGGAAGTAATTTCAAGAAAGAATTTTTTGAAGCGGAGGACGAGATTCAGCCAGATGACGAGATCCGTATTGTCAGAACCAAGAGATTTGGCATTAAACCTATGTATCCGGAAGATGCATGTATCCAGATGGATTTAGTAGGACATACCTTCTTCGTATTCTGTAATGCAGAGACCGACGAGGTCAACGTTGTTTATAAGAGGAAGGATGGTTCTTTCGGATTAATAGAGCCTGAGTTCGATTAATCATAGAGACATTTTTTAAGCCTGAATCAGACTAGTCTACAAAGAATGCCGGAACATACTCTTGTTCCTTTAGGTTACTCACAAGCTTAAAAAACAATCTTCTGTGAAAAAGGGAGTATTATAACATGGAGTGCTGTATTGGATAACAAAAAAGGAGAATGATTAGACTGCTTTTAACATTCAGAAACAAAAAATAAACTCTCTCAAAACTAAATTATAGTTAAATAACAGAAAATAATTATTTGTCAGACAATATTTGAATGCCAACATTGAGTTAGCAGAAACTTCTCAGAAAGAATACAGCAACGCAATGTTGGCATAAATTTTCAATATAGAGGAGAACGCACAAATGGATACATACATACATACATACATACATACATACATACATACATACATACATACCATTATCTCAATTCGTAGATGAGAAATCAAGAGAAATATATGAAAATTTGTATAAATTAAATGAGACTGGGGACGTTTCTTATTTGATAAAGGCCCATTCACTTTGCGGAATAGAATCCGATCCAGTATACAGGCAGCACTTAAATCTTCTGGAACAGTTCAAAAACGGCAAAAAGTTAGTGCTGTACGGGTTAGGAAAAAATGTTGCCGACTTTATTGAACTTGAAAAAAAGAGACGAAATACACCCGGATACTTACATTTGCCATTTCTTAGCGACATTCCGTGGTATGGGTTTTATGATAAAGACCCTTCTAAAGCAGAGAAGTTTGATATTATGAGCCTCACAGAGTTTTTAGAAATCAAGGAGGAGGCTTATATATGTATCGCAAGCACAGATTATTATGAGGAAATCAAATCTGAATTGCTATCATTGGGATTTAATGAAAATAATATAGCCGCCTATATTTATCCTAATACACAGTGTTATGAAGAAAACCAGTACTATGATGATTTTTTACAAAAAAATCAAGAAAAGATCGTTATAGACGGAGGGTGTTACCGATGCGACAGTTTAAAGAGATTTATTGATTGGAATGAACCCAGTGGATACGAAAAAATTATTAGTTTTGAACCAGATGAAAAGAACTACGAAATATGCAGGTCTATTGTGGATGAAAATAATTGGAGTAACGTAGAATTAATACATGCAGGCCTTTCCGATAAAACAGCGTCCTATAATATGGCAAGTAATGGAGATGATACTTCCTATTTATGCGAGGATGGAGACGTAAAAACGCAGACAGTTTGTATTGATGATATTATAAATGAGGATAGTGATGTTTCTTTTATTAAATTGGATGTAGAAGGATTTGAATTAGAAACGCTAAAAGGGGCTGCTAATACTATTAGAAAATCACATCCCAGAATGGCAATTTCCTTTTATCATAAAGCCAGTGATCTTATGGATATCCCAAAATATATTATGAAACTATCAGAAGATTATAAATTCTACTTAAGGATCTATAGTAATGCTTATTTAGAAATAGTGTTATATGCAGTATAGGATGCAGGACATAGGCATACCAGTCTGCAGAAGTTTATAGAATGGACACGGCACATAAATACATTCAAAGCGAGCGCAGATGGGAGGTATTTTGTCTGCTCAATCAAATGATATTTAGGAGTTCCTCCGTAGTTAGATGGTGCGCTGCTACGGAGGATTTATTGATTCCTGCAGGTATCCCAGTCTTTGCAGCTGAGGGGATAAATATGTGCCTACAATTTACTTTAAAATAAGACTGAGTAGAGGCGGATATAACGAAACTTCTGCTCTTTGATCCCCTTTTAAATACTCTGCCGCTGTCAAAAACGGGATTTTATCTCCATCTAAGAATTAAAGATATGGCACTGCCCATCTATATCCGCGAACCAGCATCCCTCTCCCTTTCGTACGCTGCTCTTCCCGCTTGTCCCCTCGGTTATCTCTGCTATCACAGCATTTACTTCACTATCGCGTACCAGGACTGTCATTTCCACAGCGTCTGTATACCCTGTCTTCAGTATATGTATCTGCCTGCGCCCAAGTATATACTGGATTTTTCCAAGTCCTGTGTAGTCTGTCCCTATTTTTAGTTTAAAACCATGCATCCTGGTAATAATAGTACTATGCTCCAGGCCGGCCCTGGCGGCAGATGTATATGCCCGCACCAGTCCCCCTGTCCCAAGCAAAGTGCCTCCAAAATATCTGGTGACAATGATGAGCACATTACATAGCTCCCTTCCTTTTATGACCTCCAGAATGGGTTTCCCCGCAGTGCCCCCCGGCTCACCGTCATCGCTGTATCTTTCCTTGGCAGGATCCTTCCCAATGATATAGGCCCAGCAATGGTGCCTGGCATCCCAATATTGCTTTTTTATCTTTTCCAGATATTCCGCCGCCATTTCCTCCGACTGGACTGGAAATACATCTGCAATAAAACGTGACTTTTTTTCGACAACTTCTGCGCTGCCGCCCTGGTATACTGTTCTATAATCCATCATCTTACCTCTTGCTCCTACTATCTGGCCCTCCAGGGCACACACTAAGAGAGGCCCCATCAGGTATATAAATACAATATAACAAACCTCAGGAAAACTACAAGAAATTATTAAGTTTTTTTTAGAATTATGAACTTTTCGCAATTTTTCTTTATTTAGAGATACAAATTTGTTATAATGAGTGAATGAGTCAGAAGCTGCCAACAGGCGGGAATCTTCCCCGCGGCCTGCCATGCCCCCGGGCATCTGGCCCCCAGGCCACTATAAAGGTGTACAGGCATATCCATTCGGCTCGTTGTTTCGCGGGAATAAAGGAGGATATTATTCATGAATTATGGAAAAGAGAATATCTCAAAGACAAAGAAGAATATCTCTTCGAAAAAAAATATGAAAAAGAAACGCGTTGGAGTACGTGTTTTTAAAGCACTCATTATCTGTGTACTATTAATAGGAGTCATTGGCGTGGGGGGCGCAGGACTGTTTGTGAAGAAGATCATAGACAATACTCCCCAGGTGACTCCTGCCGATGTCAAACCCTCCGGCGCCACTTCGTTCGTGTATGCGGAGGATGGCACACTGCTGGATTCCTTTCTTCAGTCTGGCTCCAACCGTATATATAAGAAGTACGATGAAATCCCTATCAACCTTACCCATGCTTTTATCGCCATTGAGGACGAGCGATTTTATAAGCACAATGGGATTGACCTGCAAGGTATTTTGAGGGCGGGGGTCGTGGGCCTGACATCCGGCAATTTCTCAGAGGGCGCCAGCACACTGACCCAGCAGCTAATTAAAAACAATGTGTTCCCCAACTTTACAGAAGAAAAAACCTTCTATGACAGCCTGGAGCGAAAGTTACAGGAACAATATCTGGCTGTTGAGATTGAAAAGCAGATGAGTAAGGAGGAGATCGTAGAAGCCTATATGAATACGATCAACTTAGGCCAGAACTGCCTCGGTGTGCAGACAGCAGCCAAACGTTATTTCAACAAGGATGTCTCTGAACTTACTCTGTCCGAATGCGCCGTCCTGGCAGGAATCACCCAGAATCCTTCTGGCTACGATCCTGTCACCCATCCCGAGGATAATGCCGTAAGGCGGGACAAGGTGCTTAAGAACATGCTGGACCAGGGTTACATCCAGCAGGCTGAGTATGACGAGGCAAAGGCGGACAATGTATATGACAGAATCCAGATGACTGCCACTGCCACCACAGACGATACTCCCTATTCTTACTTTATAGATAAGCTGGCCCAGCAGATCATCAAGGATCTGATGGAGAGGAAGAATTACACAGAGACACAGGCCTATAATGCACTTTACAGCGGCGGCCTTACTATTACAGCCACACAGGACCCTGCCATCCAGCAGATCTGTGATGAAGAGGTGGCTAATTCCGCCAATTATCCCTATACTGTAGAGTACGGCCTGGAGTACGCCCTGACCATCAACCGTGCTGACGGCACTTCTGAAAATTACAGCAAAGAGATGCTGGCAGGATATATCAAAGGCACGTGGGGCAGGGAATACCCTCTTGTATTCTCTTCACCGGAGGAGGCCGAACAGGCCATTGCAGAATATAAATCTACGCTGAATATCGGCGAGGGGGATACGGTCGTAGAAAATAAGGACATCAGTCCACAGCCTCAGGCTTCTGTTGTTATTATGGAGCAGTCCACAGGCAAGGTCAAGGCTATTGTAGGAGGGCGGGGAGAGAAGACTACGAGCCTCTCCTTGAACAGGGCCACGGATTCCACAAGGCAGCCCGGATCTTGTTTTAAAATTCTCTCCACCTATGCCCCGGCATTAGATTCCTGTGGGTATACTCTGGCCTCTACCATTCTGGACGAGCCTTACAAATACGAGAATGGCAAGACAGTAAACAACTGGGACCACAAGTATATCGGAGAAACCCGCGTGCGTTATGCGATTGAGCATTCTATGAATGTATGCGCGGTTAAGACACTGACAGATATCGGCACCCAGACTGGATATGATTATCTGCAGAATTTTGGTTTTACCACACTTGTAAATAATGACGACGAAAATTATCCGGGATTTACGGATGTGGCCCAGGCCACTGCCTTGGGTGGTATCACAAGAGGTATTTATAACCTTGAGATGACTGCGGCATATGCATCCATCGCCAATGGCGGTGTTTACACAGACCCGGTACTTTACACCCAGATCCTGGACAGGGACGGGAATGTCCTGCTGGACAACACCACCCCCGCCACACACCAGGTCATCAAAGATTCCACGGCTGCCCTGCTGACAAGCGCCATGCAGGATGTTATCAACCAGGGCACAGGTACTGCTGCCAAAATGAGCAATATGCCCGTAGCCGGAAAGACAGGTACTACTGAGAACAGTACCGACCTATGGCTTTCTGCTTATACGCCATATTATACTTGCTCAGTTTGGGGCGGATATGACTCAAATAAGCCAATGGAATCAATGGATCAGGTTTGGCATGAGGTTCTCTGGAAGAGTATTATGGAGCGTGTCCACACCAACCTCCCATATAAGGATTTTACAATGCCTTCCTCTGTAGAGCAGAAAACAATCTGTACCCAGACAGGTATGCTTGCAACTTCAAGCTGCCCGTCCCTGACAGAATACTTTGCCAAAGGTTCCGTGCCTTCACAGAGCTGTACAGGACATTATGTAGAATCTACAGAAGAGCCATCATCTGAAACAAAGGATGAAAATGCAGATAAGGATAAAGAAAAGACCGATGACATTCAGAATCCTGACTCCGGCACATCCGACGGAACTACTGAAAATCCAGATACCGTAATACCACCTATAGATGGAGGCGGTGATTCTGGCGGTGATTCTTCCGACGGCGGTGAGACAACTCCTCCTGATGACAGCGGAGGCGGTGATTCTTCCGGCGGCGACGCCGGTGACGGAGGGGCCGAGCTTCCATCACTGTAACAGTCAAAACCCCCGATGCAAGCATACGGGGCATCAAACTAGCAGCGATGCAGACATCGGGGTATTAGACCCTCGCGGCAGCTGCCAAATGGACATGTAAACATATCCCCTTGGCTCGCTGCTGGCGGGAATAAATATACGGCTGTAAAGCATGACAAAAGGACTGTTCCAAAGTGAATCTCCATACTTTGGAACAGTCCTTTTAAGTATGCCGGCCACTGTCAGGGGAGGAACAGCTTCGCGGCCCCGCATATTCCTGCGTCATTTCCCAGTGTAGCCAGGGCAAAATCTACATCCTTATTTGTAAAGAGCGCTTTCTCCCTATATGGCTCCCGAATATAGGAAAGAAGTATTTCCCCTGCCTTAGATACGCCTCCTCCTATCACAAATACAGCCGGGTCAGCAACAGCCGCCACATTGGCAAGGGCATACCCCAGATATTTTCCAAACTCCTCTGCAACCTCCATCGCCACAGTATCCCCTGCCTTCACGGCATCAAATACATCCTTGGCCGTCACGGACTCTTTTCTCAGAACCGTATTCCTTGTCTCCCGCTCAAGCTTTCTCATGGCCAGGCGCACAATACCAGTAGCCGATGCATACTGTTCAAGGCATCCTTGATTTCCGCAGCCGCATACTTCACTTTCCTGGTAGTTGACGCACATATGCCCGATTTCCCCGCCGGCCCCATGCTGGCCGCCGACTATACGCCCGCCGCTTATAATGCCGCCGCCCACTCCAGTTCCCAATGTAACCATGACCATATTCTTCTGGCCTGCGCCGCCGCCCTTCCACATTTCGCCCAGGGCAGCTACATTGGCGTCATTCTCTATCTGGGCAGGCAGGCCGGTAAGTGCCTCTAATTCTTTCTTTACTTCCTTATAATTCCACCCCAGGTTTGCACTGCCATTTACAACACCGTCCTCCGTCACAGGGGCAGGCACTCCCGCGCCAACTCCCAGCACATCCGCTGTATCCAGGTTCTTTTCTTTGATCTTATTAAGTATAGACGCTGAAATATCCGGGAGGATCCTTTTCCCTTCCTCCTCTGTATGGGTCACAATCTCCCATTTATCCAGAATCACTCCACTCTCATCAAATAAACCTAATTTGACAGTGGTCCCGCCAATGTCCACACCAAAACAATATTTCATAACTAATCTCCCGTCCCTTTTATTCTTAAAATAAGTATTACCTGTTTTTTGACAAGTTCTCCTGTACGCGCTTATATAATTCCTGGGCAGCATTATATCCCATCTGCTTCTGCCTGTGGTTGACAGCCGCTGACTCTACTATAATTGCGAGGTTCCTCCCCGGCCTGATAGGAATGCTATGGCACACCACCCGGTTTCCCAAAAACTCAGTATATTTCTCTTCCAGGCCCAGCCTGTCGTACTCCTTATCCCGGTTCCAGTCCTCCAGGGTAATTACCAGGTCAATATTCTGGGTTTCTCTGACACTTTGCACGCCAAACATCGACTTTACATCCACAATCCCAATTCCCCGCAGTTCTATAAAATGCCTTGTTATATCTGGCGCTGCGCCTACCAAAGTATCATCACTGACCTTTCTGATCTCCACCACATCGTCCGTGACCAGTCGGTGCCCCCTCTTAATCAGCTCCAGCGCGGCTTCGCTCTTCCCAATGCCGCTTTCCCCCATAATGAGGACGCCGACCCCATACACGTCCACAAGCACCCCATGTATAGAAATACAAGGAGCCAGCTTCACATTCATCCACCGGATAATCTCTCCCATAAAAGAGGAGGTGGACTTAGACGTGGTAAAGACGGGAACCTGGTGCTGTGTAGCTTTCGTAAGCAGGATGTCCTCCGGCTCCATATCCCTGCTGAAAACAATACATGGAACTTTGTGCTGGAGAAGCTCGTCATAGATCTTCTTCTTTCTCTCCAAACCCAGCGTCTGGAGATAGGTATACTCTACATACCCTATAATCTGGACCCTGTCAGAATCAAAATGGTCAAAGAACCCTGCCAGCTGAAGAGCTGGCCTGTTGATGTCAGGTACATTCACCTCACGGCCAAATAAATCTACATCAGGAGTCAGGTTTTTCAAATTCATTTTTTCAACGATCTCGCTTAATTTAACGCCCTGTCCCATAGCTTTCTCCTTTTCCTTTTCTTAAAATTATACAGCATATCCCCAGTAACCGTTCAGCCATAACAGCTCAAATTGGCCTTTACACGGCGGGACTGTTACTATTCGTATTATACCATTAATGAAAAAACTTGTATACTGCCTGGGCAGCTTTTTCATTCATGGAAGGTACCCCCGCCAGCTCACTGACTGTAGCTGTTTTGATCTCATCTAGGCTCTGGTAATGCCGCATCAATGCCTTTCTCCGGGCAGGGCCTATGCCGTCTATATCATCCAGGATAGAGTGTACCTGGCCTTTGCTCCTCAGCTGCCTGTGATATTCGATGGCAAATCTGTGCGCTTCGTCCTGAATCCTGGTAATCAGCCTGAACGCCTCGGAAGATTTATCAATAGGTATCTCTCTGTTATGGTAGTACAGTCCCCTGGTCCTATGATGGTCATCCTTCACCATGCCGCATACTGGTATATGCAGATGCAGCTCATCTAATACCTGAAGCGCTACGTTCACCTGTCCCCTGCCGCCGTCCATCAGAATCAGGTCAGGGAATGCCGTAAATCCTCCCATCTCCCGGCTTTCTTCTTTTTCCTTGAGTCCATGGGTGAATCTTCTGGTCAGAACTTCCCTCATGCTGCCATAGTCATCGGCTCCCTGTACCCCCTTAATTTTGAATTTCCGGTAATCGTTTCTCTTAGGTTTTCCTTTCTCATATACAACCATGGAGCCTACGGACTCAAACCCGTTGGTGTTGGAAATATCAAAGGCCTCCATACGGCTGACCCCTTCAAGTCCCAGCATCCCGGCAATTTCCCGGACGGCCCCTATAGTGCGTCCCTCCTCCCTCTTTAAGCGCTCCTTATCTTTGCTCAGGACAAGGGCCGCATTATTTGCAGCCAGCTCCACAAGCTTTTCCTTGGTCCCCTTCTTAGGAACCTTGATTGTCACTTTGCCCCCCCTTTTTACGCCTAACCATTCTTCCAGGAGCGAAAGCTCTTTCGTCTCGCAGGGGAGCATCAATTCACCTGGAATAAATGGCGTGCCCGCATAATACTGCTTGATAAAGCTGTCCAGTATCTCACTTTGAGGTTCATCCTTGGCGATGCGCATATAAAAGTGATCCCGGCCGATCAGCCGCCCTCCGCGGATAAAAAAGACCTGCACAACTGCGTCTTCCTCTTCTGAGGCAACCGCCAGGATATCCCTGTCCTCACCGCTGCTGTCCGTAATCTTCTGCTTTTGCGCCACTTTCTTTACACTGTTTAAAAGCTCTCTGTATTCTATGGCCTTTTCAAACTCCAGGGTTTCCGAGGCCTGGTTCATCTTATCCTCCAGCTCCTTTAGTATGGCGTCAAAATGCCCGCTCAAAAACCGGATCACAGCCTGGACTGACTCTGCATACTTTTCCTGAGATATATACCCCTGGCAGGGCGCCTCGCACTGCCGGATATGATAGTTCAGACATGGCCTCTCCTTCCCTGTATCCCTGGGCAGATTGCGGCTGCAGCTCCGTATATGGTACAGCTTATGCAGAAGGTCAATGGTATCCCGGACTGCCTGGGCGCTTGTATAAGGCCCAAAATACTTTGCTTTATCCTTCACCATTTTTCTGGCAAGCATCACTCTTGGGTAGGGCTCATTGACCGTCACCTTAATAAAAGGATAGGCCTTATCATCCATGAGCATGGTATTATACTTTGGCCTGTGCTCTTTAATCAGGTTACACTCCAGCACAAGAGCCTCCAGCTCTGAATCTGTCACAATATACTCAAACCGCCTTATATGAGTGACCATCTGCTCAATCTTGATCCCCTTATTCCTGCTGCTCTGGAAATACTGCCTCACCCGGTTTTTCAGGCTCACTGCCTTTCCCACATAAATAATACGGTCTCTCTCATCATGCATAATATAAACTCCCGGCTTCCCCGGGAGCTTTTTTAACTCTTCCTGTATATCAAATATATTATTTTCCATGCTATCTATTATACTGTTTTATAGAAAAAAGGACAAGGGAAAATCTCCCCTGCCCTTGTATTCTTCCTCTATGTACCCCGTATTTCCTATTCGGCTGCCGGGCCAGGGTTCTTCTCCCCCCCCCTATAGACAGGAACGGTACGGAATATTCTGCCGCTTCTCAAAGCAGTCTTCAAACCCCCGCCTGTGGTGATAGTATTTCTTATCTTTATCTGCCGGGTACGTATATTTTCCGCCTACCTGCCAGTAAAACGGCTTAAATTTGTATTCGTTCCTGTCCTTCTTAAATTGATATAACAGGTCAATTTCATTACAGTCCGGCTGGAAATTTGTCCAAACATCCCAATGAATCGGAATCACCACTTCACACTGCAGGTTTTCAGCCATACGCAGTACATCTGTGGATGTCATTTTGTCCTGCATGCCAACTGGGTTTTCACCAAATGATGCAAATGCAACATCAATGGGATAGTCTTTGCCATGTTTTGCAAAGTATATTGAAAAGTGTGAATCTCCACTGTGATAAATGTTTCCCCCTGGTGTTTTCAGCAGATAATTTACCGCTTTTTCATCCATATCTACAGGGCATATCCCGGTAAGCTCCTCCCTGTCCTCATCTGTTTTGTCAGTGGTTACAATACAGGTCCTGTCAAAGCTGTCAAGGCATACTATTTCAATGTCTTTTATTTTAATAATATCCCCCGGTTTTACTGTCACACACCGGTCCTTTGGCACTCCCCATTTCTGCCACAGTTCAACTGATTTTTTAGGCCCTATAAAAGGGACTGGAATCTGGCTGCCATTTTCATCCACCGTGGCCATCCCACTCTGAATCACATGGGCCGCCCATTCTGCAGACATATGGTCCTGGTGATAGTGTGTTGCAAGAACCGCATCCACCTTTTTAAATGCAAAGGGATCTATTACAAATGGGATATTCCTGAGATTGGGCTGCATTGCCCTCCCGCCGCACATATTCGCCATCTGATGCCCGGGTTTCATTTTGCCGTCCCCGTGGGTGCGTTTTCCATTTCCACACCACAAATCTATTGTAATATTGGTATCTTCGGGAGTTTTCATCCATATTCCAGTACATCCCAGCCACCACATGGCTATATTGCCCGGCTGTACTTTCTCACCCTCAATCTCTTCCACAAGCCAGGTTCCCCATTCCGGGAATGTATCCATAATCCATTTTTCCCTTGTAATTTCGTCTACTTTTCCCATGTCATTTTTCTCCTTATTCTTAATGCTTCTCACAAATCGCCCTGTTCAAATTCATATCTGGCAATCTCGTCAGTTTCCCTGTTTGTGGCAATCAAAATATCTCTTTCTCCTATACGGTATCCGTATACGTTGGCCGGGCCACAGTCATCGTCGATTGTCCGGAAAGTAAAACCTCCTCCCTTCCACATGACGGCAATCAGCCTTCTGGCCCCTTTCCGGTGGCCCAGCACTACCACTGGCCTGCCTGCCAGGGTTCCGCTCCAAATAGCATGGAGGAACTCTGCCTTCTCTGGATACTGATAAACCTTCTTGTATGTGCCCCCGCGGAGCTTGTACACAGAGGCCTCTGCGCCGTGGAATGGCGAGATTACAACTAACTCCATTTGGCCATCCCCGTCCAGGTCCATCATAGCCGCATCACTGGCAGGCGTGTCCAATAACTGTTCTTCCTTCCAGTCCTGCCCCCCTGGGGCAGGTGGATAGAAACGGAACACTCCATTCTCACAGCTCACAAGAGCAGACACGCCCCCATTTTCTTCCACTCTATAGTATCCGTGGTTTTTAAGTAACCCTTCTCTGATGACTTCTAACTCCAATTGATTTTCCCCATTATAGCCTCCCAGATTTTCAGGCAGCCTTGCTGCATAAATCTTACCGGGATGGGACCAGTCGTCCCGATACCCATGTCCTGATTTTAAGGTACATGCAAACAGATACCGCTCTTTCCCTGACTCAATAATGTCAAACCTGTGGACAAAGGGGAGCTCTGCAAGGGTTCTGACTGCCCACCCATCTCTTTCCCCGGGCACAGCCGCCACAATCTTAGCTTTTCCTGAATCATTGGGAGAGTAAAATTGCTGCGTTGCAAGAAATTCCCCGTCTGTGCCCGGAACCTGTACCATTGTCATAGTCCCTCCGGGGCCTTCCCACACTGTCTCTTCTTCATTTCCTTCCTCATCAAACAAAATACATCTGTCTACTTTTTCCGCTGCGACGAGAATATGTCTCCTTCCCTGATACATTAACGGCGCAATGGAATAGCATTTTTCTAAATTCCCCATCACTTTTTTCTTCATGGCAGTACCTTCTCCTCTTCTATTATAAACCCGCCGCTCTCCACTGATATAAAAGGTCACCTCTTTTTAAAATATTCCATATAATGAACCCTTAATCTGCTGCCTTCACGGTATATCTGCTGGTTTTCCTTGTTTGGGACGTAATATTTGCCTTCCCGGCGCCCAAACTTTTCATAGGCGCTTTCATAGGTTTTGACATTGCCGAGAAACATCTGGGCCGTAATCCACGCTCCCATTACCGTCGCCTCACATATCTGCGGCCTGCATATTTTTCTGCTGAACATATCCGCAAGTATCTGGCAATAAACGCTGTTTGCAGTCATGCCGCCCGCAGCACGTATAACTTCAGGCCTCTGCCCCGTCAGATCCTCCATTGTTTCCAGGCATTCTAATAATTCGGCGGCAATTCCTTCTAATAAAGCCCTGGGAAAATCTGATTTTGTATTCCCAAACCCTATTCCCAGGAACGCTGCTTTGGCTTTCGCATTCCACTGCGGCGTGCCGCTTCCCATAAACGTGGTTGCCGCTACCACTCCGTTGGCTCCTGCCGGCGCCTTCTCACAGGCTTTCATAAACTCCTTCATATCCTCAGTGCCAGCTCCAAAAATCTCCCGGTTCAGCCACTCCACCGCTTTCCCCGCGCTTAAGACAGTTCCCTCCACAATCCATTTACCTGGGATAGAGAAAGCATTACAATTCACTCTCATCTTACTGTCTAATACTGGTGAATCACAGACAGTGGCTATATAGGCCCCTGTTCCTGAATTCATCTCTGTGTCCCCCTTTCGGAGGCACCCCAGGCCAAGGGCGGCGCACTGCTGATCCCCCCCTGCTGAAAGAACCGGGATGGCTGACTGTGTACGGAAGAGTGATTTTATACGCGAAACTGCATCTGAGGCCATCTCCCCGGCTGGAATCAATCTGCATAATTTTTCGGAATCAATGTCAAACAGGTGCAGCAAACGTTCTGACCACTGTAAAGTCCGTATATCCAAAAGCGCCGTTCTGCTTGCAATGGTGACGTCTGTCACAAAGCGGCCTGTAAGGTTCTTAATCACATACTCCTGGAATCCAGCAAGTTTATATGCATCTTCATATATCTTGGGCATGGTTCTTTTTAACAGTACCATCTTAGGTGCTGAAAACACTGGCGACAGTCTTATTCCTGCTATGTTGTATATCTCTTCTAATTGCGCTTTATATTCTAAACAGATATCATATGCCCTTGTGTCTCTCCAGGAAATAGCCTTTTCCAATATACTGCCGTCCCTTTTCATTGGGATGACAGAGGAACGTTGCCCGGTTACAGAGATACACTCTAAAGTAAAGTGGTTCTCTGTGGTCCACTCTGCCGCTTTCTCCAGCATCTTCCATATATGGAGCATAATTTCCTCCGGATCCTGCAGTACAGTTTTCTCATCCAATATGTATAAGCCATGTTTTTCCTGCCAAAACCATACGATCTTTCCCCCGCTTTCCACAAGGGCCACCCTTGCGCTGGATGTCCCCACATCAATCACAGCTGTCAGCCTATTATGATCCTTCATTTTGCATCACCCTTTCACAGATCCGGACAACATGCCCGCCTGCACCTTCTCGTGGAACAAAAGGTAAATCACGGTAAGCGGCAGCACGGCCAGGACAATGGAAGCAAAGATCGGGCCCATACGGACTGAAAAGTCGCCCTTGAAATACATCAGGCTTCTGGATACCGGATATTTTTCTGGTGTAGACAAAAGGATAACCGAAAAAATCAGCTCACTATATGCATACACAAAGGAAATGATGGATACTGTGGCAATAATTGGCTTTGATATAGGAAGAATGATTTTAAATAATATCTGCACCATATTACATCCATCGATCACCGCCGCTTCATCAAGTTCCTTACTGATTCCTCTGATATAACCAGTCATCAGGAAAATAGCCTGGGGCAGCTGGAATGTGGTATATACCAGGACAAGCATCCAATATCTGTCATACCCCCCCAGATTAGCAGCTATCCTTGAAATAGGAATAACCGTCGTATGTATGGGGATCATGACACCCAGCATAAACAACATAAAACAGGGCGTCAAAAACTTATACTTCATCCTTGCAAATATGTACGATGCCAGTATGCCGACTATGACTACCAGCACCGTCGTAGTAATTGCAAGCAGCAGGGAATTTGCGATTGCCCGCAGCATATTAGCCGACAGCAAGGCATCCTTATAGTTTTGGACAATCCAGTTATCTGGCAGGGCAAACATACTTCCATAAATACCGTTGTTGTCCTTAAACGAACACAATACCGTAACGATCAGGGGATAGAGTGTAATGAGAGCCCACAGCCATGCAAACACACGAAACGCTCCATCTGATACTTTTTTCATATTCTCCCTCCTCCTTAGTCTTCAGATTTCATCGCCTTATTCAGGCCAATACTCAGCGCCAGTCCCAGGACAAGTATCACAACTCCTATGGCATTGCCCCGCCCAAAATTCTTAGAGCTGAACGCCTCTGTATAGAGCAGAGTGGCCGGAACTTCAGAAGTATGGTTAGGCCCTCCCCCGGTCATGGCAAACATCAGGTCAAAGGTCTTAAGGCAGCCGCATATACAAAGTACCGAAAATACTTTAAATGATTCTTTCATCAGCGGCAGGGTAATATACACCAGCGTTTTGAACTTGTTCGCGCCGTCTATCTTGGCAGATTCATACACATCCTGGGGAATAGACACCAGTCCTGCCGCGAAAATCAGCATATTAAACCCGGCAAATATCCATTCATTAACCAGTACAACGGCAATAACATTCACCGTGGGCGTTCCCAGCCAATTAAGCGCCCACTCACTCAGCCCTATCTTCTCAAGAAGCGAGTTGACCAGTCCCCAGTCAGGCTGAAGCATATATACCCAAATCAGGCCCACGGCTGTAACAGGGAGCATCACCGGCAGGTAATATGACACTTTAAAAAACTTAACACCGCGGATATGAGATGTAATAATCTTTGCAAGCAGAAATGCCAGCGGCATCAATATCAAAAACCCACCTATCATAAAAAACAGTGAATTTCTCATAGACAGCCAGAAATTTGGCGCCTGGAATATGGCTTTATAGTTCTCCAGTCCGACAAAAACAGGTTTTGCACTGGCGATTCCTGTCCACTTATAAAAGGAAAGCTGCACAGCCTCGAACACTGGGTACAAAAGAAATACAAACACTAGGCTGAGCGCCGGCAAAATAAATGCAATGGACCAGAGCAGATTCTTTCTTTTCTTCATCAGGTTTGCCCCTTTCTTATTTAAGTTCGATCTCCAGCACAGTATCTATGTCATTTTCCAAAAGAAATGTCCCCTGGATCGGTTCCTGAAAATTAATAAACGTATACTCCGGAAACAGTTCTGTCACCCATGGCCGGACAATCAATACTTCTGACCCATCCGACACTCTCCGTATTCTTTTAATTCTGTCAGTAGGAATATTCAGCGCCACCGGCCCTATCTCCTGCTGAAGCAGATGGGCATATACCATTTTGCCTCTCCTTGTATAATATCCCCAGTCAGGTTTCCCAAGGCCTGCTTTTCCACATCCCCAAATAGATCTGCCATAGTCCTCGAACCACTCCGCCATATCCTGCAATACTCTCACAGCAGGTTTGGGGAATTTCCCTCTTGCATTGGGCCCGATATTTACAAGCAGGTTTCCGCCCTTGCTGACGCATTCTACCAGCTTTCTTATCAGGCATCTGGCGTCTTTATAATTGTATGGATTTGGCGTATAACACCAACTATTATTCATTGTACAGCACGCTTCCCATGGAAGATCGTTTCCCATATCGTCCAGAATCCCTTCCGGGGGAACGATCTGTTCTGGGGCCACAAAATCCCCCGCATACTCGGTGGGATTCTCGGTACTGATACTGCCCTTGGCCGATGCATTACATTCCAGCCGGTTATTCAGCACAATATCTGGCTGCAGCTTCCTGATCATACGTACCAGTTCTGTTGCTTTCCATTTCTCTCCGCGCATATCCCCGTATGAATTGTCGAACCAAAGAATATCTATCTTTCCGTAATCTGTGAGCAATTCACGAATCTGATTGTGCATGTACATAAGATATTTATCAAAATCATATGTGTAATCTTTATATGCCTCATTGTCCCTCATGGGGTGGTACAGGTCGCCATAATGGTGATAATCTGGATGATGCCAGTCAAACAGTGAATAGTAGAACCCCACTTTCAGTCCTTCTGCCCGAAACGCTTCTGCAAACTCTCTGGCCAGGTCCCTCCCGCATTTTGTATTGGTCGATTTATAATCTGTATATTTTGAATCAAACAGGCAAAATCCTTCGTGATGTTTTACCGTAAGGACAGCGTAACGCATACCTGCTTCTCTGGCCATTTTCGCCCACGCCTTAGGATCAAAATCCACAGGGTCAAATTCCTCAAAATAAGGCTCATATTCCTCAATTGTCAAGCGCTCATAAGAACGCTTCCATTCTGTTACTCCATTGATGCAATAAAGCCCCCAATGAATAAACAGTCCAAATCTGGCGTCCATCATCCACTCTACTCTCTTAAATCTCCCGTCCATCTTATATCCTCCTGTCAGACTACTATGTCAATATAAGAGGGAGCGCTGCCAAGAATCCCTTATATTTGCAGCGGCTCCCTCCTGTCTTTGTCCCGCATTCTTCATGCAATATCCTGTTTTTCCTTACTTCACTTCCTCCTGGGCTGTAATCTCACTTCCGCAGCTTTCCGGGGTTCCGTCAAGGAAAAGTCCCTGCAGTGCTGTCCTGACTGTATTGAGCATATGAGTTTCCGGATCAACCTCCTGCATATCTCCATGGAACGCTGTGGCCTCATCTACAATCCCCTTGATTTTCACGGTCATATCATCAATCTCTGTTTCTGGATCCGATTCAAATTTCACCGGATAAATTCCTCCGTTGCTTGCCTTCTCAAGTCCTGCATAGTACTCCTGGGAAGTTAAATATTTCACGACTTCAACTGCCGCGTCATTTACCGCTTCGTCGCCGCTGTCTGTAATAGAAAATCCCTGGCCGGATCCACCCTGCACACATGTCTTATACTCTTCTTTGTCAGCAAAATATGGAAATGCCGTAACATCTGCGGCTCCATCCACTTCCGTGCCTGTAATTTCTCCCACAAACCACGCCCCATCATATCTAAAAGCGCTCTGCCCGGAAAGGAACGCCGCCTTTTCACCGTTATTATCAACACTCAGGGGATTGCTTCCAAAAAAGCCTTTTCCATTCCACTCCTGGATGAGAGCGTACATATCCAGCATTTCCTGTGAGTCGTAGTTAATCTCCCTGTCCGCAAGCTTCTGTGCGATATCCTCTCCATAGGCCTTATAGCACAGATTGTTGAGCAAATGGCCTGCACGGAAATTACTGCTTTCTCCCAACTGGAAAGGAACAACTCCCGCCCCAGTAAGCTTCTCACATGCGGCCTCCAGTTCTTCGATTGTCTCAGGCGCCTCAAGTCCGTTTTCACTTAATATATCTTTATTGTAATAAAGTAAAATTTGATAAAGCATCACCGGAACGCCATATGTGGCGTCGTCTTCCTGCCAATTCTCAAACAAGGGCAGGAAAGAATCTCTCCATTCAGTGTCCTCTTCAAAATACGGCTCTAAATCCAGCAGGACGCCGCCTTCTATGTAATCCTGAATACTTGTCCCACCATAATTAATAAATACATTGGGCTGGGTACCTGCACCAAACTGGGAACTCAATTTATCAAAATACTGCTGCTCATCGGTGACATTATCTGCAACTATTGTAATCCCATTATCAAGTCCGTTAAATTCTTCTATCTTTTCATTGAAATACTGCGAAAGTGTTTCCTCACCTCCCCATCTGGATGTAAGACGGATTTCAATTTCATTTCCCTCCCCCGTCCCACTGCTCTTTGAATCTTTGCTTCCGCCTCCACAGGCTGTCAGTGACAAAATCATTGTTAAACCAAGTGTACATGCAATTGCCTTTTTCCATCCTTTTCTCATCTTCTTCTCCTTTTTGTACGTTTTTGCACCTTTACTTGTTCCAAGCTCATTTTTATGAACTTTTTGTTAAATTTATTGTATCTTTTTATAGACATTTTGTCAATAAACAGCATATACGAATAATTATTCCTCTTTTTTCTATTATTTTATTATTATTTCACAATATATAGTTCCTATCTGGATTTTTATAAACTTTTATATTGAGTTGTGTATTATATATATTTTATGTGTTCCATAATTTAGTTCTGTCTCTTATACACATCTG
>ERZ652168.20-NODE-20-length-88891-cov-19.2886_pt1 | contig 88891 bp, 78 predicted proteins | sample MGYA00514763_ERZ652168 | MGnify/ENA metagenome assembly ERZ652168
TTTATGCTCAAAAACGAAAAAAACACCAGAAATCAAAGGGTTTTCGGACAGTCTGGGGGGGGGGCAAGAGGGACATAGTTTTTATGATGCAGAAAGACAAAGGCAGCAGCGGGAAGAAAAATAAGGAACGAGGGCATAAAAAAAGCGGCCCCCAGGTAAAAGTAAGATATAGCGCGGATCGGGAATTCTGTACTGCAGAAATAATCCATACAGCAGATAATAAAAACACAGAGAAATGCCAGTACATAAAAGATATCCAGCCTGGTATAAAAAAGGCTGAAAAAACAATATATCATTAACAGTCCAGTACTGGCCAAATATCTCATAATGATATTCCCTTCTTTCTCTGTACGCCTGAGCAGGGATGATAGGCTGCAAAATAATTTTAATATGCTCTGGCTTATACGGCCCATTATAGTATAAAAAGAGTAACTTGGCAAAATTTAAATTTCAGTATTGACTTAGTGTGGAAAAATACCGTACTATTTACCAGTGAATGGAAAAAGATGGAAATACCCTGTGGAGGATGTATCTTATGTGCCTGCATGAGGACTAAATTATATGGGGAAATCTTAATCCGGACATAGCGTTGAAATCAGCTGAAAGAAATGGAGAAATATACATGAAATACCCGGTATACCGCATAGCTGTTCTGGATGATGTGGAGGCTGACAGGGCGGAAATTGCAGAGATGACGGCAGAAGTGTGCTGTGAGGAAAAGATTTGTCCAGAGCTTTTCTGTTATGGGAGTGCAGAAGAATTTTTAAATGTGATGAAGCAGGGGCAGAAGTTCGACCTGCTTTTGCTTGATGTGATGATGCCAAAACAGGACGGAATGGAACTGGCCCGCTATCTGCGGGATGAAAAGCAGGATGAGGCCATTGTATTTATTTCCAATAACCGGGAAATGGCACTCTATGGATACGAGGTCATGGCCTCCCGGTATCTGGCAAAACCCCTTCGGAAAGCCCAGCTGAAAGAGGCGGTGGAATTCTGCTATGGGAAGAAGCGGGAGGCTGAGAAGGACACTCTTCTTTTGCCGGCGGAATCCGGGGTGAAAAAAATATCCGCCAAAGAAATATATTATGTGGAAATCAATGGAAGGAAATGCCGGATTGTGCAGGCGGAAGAGGAGTTCAATGTCAGGTGCTCCATAAGAGAGATGGAAGAAAGGCTGTCAGGCCAGGGGTTTATACGGTGCCATCAGAGCTTTCTTGTGAACTGCCGATACATCCGTACAGTGAAAAGTACGGTTATAGAGCTTACTGGAGGAAAACGGATTCCTGTCAGTAAGCACCGCATAAAAGAGGTGAGGAGCGATTTTTTTGCTTATATGAATTGCTGAGAGGAATGCGGGACTTTATTTCAGAGGAATGACAACTGTCATTTGGTATTTTGTCTCTGACTGTTCTATGTAGACCATGTCACCCCATCTTTTCATAACTTTGCGGATAATCTTTAAACCATACCCATGCTTCGGCGTGGGTCTTTCTTTTTTCTTGTCTGTTTCTTTCCCTATAGAGTTTTCCAGAAAAAATACAAAATGCTGATACCGGCAGTGAAGGTCCAGCCTTAAAAACGGTGTCGGAGAAGAAGAGGCGGCGGTGATTGCATTGTCCAGTATGTTTGTGAACAGACAGCATGCCTCTGTATCTGTGAGAGGCAGGGCCACTGGGGCGTGGGAGCGCACGACTTCGATTTCAATCCCATGCCTGGCGGCCGTGTTCAGCTCGCCGTTGAGAATGATATCTAAAAGCCGGTTGCCCGTTGCGACTACAGGGCGCACATTGCTTACCTGCCCGATCAGATCATCCAGGTAAATAACCAGGTTTTCGGGCGCTTCTTCCGCCAAACGGCGGAGCATCGTGTAATGGCGCATTGTGTCATGCCGGATCATCTGCATTTCTTCCGATTGGTGCCTAAGATTATCATAGCTTTTGAGGGCAAGTTCGTTTTTCTCTGTCAGGACTTCGGCCTCCGCCCGGCGTTCGGCTTCATGTTCCACGACTTCCAGGACTGCCGCGTAAAGCGTAGGGAGAAGCAAAAGGCCCCAGACCAGCTTCAGGGTAAAGGTGGGGAGCAGGATGGCTGCCTCAGAGGCAATCCGTGAAAATACACTGAGGGTATAGCCAGGAGACTGTATAGCACATACGGCAAGGAAAAGTACATATCCAATGGCAAGAGCCAGCGCCCCCTGGGACAGGCAGCGGAAAAAACGGCTGTGCCGGCGCCAGAGGATGAAGCTCAGGGCCAGGGCCGTTAACAGGCACAGAAAACCGGTGACCTGGGGCAGGTTTAGGAGGAATAGATAGAGATCCCCATAAGAAGTCAAATATCCGGCCTGTGCCAATGCAAAGACTGCAGTACTTCCCGCCTGAAAAAGGGAACATATGAAAAACAGAGGGCGGAACCCGTTTGCCTGTACAGCGAGAAACATTAGGAGCATCCCTATGGACAGGTGGAAAAATAATAGGCCCAGATCTACGGGAAACTCATGCAGATATTCATGGGCAAAGCTTGCACCTACCAGCACGCTGCATATTTGGATGAGTATGGTGAAGGCAAGGATGGGGAGTCCCGGCAGAATCTGGCCAAGAGAAGCGTTCCAGAGAAATACGCCCAATAGAAACAGCAGCAGTGCAAAGAGTAAGACCGCAGGAATCATTGTCCGGGCAGTTTCGGAGATCAGTTCACTTTCATAGGCATACCCGCAGTATAGCTTGACCTCAAGGGGGTAGACCGTTGCCTTGTAATCAGGTGTGTCTGACTCCTGGTCCGTCGGACTGGACTGTGCGATTGTCAGAGTTTTTCCTTCATAATCCAGTGGGAGGGACACGGTAACGCTTTTTGTTCGGTCATAGTCCAGCATTGGCAGTTCCAGATATCCTATGCGGTTGTCCAATTCCGGAGAATCTGTATAGATCGGGGAATCATCTAAAAAGACGGCGATTGTCCGGTTGGCTACGCCAAGCTCCAGAGTAGGACTGTCCAGCTTTTCTGTCAGTTTGCGCGAATAATAGAATGTCTGCCCGGCATAGTCCAGTCCGGTGTAGCCTCCAAACCCATCGGCCGTTAGTTCCTTCTGCTTTCCGTTGGTCACAGTATAGACCGTCCATCCCTTACTGTCAGATGATTCTATCGTGGCCTCCCCGCGGGATTCAAACAGGGAGAGGTCATAGGAGATATCCTCCATTGTATAGGTGTAGTAAAAGATGACTAATGAAGCCGGGACACATAGAGTGAGGGAAATTATGAGGGCGGCTGCGAATTTGGGGAGCCTGCATAAATGTTGCATGATGCGGTACCTCCGTAATAAATAGTAATATGATTTTTTATGACGTCGAAATGGATTATTTCCAAACAGTAATTGTCATATTTATAGCATAGCAGTGGCTGTTTTTCTGTGTCAATGGGGAAAAAAGAAACCAGCGCCCAATTTTGTTGGTTTTTTGCCCAGTTTTGTAAAAGCAGTATACAAGTCCCGAAAATCTATTTATTGTAATAAAAAATCCTTATATTTTTCAGGGCGCAGGCATGGCGCTGTAGAAAAAATCCGGCTGCCGGATAGTAGGAAATGGGAAAAAGAGTATAGTATCAGGGACTGCAAAACCTGATTTGCTATACAAATAAAGCAGGAAGGAGGGTACGGATATGGAAAAAAAGAAAAAAGAAAAAGATATTCAGAAAAAAGAACCTCAGAAAAAACCATTGAAGGCTGAAGAGCTTGAAAAGGTTTCGGGTGGGAAAGTAGAGATCACACGTACTTGGTGAATATAGGTGCGGGAGGCATACCCTTCCGCCCTCTCTCTGTTCAAATGCGGATTTTAAGACATACTGAGAATTGGAGAAAACGTAATGTCAGTTGAGTATTGGAGTGAAGGGGTCAGATCAGGGGTATTTTTTGTTTTTTGTATTTTTATAATATCTATGGTGTTAGAAAATAAAAATGCAAAGGGGAACCTTAAAAAGTATATTATTTTCGGGATTATCACTTTTGTGGCGTCAGTACTTTCCAAGTTTGCTTTTGAAGAAATTAAAAATCTGATTATCACTTATGAGGCTGCCCGGGGAGGTTCGGAGACATGGTTCGGCAATATCTTAATGTCTCTGGCAAATTTTATACAGCTTATGGTCCCCGGTGTGGCCGTGCTTACCGCAGCATTTTTCATATATAAAGAACGGTGGGAAGAAAAGGTTTTTGTCACCCTTCTGGTTGTTCTCATTGAAATGATTGTACTGCATGTATTTTGCGAGATCACAGGGCGTCTGTTCTCTCCGGGAATTACAGAAAAGGTCTACGACTATCCGCCGGAATCGGCCAGAGTACTGATAGAGATATTCTGGATGGGGATCAGTACAGTTATATTGCGGGTATTTATTAAAAATATTCTTCTGGAAACATTAGATAAAATCAAGGAGGAATTGGGGAAATTCCTGAAGCTTCCGGTTGCATCCTATATTGTATTTTTGCTGGTAATCTCTGTGATTAAGCTGCTGGGACTGAATTTCAGAAGTGTTAACAGTTCAAATGTATTTGTGACTGGGGTTGTAATCGTAGGGTTGGTGGCACTGTATATTTTTATGTATATCGCGCTGTTTGATGCGGTCCGTATTTCCGCAGAGTCGGCTAAGGTACAGGCAGATCTGGTGATTGCCAGCGATATACAGCACTCAGCTTTGCCCTCTGTATTTCCCGCCTTCCCGGACAGACATGAATTTGACGTCTATGCAGACATGCGCCCGGCCAGGGAAGTGGGAGGAGACTTTTACGATTTCTTCTTAATCGACAAAGACCATCTTGCGCTTGTAATTGCAGATGTCTCAGGCAAGGGCGTACCGGCGGCACTTTTTATGATGGCGGGGAAAACCACAATAAGAAATCAGGCCATTATGGGGGAAAAACCAGGACAGGTCCTGGCCAACTCTAATGAACAGCTTCTGGAGGGGAATGAGAAAGGGTTGTTTATCACTGCCTTTTTCGGGATTCTGGATTTAAATACTGGCGAGATGGAATTCAGCAATGCAGGGCACAATGCCCCCTATATCTGCCGGGATGACAAAACTGTAGAAATGCTTAAAATGAGGCATGGATTTGTCCTGGGGGCAATGGAGGGGATACAGTACCGTACAGAAAGTACAGTGCTGCGGCCCGGGGAGAAGATACTCCTCTACACGGATGGTGTTACGGAGGCAGTCAATACAGGGCTGGAGCTGTACGGGGAGGGCAGGCTTGAGACTGAGCTTCGGCAGATCCAAGGCAGGGGAATCCAGGATATTGTTGCCTCTGTCAGCAGCTCGATTGATGCCTTTGCCCTGGGGGCAATGCAGGCGGATGATATTACGATGCTGGTTGTAGAATACAAAGGAGCGGCTACATAATTATGTCGGTGGAATTCAGGGAGAATGCAAAAGAAAAATTAAGGGCGGGGGAGCGTTTTGATGCACCTGTCCGCCATATGCCTGCATATTGGTGGATTGCGGCGGCAGGCAGCTTATTTGTACTCGCTGCGTTTTTGGCCTGGGCCTTCTTAGGGAAAGTCCCCTTGACGGCAGAAGGCACAGGAATTTATATTCAGGAGAAAAACGAGGTTCTCTGTTTTGTGCCTGCAGGCCATACGGCAGACATTAAAGAAGGGATGCAGGTGGTTTTCCGGGAGAAAAACGGCGGGGAAGTGTCGGGATCCGCCTACATTGTTATAGAAGAAAATCTATGGGATACATGGGATGGGCTGCCTGCATATATAAAAGAAAATGAACTGCTGGTGAAATATCTGACAGGCGGCCAGGCAGCAGTTATTTACCACTGCGTGCTGGAGGAACAGCCGGGATTTAGGGATGGGGAAGTGCTGCAGGCGAAGATCCAGAAAGAAAGCGTACATCCGGCTGAATTATGGCTGTAGGGAAGAAGACATATGAGAAAGAAAAAATACGTGAGGACACAGCCTGTCTTTCAGATGGAGGCGGCGGAGTGCGGGGCTGCTGCGCTGGCGAGCATACTTGCATGGCATGGAAAAAACGTGCCCCTTGAAAGAGTCAGGATTGAGACGGGGATTTCCCGGGATGGATGCAGCGCGGGAAATATCCTTGAGGCTGCAAAGAGCTTTGGGCTTTTGGGGCATGCATATGAGATGGAGCTGGCGGGACTTGAAGATGTTTCACTGCCTTGTATTATTCACTGGAACTTTAATCACTTTGTCGTATATGAGGGCAGAAGAGGGAAGTACTTTTATATCAATGACCCTGATGCGGGAAGAAGGCGGCTGGGTGAGGAAGAGATAGACGGATGCTTTACTGGGATCGTGCTTGAATTTCAGAAAGGGGATTCTTATCAGGCCGGGGAAAAAGACAGAAAAGTGCGGGAACTTGTCTGGCGCAGAGTGAAGGAAGAACGCAAGGATATACTGGCTCTGGCTGTGGCGGGGGTGTTTCTTGCCTTTCCCGGCATGTTGGTCCCAGTTATGGCACAGGTGTTTATAGACCGTATACTGCTGGAAGGGCAGACAGGATGGCTCATGCCTTTTACTGTAGTTTTTTCAGGCTTCTTGTTGTTCCAGATGTTTTGGATGCTCTACAGAGGATGGATACTGAGGATTTTCAGGAACCGGATGGCGCTGCATACGTCATTTGAGTTTTTGCACCATATGTTCCGGCTTCCCATGAATTTTTACGAGCAGCGGTATGCAGGGGACTTAAGTGAGAGGGTATTGGACAATCACAGAGTCTGTGAATTTCTGTCCGGAAGATTGACGCAGATGGTACTGGATGTCTTTACCGCATGTTTTTATTTTTCCTATATGATCTTCTGCAGTGGAAAGCTTGCCCTGGCCGGCGGCCTGGGTGTCTTTTTATTCGTGTTGTTTGTCATGGCTGGATTTCGCCTTATTCAGGATGACATGCAGCGGTTAAGGCAGGATGAGGGCAGGCTGGCAGGGGCGGTTTATGCGGGTATCAGTATAAGCAGGACCATTAAGGCGTCCGGCGCTGAGGAGGTTTATACAAGAAAGGTGCTTGGGCATTACGCTAAAGCAATGGGCCAGGAGCAGAAGATAGGAAAAACGCAGGAGATGATTCTTACGGCCACAGGGACAATACCAGAAATTCTGCTGATGCTCCTTCTTTTTTTAGGAAGCAGCCTTGTAATTGAGGGGAGCCTGACAGTGGGAGGCCTTACTGCATTTTTAAGTGTATTTGGGGCCTTTTTAGTACCGGTGATGCAGGCGGCGGAATTTGTCAGGCAGATCCAGGAGTTTCAGGTAGATATACTCCGCATGGACGATATTACATCCTATGAGGAAGAAGAACGGTTTAGCGGGGAAGAAGATGCGGCGTTAAAGACAGATATTGGCGGAGGGATTCAGGGAGGGATTGAAGTAAAGGGCATTTCCTTTGGATATCACAGGCTCAGGGCCCCGTTTATAAAGGAACTGTCTTTCGCTGTAGAGAGCGGGGGTTCCATTGCCTTTGTAGGTGGATCAGGAAGTGGGAAATCCACAGTGGCAAAGATGCTGAGTGGTTTATATCAGCCTTGGTCGGGGGAAATTTTTATAGACGGCAGACGGATCCAGGAAGTTTCCCGGGATGCACTCAGAGCGGGAATCGGCATTGTCAGCCAGGAGATTACATTATTTTCCGGGACGGTCCGGGATAATCTGACCATGTGGAATCCGGCTGTTATGGAGAGCGACATGATCCAGGCTGCAGAAGATGCATGTATCCACGATGAGATTATAAATAAGCCGGGCGCCTATGAATATCTCATAAAAGAAAACGGAAACAACCTATCCGGCGGGCAGAAGCAGCGCATAGAAATTGCCAGGGCCCTGGCAAAAAATCCTACGGTCCTCATTTTGGATGAGGCCACGAGCGCACTGGATGCAGTCACAGAAAAGAAAATACTCGACAATATTAAACGGCGGGGATGCACTTGTATTGTAATTGCCCACAGGCTGTCCGCCATCAGAGACTGCGGCCAAATCATTGTAATGGATAAAGGTGTGGCGGCGGCGTCGGGGACACAAGAAGAATTAGTGGAAACATCAGAGATATACAGGAATTTGATGAAGAATGAATGAGGAGCCTATCACTATGGAACTGAAGGCAGGAAAGACATATCGGACAAGGGATGCATCTATATATGGCAGAGTAGTAAAGGGCAGCCTGCTGGTCCATATTCTTCCCTATGAGGACAATGTTCCCTGCAGAAAACTGTATTTGTGTACTGTTAAGGCAGGGGAGGATATCCCCTTTCTGGATAGGGAAGCTGAGGGGAAAGACTGGAGTTTTCAGCTTACTGCGCTGGAACCGGCGGAAATAGAACTAAACCGTACAGGGATATCTCTGGAAAAGGTGCGGAGGGTATTTGCAGAACAGGCAGGAGTATTTCTCTTGGATGGGGATATGTTCCAGGAAGAAATAATTGAAAAATATAATATGGGCATGATTAAAGCAGAGGCCTATGTATATGCATCTGCCAGTGAGCGGATCAGCAGTATTGAAAGCTGTAGAAATCTCATCGCAGAAAATACAGGATGGGAACATGGCAAAACCCCTGTAAAAGATACTAAGCTCCCTGTAAAAAAGGACGTTCTGTATCAGACTGCCGCATTTCTGTGCAGAAGGGAGGGATATAAGCTTCTGCCCCTCGGGAAATTGAAAGAAAAGTATACAAGAAGCATGGATGTCTTTCAAATGGCTTCGGCATCCGGAATACCTGCCAGGGAGATATGGCTGGGGCCGGGGTGGCACAGGAAGGATTTTGGAAGCTTTATGGGCAGAAAAAAGAAGGATGGTCTGCCGGTAGCCTTGTTCCGAAAGCGGTCAAACTATTATATGTATGAGGCAAAGGCAGGGAGAATCACCCGGGTGGGGGATGCACAGGAAAGAGAGATAGAGCAGACGGGAATTATGTTTTACCGTCCCTTTGAAAAGAAAACTATAGGGTTAAAGGCACTGGTCTGGTTTGGTATTCAGGAGACAGATTTGGCAGACTGGATCGCGGTTTTTGGCCTGACAGTTCTGGGTGCGTTTGCAGCGCTTATACTTCCTGCCTCTTATGAATATCTGGCAGATGTACTGCTGGCCGCCTCAGATATGAAAATTATTGCAGAGTTTGCAGCCATGGCCATGGTCTGCATGGCCGGGCATTTCTGCATAACACTCGTGAAAAATATGACTGTGTACAGAAATCTGAATAAAATGCAGAATGCAGTTATGCCGGCGCTGTATGACAGGCTGATGCATCTCCCTGAGGAAATACTGCGCAGATATGACGCGGCGGACTTAGGGCAGCGGGCGGTCAGGTCAGCAAGGATATTCCGGGATGGGTTCAGAGGACTTCTGGGGGCAGCACTTAGCATTGTATATGGGGGTATATTTGGGATACGTATGTTAGCCTATCATTGGTGGATAGGAATGTACGTGATCCTTTGCGCGGCGGTGTTCGGCCTGCTGGCGTTTGTGCTCTGTAGGAACCACATTAAGGAGGAGAGGGAAAAGCAGAGAGAAGAGGGAAAGATGAATGCGCTCATGTTCCAATATCTGTGCGGCATTCAGAAGGTTCGTACAGATGGCATGGAAGACAGGGCACTGTACGAATATCTGAAGAAATATACAAAGATGTGCCAAAAGGAGATGACACAGGGGCGGGGGGAGGCATGGCTGGATTCGTTTGCAAAACTGTACGCAGGATTCACAATGCTTTTGTTGTTTCTGCTGTACCTGCCCTGGATGGCAGAGGGGAGCATTGGAAGTTTTGTAGGCCTGTTTACTGTTTCAGAATTGTTTGTGCAGAATGTATGTGACGCGGTCATATCTTTTTGGCAGGCAGATTTTATATTTCCCACATACGACAGGTGCAGGCCTATATTGGAAAATTATGCGGAATCTCAGGGACTCTATGGCAGTGTAGGAAAGCTGGACGGGAGAGTTGAAGTCAGCAATGTCTCTTTTTCCTATGGGGAGGGGGAAACGCAGGTCTTAAATAATATCTCAGTTAAAGCCGAGACGGGAGATTATATTGGCATTGTGGGGGGATCAGGCTGCGGAAAATCCACACTTTTTCAGATTATGCTTGGTTTTGAAAAGCCAGACAAGGGGGTAGTATTCTATGACCATAGGGATCTGGAGCATATCAATAAGCCGGAACTCAGGAAGAAGCTGGGCGTGGTACTGCAGGAAGAATCGCTTTTTACAGGAAGTATCTATGAGAATATTGCTGTCTCGGCGGAAAAGCTGACCCTTGAGGATGCATGGAAACTTTTAGAGGAGGTCCAGTTAAAGGAAGAGGTGGAAGAGATGCCGATGGGACTGCATACTCTTGTGACAGAATCAGGAAGTACGATTTCAGGAGGGCAGAAGCAGCGTATTCTTCTGGCCAGGGCACTGGCACATAAGCCGGCCGTGCTGTTTTTGGATGAGGCCACAAGCGCGCTGGATAATGACACCCAGGGCCGGATCATGAAAATGCTTGAGAAGAAACGTATGACTAGGATTGTGATTGCACACCGTGTTAATACCGTGAAAAAATGCAGCCGGATCTTTGTCATGGATCAGGGAAGGATCGCTGAGAGTGGGACCTATAGTGAATTACTCAGGCAAAAGGGGATTTTTTATGAACTTGCAAAAAGACAGTTGATCTCAGTATAGGCAGAGGATGGGAGAGATAGGATGCAGAATGAATTGGCCTTACCGGCAAAACAGGAGAATTGGGAACAGGTACATTGCTTTCTCAACCAATATCTGGATTCCAAGGGATGCACAGAGAAAGTACGGACGCAGCTGCTGATTGCGGCGGAGGAAATATATGTGAATATTGCCCAGTATGCCTATCAGGATAGGGGGGATATGGAACTTGCAGGCATAGTTTCAATAGAAGTTAACATGCAGGAGGATTCAGGGCAGGCCGTGATTACCTTTAAGGATAATGGGATACGCTATGACCCTCTGAAAAAAGATGCCCCGGATATCACGCTCTCGGCAAACCAGCGGCAGATAGGCGGCCTGGGAATATATATAGTCCGTAAAATGATGGATGAGGTAGAGTACAAATATGAGGATGGATATAACATACTGACCATTAAAAAGGGATAAAGAGGAAAATATTTGTAAGTATGGAGGAAGATTATGAAAATCAAAATGATGAAAGAGGGAAATGCACTGACGATTAACCTGGAAGGAAGGCTTGATACGGGAACGGCCCCGGAGCTGGAGCAGAAATTAGGAGAGTCGCTGGATGGCATAGAGAAGCTGTATATGGATTTTGCATGTCTGGATTATGTATCCTCTGCAGGATTAAGAGTGCTTCTTGCCACCCAGAAGACTATGAACAATCAGGGGGAGATGGTTCTGCAGAATGTAAATGACAACATTATGGAAGTCTTTGAAATGACGGGTTTCATAGACATACTAACAATTGAATAGAATAGGAGACCTGTGATGGGAGAAAAGAGGGAAATAACCCGCGCGGCGGCAGTCTGGTGCGGCCTGATGCTGTCTTATCTGGCAAGCGGCCTCCTGCAGCTTTTATGGCCGGGAATACCATTTGTGATTGTGGTAAATATCCTTTTTACTATCCTCTGTTTTGCCCTTGTAAAGGGAAAGGGGGAGGGCCGGGAAACCCTTGGGTTTGACCGGGGCAGGCTTGTGCCGTCCTGCCTGGCGGGACTGGCCTGGTCGGCGGTGATTGTAGCTGTCAATGGTATTATACCGGGAATACTCAGAGGAGGGGAACTATCCCCCCTGGGGAGTATAGTGCCTAATCTTGTATATTTTATGGCTCTGATATCCTTTCCCGAGGAAGTGATTTTCAGGGGATACCTGCTGGGCCGCCTGGAAAGTGTGATGGAAGGTAAGTATGGGGCGGTTATATTGAGCGGAGTGCTGTTCATGCTGCTGCATATTCCCTACCAGGCCGTGGTGAGCGGCAATTTTCTGGAGCTTTTACTGAATGGGTACGGCATGACGCTGGTTATGACCTTTGTATGGCATATTGTCTTTTGTATTCTTTTAAAGAAGACAGGGGCAATTTATGGGGCAGTATTGTTCCATGGTATTATGGACTGGAGCAACGGACTGTTTTTATAAAATGAGATGGAGTTAAGGAGAGATAGGCAATGGCAAATGCATTATTTAGAAAAAAGTCTCTGGACAGGTTGTCATCCCCAGAGCAGCTGGACAAAATGATTGTGGTTAATTCCCCCATGACCTGGCTTGCCCTCATAGCAGGGGCTCTTGTTATAGCAGTTGTGGCCCTGTGGGGAGTGATAGGACGTGTGCCGATCACTGAGGAAGGGAAAGGGATTCTGCTGACAGAGAGTACTCTGACGTCTGTTTATGCCAAGACACAGGGCGTTGTGACTAATACGTATGTCAGCAGCGGTGATTACGTAGAAGAAGGGGATGTTCTCTATGAGGTGGGCAGTACGGAAGTCGTACAGGCAATCAAGCAGATACAGAAACGGATAGAGGATGTGGAGGCAGTTACATATGATTCCGAGAATGACGTTGTGACTTCTGACAATCAGGCTTTGATTGAAATTAAAGGAAATAAACTAGCATTATCCCTGGATACAGAGGCAAGCGAGACGGCCCTGGCCGCCCTTAGGGCAGAATATGAGCAGGCTCAGGCAGAGACAGCCAGGCTGAAAGCGGAGATGGAGGCAGCGGCAGATGCATATTATAATGCTTTGGCCTCTGACAATAGTTCTTCAGTGGAGTATGACTATTCTGCAGCAGCAGAAGAATACCAGGCGGCAGAGTCCGCCTATCAGGCAGCAGAGGCAGCCTACGGGGCGCAGCCGGACAATGAGGAGCTGAAAGCGCAGACGGAGGAGGCCGGGCGTATCAGGGATGAAAAAAAAGCGGCTTATGAGGAGAAAAAAGCTGCATATGAAAATTATGTAGGCAGCGCAGGAAGCACTGCTGCAGACAGAACAGCGAAATCAAACGCATATAACACTGCGCTCAGCCAATACACGACGGCAAAAAGTAAAGAAGAATCCATCAGCTCAGAGATAAAGACTATGGAGGTACAGCTATCAGGGGAAGCTTCGGCAGAGAGTGTACAGAAGGAAACACTCAAGAGCCAGTTTGACTCTACGAAAGAAGCCACTCTTGACCAGCTCAACACGGAACTTAAGAATTATGAGCAGCTCAAAGATGGGCAGGAGATTAAAGCCAGCGTATCAGGGACCGTTTATTCTACCTTTGCAACCAATGGCTCTACAGTTGCCATAGATATGGAGATGGCAAGAATCAGCCAGCAGGATATGGACAGCAATGGAAAACTCCAGGCCATTTATTTCATGTCTCTTGCCGAGGGGAAGAATGTAAGGGAGGGAATGAAAGTAAATGTATATGCCACAAACCTCCCAAAAGAGGAATATGGGCATATGACGGCGACAGTTACATCGGTAGCGAATTATGTCACTTCCTACGCAGATCTTTATACCCGCCTTGGGGATGAGACCCTGGCCACCACATTCAGTTCCGATGGGGCCGTCCTGCAAGTGGTGTGTGAACTGGATACAGATTCCCACACTGCCAGTGGATTTGCATGGTCCACTGCAAAAGGGGAGAAAGTGGATCTGGAAGTAGGTACTCTGCTGGAGGGAAGTGTGATTACAGAGGAGGTTCCGCCGATCACTATGTTGATTCCCAAGCTGAAAGAAAAATTCAACATGGAATAGTCAAAGACTGACGGAGTGAGAAAAAATGGCAGATAAAATTATTTTTGTGAAGAACAAAGCACATGTGAAAACTCCCACTGTTTTCCAAATGGAGGCGACAGAATGCGGCGCCGCATCCCTGGCTATGATCTTTGGATGCTATGGGAGGGAAATTCCCCTTGAACAAATGCGTATTGAGACTGGAGTGTCGAGGGATGGAAGCAAGGCCAGCAATGTGGTCAAGGCGGCCAAGAAGCTGGGACTTGAAGCAAAAGGTTACAGATACAGTTTCAGGAAGCTTGTGGAGGAGGCGAGGGTTCCCTGCATTATACACTGGAACTTTAACCATTTTGTTGTATTTGAGGGAAAAAAGGGAAAGTACTATTATCTGAATGATCCAGCAGGAGGAAGGCGAAAGCTCACAGAACAAGAGCTGGATGAAGGGTACACAGGAATTACGATTCAGTTCAAGAAGAAACCAGGATTTAAAAAAGAACGGCAGAAGAAGACGCTGATGCATTTCATACGCGGGCGTCTTCAGGGGCAGGGGGCCTCTATCCTGTCACTTCTTGTGATTGGCCTCTTTCTCGTTGTGCCGGGAATCATGATGCCGGTGTTTTCCGAGGTATTTATTGATGAAATCCTCATTGGAAGGACCACCGCCTGGTTTATGAAGTTTTTGATCCTTATGGGTATGACCATTACTTTCCAGGGATTTTTTACGTATCTGAAAAGTGCGCTGCTTTTGAAACTTCAAAATAAACTGGCCCTCCTATCCGCCCATGGGTTTATCTCACATATGCTGAGGCTGCCAATGGCTTTTTATGAGCAGAGAAGCGTGGGAGATCTCTCAGGGAGGGTGGAGAACAATAATAATGTAAGTGTATTTCTGGCTGGCGATCTTGGAGAAACCATTCTAAATATTTTTGTATCCTGTTTTTACCTTGTTCTTTTGCTGCTGTACAGTCCTATGCTGACAATGATCGGTGTGGCAGGGGCGGCAGTCAACATTCTTCTAATGAAATTCTCGGCCTCAAGGCTGGAGGATATGTCTAAGAAGATGCAGCAGGACAAAGGAAAAATGTACGGAGTATTTTATACAGGCGTATCCATAACCAGTACATTGAAAGCCTCTGGAGTGGAAAATGAATATGTGGGGCGCATTATGGGACATTACGGGAAAGTTGCAACAAAAGGCCAGGAAATGTCTAAAACGCAGGAGATATTAAATTCTATACCAGAGATCTCAAAAAACACCACAAATGTCCTTGTCCTTATGACAGGCGGGCTTCTGGTTATCAGAGGAACGCTGTCTGTGGGCCAGCTTGTGGCATACACAAGCCTGCTCGCCTCATTTATTATCCCCATTAACAGCCTGGTAGGGTTTATTCAGAAGATACAGACGATGAAGACAGACATGGGACGGGTGGAAGATATACAGAGGTATAAAGCAGACATTGCCAAAGATCCCAATGCCGTCAGGGCCAAGCTGGACAGAAAACTATGTGGGAATGTGGATATAACGGATATATCTTTTGGCTATAGTATTCTGGAAGCGCCCCTTGTAGAAGATTTTTCTTTCCGGCTGTCCGCAGGGAAATCGATTGCCTTTGTAGGTGCATCAGGCAGCGGAAAGTCCACGGTTTCTAAAATATTGAGCGGTTTGTACCGCCCCTGGTCAGGGGAAGTGCTTTTTGACGGCGTGCCGATGGATCAGATACCGCCGGAGGTCATGGGCATCAGCGTGTCCACGGTCAGCCAGCAGGTGATGCTGTTCTCAGGAAGCATACGGGATAACCTTACTATGTGGAACAGGCATATTCTGGAAAGTGATATTATACAGGCGGCCAAGGATGCATGTATTCATGATGTGATTGTCAGGAAACCAGGCGCATATGACTACGTTCTCTCAGAAGGGGGGACAAACCTGTCAGGCGGGCAGAGGCAGAGGCTGGAAATCGCCAGGGCCTTGGTGACAAGCCCCTCTATATTGATTATGGATGAGGCCACCAGCGCATTGGATCCCCTTGTAGAGAAGGAAATTGTAGATAATATCAAACGGCGGGGCTGCACATGTATCATCGTGGCGCACAGGCTTTCCGCGATCCGGGATTGTGATGAGATCCTGGTAATGGACAACGGGAAGATTGTACAGCGGGGGACACATGAAGAGCTTGCAGCACAGGAAGGCCATTACCAGCGCCTGATTAAGAACATATAGACAAGGAGAAAGGCTATGGATAAAGCTACTTTGAAAAAAATGATACATCTGAAGGGCGGAGATACATACCTTACACAAAATAATACGGATACATACGTGGTGACAAAAGGTACTGTACTGGTCTTTGTCATGCCGGTCTTTGAGGACGGGGAAAACGGAAGACGGCTTTTACTCCATGAGGCCCAGGAGGGAGAAAGAATCCCGTCCTTCTACTATGAGAGATATGGAGAAACCCACTGCTTTTGCCTGAGCGCCCTGGATACGGCACAAATCCGCCGGGAAAGCGGTACGATGACAGAGGATCTGGGCGAGGAATTTGTGGACCGTGCCAGGCTGTATAATCTGGGAGAAGAAAATTATGTGGACCTGATCCTGGAGGTCTATGACCGTAATAGTATAAAAGAAGAAGGGTATATTTTCTCTGCGAAAAAAGAGCAGTCGGAGACACGCAGGCAGGGGCTGCGGCTGATCTACAATCTGTTTGACAAAGGTTCCCACAGACAAGTGACTCCGGAGAGCGGCAACCGGCTGTACGATGCGGCGGCATATGTGTGTGACAGGAAGAATATCAGCCTGTCGCCCTATGACAAGATCGTCGCGTCTGCGGGGAGAAGGTTCCGGCTGGATGATATTTCCAGGGTATCGAATTTTATTATCCGGGAGGTGCAGCTTGAGCATGGCTGGTGGAAACATGATTCTGACGCCATGATCGGTTTCCTGGGAAAAGGGCATGGGGCCGTGGCCTTGGTGCCCAACGGGACAAGGGGGTATACGATTTACAACCCTGAGAGGCATGACAGGCGGCGGGTGGACGAGAAAATAGCAAGTCTGCTTGAACCAAAAGCATATGCTGTATATGCGCCCTTTCCAAACAAGAAGCTGACAATCAAGGAGATGTTTGCATTTTCCCTGAAAGCATCGGAGGCATATGACTGGATACGGTTCTGCCTGCTGACCTTGCTGGGCACATTCATCGGTATTTTGCTTCCAATGCTGACAGAGCAGATTTATGACAACTATATTCCTGTGGGGTCAGGGAATGGATTGATTCAGATATGTGCCGTCCTGCTGGCCTGCAACCTTGGAAATCTTGCTTTTACAATCGTGAAGAATCTTTCCTCCCTGCGGGGCGTCAGCAAGATGAAAAATGCGGTGCTTGCCGCGGCCTGTGAGAGGCTGTTCAATCTTCCGGAAAGTTTTTTCAGAAAATATAAGTCGGCGGAATTGTCGGACCGTGTCCTGCAAATTGACAGTATGTACAACCTGATTTCTTCTGTGGCCATCAAAACTTTTATATCAGCGGCGTTTTCGCTTTTATACCTGTCGCAGATGCACGGCTATTCCCCAGAGCTGATGAAGTTTTCGCTGCTTATGGTCCTGGCTGTCATGATCGTTGTACTGATACTTTCATTCCTGCAGATGAAATATGAAAAACAGTTTTTGGAGGACAGTGCAGAGGCAAACAGCCGGATGTACCAGTATCTTTCCGGGATCCAGAAGATACGGAATGCAGGGGTAGAGGACAGGGCGCTCCTGGAATATCTGAAACCTTACAGCAGTGCGAAAAAGATTACGCTGAGAAAGGAGAGGATTACCAATGTAGTTGATATGCTTACAGTCGTTGCGGCCAATGCATTTTCTCTCTTTCTCTATTTCCAGATGGTGAAAAATCAACAGGAGCTGGGACTGATCCTGTCCACTGGGCAGTTTACGGCATTTATGGCTGCATTTGGCTCATTTTCTGCGGCAATGATGGAGGTGGGCACGTCCCTGCCACAGTTAAATGGAATCTTTCCTATGTTAGAGAGGATCAAGCCGATTCTCCAGACTCTTCCGGAATATACGGAAGATGCAGAACTTCCGGGAGAGCTGACAGGGAATATTGAGATCGCGAATGTAAGTTTTGCTTATGACGAATCCAGCGGCATGGTGTTAAATGATCTGTCCGTACATATACGTCCGGGGGAATATGTGGGAATAGTGGGAGCTTCAGGCTGTGGGAAGTCCACGCTTATGAAACTGCTTCTAGGGTTTGAAAAGCCAGTTTCTGGAAAAATCTTTTATGATTCCCAGGATATTGAGCGGCTGGATAAGCGTGAACTGAGGAAAAAGTTTGGCGTGGTGCTGCAGGACGGCAGGCTGATAGGAGGCAGTATTTTCGACAATATTGTGATTGCTGCGCCAAAGGCAACACTCAAAGATGCAGAACGGGTGGCGGCCCAGATTGGCTTGGCTGATGATATTGCCAGAATGCCAATGGGTATGCATACAGTTGTATCAGAGATGGGGGGCACGATCTCAGGCGGACAGCAGCAGAGGATTTTGATTGCCCGGGCCATTGCAGGTAAGCCGAAGGTTTTATTTTTTGACGAGGCCACATCGGCGCTGGACAATGTAACACAGTCTATGGTGTGCGACAGCCTGAACAGGCTTCATGTTACCAGGCTTGTAATCGCCCACAGGCTCAGTACTGTGATCGACTGCGACAGAATTCTTGTGATGGACAGGGGAAGGATTGTAGAAGAAGGAGATTTTGACACACTGATGGAGCAAAAAGGGGTCTTTTATGAACTGGCGAGCCGCCAGATGGCGTAAAAGGAACTATGCCAGTTAAGGAGTATGGTATGAGCAAGGTTAAAAAAATCAACACCCCCAGAGAAACGGAGGAAATTTATAAAGGACTGCAGGGGGAGGGACAGCCTCTGCCGCCTTTTCTGTACGGAGATCCCCAGTATACACCTGTCGTTGTGTCCTACATAAAAGGGGGGAATCCGGCCGGACTCACATTTGGGGTTATACAGGAAAAGGATGAAACTTTTTATATGCATTATCTGAGAATGGCCGCCTCAGCATCAGGCTGGCAGGATGTTATCTGCTTTACAGAACAATTTCTGGGATTAATCAAGCGGGACTACAAAGTGAGCCAAGTAATCATGCTTTTGGAGCAGAAGGATGATGCTGTCCCGGCTTATGCACGGCTGCTGGAGAATGTAGAAGGATGTACCCTCAAAAAAATAACATTTTTGAGGCAGGTCGGGGTAAATACGGCAGATTTCGGACATTTCAGGAAATACCACTGGTATTGTCCAGAACTTCTGCATAAGAAGGGGTATGATACGGTGCGTATAGACGATTTCCCAAGGCAGTGGCAGGAGGAACTAAGGAAAAAGGAGCTGGAAGGCAGCCTGCCAGAAGACTACCTCTCGCCAGGACTGTGGGAGGAGAACTGGGGGTATGATCCAGATACCAGCTTTGTCCTTGTGAGAAAGGGAGAGAAGGCACCGTCTGGATGGATTGTAACAGAACCCATGGCACAAGATATTGTAAAGATTAGGCGTTTTTATACATACAGGGCAGAAAGATGTTTTTGGCTGGGGCCGTCTTTTTCTACTTGGGTGCTGGACAGGATTTCTGAGAAGTACAGGCAGCTCTGGTTTGAGGTGGAAAAAGGGAACCGGCAGATGGAGATGTTTACTTTCTGCTATTGTAAACCAATTTTGGCATTTAATTATATTAAATGTAATTTAACAATACAACTCAATTAAAGGAGGAAAACACAATGAAATGGACACAGGAAAAAATGAATGAGATCTACCTTACAATTCAAAAAAGGGCGGTAACTGATGAGGAGTACAGAAAAGAACTGCTGGAAAATCCTAACGCTGTTATCGAAAAAGAGGTAGGCGCGCCTCTGCCGGAAGGCATGAAGTTCCAGGTGATTGAAAACGACCCGGCTTACAATGCAACTTTTGTCCTTCCAGAGTTACTGAGTGAAGAACTGGAGGAGGACGATCTGGATGATGTGGCAGGAGGCGTCTCAGTGGTACTGATCGTATCTGCCTGCGCATTGGCTGTAGGAGTCGGCGGATGCCCGGCAAATGCATGCGCCGCAAAGGCAGATGCAAAGTAAGGGACTTTTTATGAAATGGTCAAGATATAATCTTTTATTTGAATCTGACAATAACGGGTGGCTTTTGTATAATTCTGCATCAAATTCGTTTTTACAGCTAAGTGCTAAGGCTGCCGGACAAGTCAGAAAGATTGCCCGGGATCCAGCAAAGGTGGATTATAGTATCATGCCAGAACTGTACTTTCATTTGCGCAACGGCGGTTTTCTTGTGGAGGACGGCCAAGACGACGATTTTTTCCGTATTCTGAAAATGCGCAGGCTGACAGCCAACTATGCAGGGCATACTCTGATGCTGACCATTGCGCCTACGAGAGCGTGTAATTTTGCATGTCCTTACTGTTATGAAGGGAACAGGACGGCATCAATGATGACGGAAGAGACAGAAGATGCGCTTGCTGCGTTTATAGAAAAGCATAAAAAGATTTCCAGGCTTGCCCTTGTATGGTATGGAGGAGAGCCTCTGCTGGCGCTGGACCGGATCAGGAGCCTGAACCGGAAAATCAGCAGCCTGGGGAAAGAGTACACATCTTTTATTGTAACCAATGGATACCTGCTGGATAAGGAGGCCATTTCTTCTCTGGATGAGCTCAAAGCAACGATGATACAGATCACGCTGGATGGGAAAAAGGAAACCCATGACAGCAGGAGACATTTGATTGGCGGAGGGGCAACCTATGACAAAATCGTGTCCAACATAGAGGCGCTGATGCAGTCCTCCTGGGAGGGCAGGGTGAATATCCGCGTCAATGTAGATGGGACAAACAGGGAAGAGTTTGCAGATGTGTACCGATTTATAGAAAACCGTTTCCCAGATCAGTTTGGGAAACGGATCAGCGTATATCCTGGCTTTGTACATGGCGAGGAGGCGAATCCAGATACAAGCTGCTTTTTTGATTCAGGAGAGAAAGGGCGGTTTTTGGCGGACGTACATAAAGAGTATGGGATTAATGCCCTCTCCATGTTCCCTTCCGGGCTTATGGGGGGCTGCACGATGACAAAGCGAAATGCCTATGTTGTGGGTCCTGAAGGAGAGCTATATAAATGCTGGAATGATGTGGGGGTGCCTGAGCTGGAAATTGGCAATATATCGTCCCTGTTAAACTGGAATATGCCCCTTGTAGCGGAGGGGATGGTGGGGGCGTCGTTTTTAGAAGACCCCAAATGTGAAAAGTGCTTCTTCTTCCCTATCTGCGACGGCGGATGCCCCAGGATGAGACTGCTCAATAACCGGGACGGGGGAAAAAGAGATACATGCTCCTACTTTAAGAATCACCTGAAGACTCTGCTGGAGATGCATTATGAAGAAAAGTATGGGACAAAGTGATCTTAGGTGGGCCCTCCATAAGCGCCTGCTGGAACTGCATACTGCCGATCCTGGTCATTATAGCCTGCCAAAGGTTTCTGCAGAAGAACAGGAAGAATTTGAGGCAGTGTACCAAAGATTTCTTGCGCATGTGTATGCCTATATGGATGAAAAATGCTCCCAGGAAAAAATTGCAGATCCAAGGTTTAGGGCATGGTTTTTGAGGCAGAATGCAAGAAACAGATTCCAAAGCAGTATTATCCGGCATATGAAAGGACTGTACTATATTCCAGTCTCCTTTGAACTTTCGGAAGGATGCAGCATGGGGTGTAATTTCTGCTGTCTTGCGGCCGGGAAACTGAAAGCTGTGTACCGGTATACAGAGGAACACGCAGGAGTATGGAGGCAGGTGCTTGAGATAACGGGAGATTTACTGGGGGATATAGCAGGGGCAGGGCTGTGCTATTTTGCCACAGAACCCTTTGACAACCCGGACTATGAGAAATTTCTCGCAGATTATAGAGAGAGGTTTGGCTGTGTCCCACAGACCACAACTGCCGCTGCACAAAAGGATGTAGGGAGGACAAAGAGATTTTTGAAAAGCTTGGGAGATGAGGAACTGTCCCATGCTGCAGTCCGTTTTTCTGTCACTACCCTGGAACAGCTTCAAGAGATTTACAGATCCTTTACAGCAGAAGAATTGTATTATGTGGAGCTTTTGCTGAACAACCCAGAATCCGGCAACTGCTATTCCCGGTCGGGAAGGGCCATAGAACTATCCGGGAGTATGGAAGGAAAAAATTTCCTGGATTCTGCCTCCAGCGCATGTACCAATGGGTTTGTCGTCAATATGCCAAAGGGGACTGTCATGCTGGTATCAGTACAACGGCCCGGCGACAGATATCCAAAGGGGATGCGTGTATTAGAAGAAAAAAAGTTTCAGGAGCCGCAGGAGTATAAAAAAGCGCTTCTTGAGATGATTGGGAGATGGATGCCGGAGAAAATGCCCCTGGATTGTCCCCTGCCCCTTGCAGATCATATTTCCTATGAATGGACAGGGTACAGGCTGAGGATTCAGGGCGATGGAATCCGCCGCAGTATTACCGCCGGGGAAAAGGAGCGGGACGGCTTGAAGATGTTTCTGGGGGAACAGGCTGCAGTGAAAGATATTTTGCAGTCAGTTAGGATGTCAGAGTTTGAAAAAATAAAATTTTTGGACAAGGTAGAGTTGTTTTACAGGTCAGGATACTTAGAGGAAAATCAGATCAGATAAAAGGAGAGGATAAAATGGCATGGACACAGGAAAAAATTAATGAAATTTATACAGAGGTACAGAGGACCGCAATGACAGATGAGGAGTTCCGCAAGGAACTTCTTCAGGAGCCATCGGCTGCCATCGAAAAAATTGCGGGGGAGAAACTGCCAAAGGATTTTAAGGTGAATGTGGTGGAGAGTGATCCCGCATATTCGGCCACATTTGTCCTCCCTCCATTGGTCTCGGAAGAACTCGACGAGGATGACCTGGATATGGTGGCAGGAGGGGTCTGCTTAGCCGATGGGTGTGCGGCGGATGCGTGTGGCGGGGACATCAGTAAATAGGCTTTCTCAAGGGCGCCTTATTGATACACGTCTTTTCAGGTATTAAATACCGTATATTATGGTATTTATACATAAATATAATTTAAAAGGAGGAACTAACAATGGGATGGACACAAGAAAAAATCAATGAAATCTACGCTGAGGTACAGAGGACTGCATCTACAGATGAGGAATTCCGCAAGGAACTTCTGGAGGATGCATCTAAAGCAATCGAGAAGATTGCAGGAGAACCCCTTCCCGAAGGGTATAAGGTAAAAGTTGTGGAGAATGACCCCGCATATGCAGCGACATTCGTTCTGCCTCCGATGGTTTCTGACGAGCTCAGCGGAGACGACCTGGACGCTGTGGCAGGCGGCCTCTGTGCAGTTGACGGAAGCTGTGCTGCAAATGCATGTGCAGGAAAAGTGGAGAAATAAAGTGGGGGCAAACACTCCTGCATATATCCAGGGCGGGAGACAGGGGACTGTCTCCCGCTGCATTTAGGAGAAGAATATGGAGAATAGCAAGCAGAATATTATGGAAGAATATATCCACCGTTACCCTCAGCTATGCCTATTGGTGAAAGAAGGGATGAGCAGTACGGAGGAATATAAAGATATAGTACTCAGAGGGAAAATACCTGCCCAATTTCCCAACTATTTTATTGGGGATGAGGAGGATTCAGTGTGGGAAGTCAGCACGCCGGCAGGTACGGCAGAGATCCTGTACCTTGCACAGCGGCAGGACTTTGAACGGGCGGCCAGATGCCTGGCGTACAAGTGTGAGGACCGGGCAGTCCCTCCTTCTATGGGCGCTGTGACAATAGCCGGGATAATAAACTGGCAGAAGATCAGACAGCATAAAGAGAAGTACTTAGCGTCAGGCAGAATAGACTGGCAGGCGGAGTTTAAAAGGTTCACTGCAAAGCCGGAGAATTACAAAGACAGGCTTATACTTCTGTCAAAAGGCGGGTATAGTGCGTTGACCGCAGAAGAAGCCGGGTATACGGATCAAGAGTGGGAGGCAGTTTCCCTTAAAATCCGAATGTACCATGAATTATGCCATGTTGTATGCCGTTCGCTGTTCCCAAAACAGAAGCATGGGGTGGTGGATGAAATTGTAGCCGACTGCTTTGGGATTTTAAAGGCAGCCGGTTTTTACGATGTGGTGCTGGCGGAAAAATGCCTTGGAATATGGGGGAGTAAATACAGGAAGGGGGGCCGCCTTGAAAACTATTTAGATATACAGGATACTCCGGAGCAGTATGTAGAATATGCAATAAAAGCAATCAGAATGCTCCGGGATTTTCTGGAAGAAATAGAAGAAAAGGAGTACTGGGATAAAATTCTGGCTGTGGAGGCCGGGTTATTTGGGACTCTTGCGGGGATACTCAAGGGAGATATTCCAGACTGACAGGAGCAGTTTATTTACAGAAAGATAGAATGGGAGTTTGGACAGTGTATATTGTTCAGATTCCTTTTTTATTCCCGCCAGCAACGAGCCAAGCGGACATGTTTATATGTCCATTTGGCGGCTGCCGCGAGGGTCTAATACCCCGATGCCTGCATCGCTGTTAGTTTGATGCCCCGTATGCCTGCATCGGGGTATTTGACTTTATAGGCAGATAACATAGAGGACCATGAGTGTGTATAGTTATGACATTTGTCATATAGGGTTTATGACGTATGGCACTACAAAAGAAGGATGGGGAGAGGTATACTTCAGACAGGAAGCAGACATGGAGAATAGAAACCCATGGGGACGAAATCCTGTGATAAAGCTTCCGGCCAAAAGGAAGAAGGAGGATGCATCATGGTTAAAATAGAAAACCTGGTAAAATGGTATAAAGGCCTGGTGGCCCTTGATCACCTGAACCTTGAAATTGAGGAGGGGGAGATTTTTGGGTTTCTGGGGCCTAATGGGTCGGGCAAAACAACAGCGATCAATTGTATGCTGGCATTGCTGAAATACGATAAAGGGAATATTACAATTTTGGGGGAAGAGATGAGGCCTGATAATTATAAGGTAAAACAACAGACAGGGATTGTCCTGCAGAATGTTGCTGTTTTTGATGAGATGACAGTTCTGGAAAATATCGATTACTTCTGTGGCCTGTATGTAAAGGATAAGAAGGAGCAAAAGAAGCTGGTTGAGGAGGCTATATCATTTGTAGGATTGGAAGAGTATAAGAAAGTGAGGCCCAAGAAACTTTCAGGGGGCCTTCTGCGCAGGCTGAATATTGCCTGCGGCATTGCCCATAAACCCCGGCTGATTATCTTGGACGAACCTACAGTGGCTGTGGATCCTCAGAGCAGGAATAAGATTCTGGAGGGGATTCAGGAGTTGAACCGGCAGGGATCCACGATTATATACACCTCCCATTATATGGAGGAGGTGGAGCAGATTTGTTCCAGAATAGCCATTATGGACCATGGGAGAAGCATTGCAGTGGGGACAAAGGAAGAATTAAAAAGCATGATTAAGACAGGTGAAACCATTACCATCGAGGCAGCAGCACTCAGGGAAGAACAGGTAAAGGAGATCAGACTTTTGCCCAATGTATTTGATGTACAGTATATAGAACAGATTTTGACTGTCAGGTGTACGAAGGCAAAACATAATTTGATCCGTATTTTGAATTATTTGCAGGAGGAGGAAATATCCTTTGGGAGGGTATTTTCTGAGCTGCCTACACTAAATGATGTTTTTCTGGAAATTACCGGGAAAGAGCTGAGGGATTAGGGGAGGGGATTACATGCTGCAGCTAATTAAATATAATATTATTGTGAAGTTTCGGAATTTTAATGTCATTTTCTGGCCTCTCTTCTTTCCTATTATATTGGGGACATTGTTTTATTTTGCCTTTGGAAATATGGATGGGGAAGATTTTGTGACAATCCCTGTTGCTGTTGTCATGGAAGAGGATGAAAATAACGAGGGGTTCGCTGCATTTTTAGAGGAGATGCAGGCAGGGGAAGAACCCCTGATAGAAGTGGAGGAGATGAAGGAAGAAGATGCGGCACAGGCCCTGGAAAGCCAAAAAGTGGACGGTATATTTTATGCGGGGGAGTCCCCTTCCCTGACAGTGGCAGCGGTGGGGATGAAGGAGAGTGTGCTGCAGTCTCTGCTCGAGAGTTATACAGAGGGGAAAAGGACAGTTGAAAAAATAGCCAGTGAACATCCAGAAGGCCTGGGTGCCGCAGTGCGGGAGTTGTCTGACTATAAGGACATGGTGCGTCAGGTATCACTGGGCGGAAAAACAATCAACGGCAATTCCCAGTTCTTCTATGCCCTGATTGCCATGGCCTGTATGTATGGCTGTTTCATTGGGTTTGGATCGGCAATTACTTTACAGGCAAATCTAAGTCCTCTGGCAGCCAGGCGGTGTATTACACCTACACATAAGCTGAAATTGGTTTTCTCAGAAATGCTGGCCTCATTTGGAATCCACTTCCTGAATGTGGTGATCCTTCTTTTATATCTGAAATATATTTTGGGAATGGAATTTGATGGAGAAATACCAAAAATGCTGCTGGTGATATTGGTGGGCAGCATGCTGGGCGTTTCCATGGGGATCTTTGTCAGCTCTGCCGGCAGGCTGGGGGAGGGGATAAAGATTGGGATCCTGCTTGGAATCTCCATGGTCTGCAGCTTCCTGTCGGGTTTGATGGAAGGTACTATGAAGGATATTATAGAAAGGCACTGTCCTATTATCAACCGGATCAACCCGGCAGCTTTGATTTCAGATGCATTTTATTGCATCAACGTATACGATGACCCGGCCAGGTACAGCCGGAACCTGATCACACTGGTATGTATGGCCCTGGCGCTGACAGTGGGGGCATTTCTAATTATCAGGAGGGAACGCTATGACAGTATTTAAGGGGTATATAAGGATCATGAAGCGAAATGCAGGACTTATTATTATGTATGTTTCGATTTTCATGGTGATTACGGTGATGGTACAGAGGACTTTGGGGGAAAGCAGTGGAAGCTCCTATAGTGCAGAACAACTGAATATTGGGTTTGTTGATGAAGATAAAAGCGCTTTGTCAGAAGGATTGAAGAAGTATATGGGGCAGTTCCACGAAATAATCCCACTTGAACAGGACAAGGAAAAGCTGCAGGAGATGCTGTTTTATAGAAATGTAGAATATATCATACAAATTCCTGCTGGTTTTGAAAAACAATTCTTATCTGGCACAGAGACAGTGGAGGCCACCAAAGTACCTGGCTCTTATTCTGGATATTATGTGGACCAGCAGTTAAATAATTTTCTGAACAGTGTCAAAACATTCTGTGCTGCAGGCTATTCTGCCGGCGAAGCGGCCGAGGCTGCAAACGGCGGGGCCCAGGTACAGGTATTGATGCTGGATAGGAACGGCAACAGTGGGAAAATCCCCGGTTTTTCCTATTATTACAGATATCTTCCGTACCTGATGCTCAGCGTATTGTCCTATGTGCTCGGCAATATTTTATCAGCCTTTTACAAAGGGGATATTCCCAGACGTATGCAGGCCAGTGCAGTATCTGTCCGCAGGCAGAACCTGGAGGCTCTGCTGGCGGTCTCCATATTAGGGGTGGGGTTGTGGCTAATCAGCATTGGAGGCAGTCTTGCCCTTTACGGGAAAGAACTGCTGCTGGCTTCAAATTTCCCATATTATATTATAAATTCACTGGCAATGCTGTTGGTGGCACTGGCAACTGCATTTATGGTGGGAATGCTCACTACCAATACAGATACGCTAAACGGCGTGGTCAATACGCTGACCCTGGGCATGTGCTTTTTGTGCGGCGTATTTGTACCTATGGACATACTAAGCAAAGGCGTCAGGGCCGCGGCCCAGTTCCTCCCGGTATATTGGTACGAATGGGCGAACGAACTCTTGGCCAAGTACGGAACCATCACAGGAGAAGTAAAAATACAGATCCTCCAGTCCGTGGGGATACAAATCGTGTTTGCGGCGGCTATAATCTGCATTGCACTGGCGGCGAAACGGTGGAGGTTGAGGACGTAACAAAATGGAAAAAGGCTACGTCCTAAATTGGCTTTAGACCTGTACCTTTTTGAATTTATATGATAAAATTATTTATAAGATGTTCTCTATTTTGTGTGGGGAGCATCTTTTTGGAGTACAGGTGATTTGTCTGCTTGCCTGGGCGCATTAGAACCTGCTCTAATGTTAAGAGACTATAATGGATGAGAGGATTTGTGTGGGAGATATGTTTGGGAGAAGTGTGGTACATAAGGATGACCAGCTGGGGATCGACTGGGGGAAGTTTTACCGGAATGTGTTTGCCCTTGTAGTCCCTATGGCTCTGCAGAATTTGATTAATGTGGGAGTCACGGCGGCAGATGTGATTATGCTGGGGCGTGTGGGGGAGAAGGCGTTATCGGGCGCCTCCCTTGCAGGGCAGGTACAGTATATTATGGTCCTGTTTTTGTTCGGGCTGACTTCAGGGGCCACGGTCCTGACCGCCCAGTACTGGGGCAAGGGTGACAAAAGGACGATTGAGAAAATTCTGGGAATTGGCATGAAAGCGGCGCTGTTGGTGACAGTGGTGTTTATGGCGGCTGCCCTTTGTATCCCGGGACTGCTGATGAAGATTTTTACAAATGACCCGGAGGTTATTTCAGAGGGCATTAAATATCTGCGGATTGTTGCGTTTTCTTATGTTTTTATGGGAATTACCCAGGTATATTTATATATTATGCGCAGTGTGGAGAGGGTGGTCGTTGCCACGGTTGTATATCTGGTATCTTTGCTGTGCAATGTAGTGTTAAATTCTATTTTTATCTTTGGCCTGCTCGGTTTTCCGGCCATGGGGGTGCAGGGCGCCGCCTTGGGAACACTGATTTCCCGGTTGGTGGAGCTGCTTCTGGTGTTTGGTTATGCCAGGCTGTATAATAAAGATATTAAGTTCAGGTTCGCCTATTTCATGAAGTCAGACAGGATGCTTCTGATGGACTTCCTGCGCTATGCCCTGCCAGTTGTGATGAATGAAGTCATGTGGGGACTGGGGACAGCAGCCAATACTGCGATTCTGGGCCATATGGGCAGCGCAGCGGTTGCGGCCAATTCTGTGGCTCAGGTGGCACGCCAGCTTGCCACAGTTGTGGCCTTTGGTTTGGCCAGTGCCACGGCTATTTATCTGGGAAAAACAATCGGGGAACAGAAATTCGAGCAGGCAAAAGCCTACGCCCACCGCTTCCTGGTTCTCAGCGTAATCATGGGACTGGCAGGAGGCGCCCTTGTTTTAGGCGCGGCCCCCATCGCAACATCCATGCTGGCCTTGACAGATACTGCAAAAGAATATCTGAAGTTTATGTTTTTTGTTATGTCTTATTTTGTGGTGGCGCAGTCTTTTAACACGACTCTGGTTGTGGGCACTTTCCGCTCAGGGGGCGACACCCGATTCGGCCTGATAATGGATGTGGCAACTATGTGGGGCTGCTCAATTTTGCTTGGCTGGCTGGCAGCTTTTGTGCTTAAACTGAGCGTCCCAGTTGTATATGTTATTTTGATGTGCGATGAGTTAATAAAGCTGCCAATCACATGGATCAGGTACCGAAGCCTTAAATGGCTTAAAGATGTGACTAGAGAAATAGGGTAAAAAATGAGTGGAAGAAGGCAGGACGACCGGGGACATGGAAGATGTCCGATGGCGCATGAGATTCCCGTTTTTTCAGGGCGTATAGTTTATCAAATGAGGTGGTGGTCAGTTGTCATCTGTCTGGTTCTTTTCTTTTTTCTGCCGGATGATGTGTCTAAAATATTAGCTGCCCTGGGTTTCGCGGCCATGATGCTGCTTTTAGGCCTGACCGATAAGCTGTTGAAGAAATGTACATGGCAGTTTTATGGCAGCTACATAGAAAAGAATAGTTTTGGAATCCAGAGAAGATTTTATTATGAGGAAATCACGGAATTATTGTCATGCCGGAAGATGAGAGTGACGGCCTGCTGCTTTAAAGTCCCTACAGGCAGAGGAGCCATAAAATTCCACTATGAACTTGTAAAAGAGGAACAGCAGAAGCGGTTTATAGAAGGATATCAGTTTTTAAAAGGAAAAATACAGATGGAACTGCCCGAACTAAACTGGAAGGTCATGGATCTGATGGACCGCAGCTATTATTATAGGAAGATACGCAGAAGAAGCGGCGCTTTTATGCTGCTGGGGGGACTATTTACGGTGGTTTCCTGGTATGCACTGGCTGGTTGGGGCCATCTCATAGCCGGGCCCGGCGTTTTCGGGATTGCCATTGGGCTGGCTCTGGAATATACTCAGATAAAAAGCTTGTATGAAGGCATATATTTTGGCAAAAAAAATGAGTCCAGGATACAGGATATTTTTATGCAGTATGATACAATAAAACTTAGGAAAACAGGTATAACATATTTCTGGCTGCTGGCAGCAGTTGTGCTAACAGTGGGAGTGAATTTGCTGTGTGTTATGGGGTGACAGGAGGGGACTATGATTCGGGAAAAGTGGTATGAGTGGAAAAACTGGAGGGAGATGGTTCATACAACATGGAACCCAAAAGATCCGGGGACCATTAGAATACACATGATCCCACCGAAATTTAAGGTTTTTGGCTACGCACCGTCTGTGGCTATCCTCAATGGAAATCAGATTGTCCCAGTCAATGAATCCTGGGCAGTGCTTCTGACGGAGTTTATCAGGCAGCTCAATACGTTTGGCGGGCAGGAGATGCCAGAGAATGCATTAGAGGGGGTTTTAGAACAGGTTATCAGGAATGTAAAGAAGGTCTATCCAGGCGCGTCAGGGGAAATGCTCAGGGAGGATCTGGAGATTATGGCAGAGGCTTTTGAGGCCATAGCAAGGGGGAAAGAGCCTGAAATCCATATCGGGCAGATGAGTATTGGAGAGTATGCCCCCAATATGACTGCACCCCACCGCATGGATTTGATGGTCAGCGCCATGGAAAGGGAAGGCCGGTGGAACTGTAACCTGCGCTGCATCCATTGCTATGCAGCGGGGCAGCCTCATGCCAATGAAAAGGAGTTGGGCACGAGGGAGTGGAAGAAAATTATTGAGAAATGTAAAAAAGCCGGGATACCGCAGCTTACGTTTACCGGAGGGGAGCCTACCATGCGGGAAGACCTGTGTGAGCTTATTTATACGGCCAGATGGTTTATCACAAGGCTGAACACCAACGGGACACTTCTGACAAAAGATTACTGCCTCAGGCTGGCGGAGGCAGAACTGGATAATGTGCAGATTACACTTTATTCTTCTGACAGGGACACCCACAATAAGCTGACTGGGTCAGAAAAATATGACGCAACTGTCGAGGGGATACAAAATGCACTGGAGGCAGGACTTTCTGTCAGTGTAAATACACCCCTGTGCAGAGAAAATGCAGATTATGTAAACACCCTTCAGCTTTTGAAATCTCTGGGGGTAATCTATGTCACATGTTCGGGCATGATCCCGGCAGGAAATGCAGTAAAAAAAGGAGTTGTTTCCATGAAACTTACTGAGGGGGAAATCACACGGGCAGTTATGGGAGCAGTGAAATACTGTGCAGAGAATGAGATGGAGATCCGTTTTACTTCTCCTGGATGGATACCAGGGGAAAAGCTGAGGGAGATGGGATTGGAGGTGCCCTCCTGCGGAGCTGCCCTGAGTAATATGGCAGTGACGCCGGGAGGGGAAGTGACCGCCTGCCAGAGCTGCCTGGACATAGATACATTCGGGAGTATACAGGATACGGACTGGAAAAAAATCTGGAATCATCCTGTATGTAAAAAGTACCGAAAGTTCTCTGCGTCCATGAAAGAGGTATGTCCATTGGGAGAGGGGGGAGCCTATGAGGGCAGCATGTAATCCAACAATAAAGACAGGAGGCTTCCTGCCAAAGAGCATAGAGCCGGGGAACGGCAGGGAGGGCGTGTATTGGGGCGGAGGTTTAAGGGGCATAGCCTTCAGGTGGATGGCGCTCTTGTGCCTCGGGGTTGTTTTATCCTTTTTCATGCCAGGACTTAAATCTGAAGCTGCCGGGCCCTTAGATGAGATCGAGAAGGAGCGTATCTGGATAGAGACACGGGCAGACGGATCCCTTAATATCTCTTATTATCTGGAATGGACAGTCCTCGACAGTACGAGTGAAGGTCCCCTAAGCTGGGTGAAAGTAGGGATTCCCAATGAATACGTGGAAGGACTGGCGGCAAAAAGCAGCAGTATTGATAAAATCAGCTATTATGGCCAGGGCGGAGAGTATGTGCGCCTGGATTTGAACCGGGAATATGTGGCGGGAGACAGTTACGCTGGAATTTTCTATTCACCAGCACCGGATGTATAAAATGGATGGGGGGAACTATCAGTTTCAGTTTACCCCTGGGTGGTTCGACGATATTTCAGTAAAGGAGCTGACGATTGGGTGGAAGTATGACCAGAATACGGAATCAGATATGCAGTTTTCAGAAGAAATAGATGGATATACGGTTACAGAGAAGAATCTGGCTCCAGGGGAGAAGGTCAGTGTAACGGTATATTATCCACAGTCCCAGTATTCATTTCAGGATGATTACACAAAAAAAGCATCTTCACCTGCCGGCATTTTCGTAGCCATTCTTGTTTTGGCTGGAATTTTAGGGCCCCTTGCCTATGCCGCCCTGCTGTTTGGCAGAAGAAAGGGAGCCAGGCCAAAGGACAGGTATGAAAAGCACAGAGGACTTGGCAGTATGTACGCTGCCCGCAGAAAAACTGGCAGAGGACGCCATGGAAGGGGCGGCGGATGTGCCTGTGCCTGCGCCTGTGCTTGTGCAGGAGGCGGAAGGGCAGGATGCTCCAGAAAAGACTTTTATCTGGGGCAGAGATATCAGGATAAATAAAAAAGAAGGATACAGTATCCTGGAAGGCATCTGAGGGAAGGTGTATTTTGTGCTAAATTATGCTATAATAAAAAACAGTTGTAAGTAAAATCAGCTGTTAAACTATAAAGAAAGAGAAGGTGAATAGAATGTCAGAAGAATTCAGCAGCGGCTGCAGTGAGGAATCCTGTGCAGGATGTGCCCAGGCAGGGACATGTGGGGGCAAAAAGGAGGATTTCCGTGTTCCTGCCAATGCGTTTTCCCAGATTAAGAAAGTAATCGGCGTCATCAGCGGGAAGGGCGGCGTAGGTAAATCTCTTGTCACAGCGTCTTTGGCCCGCTTGATGCGTAAAGAAGGATATACAGTGGGGATTCTGGACGCGGACATTACAGGGCCGTCGATTCCTAAAATGTACGGCGTACATGAGATGGCAAAAGGGACAGAGGACGGTATGTTTCCTTGTATTGCGAAAGATGAAACAAGGATTATGTCTGTAAATCTGTTGTTGGAGGAGGAGGACATGCCGGTTATCTGGAGAGGGCCGGTAATCGCAGGTGTAGTGACACAATTCTGGTCTGATGTTATGTGGGGGGATTTGGATTATCTGTTTGTAGACATGCCTCCGGGTACAGGGGATGTGCCCCTTACTGTATTTCAGTCCCTTCCCGTGGATGGGGTTGTTATTGTGACTTCCCCCCAGGATCTAGTGCAGATGATTGTCAGAAAGGCTTACAATATGGCCAAACAGATGCATGTGCCTGTACTGGGAATTGTGGAGAATTATAGTTATGTCAAATGTCCTGACTGCGGCAAAGAAATCGAAATTTTTGGGAAGAGCCATATTGACGAGATAGCCGCAGGGCTGGGAGTCCCAGTGTTGGGAAAGATGCCTGTGGATACACAGCTGGCAAAAGCTGTTGAGGAAGAAAAGTTTTATGAGGCGGAGAATCCCTATTTAGAAGTCCAATTATAGGCTGCAGATAAGACTATTAGGGGATAAAGGGCGCCGTCTTGCCCCCTGGCAGGCCTGTACTTTATTTTATACAAGGAGTATGGGCAGGAGATAGGAGATAGCAGAGTATCCAGAGTTATAACATACATGCGGGCAGAGCCATTTCGGCTCTGCCCGCATGTGGATCCCTATATTTTTCTGCCTTACAGCTGAATGTTCTTGAATAAATCGCCCAGGCTTGTACCAATATTCTCACTTTTGGGGATCTCCACCCGCTCTTCAGTTTCCCTGGGAGCCTCCTCAAGCACCTTCATGCTCAGGCTGATTTTGCCATCCTTGATTCCTATAATCTTCACCTTTACGGTGTCTCCCACAGCCAGTACATCACCTGGAGTTTTGACTCTCTTCTGGGATATCTGGGATACATGTACAAGGCCGGAAAGTCCATCTTCAAGTTTTATAAATGCACCATAATTTTGGAGAGTCTCCACAGTGCCTTCCATAACCGTGCCTATTTTGACATTTGCAATCTGCTCTTCACGGGCCTTTCTTTCCTTTTCTTTTAGTATTTCCCTTGCAGATAAGACAAGACGGTTGTTAGCCTGGTCAACATCAATGACGCGGACCTCAATATCTTTCAGAAGATAGGTTTCCAAATCTTCTATATAGGAAAGGGACAGCTTAGATGCAGGAATAAACCCACGCAGCCCTTCCACCATGGCAATGGCCCCGCCGTTTACAATTCCTTCTATCTTTACGGGCAGAACCGTCTTTTCTTCCATATAGCCGAGAACTCTGTTCCAGGGATTGGCGTCATCGAAATGTTCTTCGTAGTCCGCCATTGTCTCAACTTTTTCTTCGTTTGTCTGCATTTCTTCAGTTTTCATTTCTTCGCTCATTGTAGCACCTCAACTTATCTTTTAATAATATGTGTAAACCGCATGGTTTCAGTATATCATAAGTAATACAAAAAAAACAACTAATCTTATAAATTCCTATACATGATATTTTTTTCTTATAGTTACTTTACGTGGGAAGGAAAAAAGAGTATGATATCACATGAAATAGAATACAGATTTTAAAGAAAGAGAATGTACAATGTCAGAACTATTTTATGAAATACAGGGATATTTTGCCGGTAACTTTAGTGAGTACCTGACCAGCCTGGGGGAGCATATCAGCATCAGCCTGCTTTCTCTGCTGGCAGCGGCGCTGATAGGCATTCCCCTGGGCTGTGCCTGTGTGAGAAATGGGCGGTGGGAGAAGTGGGTTACAGGGTGTTTTCAGGTACTTCGGATTATTCCCAGCCTGGCAGTCTTGATTTTACTGATTCCCATAATGGGGACAGGGGCCAGGCCGGCCGTATCCGCCCTGGTGCTTCTGGCAATCCCCCCTATTTTGATGAACACGGCAGCCGGATTTAAAGGGGTGCCAGAATTTATGACAGAGACTGCGGCGGGCCTTGGCATGACTGGACGCCAGATGTTCTGGAAGGTAGAGGTGCCCCTGGCCCTGCCCCTTATTCTGACAGGGATGCGTACGGCGGCAGTGGAAATTGTGGCCAGTGCGGCCATTGCCGCAAAAATTGGAGCTGGGGGACTGGGGGGCCTGATACTCACTGGACTGGGACTCAACCGCACAGACCTCCTGCTGGTAGGGGGGATTTCTGTGGCCCTGCTTTCTCTTTTGTTCGGCGCCTTATTTGGACTGGCCGAGAGATGGATGCTGCGGTATAAATACATTTAAGATAAGAAAGAATACGGAGGGTTAAAATTTATGAAAATACTTTGTAAGAGAATCATCGCTGTAGTGATGTGCCTGACGGTGGCAGGGGGATTTGCCGCCTGTGGCGCAAAAAAGGGTGCTTCTGAAGATGGGGGAGAGAAGGCGGAGATACGGGTTGGCTCCAAAGACTTTACAGAGGGCCTGCTGGTATCAGAAATCTATGCCCTTGCCCTGGAGGATGGGGGATATAAGGTGGACAGGGTATTTGACATCGCAGGTTCTGTAGTCCATACTGCACTGGTCAATGACGAGATTGACCTGTACCCTGAATATACGGGGACAGGACTTTTGACTGTCCTTGGGATGGATATGCTGACAGACCCCCAGGAAGTGTACGATACAGTGAAGGCGGAGTATCAAAAGCAGTTCCAGGTGACCTGGCTGGATTATGCAGCGGCCAATGACGGCCAGGGACTGGCTGTCAGGACAGAGGTGGCCAAAGAACTGGGAATCGAGACTATTTCAGACCTTCAGAAGTATGCAAAGGAGCTTAGGTTTGCATCCCAGGGAGAATTTGATGAGCGGGAGGACGGCCTTCCTGGTCTGGAGAAAGTGTACGGTGAATTTAACTGGAAATCATCGAAAGTATATGACAGTGGCTTGAAATTCGAAGTATTAAGAAATGATGAGGCAGACGTCACGCCTGTTTACACCACAGACGGCCCTCTGGCAGAAAAGGAGGAGTTTACCCTCCTTACGGATGACAAAAAAGTATGGCCGCCCTATAACCTGGCGCCAGTTGTGCGGGACGATGCCCTGGAAAATACGCCGGAGATTGCAGACATACTGAATACGGTCAGCGCTTCCCTGGATACAGAAATCCTTACTGAGCTCAATGCAAGGGTAGATGTGGAGAAAGAGGATTATGAGGATGTGGCTGCAGACTTTTATGCTTCCACATTTTAGTCCCCAGGGCGCTGGAAAAACAAGATACAGGCAGAGAGGAACAGATAAAAGGCAGTCCCAGGCCACTGGCACTGCCGGGAGGAAAGAATGGGAAGTACGGCAATTGAATTTCAGAATGTAAGTAAAAGGTTTAAGAAAGCCTCGGGTTACGCGCTGAAGGATGTGTCTTTTACGATAGAGGAGGGAGAATTTATTACCATACTGGGTTCCTCCGGCTGCGGGAAGACAACTCTCCTTAAAATGATAAACCGGCTGTATGACCCGGATGAGGGGGAGATCCTTTTGTCCGGTAAAAAGATCGCGCATCTGGAGCCTTCAGGGCTCAGGAGAAAAATCGGCTATGTGATTCAGCAGATAGGATTGTTCCCCCATATGACTGTGGCTGAGAATGTGGCGGCAGTACCCAGGCTTTTAAAGTGGGAGGAGGATGCGATAACTGGCAGAGTCAGGGAACTGCTTAAGCTTGTAGGGTTAGATCCAGGGGAATACCAGGCCCGGTATCCTTCCCAGCTCTCAGGCGGGCAGCAGCAGAGAGTAGGCCTGGCCCGCGCCCTGGCGGCAGATCCGGGGATCATGCTTTTGGACGAGCCATTCGGGGCCCTGGATGCGATTACACGTATAGGGCTTCAGGATGAACTGCAGGCAATACACCGGGGGATGAATAAAACTTTTCTGCTGGTTACCCATGATATGAATGAAGCCTTTAAGCTGGGCACCCGTGTTATGGTCATGAGCGGAGGGGAAATCAGGCAGTTTGATACACCTGGCGAAATTGTGAGAAACCCGGCAGACTCATTTGTAGAAATGCTCATCCGTTCTGCGAGAGAGCAGGAAAAGCTGTGGGAGGGACTGCTGTGACAGAATATATTTTCAGGCACTATGATGATTTGCTGGAGGCTTTGGCAGAGCATATCCAGATTGTGGCTGTGAGTTTGTTTTTTTCTCTTCTTATTGCCGGGGGCCTGACAGTTGCCTCAGCCTACAGCAGAAAGATGGGGGAAATACTGATCCAGATTTTTTCGGTTGTCTATGCCATCCCCAGCCTGGCTTTGTTTGCCCTTTTGATTCCTGTGACAGGACTGGGTGTAAAAACGGCCGTCATTGTACTGACTGCATACAATCAGTATATCCTGCTGAGGAACTTTATCACTGGACTTAACGAGACAGATGCCGCGGCAGTGGAGGCGGCCAGAGGTATCGGGATGAGTGTCATGCAGGTACTGGTGCGGGTAAGGCTTCCCCTGGGGAAAAAGGCGGTTTTTACGGGGATTCAGCTAAGTGCAGTGTCCACCATTGGTATAGCTACAATTGCAGCTATGATTAACGCAGGAGGCCTGGGAACTATTTTGTTTGACGGCCTGCGGACAATGAATGTTTATAAAATTTTGTGCGGCAGTATTCTTTCAGCAGGACTTGCACTTTTGGTAAACGGAGTTTTCGGGACTTTGGAGAGGCGGCTGTATTCAGGATACAGGCCATAAGGCATAAGATACAGATGAGGGAAGTCTAGTCCTATAATATGGGGCGGATAGACGGTAAACAGGTTTTCGGCCCTTGGATTTAGGGCCAGGTTTTAGTATGAATTAAGAAAAGGAAAATAAGGATGGAAAATAGAGTAAATAAGACAAGGGTATATGTGGTGGGCCACAAGAATCCGGATACAGATTCAATCTGTTCTGCAATTGCCTATGCAAACCTTAAGAACCAGGTAACAGGAAAAGAACATACTCCGCGCAGGGCCGGCCAGCTCAATGAGGAGACTCAGTATGTACTGGAACGGTTTAAAGTGAAAGTGCCCGCCCTGCTCTCAGATCTCCGTGTACAGGTTAAGGATGTAGAATTGAGGAAAATTGAAGGCTTAAGCGGAAGTGTTTCAATTAAGACTGCCTGGGCAAGGATGAAAGAGATGAATATTAAGACACTGCCGGTGACAAGGGAAGGGAAGTTAGAGGGACTGATTACAATCGGGGATATTGCTACATCCTATATGGATGTATACGACAGTACGATACTCTCAACGGCCAGGACACAATACAGAAATATAGCCTCCACGATTGGGGGAAAAGTGGTTATTGGAAATGACCACAGTTACCTTCTTAAAGGAAAAGTGGGGATTGCGGCATCTAGCCGGGATCTAATGTCTGAGTTTATTGAAAAGGACGACCTGGTTATACTGGGAAACAGAAGAGAGGCACAGCAATGTGCAATTGACCTGAATGTGGGTTGTATGGTAATCTGCCAGGGGGCCGGGGTTCCAGATGATATTATGGAGCAGGCCAGGAAGAAAGAAATCGTAATTATTACCACTCCCCATGATACGTTTACTGTGGCCAGGCAGATTAACCAGAGTATCCCGGTACGCCATTTTATGACAAAGGACAGCCTGATTACTTTTAAAATGCGCGATTATGTAGACGACGTGAAAGACGTCATGGCACATAAGAGATTCCGTGACTTCCCTATTGTGGACAATAAGGGGAATTTCCTCGGATTCATATCCAGGAGGCGGCTGCTCAACAGCAGAAAAAAGCAGGTCATTCTTGTGGACCATAATGAAAAGAACCAGGCCGTGGATGGTATTGAGGAGGCCGATGTGCTTGAAATCATCGACCATCACAGGCTTAGCAGCATTGAAACCATGGGCCCTGTATATTTCAGAAACCAGCCCGTGGGGTGTACTGCCACCATTGTTTACCAGATGTATCAGGAAGAGGGAGTGGAGGTGGATTCTGTGACAGCGTCCCTTCTCTGCTCTGCGATCATATCGGATACGCTGATGTTCCGCTCACCTACGTGCACGGCTTTAGACGAGGCTTCTGCCAGGAAGCTGGCACAGATTGCCGGGATTGATATTGAAGAGCTGGCGCTGGAAATGTTCCATGCAGGCAGCAACCTGAAAGGCAAGAGTCCGGAGGAAATTATATTCCTGGATTTCAAGCAGTTTACAGTAAACGAGACAGTTATTGGGGTGGGACAGGTGAACTCCATGAGCGCAGAGGAGCTCCAGGATATAAAAGCCGATGTGCTCCCCCATTTGGACAGGGCCAGAAAGTCCCATAAGCTGGATATGGTATTCTTTATGCTGACCAATATAATTACAGAGTCATCAGAATTGCTCTGCTGTGGTTCTGACGCCAGAGATAAGATAATTTCGGCCTTTGATTTGAGGGAGGATACGGAAGATATTCTTCTGAAAGGCGTTGTATCCAGGAAGAAACAGCTCGTTCCTACATTGGTAGGGGCGTTGCAGCAGTAACAAGCAGGAGAGGAAAGGAGGCAGGCATGGGAAAACAGATATGGAAGCCGGGGAATATGCTCTATCCCCTTCCTGCTGTGATGGTAAGTGCGGGCAATAAGGCAGGGGATACAAATATCCTGACAATTGCATGGACAGGGACGGTCTGTACCAATCCCCCTATGGCTTATATTTCTGTCAGGCCCCAGCGCCATTCCTATCAGATGATATATGACACAAAGGAATTTGTCATCAATCTGGCAACTGAAAGGATGGCAGAGGCTGTAGATTACTGCGGGGTCCGGTCTGGACGAGATGTGGATAAATGGAAGGAAACAGGACTGACTAAGGAGGCTTCCTCTGTATTAGAATATGCGCCCTGCATTCAGGAGAGTCCGGTGAATATTGAGTGCAGAGTGACAGAGGTACAGGAACTCGGGAGCCACCACATGTTTCTGGCAGAAGTGGCTGCGGTGCGGATCGACGATTCCTTTATGAATGCAGAGAATACATTCGAATTGAATAAGTCGGGACTGCTTGTGTATTCCCACGGGGAGTACCTGGGGACTGGCAGGACACTGGGGACTTTCGGGGGGAGTGTGAGGAAGAAAAACAGCAGGCCGAAAAAGAAGGGCAGGCACAGTAAGGGCAGAAGATGAACGGACCTCACCGATTGTGGGCCAGTGCGCTGATGCTGCCCATATGGCCGGTTAGGGGGAAAAAGCAGCCGGTGTTTTGACCCTGGTGCAGAATACAAATTGGATCATAATACAGAACGGCAGGGCGTATAAGATAGAATACCTTATACGCCCTGCCGTTCTGTGCGCCCTGATATATGGTTTAAGAATAAAACCCGTTCCTATCATATTCTGCGGGCATGTAAGGGATGGGAAAAATTTTTACAGTGTTTTTACAAGATATTGAAGAGATATTTAAAACCCCTGTTTATAATGTCAAACATGCTCTGGGCAGATGAATACCGGGGCAGGAAAGGGAAGATTATGAAAGGTAGCATAAAATTTAAACAAATAGGCAGCGCTTCGTTATTTGTCCTGCCAGCTTTAATTCCGCTTATTGTATTCTGGATTTATCCTATATTGAGATCTGTATATATCAGCTTTACAGACTGGGACTATATGTCTCCTGAATATAATTTCGTACTTTTTGACAATTTCAGCGCCCTGTTTAGGGATACAAGGTTCTACGACGCCCTCTGGAATACAGTAGTATTTACTTTGGGGACATTAATTCCCACGATTGTGCTTGGGTTATTGCTGGCTCTTTTGATGCAGAAGGCATTTAAAGGAAGCTCAATTATAAAATTTATTTTATTTTCCCCATGGATTACACCTACAGTTGCAGTGTCCATTGTATGGACATGGATCTATGACCCTGGCACAGGAGCCGCAAATACGGTACTTAACTTTTTCCACCTCCCGGCGCTCCAGTGGATTAAAAGTTCGGATACGGCCATGTTGGCAGTAGTCATTGTGACAGTATGGAAGAGCCTGGGATATGCTATGATATTTTATCTTTCTGCCCTGGAAAAAGTTCCGGGAGAGCTGTATGAAGCCAGCGGGTTGGACGGGGCAAAGAGATGGCAGAGGTTCAGGGATGTGACAATTCCCTGTATTTCGCCGACCACCTTTTTTCTTGTGATTATTACAATGGTTACTTCCCTGCAGGCCTATGACCAGATACAGATCCTGACACAGGGAGGCCCGTCAGGGAGTACCAGGACTCTGCTGTACATGTATTATCAGCTTGGCTTTGAAGAGTTTAATATGGGACAGGCCACGGCAGTGGCGATTGTCATGATAGGCATTACAGTGCTTTTGTCTGTCATACAGTTCACGGCATCGAAGAAATGGGTTCATTATTAGAAAGAGGGGCGGATATGAGAATAAGAACAGGGATAGAGAAGGCCGGAAAGGGCGTCATTCTGCTGGTTTTCAGCATTTTTACAATATTTCCGTTTATCTGGATGGTATTAAGCGCGCTAAAAACAAAGGCAGAAATTATGGACGTAAGTGCGTTCTTTCCAGCAGAATTTCAGTGGCAGAATTTTTATGAGGTTATTTTTAATTCCCCTCTGCTTAAATATGTGGGGAACAGCCTGTATGTGTCATTTATTACGCTGGCCCTGCAGATTGTGACAGGGGCAATGCTTGCGTATGCCATTGTATTTATGCGCTTTAAGGGGAAGAAGATACTGTTTGCCGTAATTATGGGAACCTATATGCTTCCCACAGCAGCGTCTTATATTCCCAGCTATATTATTCTGGCAAATGTAAATCTTTTAAATACTTTTACCGGACTGATTTTATCAAACTGTGTGAGTATTTTTGGCATTTTTCTTTTGAGGCAGGCTTTTATGCAGGTGCCGGCGGGGTTAATCGAGGCCGCCAGGATTGACGGCGCCAACCACTGGAAAATCTTGTGGAGGGTTGTCTGCCCCATGACAAAATCATCCTTTATTACTTTTGGCCTGATGAATTTTATAACCTGCTATAACAATTATATGTGGCCTTCCCTGATAACGGATTCAGATGAAAAGATGCTTGTCTCGCAGGGACTTAGGAAATTTTTTATTGAGGGGGGCGCCTATGGGACAGAATGGCCCCTTGTAATGGCTGGAAGCACGCTGATTGTACTGCCGCTTCTGATACTTTTCGCATTCACCCAGAAATGGTTTATCAATGGGATCGGCGGAGATACGGGTATGAAGGGATAATCCCTCTTACATATAAATTAAAAATCAAGGAGAAGATTATGAGAAAAAGAGTAATAGCAGCATTATTAGTATGTGCACTTGGAATGTCTGCGGCGACAGGCTGCGCGGGCACCGCCAAGGCAGAGACAGCGAGGACAGAAGATGGAAAGATACAATTGGATTTGTGGTATTCAGGGGGGAAGACAGCAGTCAATGTTTTTCAGGAAATTGTAGATGCTTTCAATGAATCACAGGAGGAGTATGAAGTACATACAACCACCCAGGCGGATTACACTGAGACATATGAGAAACTGCAGGCAGGCATTGCAGGGAAGAAGGCGCCGGATATGGCCCTGCTGGATACGGATAAATCAAGAAACCTGTCATCTAAAAACCTGGTAGCAGACATAAACCCATTTATTGAAGCAGACAGTGAATTTCCGGAGGAGGATTATCTGTCAGTCTTTTATGAGCAGGGACTGGATAAAGAGGGAAAGCTATTTGCGCTGCCTGCATATGGCACAACCCAGGTTCTTTATTATAACAAGGCCGCATTTGAAAAGGCAGGCATTGACCCGGCGTCTATTGAGACATGGCAGGACTTGGCAGGGGCGGCAGAAAAAATGACTGCCCAAGACGGCTCCTTCATAGGATGGGAACCCATGTGGGGTTCTGCAAACCTGATAGATGCAGCATTAAGCAACGGAGCCGCCTTAGTCAGCGATGATGGGAAAACTGCGCTGATTAATTCGCAAGAGTGGGTGCAGGTATGGGAGAGCTTCCGCACATGGATCCATGATGACAAAATTATGAAGGTAAATTCCGGCGGACAGGGTTGGGAATATTGGTATACAACCATTGATGATGTCCTCCAGAATAAAGCAGGGGGTTATACAGGCTCATCAGGAGACCAGGCAGACCTGGATTTTAGTATTGTCGGGGCAATGGAGCAGCCAGGATTCAATAACAGTCCCTCGGCACCTACGGCAGGCGCCCTTCAGCTTGTAATGCTGGAAAATTCTTCAGAGGAAGAAAAACAGGGTGTATATGAATTTATGAAATATTTTACAACGCCAGAAAATCAGGCGAAATGGTCTATGGCAACAGGGTATGTGGCAGTGAGGGAGTCAACGCAGGAAGTAGATGAATTTAAGGCTTATACGGAGAAAAACCCACAGGCCCTCGTGCCTCTTAGCCAGGCTGCCCACGGGACGCCGGCTTTGGAGGATCCTACAGGAGGTAAAATCCTGGACGCACTTTCTATTGCAGCGGATCAGGTAGAACTGGAGAATACGCCCGCACAGGAGGCCCTTGACGAGGCATGTAAAACGGCTCAGGAAGCATTGGATGCATTGTAAGATGGAAGAGCGTATTATATTTAAAATCGGGAAAGCTAGTCATAAGCTGCACATGGAATCTTTAGACATTCCATGTGCAGCAACTCAGTTACATATAGATGTGGTATTACCCGGAGAACTCAGATACATGGGTTTTATCCTGGCAGAAGATCCAGACAAAAATATCCGGCTTCAGAAGCTTTTAGGGTATGGGGAGCAAAGACTGGGAATCGGGGAAAGTGTACAGGATACGACAATCGGAGGTGTGCCAGGCAGGATACAGGCAGGAAGCTGGAGAATTGGGTTGGGTATTTTTACAGAATATGTGGAGCATACATTGGGGGAGCGGACAGAAGAAATTACAGTCATAGTCTCAGATAAAAAGGAGAAGATATCTGACCCCATAGATGGTGAATGCTGGGTAGCAAAGGGACTCTGTATATCTGAAGAGAAGTACATGTGGGATAAGGTGTATGGCGAAGAGAAAAGGTGGTATAAAGGAGATTTCCATACACATACAAGACTTTCTGATGGGAAGGAAAGCATTGCCAGTGCAGTGCATAGGGCAGAGCAGGTAGAAATGGATTTTTATGTCCCTACGGAACATAATCTGATGCACACGGGGTGGTGTAAGACCAGCCTTTGCATCCTTCCGGGCATTGAAGTCACAACAGACAAAGGGCATATGAATGTATTTGGCATCCAGAAAATGCCGGAAAGAATTTTTGATATTGTGGCGCACAATGGTGAGGCAATTGTAGATTCTTATGTAGAAGATGTGATTTTCCAGGCAAAGCAGGAGGGATGGATCTTAAGTATAAACCATCCATTCCTGACAATATGGAGGTGGCGGTACTCCCAGACAAAAATGCAGGATATTGACTGCATTGAGATCATAAATGACCCTACCTATCCCGACGGGCCGTCCTCCAATGACATGGCGATTCGATTTCTGGATACAGTCTGGAAGGAGGGGCACCGTATATGGGGAATCGGGGGGAGCGATTCACATAATCTGGAAAATGAACTGTATGAGGGGGCTGTTCTGCCCTCTGCGGCAGGGGATCCGGGGACATGGGTATTTTGCCCTTCCCTTACCCCCAGAAACCTAATGGAATCCGTGAAGGAGGGACACATATGCGTCACCAGGTTTTGCCGGATAGAGCCAGAAATATATGTGGGCAGGGAGAAATATCTGCCCGGCAGCAGGATCACAGACCGTGCTTGTACAGTTATATATAAAGCAGAAGTGACAGGACTGGATCAGGAACCGGATATTTTTCTTGTACTGGACGGAGAATATAAAAAGCTGCCTGTGGCAAACCCATCACCCGGCATATACAGTATACGGGCGGAGCTGGATCTTGCGGAAACTCTTTGGCAGTGGTTCAGATTAGAGGCCAGAAGCAGCGGCGGGGATTTTTTAGGGTATGTAAACCCAGTCTGGAGGGGGAATAAAGTGCCAAAGCTTAAAACCTTTGGGGAAATACTAAAAAAAGCAGAAGGATCAGAAAATGATTAAAGGAATTTTATTTGATAAAGATGGGACGCTTGTGGACTTTTTTTCATTGTGGCTGGGGGCGGCAGAAGAAGTCACAGGAGAATTTTTGAGGAAGAACAGTATGCCGGAAGACAGAGAAATGAGGGAATATATTATGGAGGCCATGGGGATTAAAAATAATAAGGCAGATCCCAAAGGCGGACTGGCATACAAATCCTATGCAGAAATTGCAAAAGATCTGGAGAAGGCCCTGAGTAAAAAGAATATCTCCATAAGCGTGCGGGAAATAGGCGCCCAGCTTGAGGGCATGTTTACCCAATACATATCAGGTGATGACGTATGTTACATAGAAACAGCAGATCTTAAAGTGCTTCTGGAGAAGTTAAAGAGGATGGAGATTTACATAGGACTGGCCACGGCGGACACCCTTTACAGCGCCCTGAAATGTCTTGAGTCACTTAACATATTGGCGGAATTTGACTATATTGGGGCGGATGATGGCGTAAAGCGTCCAAAACCCTATTCTGATATGTTTCAGGAATTCCAGGAAAAGTTTTCTTTAAAACCTGAGGAAATTGCGGTGGTGGGAGATACCTGTAATGATATGGTGTTTGCCAGACAAAACGGCGGGATAGGGATTGGCGTCCTCAGTGGCGTAAGTAAAAGGGAAGATTTTGGAAAAGAGGCGGACTATATACTTGCGTCCGTGGAAGGGCTGCCTGCTTTTCTCAAAGAGCTTCAAAACAGACAGGAGGAATAAATGTGGCTGATATTCAGTTAAAACATGTATATAAGAGATTTGACGGGGGTGTCACTGCAGTGGAAGATTTTAATCTGGATATTAAGGACCAGGAGTTTGTCATCTTTGTAGGGCCCTCCGGCTGCGGCAAGTCCACGACACTTCGGATGATTGCGGGGTTAGAGGAGATCTCAGACGGGCAGTTGATTATTGACGGCAAGGCCATGAACCAGGTGCAGCCATGGGACCGTGATATAGCCATGGTTTTCCAGAATTATGCCCTCTACCCACATATGTCAGTTTTTGAAAATATGTCTTACAGCCTCAGGCTGAAAAAGGTACCCAAAAAGGAGCGCAGGAAAAAGGCAGAGGAAATTGCCAAAATCCTGGGTCTTGAGGAAGTGCTGGACAGAAAGCCGGGGGAACTTTCAGGGGGACAGAAGCAACGGGTTGCAATGGGTAGGGCCATTGTCAGGAACCCTAAAATATTCCTGATGGATGAACCTTTATCTAATCTGGATGCAAAGTTGAGGACGCAGATGAGAGCAGAAATATTAAAGCTCTATGGCAGCCTGCATTCTACGTTTATCTATGTCACCCATGACCAGACAGAGGCTATGACCCTGGGAACAAAAATAGTTGTCATGAGGGAGGGGGTCATCCAGCAAGTTGCATCACCAGAACAGCTGTATAATGAACCGGCCAATGTATTTGTAGCTGGTTTTATCGGAACGCCCCCCATGAACTTCTTTCAAGGAAAATGCTGCCGGGGCGGAGAGTATGGGGTACGCCTGCGGACCGGGGATATATCTGTGGACCTCACGGAAGCTATGGCAGAAAGAGTACGCAGAAAAGGCTATATGGGGGAGGAGGTCATAATCGGTGTAAGGCCTGAAGATATGCTCCTTAATGAAGGGGGCATAAAGCATGAGATAAAAGTATATGAGATGCTGGGGGCAGAGGCATATCTTTACTTTGATTATGAAGGAAAAGATGTGGCGGTCAGGACAACTCCGGACATCCGGCTTAAAAGAGGGGACAGCGCAGGACTGTCCTTTAGAAGAGAAAGAATCCATTTATTCGATGCAGGCAGGCAGACAAGAATATGAAACCAGGGGAACTGAGCCTGGGGATAGAATAGGGGCGCCCTCTCAGGGAAGAGAGAGGGCGCCCCGTAAATATTCTGGCCTGGAAGTATTTAGGCCGGCGGCATCAGGGCGGGGCGTAACATAGATCTGCAAGTCCTGCCCTGTAAAATTTTAAAGCGCAGATATAAAACGGAAAAATGCTTCTCTGCCTTCTTTTGTATATTTGTAGACGCCGGCGTCCTCCAGTACTTGGCAGAATACCTTGCCTATTTCTTGTTTTAGGATATCTCCAATATTTCCGGCATGGATATCTGGGTAATGGGGGAGGAACCCCTCCGCCCAGTCTGCATGTTTGGCGAGGATATTGCTGCTTCGGATGTCTTTGCCTTCCAGTATATATTCTTCCAACAGCTCCATTTCTCCCTTCAGGCGTGAGGGGAGGACTGCCAGTCCCATGACTTCGATCAGTCCAATATTTTCTTTTTTGATATGGTGCAGTCCGGCGTGGGGATGGTATACTCCCAGGGGATGCTCATCGGTGGTGATATTGTTGCGCAGGGTCAGATCCAGCTCATACAGGCCGTCACGCATCCGGGCGATAGGGGTGATGGTATTGTGGGGCTGGCCTTCTGTCTCGGCAAATATAAAGGCAGACTTATCCGTATACCCCCTCCATTTTTTCAAGATATGGTCGGCAAGGCCGATCAGCCGGCTTTCATCTTCACCCTGTAAGCGGATGACGGAGAGGGGCCACTTTACAATCCCAGCAGTGACATCTTCAAAGCCAGGCACAGTAAAGTGCCGGGCGATGGGCGCCCTGGCCATGGCAAAGGTATAATTTCCTCCCTGGAAATGGTCATGGCTTAAAATGGATCCCCCCACAATAGGCAGATCTGCATTGGAACCAAGAAAATAATGAGGAAATAGTTTGACGAAGTCAAACAGCTTGCAAAATGTGGCCTTATCTATCTTCATGGGGATATGCTCACCGTTAAAAACAATACAGTGCTCGTTATAGTATACATAGGGGGAGTACTGGAACCCCCAGCGGCTTTGGTTGATGGTGACGGGGATAATCCGGTGGTTCTCCCTGGCCGGATGGTTCATGTGGCCTGCATAACCTTCATTTTCCATACAAAGCAGGCATTTGGGGTAGGAAGATGCTTTAGCATTCCTGGCCGCGGCGATGGCCTTGGGATCCTTTTCCGGCTTGGATAGGTTGATGGTAATATCCAATGTCCCATAGATGGTCTCTACAGTCCACTGTATATCCTTTCTTACCCGGTATCTGCGGATATAGTCGCTGTCCTGGCTGAATGTATAATAATAGTCTGTGGCAGCTTTTGGTGAATGCTCATACAGGCCCCAGAAGGTGTGCTGTACCTGTGCAGGGCGGGGCAGCAGGCAGTTCATCAGCTTTGTATCAAATAAATCTCTGTCTGTAATATGATCCTCAATCATTCCCCGCCTGCATGCCTCGTCAAGAAGTTCTTTCAAAATATCTTCCAGCTTTATACAGGACATGTCGCAGTCTGTATCTTCATACTCATGTTCACCAAAAAGCTCCAGCAGGAGGTTGGTCGTATAAATCCTTTCGCATTCCGGTGTGAGTCCAGTGGAAATACCATACTGCACAAGCTTTTTAACTGCTTCATAAAACATATCTACACCTCCTGTGACTCAAAACCATGGGGGTGCCCACTGTGCCATTTCCATGCAGAGGAAATAATCTCCTTTAAGTCTGCGTGCTGGGGGTTCCATCCAAGGACAGATCTTGCTTTATCACTGGATGCAATCAGCCTTGCCGGGTCGCCGGCCCTCCTTTGCGCTGTCTTTGCGGCAATAGCAAGACCAGTCGCTTCCTGGGCAGCCTCAATGACTTCCCGCACAGTAAAACCTACGCCGTTCCCCAGATTAAAGGTATTGCTCTGCCCGCCCTTCATAAGATAGTCCACTGCCAGAATGTGGGCCTGCGCAAGGTCTGTCACGTGGATGTAGTCACGGATACAGGTGCCGTCTTTAGTATCATAATCATCACCGAATATGCTGATGTATTCTCTCTGCCCCAGAGGAACCTGCAGGATCAGTGGGATGAGGTGGGTCTCTGGACTGTGTGCCTCGCCGATGCAGCCCCTTTCGTGTGCCCCGCAGGCATTGAAATAGCGCAGGGCCACATATTTTAACCCGTGGGCCATATCTGTCCATTTCATCATTTTCTCCATGGCCAGCTTCGTCTCCCCATATGTATTGGTGGGGCAGGTTCTGTCCTGCTCCAGTATAGGGATATTCTCCGGTTCACCGTAGGTGGCGGCGGTGGAGGAAAAGACAATTTTTTTGACATCATGGGCAATCATGGATTCCAGAAGCACTTTGGTTCCGCAGACATTATTGTCGTAATATTTCAGAGGGTTGGACATACTCTCGCCTACCAGGGAGTTTGCTGCAAAATGGATGACTGCGTCAACAGGCTCCTTCTCAAAAACAGAGTCTACAAAAGCACGGTCCCTGATATCCCCCTGATAAAATCGTGCCTTTGGATGGACTGCTTCAATATGGCCTGTTTCCAGATTATCCACTATGGCCACATCTTCTCCCTTGTCAATCAGTTCGTAAACTGTGTGTGAGCCGATGTACCCGGCTCCTCCTAATACTAATACAGACATGTTGCTACCGCCTTTCTGAATACTGGTTATTAGAGTTTATGCGCCCCGTCCCCGATCTCTACTGTATAGAAATCAGCTTCATGGCCTACCTTTTCTTTGTAGGCTTTGCCCACTGTGTCAATGAATGTATCTATAGCGTCATTCTTCACGATGCTCACTGAACATCCTCCAAATCCGCCGCCCGTAATTCTGGAACCGATAACGCCGGGAATGGCCCAGGCCAGTTCTACCAGAGTATCTACCTCGGGGCAGGAGACTTCATAGTCATCCCGCAGTGAGATATGAGACTGGTTCATTAATTTGCCGAAGCTGCTTATATCTCCATCCTTCAATGCCCGGACGGCTTCAATTGTACGCTGGTTTTCAGAGACAGCATGTCTGGCCCTTTGTACCTGTACAGGGTCATGTATGGCTTCTTTAAATTTATTAAAAATATCCATATCTAAGTCACCCAGAGAGTGGATATCTAATTCTTCCTGGAGGGCAGCCAGGGCGTCTGCACATTCCTGGCGGCGTTCATTGTATTTGGAATCTACCAGGCTGTGTTTCACTTTGCTGTTTGTGATAATAATTTTAGCATCTTCAAGCTCCACTGGGGCATACTGGAAACTTAAGTTTGAAGTGTCAAGGAAGATGGCGTGGCCCTTCTTTCCCATGGCTACTGTAAACTGATCCATGATACCGCAGTTGCAGCCATTAAAATGATTTTCTGAGTATTGCCCGATTAAGGCTAAGTCAGTCATGGAGAGTGTGTCAATGCCAAAAAGATCGGTCAAAATCAGGCCTGTGAGGACTTCCAGGGAAGCAGAGGAGGAGAGGCCGGAACCATTGGGGATATTGCCCCATATGACCATATCAAATCCAGACTTTAAGCGGATGCCTCTCTGGGCGAAGGCCCAGACAATGCCCAGGGGATAATTGGCCCACCCATATTCTGCCTTGTTGGCAAGGTCATCAACTGACGCCTCCACAATGCCGAAATTGTCAAGATTCATGGAATAAAAGTGCATAAGGCGATCCTCCCTTTTCCGTGCCAGGGCGTAGGTGCCCAGGGTTAGGGCGCAGGGGAATACATGGCCGCCGTTATAGTCGGTGTGCTCGCCAATTAAATTGACACGCCCGGGGGAAAAATAAAGTTTGGTACCTTCAGCGCTCCCAAAGAGCTCTTTAAATTTTGCCGTCAGTTTTTTTCTCATAGAAATTCCTCACTTTCCTTCTGTTTGATTTCTGAATTTCATGTTACTTTTTATTATAGACAGGAAAGCGCTGGATGTATATAAAAAATCCGTGCAAATATATGTAATTATGTTGCGGGAAATACATATCCTCTGTATTGACACCGGCAGGAAAAGGAGTATACTGATTTTAACTTGGCTAAGGCGCCGGCATATGCCATATATCGGGATAAAAAAGGAAACTGTGGAAAGATTGGCTATAAAAAAGCAGCCTGTAAAAAATGCAGGCTATAACGTGAGGTGAGAGATGAAAGATTCATATAAATATTCATATAAAGTAGGGGGGAAACTCCTGACATCCTTATCTGTGTACAATGTGGGGTATCAGAAGTGCGAACCTTTTTATCAGTGGGGGCCGGGAATCAGGAACCATTTCTGTATCCACCATATTCTTTCAGGGTGCGGCACCTACAGTGTAAATGGAAATACATACCGGCTGTCTGCAGGCGATACTTTTATTTTGTTTCCGGACACAGAGGTTAGGTACTCTGCAGACAGGGAAAATCCATGGGAATATGCCTGGGTCGGCTTCATGGGGACAGACGCCGCGCCTATTATCCAGGCCACAGATTTTACGAGAGAGGCGCCTTATATTCAAAAATCCGGCCCCCCGGGGAAACTCTTGAGGGACCGGCTGAACAAGATCTATGAAGTGAAAGGGAACAGCTATGAGGCGGCAGTGGCCATGGCGGGGGCCCTTTATACCCTGCTGGCTGCGTTTATGCAGTATGCATCCCGGTCAGAGCCTGTCAAAAATATACGGCTGGCCTATGTGGAAAAGGCCGAGGACTACATATCGACCAGCTATTCCTATCCAATTACGGTGGAAGATGTGGCATCCTATGTGGGAATCAGCCGGAGTTATCTGTACCGTTCTTTTCTGACCTGCCTGGGCCAGTCGCCCAAGGAATATTTGAGTGAATTCCGTATCCGCCAGGCCAGCCGCCTGTTAAAAGAGACAAGCCTTTCTGTGTCAGCAGTGGCCTACTCTGTGGGGTTTGAAAATAATCTGTACTTTTCTAAGGCTTTCAAAAAGCAGGTGGGAGTGACGCCCACGCAATACAGGGAAAAGGGCGGCATGGGAATCCTTAAGTCAAAGACCCCGATGCAGGCATAGGGGGCATCAAATTACCAGCGATGCAAGCACCGGGGGATCAGACCCCCGCGGCAGCCGCCAAATAGACATGTAAACATGCCCGCCTGGCGTGTTGCTCCCGGGGATAAATATCAGGGGGCCTCCTCGCCGGGGGTATCCTCCGGCTTCTCAAGAGGGATGAGCTTAAGGCGGTTTATCCTTTTATATAAAAGTGTACATAACACAAGCGAGACAATCTCTGCTATGGGGATGGCCCACCATACCCTTGCCAATCCGAAAAGTTCTGCAAATATATAGGCCACAGGAAGAATCACGAACATCTGCCTGGCCACAGAGACAATGAGGCTGTACACACCGTTTCCCAGAGCCTGGAATACAGAGCTTACGATAATAGAATAACCAGCAAAGATAAAGCTGAGGCTGATGATTCTTAAGGCCGGCACGCCAATTTCCAGCATTTGTGCCGATGCATCAAAGAAAGACAAAAACTTTGCAGGGAATAGCTGGAACAGGGCAAGGCCTATCAGCATAATGCCTACTGCAAGCAGGATGCTCAGATGAATGGTGCCCTGGATACGTTTTTTGTCCTTGGCGCCATAGTTATAGGCAACAATGGGGATCATACCATTGTTCAGTCCAAATACAGGCATAAAGATAAAGCTCTGCAGTTTAAAATATACTCCAAACACTGCCGCTGCAGTGGAGGAGAACAGGAGAAGAATCTTATTCATGCCAAATACCATGACAGAGCCAATGGACTGCATAATAATAGAAGGAACCCCTACTTTATAGATGTTGGCAATAATCGTTTTGTTAGGCCGGAACCCTTTCATATTTAGATTCAGTTCTGTATTTTTTTTACAGTTAAAATAAAGAGAAAGCAGCACTGCCACAATCTGTCCTATGACGGTGGCAATGGCGGCGCCAGCCACCTCCAGCCGGGGCAGCCCGAACATACCGAAAATCAAGATTGGATCCAGGATAATATTGATGATAGCCCCGGTACCCTGGGTAATCATGTTATAGATAGTCTTACCAGTGGACTGCAGCAGGCGCTCAAAGGTAATCTGCATAAAGATTCCCGCAGAGACAACTGTAATAATAAGCATATACTGGGTTCCGTACCGGACAATTTCCGGGTCATTTGTCTGAATAGTGAAAAAAAGGCGGGAACCAAAAATTCCTATCAGGGCCATGACAATACAGCTGATAATGCCAAGAAAAATCCCGTTTCTGGCTGTTTCATCCGCTTCTTTAAATTTTTTTTCACCAAGATTCCTTGACAGAAGGGCGTTGATGCCTACCCCTGTACCTGCGGCGATGGCGATCATAAGGTTTTGCACAGGAAATGCCAGGGAAACGGCGGTCAGTGCATTTTCGTTAATCTGCGCGACAAACATGCTGTCTACGATGTTGTACAGAGCCTGCACTAGCATGGAGATAATCATAGGCAGAGACATGGATATCAGCAGTTTGGGGACAGGCATGACGCCCATTTTATTTTCAGATAGTGTTGTTTTTTCCATTTTAATATAACCTCCTCATATGTGGCACAATGGTAATTATAACATCAATAAAAATTTAGCACAATGCATATATTTAAAAGAAGTCTAAAAAGGTTGTGTGCTGTTTGCGATTAAAAAGATTGGTACAGTTAGCCGGCATGATGTATGTATTCATGCTTTTGGGATTTACATACCCGTCCTTTATACAAGGGGGTATTTGGGGCGGGGCAGGAGAAGGGGGCAACCTGGAGGCAGATGCAGCCATACAGGGCACACATGCTTTCGTATCTAAGGAGTCCGGGGACATGGCTGGGGAAAATACAGGGGGAGGTGAACAGAATCCAGACACTGCCTCAAAAGACAGCCAGGAAACCAAACCTAAGATTGCCCTTACCTTTGACGATGGCCCTAATCCTACCTGGACGCCGAAACTGCTGGATGGACTGAAAGAAAGAGATGTGAAGGCCACCTTTTTCCTGATAGGCATGAATATTGAACAGGAGGGCGGCAGTGAGATTGTAAAAAGGCTGTATGAGGAAGGACATCTGATAGGGAACCACACATACCATCATGTAGAAATTACAAAGCTTAAGGATAGCCAGGCGTATCAAGAACTGGCTATGACAAACAGCCTTATTGAGGGGATCACCGGAGAAAAAGTAGAGTTTATGCGGCCTCCCTTCGGAGCATTCCAGAAAGAGCTGGCTGAGAAGATCCAGCTCCTTCCAGTCATGTGGAGCGTGGATCCTCTGGACTGGGCAACAGAAAATGTAGATGAAATTGTAAATAAAGTAGTGACGGAAACAGAAGAAAATGATATTATTTTGTTACATGACTGTTATGGAAGTTCTGTGAAGGCGGCCTTGCGCATTGTAGATCTGCTCAAGGCTGAGGGATACGAATTTGTGACAGTAGATGAACTGCTGCTGGACTGACAGCATCTGCACGCAATGGTGCAGTATACTGCAGAAGTGCCGGGAATTTGACGTATATTCCCTAAAAGCGGCAATGGCAGAAAGGACTAATGTATCATGCTGAATGAATATTCCCGTACGGAATTGCTGATAGGGACAGAAAAAATGGAGAAATTAAAGCAGGCCTCTGTGATGGTATTCGGGGTGGGCGGCGTGGGTTCCCACTGTATAGAGGCACTTGCCAGAAGCGGTGTTGGCCGGCTGACACTGGTTGACAATGATACTGTCTCCCTTACGAACATTAACAGGCAGTCTATTGCTTACCACAGCACCATTGGTATGTATAAGACAAAGACCATGGAGTCCAGGATTAAGGATATTAACCCTGCTATAGAGGTGGAGACTCATGAGATATTTGTCCTGCCTGATAATCTGGAGGCATTGCTTGCCAGGAAGCCGGACTATATCATTGACGCCATTGATACAGTGACTGCTAAACTGGCACTTGTGGAGCTGGCACATAAGAAAAATATACCTATTATAAGCAGTATGGGGACAGGGAATAAACTGCATGCTGAACTGTTTGAGATAGAGGATTTGGAAAAAACCAGTGTATGCCCTCTGTGCAGGGTGATGAGGCGGGAATTGAAGGCCAGGGGGATTTCCCACGTAAAGGTACTTTACTCCCGTGAGAAGCCTGTCAGCACAAAGGGCAATGAGACAGGGGAGGATTCAGGGGCGCGCAGGAGCATCCCCGGGAGCATATCATTTGTCCCACCGGTGGCGGGACTTTTAATTGCCGGGGAAGTGGTCCGTGAACTATCAGGCATTAATCAGGCATAAGCCTGGATGGCCAGAAGGGGCAGTACGGCAGTGACAGGAGGAAACATATGGATTTGTTTGATTATATGAGAGAGACGAAACAGGAAAAAGAAGCGCCCCTGGCATCCAGGATGCGGCCTGCTACATTGGAGGAGGTGGTGGGGCAGCAGCATATTATAGGCAAAGACAAGCTTTTATACCGCGCCATCAAGGCAGACAAATTAAGTTCCCTGATTTTTTATGGCCCTCCGGGGACGGGAAAGACCACATTGGCCAAGGTGATTGCCAACACTACCAGCGCCCAGTTTAAGCAGATCAATGCTACTGTGGCTGGGAAGAAGGATATGGAGGAGGTTGTAAGGGAAGCTAAAGAGCTGCTGGGCATGTACCAGAAGCGGACAATCCTGTTTATTGATGAGATCCACAGGTTTAACAAGGGGCAGCAGGACTACCTGCTTCCTTTTGTGGAGGACGGGACAGTCACCCTTATCGGGGCGACTACGGAGAACCCTTATTTTGAGGTGAATGGCGCCCTTTTGTCCCGGTCCAGTATATTTGAGCTGAAATCTTTGAAACGGGAGGATATCAGGACGCTGATTAAACGGGCAGTGTATGACAAAGAAAAGGGTATGGGGAGCTTTGGGGCGGACATAGACGAGGATGCCCTGGACTTTCTGGCGGACATATCCGGCGGGGATGCCAGGAGCGCCCTCAATGCAGTTGAGCTTGGAGTCCTGACAACCAAGCGGGCAGATGATGGGCAGATACACATTACGCTGGATGTGGCGGCTGAATGTATCCAGAAAAGAGCAGTGCGCTATGATAAGGATGGCGATAACCACTATGATACAATCTCAGCGTTTATTAAAAGTATGCGGGGGTCTGACCCTGACGCTGCGGTGTACTATTTGGCAAAGATGCTGTATGCAGGGGAAGATATTAAATTTATTGCTCGCAGGATTATGATCTGCGCCTCTGAGGATGTGGGGAATGCTGATCCTATGGCTCTCACTGTCGCCGTGTCTGCGGCCCAGGCTGTGGAGAGGATCGGCATGCCGGAGGCACAGATTATACTGTCACAGGCAGTGACCTATGTGGCATCTGCGCCAAAAAGCAACTCCGCAACTTTGGCTATATTTGCTGCCGGGGAGAATGTAAGAAAGGTCAAGACCACAGTTCCGGCCCATCTGCAGGATTCTCATTATAAAGGCTCCAGGGAGCTGGGGAGGGGGACAGGCTATCAGTATGCCCATGATTACCCCGGACATTATGTAAAGCAGCAGTATCTCCCGGATGAGATAAAAGACGCCAGGTTCTATGAACCCGGCGAACTGGGATATGAAAAGAAAATAAAAGAATATTTAGAGAAGCTGGGCCAGGATTGACGCATAGACATCCTGGCTTTTTCTTGTCCAATGATTCACAATGGTCTCAGCCTCAACCTCCGTAGGTACTGTCAGTTTTAAGTCAATCAAACTGAAGCCGTTTTCTGTGATCTGGCAGCGGATTTCGTATTCGTGGTTTGTATTCAGGTAGTAATCTGCCTTGACGGCCGCCTCCTCCTTTAAGTCATACTGCTTTTCCTTTAAAAAATCGTTTATATCTTTCTGGATGGCGGGGGAGATCTTATTTTTAAAATACTGGATCGTTTCGTCCCCGTTTTCTGTGAGATGGTACAATGTCCGGTTGTGGGTGGACTCCACCCGCAAAAGCTCAGAGTCCAGCATTTCAGATAAAGCTCCCTGCAGCTTAAAATAGGTGGTATATCCTTTGTCCAGAATAAATTCTGAGATTTGGGAGGTGGTCAGTGGAAAATCCACTTTCTTGAGCATGTACAATATAATTAATTTATATAGTGTCAATGTTTCAGTCATGATACTCCTTTCCCTGCCAGATATCTTGCTCCTTCAAATAGTGCTGCAGAGCGTTTAATACTGTACGCTTGTTTTGCGTCCACATAGGCGCAGCTAAAAGCTCCTTTGGGCCGTCCCCGGTCAGCCTGTGAATGGCAATCTGAGGGTTAAGCCTAGATATGCAGGTTCCAAGAAATTGGATGTATTCAGCCATGTCTGGCACATGAAATGGCTGGTTTTCATAAATAACTGCCAAATCAGTATCTCTCAAAATATGGAGCAGCTGCAGCTTAATCCCCTGGATATCCATGTGGTTTAAATATTCTAAGGTCTCCAGCATCTGTTCCTGTGTCTCCCCGGGAAGATAAAGGATTGTGTGGACAATCACTGTGATCCCTATGGCCCTCAGGTTCTGCACTGCCTGCTCAAAGACAGGGAGTTCATATCCCCGACGGATAAATGCTGCCGTGCCAGGGTGGATGGTCTGGAGGCCAAGCTCTACCCAGACAGGGCGGGTGCGGTTTATTCTCTCCAGAAGAGTGAGTACGGAAGGCCCCAGGCAGTCGGGCCGGGTGGCAATGGAGAGGATTTTCACATCAGGGTCTTTTAAAGCCTCTGTATACAAGGCTTCCAGCCTGGAGACAGGGGCGTAAGTATTGGTGAAAGCCTGGAAATATGCAATAAAGGAATGGACAGGGCGTTTTTCGGCCAGCTCTTTTTTCCCAGCGGCAATCTGTTGGGCAACAGATAAACCACAGGAGCCGGCAAAATCCCCTGAGCCTTTGGCGCTGCAGAAAATGCAGCCATTAAAACCCAGGGTGCCGTCCCGGTTAGGGCAGGTCATGCCCCCGTTGAGTGTGATTTTATAGACCTTCTCCCCATAGACCCTTTTTAGATCATAATCCATGGAATGATAGCGTTTCTCTCCCCAGCGGTTCATTTTATATTTGTTCCTTCTTCACATTTATATCAATTCTTTCACGGCCCTGCTTACAGCTTCGGACACGCGGGGGTCAAAGGCCTCAGGCAGGATATGGTTTTCATCTAACTCATCGTCAGAGACAAGTCCGGCGATAGCCTTTGCTGTGGCCAGCTTCATATCTTCCGTTATCTGTGGGGCACGGCCTTCTAGGGCCCCTTTAAATATTCCAGGGAATGCCACCACATTATTGACCTGGTTGGGGAAATCGGAACGTCCGGTCCCGATGACTTTTGCCCCGCCGGCCTTTGCCACATCAGGCATGATCTCGGGCACAGGATTGGACAGGGCAAAAATGATGGAATCTTCGTTCATAGTCGCCACCATTTCCTTTGACAGGATATTAGGTGCAGAGACGCCCACAAAAATGTCGGCGCCCTTCATGGCATCGGCCAGTTTGCCTGTAATGCCGCGGGGATTTGTAATCTCGGCCATTTTCTTTTTGATCCAGTTCAGATTTGGCGCAGAGGGGGAGACGATTCCCTTGCTGTCACACAATATAATATCTGTAAACCCATAGGTCAGGAGAAGGTTTGTGATGGCCACGCCGGCAGAGCCGGCTCCATTAATGACTACTTTACAGGACTTTTTTTGGCGGCTTGTCACTTTCAGGGCATTGATAATCCCGGCCAGGACCACAATGGCTGTGCCGTGCTGGTCGTCGTGGAAAACCGGAATATCCAGCAGCTCTTTTAACCGGTCTTCGATTTCAAAGCACCGGGGTGCAGAAATATCCTCCAGGTTAATACCGCCAAAGGCAGGGGCAATATTCGCCACAGTTTTGATGATCTCCTCTGTGTCCTGTGTATCCAGGCAGATGGGCACCGCATTGACGCCGCCAAATTCTTTGAATAGGACGGCCTTTCCTTCCATTACCGGCATGGCGGCGCGGGCACCGATATTTCCAAGGCCCAGGACAGCGCTTCCGTCTGATACGACGGCGATTGTATTTGATTTTATTGTATAGGTATAGGCAGCCTCCGGGTCTTTAGCAATGGCCTTGCAAGGCTCGGCTACGCCCGGGGTATAAGCGATGGCCAGGTCCTCTCTGGTGTTCACATGGGCCTTTGCTGTAGTCTCAAGCTTTCCTCTCCACTGTTCGTGCATCTGTAATGCTTTTTCGCTGTTTGTCATGATAATTACCTCTCTGATATTTAGTGTTTTCTTCCAGGCAAAATGGCCTTATCTGTTCTCTGTCAACTATAATAACACTGTTGGATTGGCAACGCAAGGAGGAAACAGGTAAGGGAGGGCAAGAGGGATTCGAAAAAATACTTTTCTTTTCGCAAAGTATGATGTATAATAGCAACAGATTGTATAAATATCTCATTTACAATGGAGACAGGTATTATAGGATACCTGAATTCAGACAAGTCATTTCAGACTACGATTCCCGCAATTAAAATTAATATTAAGAAATGATTAACATAAAATTTAAGAAAGGAAACTGCAATATGACCAGAGAAAAGTATGAATCCCTGCCCCTTGCCACCCTGAGGGATCTGGCTAAAGCCCGCAAGATGAAAGGGGTATCTGCGATGAAGAAGAGTGGGCTGATTGACGCCATGCTTGCGCAGGACGAAAAAGAGAAACTGGAGGCTGCGGCGGCGGAAGCGAAGGAAGAGGTAAAGGAAGAGCTGAAGGAAAAGAAAGAAGGCACAGACATTGAGATGCTGGACAGCGGAAAGTCGGCCAACGGAATCCTGGAAGTATTGCCTGACGGTTATGGGTTTATCCGCTGTGAAAATTACCTGCCCGGAGAGAATGATGTCTATGTGTCCCCCTCCCAGATACGCAGGTTTAATTTAAAGACTGGTGATATTATATCAGGAAATACAAGGGTTAAGACCCAGTCAGAAAAATTCAGCGCGCTTTTATATGTGTCTACTATCAATAAGATGAAGCCTTCAGAGGCAGCCAAACGCCACAATTTTGAGGATCTGACGCCAATTTTCCCCAATCAGAGGATACGCCTGGAGACTCCCGGAAGTTCTACCGCCATGCGGATTGTAGACCTGCTGTCACCCATAGGGAAGGGGCAGAGGGGCATGATTGTATCCCCGCCCAAGGCAGGTAAAACTACACTTTTGAAGGAGACAGCCCTTTCCGTCCAAAAAAGGGAGCCTCATATGCATCTTTTGATTCTTCTGATAGATGAGAGGCCGGAGGAAGTGACAGATATTAAAGAAGCCATTGAAGGCCCCAATGTAGAAGTGATTTATTCTACATTTGACGAGCTTCCTGAACATCATAAAAGGGTATCGGAAATGGTCATTGAGCGGGCCAAGAGGCTGGTGGAGCACGGTAAGGATGTCATGATACTCCTGGACAGTATTACCCGCCTTGCCCGGGCCTATAATCTGACAGTGCCGCCGTCAGGGCGGACCCTCTCAGGGGGACTTGACCCGGCGGCCCTGCATATGCCCAAAAGGATTTTTGGCGCGGCCAGGAATATGCGGGAGGGGGGCAGCCTTACCATCCTGGCCACAGCCCTGGTGGACACAGGAAGTAAAATGGATGACGTGGTATACGAGGAATTTAAGGGCACTGGCAATATGGAGCTTGTGCTGGACAGGAAACTGCAGGAAAAAAGAGTGTTTCCCGCTATCGATATACCTAAATCAGGGACAAGAAGGGAAGACCTGCTGCTCAGCAAAGAGGAGCAGGAATCTGTGTACATTATCCGAAGGGCGATGAACGGCCTGAAAGCAGAAGAGGCGGTTGATAACCTGCTGAATATGTTTGCACAGACAAAGAGCAATGCTGAACTTGTACAGATGGTAAATAAAAAGAAATTTATTTAACTGCTTGCAAAATAAAAAGACCTGTGATATAATAACAAAGCTGTTTAGAGATTATAATAATATTTTTAAAATAGAGAGGTGAAAATCATGAGAGAAGGAATCCATCCAGAGTACCATCAGGCAACCGTAACTTGCAACTGCGGCAATACTTTTGTGACAGGCTCTACAAATAAGGAAATCCATGTGGAAATCTGTTCCAAATGCCATCCATTCTACACAGGACAGCAGAAAGCCAACCAGGCTCGCGGACGTGTTGATAAATTCAACAAGAAATATGGTATTAAATAAGAAGGATTTATTGCAGGCTGAGGTTGAGATCTCAGCCTGTTGTTGCCTTTTCAACAAGATGATAGGCCCAGAGGTCAGTGCTTTCCGGAGGGGAGGACCTGACCCTTTTCTGGTATTATGGACAGGAGGAGATATGAAATCATCAAATATAGGCGGACAGGCTGTACTGGAAGGGATTATGATGAAAAATAAAGACCGCTATGCCGTGGCGGTGAGGAGGCCTGACAAAGAAATCGAGGTAGATGTAAAGGAGTATGCCAGCGTGATTCCCTGGAAACCCCTGTCACGGATTCCATTTATAAGAGGCATTTTCAACTTTATAGATTCCCTGGTTCTTGGCATGAGGACGCTCACATACTCGGCCCAGTTTTATGATGACGAGGAAGAAGAAAAGACAGAGATGACAGAAAGTGAGATTGCCAGGCAGGAAAAAAGGGATAAGATGTTCATGAACCTGACAGTGGCCGTCTCGGTAGTGATAGCAGCAGCTCTTTTCATGGTGCTGCCTTATTTTCTGAGCAGTGTTTTGAGAAAACATATTACTTCCAGGGGAATGATAACGATCATGGAGGGAGTCATCCGCCTGGCTATTTTTCTGGGGTATATTCTTCTGATTTCCAGGATGGGAGACATCCAGCGGACCTTCATGTACCACGGCGCTGAACATAAATGTATTAATTGTATTGAGAATGGTCTGGTGCTGAATGTAGAGAATGTCCGCAAAAGTTCAAAGCAGCATAAGCGCTGCGGCACCAGCTTCTTATTTTTTGTAATGATTGTAAGCATTATTTTCTGTTTTTTTATTACTGCAGAATCACAGCTTATGCGCGTACTGCTGCGCATCGCGATTTTGCCCTTGATTGCAGGAGTTTCCTATGAGATCATTAAACTGGCCGGAAACAGTGATAATTTTATTGTAAATCTTTTGAGCAAGCCGGGAATGTGGGTACAGAACCTGACCACGAAGGAACCCGACGACAGCATGATCGAGGTGGCCATAGCCGCTGTGGAGGCGGTCTTTGACTGGAAGGCATACTTAGCAGAAAACTTTGGCGGGGGCCGGACTGAGGCGGAGGCCGGGCCTTATGTGAAAGGGCAGCAGGCATGACTCTTTTGGAAGTATGCCAGTGGGGGGAGCAGAGATTGGCTGCCGTAAATATAAAGGAGGCCCGCCTGGATGCCTGGTATCTGCTGGAGCACGCGGCAGGAATCAGCCGCGCCGCCTATTATGCGCGGCCAGATAAGGAACTTGACCCCTTTATAGAAGAAAAATATAGAGAATATATTGAGAAAAGGTCAAAACGGATACCGCTGCAGCATATAACAGGGGTACAGGAATTTATGGGACTTGCTTTCCAGGTAAATGATCATGTGCTGATACCCAGGCAGGACACGGAATGTGTAGTGGAAAGTGCCCTGGAAATCCTAAAAGGCATAATTGAGGAAAGTTCCCGTGTGGGTTTTTTTGACCAGCAGGCTGGCAGAACGGAGGAAGAGGGGCGCAGCCAGGAGAAAAGAGTCAGGATTCTGGATATGTGTACAGGATCAGGCTGCATCCTCCTGAGCATCCTGCACTATGGACGGGAGTATATATGCCAGGCAGATGCCGGCATAGTGAATAGGTATGTACAGGAAAGCAGGCCCTGTAGGGAAGACCGGGGTACAGATGCAGAAGAACAAGGGGCAATGGACCCTGCCTGCAGGATGAAAAGCGGGGTTATCCTGGAGGGCATAGGCGCGGACATATCAAAGAAAGCCATTGAGACAGCCCAGGTGAATGCAGGTGCCCTGGGCCTTGAGGCTGGTTTCAGGGCCAGCAATTTGTTTGAAGATATTGAGGGGAAATTTCAGATGATTGTATCTAATCCCCCTTACATTAGGACAGAGGTGATTGATACCCTGGAAGAGGAAGTAAGGGTTCATGATCCCCGTGGGGCCCTTGACGGCGGGGAGGATGGTTTATACTTTTACAGGGAGATTATACAAAAGTCCAGGGAGCACTTAGTTTTTGGGGGATATCTGATTTTTGAGATTGGCGCTGACCAGGGAGCGGATGTGGCAGGCCTGATGGAGCAGGCCGGATTCTGCAGGCTGGCCGTGAAAAAGGATCTGGCAGGTCTTGACCGGGTTGTGATTGGTGTGTATGATAAGTAGAGTGAATGCAGAGTGTATGGGGCCTTATATAATTAACCGCACTGCGGCAGATACGTAAATGCCTCATGTGCCCGGGCACAGCAGTGAGAAAGGATAGAGAGCGATGTTTGACAGATTAGAGGATTTACTTATCCGTTATGAAGAGATTATGGGGGAATTGCAGGAACCCCAGGTGGCCGATGACCCGGAACGGTTCCGCAAGCTGATGAAGGAGCAGAGCGACTTGGCCCCCATTGTGGAGGCATATAAAGAGTACCGGCAGTGCAGGCAGAATATTGAGGACAGCCTTGCCATGCTGGAGGAAGAGTCGGATGAGGATATGAGGGAGCTGGCCAAGGAGGAATTAAATGAATCTAAGGCGCGGGTGGAAGAACTGGAAACAGAACTTAAAATTCTCCTTCTGCCCAAGGATCCTAATGATGAAAAGAATGTTATTGTAGAGATCCGTGCAGGGGCAGGCGGAGACGAGGCTGCACTGTTTGCGGCAGAAGTTTACAGAATGTACCTGCATTATGCTGAGGGCCGCCGCTGGAAGGTAGAAATGATGTCCCTCAATGAAAATGGCATCGGCGGTTTTAAAGAGTGTGTATGTATGATAACGGGCCAGGGTGCGTATTCCCGGCTAAAATATGAAAGCGGCGTACACCGTGTGCAGAGGGTGCCTGAGACAGAGAGCGGGGGGCGGATCCATACGTCTACGATTACGGTGGCTATTATGCCAGAGGCAGAGGATGTGGATGTTGTGATTGAGGATAAGGATATCAGGATTGATGTTATGCGTGCCTCTGGAAATGGGGGACAGTGTGTCAATACTACAGATTCTGCCGTGCGCCTGACCCATTATCCCACAGGCATTGTTATCTACAGCCAGACTGAGAAATCACAGCTCCAGAACAAGGAAAAGGCGTTCCGCCTGCTGCGCTCCAAACTTTATGACCTGGAGCTGGAGAAACAGCAGGCGTCAGAGGCGGAGGCCAGGAGAAGCCAGATTGGGACAGGGGACCGCTCTGAGAAGATCAGGACTTATAACTTCCCCCAGGGAAGGGTAACAGATCACCGTATCAAGCTGACCCTGCACAAGCTGGACACGATCTTAAATGGGGACTTGGATGAAGTGATTGATAACCTTGTGGCCGCGGACCAGGCGGCAAAGCTGGCCAAGATGAATGAGGAGTAAGGATAATAGGGGACGCAGGCCAGAAGGTGAAAATTAGATAATGAGATATAAATAAGGTGCCCTATTTCAGTTTTAATAGCTGTAATAGGGCATTTTTTATTACATAGGAAATTCCCTGCGGCACATAGACGGGGGAAAGGAGAAAAGTATGAAAGAGAAACTTAAAAAGCTATTTGCCTATTATAGGCCATATAAAATATTATTTTACAGCGACATGTTATTCGCAATCCTGGGAGCGGCTGTGACACTGGTGATTCCGCTGCTTGTACGCTATATTACCAATGAGGTAGTATACTTTGAGGCTTCTGCGGCCAAACAGGCCATACTCATAATTGGCGCGGCCCTGCTTTTACTGACTGCACTTGAGATGTTCTGTAATTTTTATATTGCTTATTTCGGGCATATTATGGGGGCAAAGATGGAGGCGGACATGCGCAGGGATATTTTTGGGCATTACCAAAAGCTTACCTTTGCCTTTTACGATAACCAGAAGGTGGGGCATCTGCTGTCCAGAATTACAAGTGATTTATTTGACATCAGCGAGCTTCTCCACCATGGGCCGGAGGATCTGGTGATCTCTGTTATTAAAATTATCGGTTCTTTTATGATCCTCCTGACTGTGAATGTAAAGCTGGCGCTGCTGGCATTTATTTTTATACCATTGATGGCTGTGTTCGCTTTCTATTATAATGGCAAGATGAAGAAAGCATTTAAGAGGAACCGGGAGAAAATAGCGGACATTAACAGCCAGATCGAGGACAGCCTTTCTGGCATACGTGTAGTCAAATCATTTGCAAATGAAAAAGAGGAGATGAAAAAATTCAAAGCCGGGAATGATAATTTTGTGGCGGCTAAAAAGACCAGCTATAAATATATGGGCATCTATAATTCTGGGCTGGGTGCAATGAGCACCCTGGTTACAGTAGTTGTGCTGCTCTCAGGCGTGGGGATGATGCTGGCAGGGAGTATATATGTAACAGATTTGATTACCTTTCTCTTATATATCAACAATTTTACAGAGCCTGTGAAAAAGCTGGTGAGTTTTACAGAACAGTTCCAGAACGGATATTCTGGTTTTGAAAGATTTCTGGAAATCCTCTCCATTGCACCGGATATTGCGGATAAACCGGACGCCCTGACACTGCCCTCAGTAAAGGGGGAAATCGAATTTAAAAATGTGTCCTTTGGCTATGAAAATGAGATGGTGCTTGAGGGCATGAACTTTAAGGCGGCGGCAGGGGATTACATTGCTTTAGTGGGCCCGTCGGGTGTGGGGAAGACAACACTGTGCAGCCTGATACCCAGATTCTATGAGGTGACTAAGGGTGCGGTCTGCCTGGATGGCACGGATATCCGGGATATTAAACTGGAGGAGCTCCGCAGCCATATAGGCATTGTGCAGCAGGATGTGTACCTGTTTGCAGGCACTATCATGGACAATATCCGTTACGGCAAAATGGACGCCTCAGATGAGGAGGTCATACGTGCGGCTAAGAGCGCCAATGCACATGAATTTATTATGTCCTTTCCAGAGGGATATGATACAGACATTGGCCAGAGGGGCGTGAAGCTGTCAGGGGGGCAGAAGCAAAGGCTTTCCATTGCCCGGGTTTTCCTGAAGAATCCAGAGGTGCTGATTTTTGATGAGGCTACCTCGGCGCTGGATAACGAGAGTGAGATGATTGTCCAGAAATCTATGGAAGGACTTGCAAAGGACAGGACTACTTTCGTAATTGCCCACCGCCTGTCCACCATCCGCAATGCCCGGCGTATATTAGTGCTCACAGAGAGAGGGATTGCGGAAGAAGGGACCCATGAGGAACTCCTGGCGAAAAGGGGGGTTTACGCGGAGCTTTATGTGCTGCAGTTTAGCAGAAGGTGACTTTTAGCGCCGGGCAATTTCAGGCGGATCTGGGACTGGAACCGTATTTTGGGGATGCTGGGGAGGAATCCGCCAGAGAGGCATTGTCAGATAAATAGAAAGTATGCTATACTTAAAAATATGTGATTTCACCCGGATACTTTCAATTTATAGGAATATGTGAAGTCTTGTAAGCAAAAGATAAATAGAAGCAAAGAGAAACGCATCAGAGAGAAGGGAAATAATGGATGAAATAAAATTTAAAAGGCCGGAACTTGAGGATCAGGAGATTATTACTTCCTATTTCGCAAAAGCGCCCAGCAGGAGTTGTGAGAGGACATTTGCCAATGTGTACCTCTGGTCCCGGCACTATCATGTCAAATATGCGGTGATTGAGGATGCCTTGATTTTTCAGGATGATGAGACAGAACTGGCTTTTGCCTATCCTGCCGGGGAACCCCATTGTGTTAAGAAAGCGTTAGAGTTTCTGACGGACTATAGCCAGGGAAAGGGATATCCATTAAAACTATATAATGTGACAGAAGAAAACTTCACGCAGATGGACGCGTGGTATCCAGGAAAGTTTAAAGTGGAGTACATCCGGGACGCGGCGGATTATGTCTATGAGTCTGAAAAATTGGCTTCCCTGGCGGGGAAAAAGCTTCACAGTAAACGAAACCATATTAATAAATTTAAGACCCTGTACCCAGACTGGCGTTATGAACCCCTTACAGATGAGAACCAGGAGGAATGTTTTCAGATGGCATTAAAATGGCGTAATCAGAATGGGTGTGAGGAAGATATTGAGAAAAATGCAGAAATGTGCGTTACCCTGAATGCACTCAGGCTGTACAAGGAGCTGGGGCAGAAGGGAGGTATTTTGAAAGTAGGCGGCAAGATTGCTGCATTTTCTATCGGTGAGCCAATGAATAAAGATACCTTTGTGGTGCATATAGAGAAGGCGTTCCCTGATATAGAGGGAGCCTACACTATGATCAACCAGCAGTTTGTCCTCCATGAGTGCATGGATTATAAATATGTGAACCGGGAGGAGGACACTGGGGCAGAAGGGCTGCGGAAGGCAAAGATGTCCTACAAGCCTGTTTTTATGGTAGAAAAGGGCATTGTTACAGAACGATAAATGAAAAGAATGGAGAATACAGGATGATTTCAAAGAAAATGGAGAATATGGTTGCAAATAGTTCTGCAATCCGTGCAATGTTTGAGGAAGGGAACAGGCTGGCCCAGATATATGGCGCTAAAAACGTATATGATTTCAGCCTGGGCAATCCCAACGTACCTGCCCCTGAGGCGGTAAAGAAAGCCATAAAGGAGCTTCTGGATAAGGAGGATCCTTTGGTTCTCCATGGATATACAAACAGCAATGCAGGTTATGAGGACGTGAGGCAGGCCGTGGCTGATTCCCTGAACAGCCGTTTTGGGACAGCCTTTGGGGCAAAAAATATAACAATGACAGTGGGAGCTGCCGGAGGGTTAAATGTGATTTTAAAGGCGCTATTGAACCCCGGTGATGAAGTGATCGCCTTTGCTCCGTATTTTGGCGAATATAGAAGCTATACAAATAATTACGATGGCGTGCTTGTGGAGATATCACCGAACACAGAGGACTTTCAGCCTAAGCTGGATGAATTTGAGGAAAAAATTACAGCCAGGACAAAGGCAGTCATCGTGAACACGCCGAACAACCCTACAGGTGTAGTATACTCGGAAGAGACGATTAAAAGGATGGCCGCAATTTTGGAGGCTAAGCAAAAAGAATTGGGGACAGACATATATTTGATTTCGGACGAGCCGTACAGGGAACTGGTTTATGACGGTATTTTGGTTCCCTATCTGACAAAATATTATGCAAATACAATCGTGGGATATTCTTATAGTAAATCCCTCTCTCTCCCGGGGGAGAGAATCGGTTATCTTGTTATACCGGATGAGGCGGCTGACAGTGAAAACCTGATTAGCGCTGCAAATGTTGCCACGAGAATTCTGGGATTTGTCAATGCCCCCACACTGCAGCAAAAGATAGTAAAAAAGTGCCTGGGCGAGGAAACAGATATTTCCTACTATAATCGGAACCGGGAAACTCTCTATGAGGGGTTAAAAGAGCTTGGATTTGAATGCATCAGGCCTGAGGGCGCCTTTTACCTGTTTGTGAAATCGCCGCTGGAAGATGAAAAGGCATTCTGTGCGGCTGCAAAAAAATATAATATACTGATTGTCCCCGGCACTTCTTTTGCCTGCCCGGGATATGTCCGCCTGGCATATTGTGTTTCTTATGAGACGATTGTCAATTCATTGCCCAAATTCAAAGAACTTGCGGCAGAGTTTCAATAGGCAGGGGTGTGGGAAATGGGATTAAATAAAAATGTAGTAGAAAAAATCAGGAAGGTGGTGCCCTATGTACCTGGGGAGCAGCCACAGAATACGGTGATTAAGTTAAATACGAACGAGAACCCCTACCCGCCTGCACCAGGGGTACAAAAGGCCCTGCGTGAATTTGAGGCCCACAGGCTTAAGTTATACCCAGACCCGTCGGCATCTTTGCTCAGGGATTCCCTGGCAGAATACTACAAGGTCGGGCCGGAGCAGGTTTTTGTAGGAGTCGGGTCGGACGACGTGCTTTCTTTGTGCTTTCTCACATTTTTTAATTCCGAAAAGCCAGTTTTATTCCCGGATATCACTTACTCCTTCTATAAAGTGTGGGCCCAGCTTTACAGGATCCCTTATGAATGCCCTATGCTGGATGACAATTTTTGTATCCGCAGGGAGGATTATTATAAGGAGAATGGGGGGATTATTTTCCCTAACCCCAATGCTCCCACCGCCGTATACGAGGACCTTGACTTTGTGGAGGACATACTCAGGCATAACCAGGATGTGGTTGTAATAGTAGATGAGGCTTACATAGACTTTGCAGGCAGGTCGGCAGTGGAACTGCTGGACAGATACCCGAATCTGCTTGTGGTTCAGACCTTTTCCAAGGCAAGGTCTATGGCAGGCATGAGGATTGGATATGCAATAGGAAGTCCAGAATTGATTCAATATCTCAATGATGTCAAGTATTCTTTTAATTCGTATACAATGAACCTTCCTTCTATTGTATGCGGCGTGGAGGCTGTGAAGGACAAGGCATATTTTGAGGACACTGTACGCACCATTATTGAGACAAGGGAGTGGGCGAAGATAGAGCTAAAACGCCTTGGATTTTCTTTCCCTGACGCACAGGCTAATTTTATCTTTGCGGCTCATCCCCAATATGAAGGAAAGGCCCTTTTCGAGGCATTAAAGCAGGAACAGATTTACGTCAGGCATTGGGATGGCAGAAGGATCGGGCAATATCTGCGCATCACTGTGGGGACAAGAGAGGAAATGAAAGAGCTTTTTGGAACACTGAAAAGATATATGCATAAATAGGAGAATTATAGTATATGAAAGAAATGTTAATTGACTGGTTTGTAGTGAATCTGGGAGGGAAAGTAGGGAAGGAATTTATTGTATTCCTGATTTCCATGGTTCCCATTCTGGAGCTCAGGGGCGGACTGATCGCTGCAGGCCCGGCGATTCTGGACGTGGCAAAATGGCAGGCCATACCAATCTGTATTATCGGAAACTTAATCCCCATACCCTTCATCCTTCTTCTGATCACAAAAATATTCGACTGGATGAAAGGCACCAAAAAACTGAAACCCATTGTAGATAAGCTGGAGGCAAAGGCATTAAGCAAGAGCGCCAATATAGAAAAATATGAGTTTTGGGGACTGGTTATTTTCGTGGGTATTCCGCTGCCGGGAACAGGGGCATGGACGGGATCTCTGATTGCGGCCCTGCTGGGGATACGGTTCAGGAAAGCTTTTCCGGCCATTGCCCTGGGAGTGCTCATCGCAGCCGCTATTATGACAATACTTTCTTATACGATTATCGGAGGGATATTCGCGTAAGGCAATGGATTTTATGGTGGGGCATAATAAACCCCGCAGCTTTATGATCTGTCGGGTTGCAGGCAGCGCCATAGTTTCTGGGGAGCTATGGCGCTGCCTGGCAGTTATTTGATTGTTTGCACCCGTACTTTTATATCCTCCTTTTCTTTGGGCGCGGGCTCCTCAACAATTCCGCCGAAAGGCATTTGCGCCACAAGGATATAGCTTTCTGGGATCTGGAATAACTCCCTGACTTTTGTGTTGATTACCGGGTTATAGTGCTGCAGGTTTGCGCCTATGCCCAGTTCACGGAGGGCGCCCCAAATATTAATCTGCAGCATTGCGCTGGCCTGATTGGCCCATACAGGGAAGTTGTCTGCATATTTTGGGAAAGAACCCTGCAGGTTTCTCACCACTGCCTCATCATAAAAATATAGCACAGTTCCGGCCCCATTTCTAAAACCTTGGATTTTTTCTATTGGGACTTTTCCCTCAAACACATCATAGACAGTATCCCAGAGAATGTCATGCTTTTCACCCAAAACAATCATGACTTGTGAGCTTTTCATATTAAATGCGTCCGGAACCAGTTCCGTGACTTTTTGTATGGTATTTATTACTGTATCCTCAGGGACTGGCAGTTCTTTATTGATGTTATAAATGCTTCTTCTTTTTTCTAATGTCTGGATGATACTCATGTTAAAACCTCCTTACATTTTAAAATTGATGTCCCCCTCGACAGCTATAGAGGGAGGGCCTTATGGTTTCTGTCTCTGTTTTGTTTTTTCCAAAGACAGTATAACTCTATAGGCCTGATATGTAAATATAGCAATATTTTTTACTTTAGAATACATTTTAAATATACTACAGAGAATATCCTATGATACTTATCCTAGATGAAAGCTTTTCTAAAAAAACCGTAAAATACCTATAATATGGAGTAAACCGTGATAAAATAAAGGATATATGCAGGGGGCCGTACCCGTTGACACAGCACTTGAAAATCCGTATAATAAAACAGAGGAAATAGAAGGGAAGTATATACATGCTTGCGAAGAATAACGAAGAGAAGAGAAATCAAATTTGGAGGGCCGTGATGGCAGTGACTACAGTGCTGATCATCATCATTGCGGCCTTTTTTCTGATAAAACTATTTACAGCCAATCCCCTGGAGGGGAGATGGAGCCATGAGGACAGCAGCATGGTGATTACAATCAAGAGCAGCGGGAAGGCTGTCCTGGAGTGGCCGGAGGAATTTGAAGGCGCAGGGGTTTCTGTGGCCTTGGAATATGGCATTGATAAGGAGACTAAGACCTTTACCCTGCGGGCCAGCGACGAGGCTATCATACAGGCTGCAGATGCCTCAGAGGGTGCGGTGACAGCCGATGGTTTAAGTTCGGCGGTGAATACACTGGAGGGGACATATGATTACAGCATTGAGCAGAAGAAGATGACTCTGACAGACAGGGAGTACGGCGACCAGATGGTATTCGACAAAAAGTAGAAAATATAGGATATAGACGGACAGGGAAGAAGTTTCCCTGTTTCTTCTATAAGTAGGGAATGTTTTGCCGGCAATTTTGTAAATACTGCTCTTTTCTAAAGTTTCTATGTATTTTTAGTATAGTGGCGGAGACACAGGCTGACAGACACCTACAGGCAGATGATTGAGAAAGGACGGGGCATGATGGGAATTCTGCGGGAGAAGACAAAGGAAGTGAAGATCGGGGACGTCACGATCGGGGGCAGCCATCCGGTTGCAATACAATCTATGACCAATACAAGGACAGAGGATGTAACTGCCACTGTGAGGCAGATACATATGCTGGAGGCCGCGGGATGTGAGGTGATCCGCTGTGCAGTGCCTTCTTTGGAGGGGGCCCTGGCGATCAGGGAAATAAAAAGGCAGATCCATATCCCGCTGGTGGCGGATATACATTTTGACTACCGGCTGGCCATAGCGGCCATGGAGAATGGGGCAGATAAGATCCGCATTAACCCGGGCAATATCGGGAGCAAAGAGAAAGTCCAGGCAGTGGTCTTTCAGGCGAAAGAGCGGGGGATTCCTATACGGGTGGGGGTCAACAGCGGGTCTCTTGAAAAGCACCTGCTGGAAAAATATGGCGGCGTGACGGCGGAGGGTATTGTGGAGAGCGCCATGGACAAGGTGTCCATGATTGAACAAATGGGATATGATAACCTGGTGGTCAGCATCAAATCATCAGATGTGATGATGTGCGTAAAAGCCCATGAACTGATTGCCAGAAAGTGCCCCTATCCTCTGCATGTAGGCATAACAGAGGCTGGGACTGTATATGCGGGGAATGTGAAATCCTCTGTGGGCCTGGGGGTTATTCTGTATCAGGGAATCGGGAATACCATCCGGGTTTCCCTGACCGGGGATCCCCTGGAGGAGATTAAGACAGCGCGCCTGCTTCTCAAGACCCTGGGCCTTCGCCAGGGAGGCGTTGAGGTGGTGTCCTGCCCTACATGTGGGAGAACCCAGATTAATCTTATAGAGCTTGCAAATAAGGTGGAGGATATGGTAGCAGATATTCCTCTGGATATTAAGGTGGCCGTCATGGGATGTGCGGTCAATGGCCCCGGGGAGGCTAAGGAGGCAGATATTGGAATTGCAGGAGGCGTGGGGGAGGGCCTCCTGATTAAAAAAGGCGAGATAGTAAAAAAGGTGAAGGAAGAAGAGCTTCTTGACACCTTGCGACAGGAGTTGTTGAATTGGAAAAAATAGGAAACCAGAGACTTTTTTTTGAAGTATTCCCCACATTAAAGGCCAGCGAAGAGATCAGGCTATTGTTTGGAGATGTAGAAGTTCAGAGAATAACTACAAACTCGGGCCGGGATTTTCTTAATGTACATATTTTCAGCAGGCATCTGATCCAGAAAAAACATATATGGCAGATGGAAGATCAAATTAGAGGGCAGCTCTTTGCAGATACACACATTAAAATCCATATAAAGGAGCAGTATGCCTTGTCAGAGCAGTATACGCCGGGTACTTTGATGATGGAGTACAGGGATAGTATTGTGATGGAATTGAAGCAGCACAGTATTCTGGCAGCCAATATGTTCGAGCAGGCCAAGATAGAGTTCGAGGGACGGGAAATTGTACATCTGCATCTGGAGGATTCCATAGTCTCCGAGGGTAGAAGAGAATACATTGTGGGACTTTTACAGGACATATTTCATAAAAGATTCCATATACAGGCGGACATCCGGGTGTCCTGCTGTGAGGCTAAGGAACACAAAGGCCGGGAATATGATGAACAGAGGATACAGCAGGAGATTAATGCTATCTTTGAGAGGAGAGCCAGGCACAGAGGGGAGAATTCGAAGGAGGAAACAGATATATCTAGAGAGGAAGCTAAGGATGCCCCTGATAAAAAGAAGAGCGGCATAAAGCTGAAGAAAGAGGCTCCGGATACCAAGAGAGGCACAGCCAGAAGGGGAGAATTCAAGAAAAAGGAGTTCTATAGGCCTCTCAAGCAGGGAGATGATCCGGGCCTGATTTATGGCAGGAGCTTTGAGGATGAACCCATTACACTGGATCAGGTGGCAGGTGAGATGGGGGAAATTACAATCCGCGGCAAGATTATTCATTTTGATACCCGGGAGATACGGGGGGAGAAGACAATTCTGATGTTTGCCGTGACAGATTTTACGGACACGATCACGGTCAAAATGTTTACAAGGAATGAACAGCTCCCTGAGCTTTTAGGAGAATTAAAAAAGGGGGCCTTTGTCAAGATTAAAGGTGTTACCACCATCGACAAGTTTGACGGTGAACTGACCATAGGTTCTGTGACAGGAATCAAAAAGAGCGGCGATTTTACTGTTTCCAGGCAGGATTTAAGTCCCATAAAGCGCGTGGAGCTGCACTGCCATACTAAAATGAGCGATATGGACGGCGTGTCTGAGGTAAAGGAGATTGTGAAGAGGGCCCACGACTGGGGACATCCGGCAATAGCCATAACGGATCATGGCGTGGTACAATCCTTTCCAGATGCAAACCACTATATTGAGACGTTAGATAAGGACGATCCTTTCAAAATCCTGTATGGTGTGGAAGGGTACATTGTGGATGACCTGACAGAGATAGCCGTGGGCGCCGGAGGGGAGAGCCTGGAGGGTACTTATATAGTATTCGACCTGGAGACCACCGGGTTTAGTGCCATCAAAGACAGGATTATAGAGATTGGGGCGGTGAAGGTGGTGGACGGTGAGATAACGGACCGATTCAGCACGTTTGTCAATCCAGGCATACCTATACCTTTTGAGATCACCCAGCTGACCAGTATCACAGATGAAATGGTGATTGGATCTCCAGGGATCGAAGTGGTTCTGCCCCAGTTTCTCGCCTTTGCTGGAGATGGGGTCCTAGTGGCCCACAATGCAGGATTTGATGTTGGGTTTATTGAGCAAAACTTAAGGAACCAAGGGCAGAAGCCGGAGTTTGTCTATGTAGATACAGTGGCCATGGCCCGGGTTCTTCTTCCCACATTATCAAAATATAAGTTAAATGTTGTGGCAAAGGCCCTGAATATTTCACTGGAGAACCACCACCGGGCGGTGGACGACGCGGCGGCCACTGCAGAAATTTTTGTGAAATTTGTCAATATGCTCAAGGAACAGAATATCCATACACTGAAGGAACTGAATGCTTTCGGCGACATGAATCCAAATGCAATACGCAAGATGCCCACATACCATGTGATTATTCTGATGAAGAATGATATCGGGCGGTATAATCTCTACCAGTTGATTTCCCAGTCCCATCTGACCTATTATGCCAGAAGGCCCAGGATCCCCAAAAGTGTGTTAAACCAATACAGAGAGGGACTGATTGTGGGGAGTGCATGCGAGGCGGGGGAACTTTACCAGGCAATCCTGGAAAGGAAGTCTGCTGAGTCTGTGGCACGCCTGGCCGCGTTCTATGATTATTATGAAATACAGCCTTTGGGGAACAACCGTTTTATGCTGGAGAGCGACCGTTTTTCCGATATTAATACAATAGAAGATTTGCAGAACATCAACAGGGAAATCGTAGAGCTGGGGGAAAAGTTTAAAAAACCGGTGGTGGCCACCTGCGACGTACATTTCCTGGATCCAGGGGATGAGGTCTACCGCCGTATTATCATGGCGGGAAAAGGGTTTGGGGACGCAGATGAGCAGGCGCCCCTCTATCTTAGGACTACAGAGGAGATGCTGGAGGAATTTGAGTATCTGGGATCTGCCAAGGCAAGGGAGATTGTCATTGAGAACCCAAACAAAATTGCCCATATGATTGAGAAGATTTCACCGATTAACCCAAACAAATGTCCGCCGGTTATCGAAAATTCAGAGCAGGATTTGCGGGATATCTGCTACAGCAAGGCCCACGAGATTTACGGGGAGAATTTGCCAGAGCCTGTACAGACCAGGCTGGAGAGAGAGCTGACCTCCATTATATCAAACGGATATTCAGTGATGTATATTATTGCCCAAAAGCTCGTGTGGAAGTCCAATGAGGACGGATATCTGGTGGGTTCCAGGGGATCGGTAGGCTCTTCTTTTGTGGCCACCATGGCTGGGATTACGGAAGTCAACCCTTTAAGCCCACACTATTACTGCGGCAGCTGCCATTATAATGATTTTGACTCAGAGGAAGTCAGGGCATATGCAGGGGGATGTGGTTTTGATATGCCGGATAAGTCCTGCCCGGTCTGCGGCGCACCCCTTGTAAAAGCTGGATTTGACATACCCTTTGAGACTTTCTTAGGCTTTAAAGGGGACAAGGAGCCGGATATTGACCTGAATTTTTCTGGCGATTATCAGGCAAAGGCCCACAAATACACAGAGGTTATTTTTGGGGACGGCCATACTTTTAAGGCAGGGACAATCGGCACCCTGGCTGATAAGACTGCCTTTGGTTATGTACGGAACTACTATGAAGAGCGGGGACAGAGGAAGCGGAAATGTGAGATTGACCGTATCACAGTAGGCTGTACAGGGATACGCAGGAGTACTGGTCAGCACCCGGGGGGGATTGTGGTACTGCCCCACGGCCATGATATTAACGAGTTTACGCCCATCCAGCATCCTGCCAACGATATGGCCACAGACATTGTGACAACCCATTTTGATTACCACTCTATTGACCATAACCTGCTGAAGCTGGATATACTGGGGCATGATGATCCTACTATGATACGTACCCTGGAAGAATATATTACTTCAGACGCCATGGAGAATGAATTTAACGAAGAAAACCCCTTTGTGGCAACTGAGATTCCTCTGGATGATGAAAAGGTATTGTCGCTGTTCCACGACACCAGCGCCCTGGGAATCAAGCCAGAAGATATAGACGGCTGTAAGCTGGGCTGTATGGGCATACCTGAATTTGGCACAGATTTTGTCATCCAGATGGTACAGGATGCCAAGCCTCAGTCACTGTCTGACTTGATCCGTATCTCCGGCCTGTCCCACGGGACAAATGTATGGCTGGGGAATGCACAGGAGCTTGTGAAGTCAGGAAAGGCAACCATTTCCACCTGTATCTGTACCCGGGATGACATTATGATTTACCTGATCAATCAGGGGGTGGACAGCGCCCTGTCCTTTACGATTATGGAAAGCGTGCGTAAGGGCAAGGGGTTAAAGCCGGAGTGGGAGGAGGCCATGAAGGAAAAGAACGTTCCAGACTGGTATATCTGGTCCTGCAAGCAGATCAGTTATATGTTCCCCAAGGCCCATGCGGCGGCGTATGTTATGATGGCCTACCGTATTGCGTACTGCAAGATCAACTATCCTCTGGCATATTACGGGGCATACTTCGGTATCCGTGCAAACGCCTTTTCTTACGAAATCATGTGCCAGGGCAAGGAAAAATTAAATTATTATATCCGGGAATATAAGAAAAAAGGGGATGCCCTGAGTAATAAAGAGCAGGATGTCATGAAGGATATGAAGATTGTGCAGGAAATGTATGCCAGAGGCTATGAATTTCTTCCCCTGGATATTTACCGGGCCAAGGCCGCCAGGTTCCAGATTATAGACGGCAAGCTCATGCCTCCCCTTTCCAGTATAGAAGGGATGGGGGAGAAGGCGGCGGAGGCTGTGGAGGAGGCTGCTAAGGACGGGCCATATCTGTCCTTGGATGATTTCAGGCAGCGCACAAAGGTCAGCAAGACAGTGATTGATTTTATGGCGGACCTGGGACTTTTCGGAAATCTTCCCCAGAGCAACCAGCTCTCCTTGTTTGATTTGTAGGATACAGATTCAGGGCAGGCTGCAAGGCTTTACAGGACAGCAAAATGGTGCATAAAGCCGGCAAAAACAGATAAAATGAATAATAATAAAATACCTAACAGTATAGGGAGGAAAAGAGAGATGTACGATTTTGTAGAGATTAGGAATGCAGATCCAGAAATAGCAGATGTAATCCAGGACGAGCTGGAAAGACAAAACTCACATATAGAGCTGATTGCCTCTGAAAACTGGGTGAGCAAGGCTGTCATGGCTGCCATGGGAAGTCCCCTCACAAATAAATATGCAGAAGGATATCCCCATAAAAGATACTATGGCGGCTGCCAGTATGTGGACGTGGCAGAGGATCTGGCTATTGACAGGGCGAGGGAATTGTTCAAGTGTGAATATGTCAATGTACAGCCCCACTCAGGGGCACAGGCCAACATGGCAGTTATGTTTGCCATGCTTGAACCTGGTGATAAGGTCATGGGGATGAACCTGGACCATGGCGGGCACCTGACTCATGGATCACCAGTGAATATGTCCGGAAAGTATTTTGATTTTGCGGCATATGGAGTCAATGACGACGGTGTGATTGACTATGGGCGGGTTCTGGAGATTGCTAAGGAACATAAGCCAAAGCTGATCATCGCAGGCGCAAGCGCCTATGCCAGAACCATTGATTTCAAGAAATTCAGGGAGATCGCAGACCAGGTGGGAGCCTATTTGATGGCAGATATGGCCCATATCGCGGGACTGGTAGCTGCGGGACTGCATCCCAGTCCTATTCCCTATGCCCATGTGACAACTACAACAACCCATAAGACATTGAGGGGCCCCAGGGGAGGCATGATTCTGAGCAGCAATGAGGTAAATGAGAAATTTAATTTTAACAAGGCCATTTTCCCGGGTATCCAGGGAGGCCCTCTGATGCATGTCATTGCCGCAAAGGCGGTCTGCTTTAAGGAGGCGCTTCAGCCTGAGTTTAAAGCATACCAGGAGAAGGTAGTCAGCAATGCCCAGGCTTTGAGCAAAGGACTAAAGGAGCGGGGGATGAAGATAGTTTCCGGAGGTACGGACAACCATCTCATGCTTGTAGATCTGACCGGCAATGATATCAGCGGCAAGGAGCTGGAGAAGCGCCTCGACGATGCCCATGTGACCTGCAATAAAAATACCATCCCTAATGACCCCCGTTCTCCCTTTGTTACAAGCGGAGTAAGGCTTGGGACCCCTGCTGTGACCACCCGCGGCATGGGGGCAGAGGAGATGGATAAGATTGCGGGGATTATTGCAGCAGTGACAGAGAGTGAGGCAAATGTGGCAGCGGCAAGGGAGTCCGTGTCTGAGCTGACAGAGAAGTATCCTCTGTAGATTTTAGTAAGTGAATACGAGGCCGATACAGTCAGCCGGGCCCCTAAGGGCACGGCTGCCGTACAGGATGCATAAAAGAGCAAGTGAGAAAGGGATGGCCTGTCACTTGCTTTTTCAAAGAACATGTCCAGGCTCTAGATGGCAGGCCTTAAATTTACTACTTTAATTCGGGAAAGTAATATGTTATACTTATTGAACATTAGTAGTTCCATGAGCATATCCAAAAGGACATCCCGCAATGTATGTCTTTACGGAGAGTACTTATGTGGGCAGCGAATGATATGACGAAGGAGGAATTAAAATGATTTGGGCAAAAGAGGAGACACTGCCTAGAGCTGAGATTGAGAAAATTCAGTTGGAACGGCTGAAGGAGACGGTATCTTATATTTATGAGCGTGTCGGGCCTTACCGCCAGAAGATGGATGAAGCTTCTGTGAAGCCGGCGGACATCTTAAGCCTGGAGGATTTGGGAAAGATGCCGTTTACATATAAAGCAGATTTCAGGGATCATTATCCTGACGGCCTGTTTGCGGTTGACAAGAAGGATTTGGTCAGATACCATGCCAGCTCAGGTACAACTGGAAAGCCTACGGTAGTTGGATATACAGCCCATGACCTGGATGTATGGCTCAATAATGTGGCCAGGATAGCCTGTATGGGAGGAGCCACGCCTGAGGATGTGGCACAGATTTCTTTTGGCTACGGTACCTTTACAGGGGCCCTTGGCCTTCACGGAGGCTTGGAGAAGCTGGGCGCATCTGTAATCCCTATGTCCTCGGGAAACACAAATAAGCAGATTATGTTTATGGAAGATATGGGGGTGACTCTTCTGGTGGCCACCCCTTCCTACGCGCTTCATTTAGGCGAAGTGCTCCGCGAGAGGGGAATTGACCCATCCAGGGATTTGCAGATACATATCGGATTATTCGGAGGAGAAGGAATGACCGAGCCTATGCGCAGGGAGATGCACAGAGTCTGGGGGGAGCAGTTTGTCTGTACTCAAAACTACGGCATGAGCGAACTGTGTGGCCCCGGGGTTTCGGGGGAATGTACAGAACTGTGCGGCATGCATGTGAATGAGGACTGGTTCATCCCTGAGATTATTGACCCGGAGACGGAGGAAGTGCTGCCTCCGGGGGAGACAGGGGAGCTGGTCATTACCTGCCTTGGGAAGGAAGCGCTTCCCCTGGTGAGGTACCGGACCGGAGATTTGACAAAGCTGATGTATGAACCTTGTAAATGTGGGCGTACAACTGTCCGTATGGCAAATCTGTCAGGACGGGCGGACGATATGCTGGTGATCCGGGGCGTGAATGTATTTCCGGGGCAGATAGAGGAAGTCTTGTTTAAGATAGAGGAGATTGGCCCACACTACGAGATCCTTGTGGAGAGAAAGAGCAGGCTGGATGTTATGACCATCACAGTGGAATTGATTGACGACAGGCTTTTGGACAGCTACGCTAAATTAAGCGAGCTGGAGAAACGCATTAAAGCGTCGCTGAAGTCACAGCTGGGACTGGCCACAAACATCAGGCTGGTTGCGCCTAATTCTCTGCAGCGGTTTGAGGGCAAGGCGAAGAGAGTCACAGATTTACGAAAGGATGGTTTATAAAATATGGCAGAAAAAGTAATTATGCTGGGGAATGAGGCGATTGCCAGAGGGGCCTATGAGGCCGGGGTAAAGGTTTCCTCTGCATATCCGGGAACGCCAAGCACCGAAATTAGTGAATATCTGGTGCAGTATAAGGATGATGTATATGAGGAATGGGCACCCAATGAAAAGGTGGCGGCAGAGGTTGCCGTGGGAGCCAGCATTGCAGGGGTGCGCGCAATGGCCTGTATGAAGCATGTGGGGCTGAATGTAGCTGCAGACCCTCTTTATTCTGTTTCCTACATGGGAGTCAGCGGCGGACTAGTATTTGTGGTGGCTGACGACCCGGGGCTGTACAGCTCCCAGAATGAGCAGGACACCAGGATGGTTGCCAGGGCAGCCCAGATTCCCGTCATTGAGCCATCTGACAGTGCAGAGGCAAAAGAACTTTTTAAGGTGGCTTTCGAACTCAGCGAGCAGTTTGACCGCCCCTTTATCTTCAGGACAACTACCAGGCTGGCCCATTCCCAGGGACTGGTTGAGTTGTGCCCCCGCACAGAGGTGGAAGATAAGCCTTATGAAAAGAATATACGTAAAAATGTTATGATGCCTGGCAATGCGAAAATCCGCCATATTGAGATTGAGAAACAGAACCTGGAGTTAGCCGGGGCAGCAGACACAATGGAAATTAATAAGGTAGAGATGAATGATACCAGGATCGGCGTAATTACCAGTGGGATCCCGTATCAGTATGTAAAAGAGGCGCTTCCAGAAGCCTCCGTGCTAAAGCTTGGTATGGTAAATCCCCTGCCCAGGAAACTGATCGAAGAATTTGCATCAAAGGTGGATACTCTGTATATAGTAGAAGAGCTGGATCCAGTCATTGAGGAGCAGGTAAAGTCCTGGGGCATACAGGCAGTGGGAAAAGAGATTTTTACTGTCCAGGGGGAGTACAGCGCCAATATGCTCAGAACCGCCATATTAAAAGAAAAACCATATAATAAAACTGCTGCCGAGGCGCCCCAGCGCCCCCCTATTCTATGCCCAGGATGTCCCCACCGCAGCGTGTACCATGTGCTGAACAAGCTGAAAATGCATGCAGCAGGCGACATAGGCTGTTATACTTTAGGCGCGGTTGCCCCCCTCAGTGTGGTAGACACAACTATGTGCATGGGGTCCAGTATTTCTACACTGCATGGGATGGAGAAAGCAAGGGGCAGGGAGTATATCAAGAACTGGGTTGCCGTGATTGGGGATTCTACATTTTTACATACAGGTGTAAATTCACTGATGAATATGGTATATAACCATGCATCAGGGACAGTAATGATTTTGGATAATTCTACTACCGGGATGACGGGGCATCAGGATCATGCAGCCACAGGAAAAACACTGCAGGGTGAGGACACATATGCCATTGACATACCCGGCCTGTGCCGTGCCATGGGCGTTAAAAATGTAATCCAGGTCAATGCGTTTGATATTGGCAGGCTTGAGAAGGTAATTAAGGAGGAGAACGCAAAGGAGGAGGTTTCCGTCATTATCACGCAATCCCCCTGTGTGCTGCTGGACAAATCTAAAAAACCTCTCTATATTGCCCGCGAAGATAAGTGTAAGAAGTGCGGCATGTGTATGAAGCCTGGATGTCCTGCCATGACTAAGAACGGGGATAGGACTATCCATATCGATGACACAATGTGCACTGGCTGCGGCCTCTGTGAGACTTTGTGTAAATTTGGTGCAATAGAACTGGCAAAGGCGGGTGAATAAAGATGGCGACAAAAAATATTATGATTGTAGGAGTGGGGGGCCAGGGAACCCTGCTCACCAGCAGAATTTTGGGAGGACTTACGATTGACGGGGGGTATGACGTGAAACTCTCCGAGGTACATGGAATGGCCCAGAGGGGCGGAAGCGTAGTTACATTTGTGCGCTACGGTGAGAAGGTGGCAGAACCCATTGTGGAAGAGGGACAGGCGGACGTGATTATTGCCTTTGAAAGGCTGGAGGCCCTGCGCTACGCCCATTTTCTGAAAAAAGACGGGGTGCTCATTGTCAATGACTGGCGGATTGATCCCATGCCGGTCGTAATTGGGGCTGCGCAATACCCAGAGAATATTCTTGGCAAGCTGGAGAAAGAATATAAGGTTTATAAAGTAAATGCCACAGAAGAGTCCAGAAAACTGGGGAATCCCAAGGTTTTTAATTTGATCGTCCTGGGGATTGCCGCACAGCATATGGATTTTACAAGAGAGCAGTGGTACAAGGTAATTGAAAAGACCGTACCTCCAAAGACAGTTGAGATTAACAAAAAAGCATTTGATGTGGGATACACATTATAGCCGGGGCAGGTGAGAATATGATTAAACAGTTATCAGTATTTGTAGAGAACAGGCCTGGAAGCCTGAAACAAGTCACATCGGCGCTGACCGAGGCGCACGTAAATATCCGGGCGGTGGCTTCCTTTGACACGCCGGAATTTGGTATTTTACGCCTGGTGGTAGATAAGGCTGAAGAGGCGAAAGCCTACCTCACAGGCAGGGGATTTGTCGTCAGGATCCACGAGGTAATCGGCGCAGAGTTAAAAGATGAAAAAGGGAATCTGAACCAAATGCTTTCTATCCTTGCCGACGGAGGGATTAACATAAACTATATATATTCTTTTGTTATCCGTGAGGGCAGGGCACCGGTTATGGTATTTAATACGGATGATTATGAGAAAGCGGCGGATGTCCTTAAAAGGGCGGATGTAAAGATTGTAGAAGAAGCGGATTTATAAGTCTTAAACACGATTAAAAATGGATAAAAAAGATAAGGAGCAGGGAAAATGGCGGCAGTATCATTAGAAAACTGGGTGGAAAGAATCTATGACCCCAAGATAGAATGTATGAGCAGTGACGAGATGGCCCAGCTGCAGGGCAGGCGCCTTCAGGACGTGGTGTACAGGGTATATCACAATGTAGATTTTTACCACAAAAAAATGAAGGATTTGGGCGTAGAGCCTGGAGATATCAAAAGCATTGAAGACATAGACAAGCTTCCTTTTACTACAAAGGAAGATCTTCGGGACAACTATCCATTCGGCCTTCTGGCAATACCCAAGAAAGAGGTTGTCCGGGTGCAGGGGACATCCGGCACTACAGGGAAACTGACACTGGCCTCTTATTCACAGAAGGATGTAGATGTATGGGGGGAGTGCGTGGCCCGGTGCTTATCCATGGCGGGGCTGACTGAGGAGGATATTCTGCATGTCTGCTATGGGTATGGGCTCTTTACCGGGGGCATGGGCCTGGATTTCGGTGCAAAGGCTTTGGGGGCAATGGCAATCCCTATGTCTGCCGGGAACACGAAACGACAGATGATGTGTATGGAAGATTTCGGAGCAACAGCTTTTGCATGTACCCCATCTTATGCCCTCCATCTTGCAGAATCTATGCAGGAAGCAGGCGTCGTAGAGCGGCTGAAAATTAAAGCGGGCATCCACGGTGCGGAGCCATGGACAGAAGAGATGCGCAAAAAGATAGAAAGCATCCTGAATATCAACTGTTTTGACATTTACGGACTATGTGAGATTACCGGCCCTGGCGTTGCGCAGGACTGTATCCACCATGGGGGACTTCATATCAACGTGGATTACTTCTATCCAGAAGTACTGAACCCAGCCACCCATGCGGCCTGTGAGGATGGGGAGACAGGGGAACTTGTATTCACTACGCTGGCCAAAGAGGCCATGCCTCTTATACGTTACCGTACAAAAGACCTGACCAGCATTGACCACAGTACATGTAAATGTGGAAGGACCACTCCTAGAATTTCCAAGTTTACCGGGCGTACAGATGATATGAAGGTGATCCGCGGAGTCAATGTATTCCCGACTCAGGTTGAGACTGCCCTTCTTGGCATGGGCGGTGCAGTGGCTCCTCATTATCTTATGATCGTGGACAGGGAGGACAATATGGATGTACTGACAGTCATGGTTGAAGTCGATGAAAGTATGTTCTCCGATGAAATCCGGAAGCTGGATGCCCTGAAGAATAAGATTAGTGCTGTTCTGAAGCAGGCATTGGGAGTTTCGGCCCGTGTGAAGCTGGTGGAGCCAAAGACAATTCAGAGAAGTGAAGGAAAGGCAGTGCGTGTCATCGACAAGCGTAATCTGCAGTAGAGGAGGTAAGTGCTATGAGTATTACAATTCAACAGTTATCAGTGTTTCTCGAAAACAGAGAGGGCCGTCTGGACGAGGTACTTTCTGTTCTTGCCGGCAATGATGTAAATATTGTGGCCTTAAGCCTGGCAGATACGTCAGACTATGGAATGCTCCGCATGATTGTATCAGATCCCAATAAAGGCAGGAAAGTCCTCAAAGAAAATGGGATTACGGCAATGCTGACAGATGTGGTGGCACTGCGGGTGCCCCATGCCACAGGCTCACTGAGCAGGGCAATGCATCAGATCGTGGAGGGAGAGGTCAACATAGAATATATGTATGCCTTTGCCAATGGCGGCGACGCATCTGCTGTACTAAAGACGGATGACCCAGCGCGGGTCGTAGATATATTAAGAGGCAGCGGCTTTGATGTGTGGGAGGCAGCCGAGGCATACGTGTCCAATATCAGCCAATAGGATGCCAGCCTGCCGGTAAAAGTAAAGCGAAAAAAGAGAACGGAAAACCCGTTCTCTTTCTTTTAATCTCATTTTTCTGTATTACTTTTAAATATTAAATCCATTCTTAATTTATATATTAAAAGGTACATTTAAAATTCTGATTAAAGTTTTACTACGTTAGTTGCCTGTGGACCTTTAGAGCCTTCCGTCACATCGAACTCCACAGCCTGGCCTTCTTCTAAAGATTTGAATCCATCCATAACCAAGCCTGAATAGTGTACGAATACATCGTTTCCTTCTGAATCAGAGATGAATCCATAACCCTTTTGGTTGTTAAACCATTTTACTGTACCTGTCATTGTGTTACCCTCCATAAATAAAAATAAATAATAATAAAGTAGACGTATTGCATCTTCTATTAGAACAATACTCAGTCAGCGTAGCATATTTAACAATGAAAGTCAATGCGTTTATGAAAAGTTTCGTAATTTTATACAAAATTGTCGGTTTATGAAAGAATAAAAATAAAAGTAGTAGTTATTACTAAAAGAAAGATTGTAATTTTTGCATTTTTTGTTTACAATGAAGGGGCAAGAAAAACGATGATCCGGAGGCAGGCGTGCAATGCCTTGGGCCTGCAATGGGAAAAGTATTGAAAAAGCAGCCGATGGGATGGCCGGGAGGCTTGATAGTTCAGGATAATAATCCCGCAGTTATGCCGTCCCTTTGTGGATAAAGGAGCAGAGTAGTCTATGAAAATGTCAACGAAAGGGAAATACGCTCTGGAAATTGCCGTGGACCTGGCTTTATACTCGTCAGATACAGGGCAGTTGGAGAGCCTGAAAAATATAGCTGAGAGACGGGGGTTATCTGAGAAATATCTGGAACGTATCATAAAAGCCTTGAAGCAGAAGGGAATTGTAAGAAGTGTCAGGGGGGCCCGGGGAGGCTACGCCCTGGCAAAACCACCGGAGCAGATCCGGGTAAGGGAAGTATTTAATGCTGTAGAGGGCCAGCTGGCTCCTGTGCAGTGCCTTACTAAAGAAACTGATTGTGGGATATCCTGTGATCTGTGCCCTACAAGGAATACCTGGGGAATGATGTGGTATATTATAACAGATGCCGCTGACAAGGTAACAGTAGCTGATATTGTAGAAAAAGTACGCAGAAACAAATAGTGTCAGGCCCCTATGCCAGCAATCGCATAGGGGCCTGATTAAATTTGGCTGGTTTTTTAAGTTAAGCAGATCTTCTCCCGGATATGTTATGTGGGTATCTGCCTATCCCTGCATATCAGCCTCAAATCTTTTAATGTTTTCCACCCTTCCAATCACTACAATGATGTCGTTTGAACTGAAGCGGTAAGAGGGCGATACCTCTATATCTGTAGAATGCCCCCTCTCGATGGCAATAATATTCAGTCCATATTGCTGACGGATATTGATTTCCTGTACGCTGACTCCGACCATATCTGGAGTGGCAGGGAGCTGTTGGATTTCCACTTCATTATCTAATGAAATGTAATCCAAAAAATTATGGGATACAAGTCTCTTTCCAAGGCGCAGGGCCATATCCCTTTCGGGATATACGACTTCTGCGCCGATCTTTTCAAGTACAGCCCCTTGATCACTGCTGAGCGCCTTAGCTATGACATTAGGCACGCCAAGGCTCACCACATGTAAAGTGGTCAGGATGCTTGTATCGATTTTTTCTCCAATGCAGATAATGACTGTATCGCAATTCTGTATGCCAATTTCTTCTAAAGTTTCTTTTGTCAGATTGTCTGCCACATAAGCATATTCCGTATACTGGCGCAATTCTCTGACCTTTTCTTCATTACAGTCTACAACAATGACCTCTTTTCCAGACTGTGCCAGGCTCAATGCCAGGGCAGTTCCGAAACGGCCAAGGCCGATTACCCCAAAAGAAGCTGATTTTGTATTTTTCATTAGTTTTCTCCTTTAACCGATTGTTATGGACTCTTCGATATACCGGGCATTTGGCGCCGGGCGGCACACCCACATGGAGGCCAGGGTAAAGGCCCCCAGCCTTCCGATAAACATGATTAGGACCAGGGCCAGCTTACTTATATCCCTGAGCTCCGGGGTAATGCCGGTAGAAAGGCCTACTGTACCGAAGGCAGAGGTTACTTCAAATAAAATCTGAATAAATGTACATTGTGGCTCTAGTATACAAAGACCTAGCGTCCCCGCACATACAACCAGCAGAGAAAGCAAGGTGATGTGATAGGCCTTTGCGATCCCCTCAGCCGGAATACTGCGGTGGAACGCACTGTAGTGCTTCTTGGCCATAAGGCTCTTTACAGACTGAACCAGGGCGAAAAAGGTACTGGTCTTAATGCCGCCGCCTGTGGATCCGGGTGATGCCCCGATAAACATTAAAAGGACAAGGATAAAAAGTCCTGCATTGGTAAACTCACCTATGGGGTAAGTAGAAAATCCTGCTGTCCGCGCTGATACGCTCTGGAAAAAAGCGCCCAGCCACGAAATATCCTCAGTTGCCTTAAGCAGAAGGGTTCCCATAATCAATAAAGCTGTACTCGTGGTAATTACTACCTTTGAATGCAGGCTGAGTTTTTTAAATGAGCGGTTTTTGAGTATATCAAGAATGACCAGAAAGCCTAAGCCTCCGAAAATTATGAGCACACTGGTTGTTAGGTTAAGCAGCACATCATTTTGATAGGGGATTAGGTTCTGCATACCGCCTAAAATATCAAAACCGGAGTTATTAAAGGCTGCTATGGAGTGGAAAATACTGATACCCAATGCTGCCGGAGGGGGATAGTCCCGGGCAAATACAATAAAACTAAGGATTGCCCCGCCCAGCTCGAAACAAAGCGTCATGAGTAAAACGGACTTTACCAGGCGGATCATACCCTTTGACGTATTTACATTCAGTGCCTCCCTCACTAGAAGCCGGCCTTTCATGCCTACCCGTTTGCCTGCGGCTAAAATAAAGGCTACGCCAACTGAGGTCACGCCAAGGCCTCCTATCTGAATCAGCAGTGCCACCACGGCCCGGCCAAAGACTGTGAAATGGTCGGCTGTATCTATGGCAATCAGGCCTGTGACACACACTGCGCTGGTAGATGTAAAAAGTGCGTCTGTAAAACTGACCTCCACCCCTGGGTTTATAGAAACGGGTAAGAGCAGCAAAAAGGTGCCAAGCAGTATGACACAGGCAAACCCCAGAGTAATCAGCCGCCCTGGGGGTTGTTTTTTTAGTAACTGAAACAGCCTAATCATAACCCCTCCACCTTCTGGCATATAGATCTGCCTGCTTTCACAGGGAAATGGCACACCATAACTGCAGAAAAGCGCAGGGTGTGCCGGACATCATGATCATTCATCACATCTTTATATGTACAAAGGGCAAAGCCGTTTGTGTGATTGTACATGGCTGGGAGTATCTCCTTTCATTTTAATATTACCTCCTGCATGACATCCCCTATCATGGCCCAAAGGCGCCTTTTGGTGAGAAACCCATCCGTCTGCATAGGACATTTGTTAAGAGGGCCTTGGGAGGATAAATTATTGGGTATTATAAGAGATATTCTCGTTTAATGCAAGCAGGTTTCTGTGAATTTAGCGGAATCTTTATTTATTTCTCTGTCATTCAAAGTCTATTTAATAAGATAATATAGAAAACTAAAAATGTGGAATAATATTTAAATATTTTCCTATGTGTGTTTTGAAACAAAAATCTGTGTCATTATGAAAATAATGTGACAGTATTTCGCCAAAAAGAAGTGACACACTAAAGTTGGCACGATTCTTGCTGTTATATATGGGCAGTAAGATAAATACAAAAGAAGAAAGGGGGAATGAAGGTGGCAAAAAGAATTGTTATTCTGCACGTTGACTGAAAGATATCAATTATTTTATTATATTTCACTCTAAGTTGTTTATGCTAGAAAGGTAGATTGTAACAATCCAGATAAGTAGAATACGCATAATGCATTATGAGTCTGTCTCTTATACACATCTCCGAGCCCACGAGACTA
>ERZ652168.21-NODE-21-length-86627-cov-20.2003_pt1 | contig 86627 bp, 91 predicted proteins | sample MGYA00514763_ERZ652168 | MGnify/ENA metagenome assembly ERZ652168
GTGGGATGGGGGTGGGTATCAGCCTTGGGGGCCTTGCAGGCACCGTGGCGGCAGAAGGCGGGGTTGGAGTTATCTCTACCGCCCAGATTGGATACCAGGAACCTGATTTCGACAGGCATCCCGCACAGGCGAACTTAAGGGCCATACAAAAAGAAATGGGTAAGGCGAGAAAAATATCGCCCAATGGCGTGGTTGGCTTCAATATTATGGTAGCTCTTAGGGATTATGCCCGGCATGTAAAAATGGCCCTGCAGGCTGGCGCAGACATCATAATTTCAGGGGCCGGACTGCCTACGGAGCTTCCAGGCCTGGCTAAGGATAGTTCTGCGGCGATTGCCCCTATTGTATCAACGGATAAATCTGCCAGAATTATTTTAAAGTATTGGGATAAAAAATATAAAAGGACAGCTGACTTGGTGATTGTGGAGGGTCCATTGGCCGGAGGGCACCTAGGATTTAAAAAGAGCGAGCTGGAAAAATATACCCCGGATGTATATGAAGAGGAAGTGCGAAAAATAATCGCTACAGTCAGGGCATACGAACAAAACTATCAGAGAAAAATACCAGTGATTCTTGCAGGGGGAGTTTATAGTTCCGGTGATGTCCTGAGAGCGGGAGAACTGGGGGCGGATGGGGTACAGGTAGCTACACGCTTCGTGACTACCTATGAGTGCGATGCGGATATACGCTATAAAGAAGCCTATATCCGGGCCAAAAAGGAAGATATAGCCATAGTAGAGAGTCCAGTTGGGATGCCTGGAAGGGCCATCTTGAATCCTTTTATGAAACGTGTTATGCTGGGAGAAAAGGTTCCCCATACGCCATGCCATGGCTGCCTCGCACATTGTAATCCAGAAGAGATCCCTTACTGCATTACGGATGGCCTTATAAATGCGGCCAGAGGAAATATAGAGGATGCACTGCTGTTTTGCGGGGCATATGCGTATAAAGCTAACAGGATGGAAACAGTAAAAGAAGTAATTCACTCCTTATTTTGACAGCGTACGGTCAGGGGACATGAGCCGGGCATAAAATAGGCAAATCATTTTTCAATACCGTAATCATGCTCCTCAGATATCATTTGATAGGCAGAAAAACAGCAAAGACAAAGGTCTGTTGAACAGGGACATAGAGGGGCAAAGAGGGCATACATAAGAATGCAGGAAGGAGAATACTGTTCTGTGAATGCACATGAGACTATCAATGACATATTGGTCCACTTGTTTAACGAGATCTGGGAGCTTGAAGAGGAGGCCATCATAACGGATGAATATAAGGATATCAGTAATAATGACATGCACATTATAGAAGCTGTAGGACTTGGGGATGACAGTACCATGTCTGCGGTAGCAAAAAGGCTTGGGATTACTGCCGGTTCCCTGACTACATCCATCAACAGCCTGGTAAATAAAAAGTATGTAACTCGTACAAGAAGTGAGGCAGACCGGAGAGTGGTTTATATAAGGCTTACTGAGAAAGGGAGGGGAGCTTATCTGCACCACCAGGATTTTCATATGCAGATGACAGATGCTGTGATTGGCAGCCTGGATGATAAGGAAATCCCAGTTCTATTAAAAACGCTGGACAGTCTTTCTAAATTTTTTAGGAATTATAAAGAAAGAGAGTAGCATCCTTTAAGTTCTAGGGGAAAGTTTTTTTTGACCTTTTTAGAAAAATGAGGTACAATACATTCTGTAGCAGATTAATGTTTATGTTGAAGTCTAAATACTTGAGTGTTTAAGCGGAAAGGGAGCAAGTATGGCAACAAAGAAAGCAACAAAGAAACCAGTAACCACTAAGCCAGCTGTAGAGAAAGCAGAGGGGACAGTTTCTGCTGAAAAGGAAATGGCTGCTAAAAGTGAGGCTACAAAAACAGTTAAGACAGAAGAAATCGGGACAAAGGCCGGCCAGACAAAGGCGATTGAGACAAAAAAGGATACTACAAAAGCAATTGAAACCAGAGCTGCAGTCTTAAAGGATCCAGAACCCGAAAAGAAAGAACCGGAGAAAATAACTATAAAGAAAGCAGCACCGAAGAAAACGACTACAGGCAGGACAACAAAAAAGTCTGAGATAAAGACCGAAATTTTCCTCCAGTTTGCAGGGAATGAATATACAGAAAAGGAAATCCTTCAGAAAGTAAAGAATGTATGGACTAAGGAACTGAAGAATAAGGTAGGAGATATGAAAGATGTAAAGATTTACCTTAAGCCGGAAGAATTCGCAGCTTATTATGTAATTAACGGTGATACAACAGGCCGTGTGGACCTATAAAGACAGAGTCATTTACATAATTAGAGAACATGGGGTTGTTGCAAAATAAATTTTCATATTAAGATATCAATAACAAGAAAGTGGCTGAACGATATCCAATTGAATTTTATATTTTGCGGCAGCTCCTTTTTCAGGCACTGACGCAGAGAATCATGTAAGTATTACCAGATAGTTTTGATTTACGGATAGACAGCAGGTAAAAGAATATATCACTTTTTAGGGGAGTTGCACAAGATGATCAGAAAACAATTTGCTGCAAACGTTTTGCCCTCTATGCTGGCATTTGCATTTTCAGGTATATATGCTATTGTAGACGGCTGGTTCGTAGGCAGAAATATAGGGGATATCGGCCTGGCCGCTATAAATGTGGCATATCCTATTGTAGCCGTTATGCAGGCGGCAGGCACTGGGATTGGCATGGGGGGCGCTATTCAGATAGCCATCTGCCATGGCAGCGGTAAAAGGAAAGAGGAGAAAGCGTTTCTTGGCAATACACTTTTCATGCTTGTATTTTGCTGTGTACTGCTGACTATATTGCTTGGGGTTACTTATCCTGCAATTTTGTCGGCGTTTGGGGCAACGGGGGAACTGATGAATTATGCGGCTGATTATATTAGAATCTTAGTCTGGGGAGCATCCTTTCAGATTATGGGAACTGGATTACTGCCTATTGTCCGTAATTATCATGGCTCAGTTACCGCTATGGCAGCCATGATTATGGGATTCAGCACAAATGTAGTGCTGGACTGGCTGTTTGTATCTGTATATCAGAAGGGCGTTGCGGGGGCGGCGGCGGCCACATTGATCGGCCAACTTGTGACAGTCGTTCCCTGTGTTCTTTTCCTGTTCCTGAAAAGAATTTTTCATACGGCTGTTCTGCGGCCTGCCAAATCTGTGATATGCCGGATTCTACAGGTTGCCCTTTCCCCATTTGGCCTGACGCTCTTACCCAATATTGTTATTATCATCCTGAACAGAGGGGCATTAGCTTACGGTGGGGAACTGGCGGTATCCTGCTACGCTGTAGTAAGTTATGTAGTGTGTGTGGTTCAGCTGTTATTACAAGGGATAGGTGATGGATCCCAGCCCCTGATTGGCCTTTATCATGGGGCGCAAAATGAGGAGCTTGTGAAACAAGTTCGGAGAATGGCGTATATGTATGCTTTTTGCACATCTGTTGTATGTATGGCAGGGATATTTCTGCTCCGGCATAAAATTCCGGTATTTTTTGGCACTTCAGAAACAGTGGCAGCAGAAGTGACAGATGTGCTTGTGGTTTTTATAGCGGGTTTTATATTTATTGCTTTTCTAAGAATCACAACCGCTTATTTTTATGCTGTGAAGGATAATAAAAGCGCATATCTGCTTATTTACGGGGAACCCTGCGTTCTTGCCTTGCTTGTGGCTTTCGCCCTGCCAAGGTTTCTAGGCGTAGATGGAGTGTGGCTGTCTGTGCCGGTAAGTCAGGCAGTTCTTGCGGCTATCGGATTTATGCTGTTATGGAGAGGGAAGCAGAAAAAGGAAAGTGACGGACAGGAATCCATGTGATTAACCCGTGCAGGCATGTGGTATAATTAAAATAAATCAGGCCGGAGCAAGCCCTGAATTTGGAGATGATTTCTATAAACCGTTAAAGACACTCCGGTAAAAACGATGGAAAAGAGGTGGCTGAAATGACAAGGCTGGAACAGCAGCTTGAATTTATCAGGGAAATCGACAAAGTAAAAAATATTTACCGGCAGACATACCTGGCAGACGGGGAGCGGAAGGAAAATGATGCCGAGCATTCATGGCATATTGCTGTTATGGCTGTGCTTTTAAAAGAGTATGTCCCGGAGGCAGATATCTTGAAAGCCATGATCATGGTTTTAATCCATGACTTGGTAGAAATTGATGCCGGGGACACATATGCATATGATATGAAAGGGGCGGAAACGAAGAGGCAGAGGGAGGTCAAGGCTGCAGAACGGATATTTGGCTTGCTTCCAGATGACCAGGGCAGTACTTTCCGGGAACTTTGGGAAGAGTTCGAGGCGTATGAGACAGCAGAGGCAAAATATGCCCACTTGCTGGACAACTTTCAGCCTCTGCTGTTAAATGATGCATCCGGCGGAAAGAGCTGGAGTGAGCACGATGTGCAGAAGTCCTGGATATATAAAAGAAATGAAAAAATAGGCGAGACATCGGCAGAAATATGGAAATGTATGCAGGAGATTGTGGATAAGCATATTAAAAAGGGAAATGTACGGGACTGCTAAATGGACATGCTGCCTTTGAATATAGTATGGTGTTAGAAAGCCGGGGAGGAAAAGAGATGTATGTAGAAGAAGTGGAGCGTCTGCAAAATATTATAGGCCAAAGTGAGAATATTGTATTTTTTGGCGGGGCAGGTGTATCAACAGAAAGTAATATTCCAGATTTTAGAAGTGCTGATGGAATATACCACCAAACCTATAAGTATTCCCCCGAGCAGGTAGTCAGCCACAGTTTCTTTGTATCTCATACAGAAGCCTTTTATGACTTCTATAAAGAGAAGATGATGCTGTTAGAGGCGAAGCCTAACCCGGCCCATAGAAAACTGGCTCTCCTTGAGCAAGCGGGAAAGCTCAGGGCAGTTATCACGCAGAATATAGACGGCCTGCACCAGGCGGCAGGCAGTAAAAATGTATTTGAGCTTCATGGAAGTATCCACCGGAACCATTGTATGGACTGCGGCAGGTTTTACGATGCTCACTATGTAAAAGGTTCAAAAGGGATTCCGCGCTGCGAATGTGGAGGGATCATTAAGCCAGATGTGGTACTTTATGAAGAAGGACTTGACACAGCGACAATACAAGGGGCAATAGAGGCTATTACAGGAGCGGACACCTTGATTATAGGCGGCACCTCTTTAGTTGTGTACCCGGCTGCAGGATTCATAGATTACTTTCATGGCAGACACTTGGTGGTGATCAATAAATCAGAAACTGCCCGCCCGGTGAAGGCGGATTTAATGATCAATGGGCCCATAGGGGAAATATTTTCACAAATTAAAATATAAGGCAAAGAGAGAGAGGTATGTGGGATTGTATGCAGAGATTATTGGAACCTTAAGTAACTGGCTGTATAGCTATATTTTGATTATCCTGCTTGTCGGGGCAGGTATTTATTTTACAGTCAGAACGAAGTTTGTACAGTTTAAATGTCTGAAAGAGGCCTTTAAAGTAGTGCTGGAGCCGAAGTCAGATGAGAAATCAATTTCTTCCTTCCAGGCGTTGATGGTATCTACCGCGTCCAGGGTGGGGACAGGCAACATCGCAGGAATTTCTACGGCTCTCTGTATTGGCGGCGCAGGGGCCATGTTCTGGATGTGGCTGATTGCCCTGCTTGGAAGCGCATCAGCGTTTGTGGAGAGTACGCTGGCACAGATATATAAGCGGAAAGCTGCAGATGGAGGCTCCTACGGGGGGCCTGCATATTATATTCAGGCAGTCCTTAAGAAAAGGTGGCTTGGCGTTTTATTTGCAGTATGTCTGATTGCAACTTATATGGGCGGGTTCAATATGGTTGCGTCGTTTAATATTGCAGATTCTTTCCGCAGATATGATTTCTACCGGCCTGGAGTGACTCCCATTATTGTGGGGATTGTGCTTGCATTTATTTTTGGTTTGTGTATTTTCGGGGGAAGCAGGCGTATTTCCAGGATTACAGAAGTAATTGTCCCAGCAATGGGCGTGTTTTATCTGGCTGTCTCTTTATTTATTGTGGTAAGCCACCTGAATTTGCTTCCGGGAGTGATAGCTGCCATTTTTAAAGGGGCATTTGATATTCCGGCAATTTTTGGCGGATTCGCCGGTTCCGCCGTGATGCAGGGGATTAAAAGAGGACTCTTTTCAAATGAAGCCGGGGTTGGTTCGGCCCCTAATGCTGCTGCTTCTGCCGGAGTATCCCACCCAGTAAAGCAAGGGTTGGTACAGATGCTTTCTGTGTATATAGATACCATTTTGATCTGCAGTGCCACGGGATTTATGCTGTTATGTTCCGGTGTAGGGCCCACAGAGACTATGGCCGGGATGCCTTATGTACAGGAGGCCGTGGCCGGCTCTCTGGGAGGCTTTGGGACAATCTTTATTACAGTGGCATTATTTCTTTTTGCATTTACAACATTAATTGGTAATTTCTATTATGCGGAGATGGGACTGCGCTATATATGCAATAAGGTGCCAGAGAAAGGAATCCTCAATGTGTTCCGCATGTGTGCAGTTTTGATTGTATGTGCTGGCGCTACAATGGATTTTAGTGTGGTGTGGGATACTGCAGATGTACTGATGGGATTGATGGCTTTGATCAACCTTCCAGTTATTATTCTTTTGGGAGGGCCGGCCCTGCATTGTATGCAGGATTATCTGAAACAGAAAAAAGAAGGGAAGAATCCTGTATTTAGAGCCAAGGATATAGGATTAAAGACGAAGACAGATTTTTGGAATTGATACAGACAGAATAAATATGACTGTCGAAGAAGAGGGTTTATCCCTCAGCATTGCTGTTAAGGCATGTAAGGCCAGCAAGCTCTCATATTGAGGGGGTGCTGGCCTCTCGTTTTACAAAATATCTTTTTCCCAACGTCCAGAAGCTCCACAGGGGAGTGTAAGCCGGCTGTGCTTTACCGGAAGTCCTATTTCCTGCGCGTCCACTGTCCCGCCCCATTTTTTCAATTCTGTGGCAATCATATAGGACAGAACAGCAGGAGCTAACCCAGTTGTATAAGAGTTTATTAGAAAAAACAGGGCATCTTTGGATAAAACTTGGGTACAGAGTTTAATAAATGGATGTATCATATCCTCGATTTTCCATATTTCACCCTTAGGGCCCCTTCCATAAGAGGGGGGATCCATAATAATTGCATCATAAGTGTTTCCCCGGCGTATCTCCCGCTCCACAAATTTGACACAGTCATCTACCAGCCAACGTATGGGGGCGTCTTCTAATCCAGAGGCCAGCGCGTTTTCCCTGGCCCATGCAACCATTCCTTTGGAGGCATCCACATGGGTAACTTGTGCGCCGGCAGAGGCTGCGGCCAGCGTGGCGCCGCCTGTGTAGGCGAAAAGGTTCAATACCCGGACAGGCCTGTGTGCCCCCTGTATTTTTGAAGAAAACCAATCCCAATTTACAGCCTGCTCCGGGAATAATCCTGTATGTTTGAAATTAAAAGGCTTCAAGTTAAAAGTAAGGCTGCCATAGCAAATCTTCCATTGGTGGGGAAGGTCAAAAAACTCCCATTCCCCGCCGCCTTTTTTACTGCGGTGATAATGGCCATTGGGGCGCTTCCATCCAGAATGCTCCCTGGGGGTGTCCCAAATTACCTGCGGGTCAGGGCGAATAAGAAGATAATCCCCCCAGCGCTCCAGCTTCTCCCCCTGAGAACAATCTATCACTTCATAGTCTTTCCACTTGTCTGCAATCCACATAATTTTATCCTCTTTCTTTTTGGAATGTCTGTTCGTATGATTAAACAGGCAAAAACTATACATATCATCTCATAAACAGTTATTTTTTTCAACAGAGAGATAAAATCTGTTTACCTAAAGCTAAGTCAGTGATAGAATATATCTATAAGTGCATCAGGAAGGAGAATTTAAATATGATAACAGTTAACGCTATGGGGGACGCATGCCCGATCCCCGTAATTAAGACGAAAAAGGCAATGCAGGAAGTAACAGGCGATGAAGTGTTGGAGGTGCTGGTTGATAACGAGATAGCCGTCCAGAATGTAACTAAAATGGCATCCAGCGAAGGCGGCCAGGTTACGTCTGAGAAAATTGGGGAGAATCAATTTAAGATTACAGTAAAAGTAAGCCAGACGGCCGGCAGAAAAGAATCAGCAGACTACAAGGAGGAAATACAGTGTATGCCTGACAGGAGAAAAAATACAGTTGTGGTTATTAGTTCTGACCGCATGGGGAGCGGAAATGATGAGCTTGGAAAAGTGCTTATGAAAGGGTTTGTTTTTGCAGTTTCAAAGTTGGACGAGCTGCCATCCGCTATGCTGTTTTATAATGGGGGAGCTACGCTGACAGCAGAGGGTTCTGAATCTTTGGAGGATTTAAAAGAGCTGGAGGCTCAGGGCGTAGAGATCATGACATGCGGCACCTGCCTGGATTATTACGGATTGAAAGAAAAGCTAGAGGTGGGGACAGTGACAAACATGTACAGTATCGTAGAAAAAATGAATCAGGCAGAAAGGATTCTGCGCCCATAAAGGATAGTGTGGAAGGAGGAAAAGGGACATGAACAAGGGAAAGGACGTACGTCTGACACAGATGGCAAAAACGGCAGGATGAGCAGCTAAAATTGGTCCTGAGACCCTTGCCCAGGTTCTGGGTAAGCTGCCTGAATTTTATGATGAGAACCTTATAGTTGGAATTGAGACATCTGACGATGCCGCAATCTATAAAGTGACGGATGAAATTGCCATGATACAGACGGTAGATTTCTTTACTCCGATTGTAGATGACCCTTATACCTTTGGGCAGATTGCAGCAGCCAACTCTCTGAGCGATGTGTATGCCATGGGAGGAGAACCAAAGGTGGCCTTAAATATAGTAGGCTTTCCCAATTGTCTGGATCCGGAAATATTAGGTGAGATTTTGAGAGGCGGAGCGGACAAGGTAAAGGAAGCAAGAGCGGTTTTAGTAGGCGGGCATTCTGTACAGGATGAGGAACCTAAATATGGCCTGAGTGTCTCCGGTTTTGTGCATCCGGACAAGATATATAAGAATTATGGCTGCCAGCCGGGAGATGCCCTTATCCTGACGAAGCAGATTGGCAGCGGTATTATAACAACGGCCGTGAAAGGTGGGATGGCCTCTGTGCAGGCTGAGAAAGAAGTAATTACAGTGATGGCTTCTCTTAACCAGAAAGCTGCAGAAGCCGCTAAAGGATTTACTGTACATGCATGTACAGATATTACTGGGTTTGGCCTGCTCGGACACTGTGCGGAGATGGCATCCGCCAGTGATGTAACGCTGGAGATTCACGTAGAAGATGTGGCTTATATGGAGGATGCCCCCGGATATGCTAAGATGGGACTTGTACCGGCAGGGGCCTATAAAAACAGAGAACATAGCGGAGAATTTGTAGATATGGGGTCTGTGGACGAATATTATACAGATATGCTCTATGACCCACAGACATCAGGCGGCTTGCTTTTTAGCATTCCTCAAAATGAGCTTGGAGAATTCCTCGCAGAACTAACAGATAAGAAACTGGATACGAAGGTCTCTGTAATAGGGCGTGTCCTTGAGAAATCAGATAAACTGATACGGCTGATGCCTTAGATTGTACCTGACAATTTACTGTACCCATCTGACAGTCCATTTTTGGTGCTGTGTATCAGCCAGACATTCTAATTATCAAACACGGCCAGCCGGTGAGATATTTAGATAGAAATATAAATAATTGATAGAAGGAGCCTGTATAAAAAGATGGATAAGAAACTTTTGTTCCGCAGAATTCCTAAAGTGGATGTTTTGATGGAGGACGAAAAAATAAAGAAAATGACAGAGCAGTACAGCTATGACAGCGTATTAGAAGCTGTCAGGGAAGAACAAGAAAAACTGCGGGAATTTATTGGAAGCTGTGAGGATGAGGAAGCTGCAGAAAAGGAAATAGCTAGTTTGCCGGAGCATATAGAACAGAGGATTGCGTATTTATACCGGCCCAATATGTCAAAGGTGCTCAATGGGACGGGCACGATTCTGCATACTAACCTGGGGCGCGCGCCCCTGGGAACTGCACATCTGAACCAGGTTGCCAGAATCGCAGGGGGCTATTCTAATCTGGAATATGATCTGGAAGCCGGAAGAAGAGGCGAGCGTTATTCTCACTTCGAAAAACTTTTGTGTAGAATAACAGGGGCAGAGGCTGCCATGGCGGTCAATAACAATGCAGCAGCCGTGATGCTTATTCTCAGCTCCATGGCCCGGGGCGGCGAAGTAGTTGTATCCAGGGGGGAGCTTGTAGAGATAGGCGGGAAGTTTAGGATTCCAGATGTTATGGAGCAGAGCCAGGCTGTACTCAAAGAGGTAGGGACAACCAACAAGACTCATCTGTCAGATTATGAGGAAGCGGTCAGTGACGGGACGAGGGCTTTTTTAAAGGTTCATACAAGCAATTACTGTATCGTGGGCTTTACGGAGTCAGTGCCTATAAGTGACCTGATTCCATTGAAGGAGAAGTATGGAATCCCTGTAATTGAAGATCTGGGAAGCGGCGTGTTGGTAGATTTGAGTAAATATGGACTGCAGCATGAACCTACTGTGCAGGATTCTATAAAAAGTGGTGCGGATGTGGTTTGCTTCAGCGGCGATAAGCTTTTAGGAGGCCCGCAGGCTGGAATTATAGTGGGAAAGAAGAGGTATATAGATAAAATGAAGAAGAATCCTCTCACCAGAGCTTTGAGGATTGACAAATTTACGGCATCTGCACTGGAGATTGTATTAAAGGAATATTTGTCCGAAGAAAGGGCGGTTCAGAATATACCTGTGCTGCGCATGATTACCCGCAAAATTGAGGATATCAAAGAAGAGGCAAACAAATTTTGCGGGATGTTAAAGGATGCAAAGTTAGATGCGGAGATAGAAGTTATTGAGTGTGAATCCCAGATTGGGGGCGGGTCTTTGCCAATGGAAAGACTTCCAAGTATGGCAGTAACGATCCGGCCCCTGAAAATCACGACTGCCTGTCTGGAGGAGCGTCTGAGGCACCTCCCTATTCCCGTGATCGGCCGGGCTGTCAACGACAGGATTCTGCTGGATATGAGAACTTTTGAGGGCAGCTGTATGTCTGATTTCATAGAAGGCCTCAGAAAATCACATATTCTGGAGAAGGAGAGAGATTTGTAATGAAGCATATTATTATTGGGACAGCAGGGCATATTGACCATGGTAAGACAACGCTGATTAAGGCCCTGACCGGCAGGAATACAGACCGATGGGAGGAAGAACAGCGCAGGGGAATCACAATCGACCTTGGATTTACGTACTTTGATTTAAGAAATGGGAATAGGGCAGGAATTATTGATGTGCCGGGGCATGAAAAGTTTATTAATAATATGGTGGCCGGTGTAGTCGGTATGGATTTAGTTCTTCTTGTAGTTGCCGCTGATGAAGGAATTATGCCCCAGACAAGGGAACATATGGACATTCTGGAGATGCTGGGTGTGAAGAAGAGTATCCTGGTACTAAATAAATGTGACTTGGTAGATGAGGAGTGGCTGGAGCTTGTAGAGGAGGAGATTCAGGAAGAACTTGCAGGTACGTTTCTGGAAGGGGCGCCTGTGATGAAAGTCTCGGCGGCTACAGGGGAAGGAATAGATGGGTTGGTAGCGTTAATTGAGCATTTCAGCGAAGAGGAGCTGGAGGAGAAAGATATTCATACGATCCCCCGGCTTCCAGTAGACAGGGTATTTTCTATGTCTGGCTTTGGCACAGTTATTACAGGGACTCTTATTAGCGGGATGATATCAAAAGAGGATACGCTGGAAATGTATCCAAATGGGAAGGAATGTAAAATACGGAATATTCAGGTTCATGGTGTGAATGTGGATACATGTTATGCTGGACAGCGTGTAGCCGTAAATATTTCAAATATGAAAAAAAGAGAGATTCAGAGAGGATGTGTCCTGGCACCTCCTAAAAGCATGCGGGATTCAAGGCTGATGGATGTGAAGCTGAATATTTTGGATTCTTCCGTGCGTGTTTTGGGAAACCAGGTGCGCCTTCATTTTTTCAGTGGTACGAACGAGGTGTTGTGCCGTGCTATATTGTTGGACAGTGAAAGCCTTGGGCCGGGGGAAAGTGGATATGTGCAGCTGCGTATGGAGGAAGATGTGGCATTTCGAAGAGGGGATAGATTTATTGTCCGGTTCTATTCACCTATGGAGACTGTCGGGGGAGGCGTCATTTTAGAGCCAAATGCGTCCAGGAAGAAGCGTTTCAGCCAGGAGGCCATTGAAAGCCTAAGGCAGAAAGAATCAGGTTCTGCGGAAGATGTGATTGAACTCCATGTACGCGAGTTTAGCGATACTATGGCAGCAATGTCTGAACTGGCTAAACTGTCAGCCCTTTCAATTGAAGAGACATCCCAGGCAGTGTCAGAATTGGAAAGGCAGGGTTTAGTCTGTGTATTTCCCATGAAGAGAGAGACATTCGTGTGGCATATGGCGGATGAGGCTTCATTGAGGGGACGTCTTGTAAACGCCCTGCAGGATTATGTCCGAAAGTACCCTTACCGGTATGGTATGCCAAAAGCTGAAGTTCATAGTACATTTTTAAAAAAGGTAAAGCCAAATGTTTTTGACAGATATATCGAATGGCTGGCGGAGAAGGGGGCGTTGTCCCGGCATGAAGAATTTCTAGCGCCAGAGGGATACACAATCAGCCTGGATGGAACCTATAACAAAATAAAAGGACAGCTTCTGGATGTACTGAAAGCAGCAGGATACGATTTTGTGAAAATTACAGAAATAAATTTTGGCGGTATTCCCGGGGAGACTGTGGATGATATCTTGATTCTGCTGATAGATTCAGGTGAAATTGTGAAGGTGGCAGAGGGAATGTATACAGTAAGGGAATATATGGATGAGGCACAGGATAAAATTATTTCAAGGCTTAAGGAGAATGGAAAAATTACAATCGCTGAGATACGAGATATGTTTGCCACAAGCCGGAAGAGTGCAAAACCCATTCTGGAGTATATGGATAGTATTAAAGTTACAAAAAAAACAGGAGCAGAGAGTGAAAGGATATCAAATCTATGAACCTGAAACAGTTAGAGGCATTTGTATCAGTAGCCGAGGAGGGAAGCTTTTCAAAAGCGGCAAAGGCCTTGTTCTTGACGCAGCCAACTGTGAGCGCGCACATTTCTTCTTTGGAGCAGGAATTAAATGTCCGCCTGTTTGTGAGAAATACGAAAGAGGTGAATTTATCTGACAGCGGCAGGATATTGTATGAGTACGCAAAACAGATGGTTGTTCTGGAGAAAAAGATAGAGGCGGCGTTTGATGGGACGAGAAAAGAGGAAGGGCACAGCATCAGGATTGCCGCTTCAACTGTTCCTGCCCAGTATCTGCTGCCGTCTATACTCACAGCTTTTAGCAGGAAGTATCCCAGGGAGCAGCTGAAGATTACAGAGACAGATAGTGCGGGAGTCGTGGAACAGATTGTAAACCACAATGCAGATATAGGTTTTACAGGCACTGTCCTGGAGAAAAAGCATTGCTGCTATATTCCTTTTTACAGAGATGAGCTAATTGTAATAACCCCCAATACAGAAAAATTCAGATTTCTTAAGGAGAAAGACGGGATAAATACTGAGGACAGATCATGGATTCAGAATGAACCCGTTATTATGCGTGAGGAAGGATCTGGGACGCGCAAGGAGGCTGAGAGACTTTTGAAAAGTGTTGGGATAGCGGTGAGGGATCTGAACATTGTGGCGACTATAGAGAACCAGGAGACGATTAAGCGGCTGGTGGGCAGTGGGACTGGCATTTCTATTATTTCCCGGCTGGCGGCTGAAGAAGAAATAGAGGAAGAAAAGGTGCTCAGCTTCCCCCTGGGAGGAGAAGCTGAAAGGAGGAATATCAATGTTATTTATAATAAAAACCTCCAGCTTACAGCTACAGGAGAAAGTTTTCTGCGTATGGTCAGGAAGGTCTATCCAGAGAATGCTGTCTGAGGCCGAGATATTGCTGAAGTCTGAGTAGGATAAAATTTAAAGGCACAGGGCTGTACAGATTTCTACACCCAAAGGGCACCCCGTAAAGCAGGCCCCCAAAGGGGCGGACGGACTGTGTCCGACAAGGATACCCAAAGGGCACCCCATAAAGCAGGCCCTCAAAGGGCGGGCGGACTGTGTCCGACAAGGTATACCCATTGAACTGCTAATGTTCAATATGGTATGTCTTTTGGGGCATGGATGTAATAAATTGGCTGTAGGCCTTTAGCAGGGTATATATAGGGGATATCTATATATACTCTTTATTTATGTTGGTTTTCAATTAGACTCTGCCTGTGGCGGAGAGTATACTAAAAATGTACATGGGGGATAAAGATATGATTTATATGGATAATGCAGCAACAACAATGCAGAAGCCAAGGGAAGTGTCAGAGGCGGTGGTTCAGGCCATGAACTCTATCGGAAATGCAGGCCGTGGGGCGACGGAAGCAGCTTTAAGTGCATCCAGGGTTATTTACGAGACGAGAGAGAGGCTTGGCCGCTTTTTTCATGCAGAGAATCCCAGGCGTATTGTGTTTACTGCAAATTCAACAGAAAGTTTGAATATCGCCATAAAAGGTGTTTTAAATCCAAATGACCATGTAGTTACTACAGTGCTGGAACATAATTCAGTACTGCGCCCATTGTACGAGTGCCAGGAGCATGGGACAAAGCTGACTATTGTGGACGGTGATGAAAAAGGGCGCATTTCTTGTGAAATGCTTGAGGATGCTATTAGGGATGATACAAAAGCTGTGGTGTGTACTCATGGTTCTAATCTGACTGGCAATATGACTGATATAGAAGAAATCGGGAGGATTGCAAAGAGGCATGGTGTGTTATTCATAGTAGACGCATCCCAGACAGCGGGGGTATTTCCTATAGATGTACAGAAGATGGGGATTGACATCCTTTGCTTTACTGGGCATAAAAGTTTGCTGGGCCCCCAAGGAACGGGAGGGATGTATGTGAAGGAGGGAGTGGATGTACGCCCTCTTTTAAGCGGAGGCAGCGGAGTAGATACATATAACACACATCATCCGTCAGATATGCCTACAGCTTTGGAGGCAGGGACTCTGAACGGCCATGGGATAGCCGGGTTGGGAGCTGCACTTCTGTATCTGGAGCAGACGGGCATCGACAGTATCAGAGCCACGGAGCTGAGTCTGATGAGGCGCTTTTATGAAGGGATTTCTGCGGTACCTGGCGTAGAAGTCTATGGGGACTTCGGGACAGATATGAGATGTCCCATTGTTTCCTTTAACATCAGAGATTATGATTCTTCAGAAGTGAGTGACGAATTATTTGTAACCTACGGCATAGCAACCAGGCCTGGCGCCCACTGTGCGCCCTTAATGCACCAGGCGCTGGGGACCGAGGGACAGGGAGCCGTGAGGTTCAGCTTTTCTCACTATAATACGGAAGAGGAGATTGATTTCGCAATTCAGGCAATTAGAGAATTGGCAGAAGAGTAGGAGGGAAATCAAATGAATTTATCGGATTCAAAAGGAAAACTGGCCATTGCCGGTGTAATTTGCGGTCTTGTTGCTGTGTGCCTGGCTATTTTTGGGAACCCGGCAAACATGGCATTTTGTATTGCGTGTTTTATCCGTGACACGGCGGGCGCCCTGGGGATGCATCAGGCGGAGGCGGTGCAGTACGCAAGGCCTGAGATCATTGGATTAGTGCTGGGGGCATTTTTTATTTCAGTAGCTACAAAAGAGTACCGCTCCACCGCAGGTTCATCTCCTATGATACGGTTTGTGCTGGGGATGATTATTATGATAGGATCACTCGTATTCTTAGGGTGTCCACTGCGTATGATTATAAGGATGTCAGCCGGTGACCTAAATGCATGGGTAGCGCTGATTGGGTTTATTTTAGGGATTGCAACAGGCGTGTTTGCATTAAAGAAAGGGTTCAGCCTTGGCCGTGCACATGTCACAGGTAAAATGAGCGGGGGTGTGCTTTCGGTTCTTATGCTGGCAATTCTGGTGCTTGCACTGGCAACATCACTTTTAAAAGCAAGCGAGTCTGGCCCGGGAAGTATGCATGCGCCTTTGATCTTGTCATTAGTAGGCGGATTGATTTTTGGGGCTATGGCTCAAAAGTCCAGGATGTGTTTTGCCGGAGGGATCCGGGATGTCATCCTTATGAAGAATTTTGACTTACTGACAGTTATCGGGGGAATATTTGTAGTAATGCTTATATTTAACATTGCTACCGGAAGATTCATACTGGGATTTGATACACCGGGAATCATTGCACACTCTGAACATTTGTGGAACATTCTTGGTATGTATACTGTAGGGTTTGCTGCAGTTCTTGCAGGAGGATGCCCTCTCAGGCAGCTGATACTTGCAGGGCAGGGTTCCTCTGATTCAGCCGTGACGGTAGTGGGAATGTTTATTGGGGCAGCAATCTGCCATAACTTCGGCCTAGCAGCCAGCGGTACAGCCTTAAATGCAGAGACAAACGAGGTAGTTGCAGGGGCAGTGCCTTTGTATGGAAAGATTGCAGTAATAATTTGTATAATAGTATGTTTTATTATTGCTTTCACCAATAAGAGGGAGCAGGCTAAATAGAAGAGAAGTTGTTAAAAAGGTGACAATTAAGCCTAAAGGGGTCTGTCCCTTTTGCAAAAGGGACAGACCCCTTCGGGGTTCATCAGAAAAATAGTTGAATTATAAGTGATTTAGTAGTATTCTGAGAAAGAAGGTTAATATTATGAAAGAAGTAGATGCAAGAGGTCTGTCCTGTCCAGAACCTTTGATGATGACAGCGGAGGCTATGAAAGAGACATCGGGGCCAGTGAAGGTCCTGGTTACAGAGCCGCACCAGAAAATGAACGTGGAAAAATTTGCAAGAGAGCATGGGAGAAAAGCCGCGTCAACAGAGACAGAAGATGGCTTCGCAGTAACAATCGAGTAGAATGAGAAAAAAAGAATTAAAACTGGTAGTCACATTTCACACAACAGCAGATGCTATGGCTATGGAAAGTGCATGTAAAGGGATGAAAATCCCTGGGAGGCTGATTCCCGTGCCTCGCAGCCTGTCCGCCGGGTGCGGACTTTCCTGGTGTGCACAGCTTGAAGATAAATCTGTGCTTGAGGAAATGATGGAAGCAACTGCTATTGAATACGAAGCCATACAGGAATGTATGGTATAAAAGGCCTTAAAAAGAGCCGGCACAGTAGACGCTGTTGCCATCACTATGTTTAGAGATGGCAGCAGATTCTCATGTGTCGGCTTTTTGAGTATACTTAAGGGCCGTGCTAATCAAACAGCCTTTTCTGGAAATAAAAGGGTCATGCTTTGCCTTTTTGTCCTATACCCTGTTTAAACCCATCCAGCACATGTGGCAGCAGCCTGTCGCTGTATGCGGAAAGTGAGTAATTGCCTCCGCAGAGTGCCCAGTCATATAGAAGTCCTCTCTCATACATAGTATATATTTTAATCAAGTCCTCTGAGGCTGAAGTATGGCTAAATTCGCCAGAGTGTATACCTTCTGTTATAATTTCGGATATTAGTTGGAAATAATAGCGGTCATCGTCCAGCAGCGAGCGGTTGTCCCGGGTAACCAGCTGTGAGGAGTATAAGGAGGCCAGCAAATTTAAATCAATACTGGTCTCAATCATATAAAACAGCTCGTGGTTGAGGAGCAGTAGTTTGTCTCTGGAAGAAAGGGTTTTATCAAGGGATGCATTTATTTCTTCGTATTTTTGGTCAAAAAGATCAGACAATGTGGAAAGCAGAGCATCCTTTCCCTTGAAGTAGTGGTAAAAGGTTCCTTTTGATGTTTTGGAAAGTTTGATAATATCCTCTACAGTCGTATCATCGTATCCATTTTTGTAAAATAAATTCCAGGCGGCTTTTACGATTCTGCTTTTTGTACTTTGTTTTTTACGGGGCATAATAATCTCACTCTCCTTATAAAATTTAGATATTCTTTACATAGTAAGTATAACACATCTAAAGGCATTCTTTAACCCTTGTCACTATGAGCGGGAAAACATAGTGCAATAAAATTCTAAGTTACCGATGTGATAAATATGGAAAAAGAGCTGTTACAAAACGAATTTCAGACAAAATAATAGTATTGAAAGAAGACTTAGACTATCTCTTGCCGGATATTAACATTTTGCAACAGCTCCCCTATAATTAAACTTCCACACCTAAAGGACCCCAAAGGGGCGGGCGGACTTCGTCCGGCGAGGTATACCCAAAGGGCACCCCATAAAACAGGCCCCCAAGGGGCAGGCGGACTTCGTCCGACAAGGTATACCCAAAGGGCACCCCATGAAACAGGCCCCAAAGGGGCGGGCGGACTTCGTCCGACAAGGTATATTTATTGAACTGGTAATTTTCAATAAGATATTAGTTTCAAAATTGTATTGGCCTGCAGGCTTTACTCTCCGCGGGATACTTTAAAACCATATTTGAGAGGGTCATCAGGGTCGATTACATAAGTGGACTCTCCTGTGACATAAGCGCTTCCCGTAATTTGAGGAATCACCGCGTGAAACGCCCCAACTGTTGTCTCCTCTTTTATGACTCCTTTAAATTGAGAACCGATAAAACTTTCATATACAAATGGTTCTCCAATTTTAATCTCTCCCCGTGAGTACAATGTGGCAAGTTTTGCGCTTGTGCCTGTTCCACAGGGGGACCGGTCAGCCATATAATCTCCGAAAATTACTACGTTTCGATAATCACATCCTTCTGTCCCTGTGTGGCAGTACAGTTCTGCCAGATCTACAGTGGTGATATCCAGTTCGGGATGCTTAATCTCCACTTCCCTATTTACTTGACGTACCAGCTTCATCCCAAAGTCAGTTAGTTTGGGAATGGATTCCTTGTCAACTGTCCAACCAAGTTGTTCGATATCCACCAGTGCAAAAAAACTTCCCCCGAATGCGATGTCATACTGAATTGATTTTCCGTCGATTACTGTAGTCAGGTTCTCTTTATATAGAAATGCCGGTACATTGGTGAGGGTGACATTAAGAACTTTATTATTCTTAACTTCTGCCTTTACACGAATAAGTCCGGCTGGAGCGTCCAATACTACTTCTGTGTAAGGCTCTTTGGCAGGAACTAAACCTGCCTCAATTAAGGCAGTTGTAGTGCCGATAGTACCGTGGCCGCACATATTAAGATATTCGCCGGTATCCATGAATATAACACCAAAGTCGGCCTCAGGATTTACTGGCTCTGTGACCAGGGCGCCAAACATGTCGTGGTGCCCTCTGGGTTCAAACATAAGAGCCTGGCGGTACTTATCAAAATTTTTTGCCAAATACTGCTTGCGCTCCATCATGGTATTTCCTTTCAATTCTGGAAAACCAGACATAATAATACGGGTAAATTCCCCCACGGTATGAGTATCGATAGCTTTGAAAGATGCTTCAAATGCGTCCAGGTTGATTTTGGGATTGTAATTCATAGTCCTTCCTCCTGATAGGTAGTTTATAGAATTTGTCTATAAATGATTTCCGGAAATATGTCTATAATTATCGGCCTTTAAAGGATTTGCATTAATTGAGGAAAATATTCTGTCGGAATATGCTAATTAATAATTTCCTAAACCATAAAATAGACTACATTCTAGTATGAAGTTCAGTTTATATTCATTATTATGTATGAAAACCCTTGAAAAGTCAACGATTATTTGATAATATAAAAACGTAATAAGGCAAAAATAAATTATTGGATAGTATGTAGGATTTACAAAATTTTTAATGCTTTTTGTCGGCTGGCTGCTTTTTATGCCAGTATAGGTGATTTGGGGGTAGAAAGGTAACTGGTGTGCCTCCTGGTCTTCAAAACCAGTGTTGGGCGTTTGTAGCGTCCTGGGTGGGTTCGATTCCCACATACCTCCGCCAAAAAAAATCTGCGGCATATATGCAGATTGATTTATAGATAGTATGAATAATTGAAATACCATGCACCAGACTGTACAGGTTTGCGCTGAGGCAGAGCCGGGGGGATGGGTAATGCCTCCTTTCAGGCGTGGAAAGTTTCAGGCATGGCTGATTTGAGTAAAACTGGTCAGGTAAGAATAAATCTAAAAGGAGAACGGACATGGGAAATTTACAGTTTTTGCTGAGGCAGCATGTAGGTGCTCCGTGTAAGCCAGTTGTTGAAACCGGGGATGAAGTGGAGAAGGGCACATTGTTGGCTGTACCGGAAGGCCTTGGCGCTAATATTTTTTCTAGTGTATATGGGAAAGTGGAAGCTGTTCTTGAGGACCGGGTTGTTATCAGGCCTGATGAAGAACAGAAAGAAGGATTTGTTCCAATCAGTGAAGGGACGTATCTGGATATGGTGAAGGAGGCCGGTGTAGTCGGGATGGGCGGAGCTGGTTTTCCTACAGGCGTTAAGCTTGGCACGGATCTGAAAGGCGGATATATTTTGGTAAATGCGGCTGAGTGCGAGCCGGGATTATACCATAATATCCGGCAAATTGAGGAGAATATGGAGATAACACTCAGAGGGATTAAATACTGTATGGAGATTTCTAATGCAGCTAAAGCTATTATCGCAATTAAAGCGAAAAATAAGAAGGCTGTGGAAATAATCCGCAGTGCAATTCAGGAGGAAGAGTCTATATTTATCCATCTTTTGCCAGATATTTATCCTATGGGGGAAGAGCGTGCTGTTGTGAGGGAAGCGCTGGGCAAGTTGCTGGATCCTACACAGCTGCCGTCAGCGGCAGACTCCATTGTGATAAATGTGGAAACGGTTTTGCGTGTGGCAGAAGCTATTGAGCAGAGAAAACCATGTTACAGTAAAAATATGACTATTATAGGTAAGATAAATGGCGGAAATCAGCCCCATGTTTATATGGATGTTCCCGTTGGGACAAGTGTAGGAGACCTGATCAGCCAGGCAGGCGGTATTGATGGCGTATATGGCGAGATTATCATGGGAGGGCCTTTCACAGGAACTCCAACAACATTGGATGCACCTGTTACGAAAACGACTGGGGGCATAATTGTCACCATTGACCTCCCCGATTTACATGGTGCCCCGGTAGGCCTTTTGATCTGTGCCTGTGGTGGGAGCGAAGCACGTATGCGTGATATCTGTGAGAAAATGCATGGTAATGTTGTGTCAGTAGGCAGATGTAAACAGGCGGTTGAAATGAAGAATGGAACCTTAAAGTGTGAGAATCCGGGAAATTGTCCGGGACAGGCCCAAAAATGCCTGCAGTTTAAGAAGGATGGCGCAGAGTATATCATTATAGGTAATTGTTCGGATTGTTCCAACACTGTCATGGGTTCTGCACCAAAGATGAAATTAAAAGTGTTCCACCAGACGGATCACGTGATGAGGACGATTAACCATCCTCTTTATCGCAGACTTACGGTTTCTAAACAGGTAGACCAGCTGCCGGAAGGCAAATAAAAGCTGTGTGTAACTGATAGGAAATAGAGGTCCCTGAAAGCCGATAAATATGGCCTGCCAGGGGCGGTTCACAATAAAATTTGTGCACCAGAGTTGATTTAGTTGCTATATGAATTTGGCAGATAAGCCGATTTGTATAAGATAAAAGGAGGAAAAGAGTATGTCAATTACAGCTGAAACAGCAAAAGAACATGCGAAAGACCCGGCAGTGCTTTGCTGCAGGGCCGAAGAGGGCATTACTATTCAGGCGGCGAACCTGGAGGATCCAGCTATCTTTGATGACCTGGTAGATTCTGGGCTTTTAGACCTGGAAGGTGCGCTGACAATTGAACAGGTACTGGGAGCTAAGCTTACTAAAACTTGTGATTCTCTGTGCCCATTGACACCAGATGTGGTGGAGGGTGCAAAAGCCGCTGAAGAAAAAGCGGAAGAGAACCCCGCACCGGTTCGGGAAAATCCCCCTGTTCCACCGGCTGCGGCTATTCCAGCAGTAGGGGGGGTTCTTAAGATCCATATTGGTGAAGGGAAAGATATTGATATTGAACTGCCGATGGGAGTTGCCGGAGATGGGTCTGCCATTTCGGCGCCTGCTGATGCACATCACCCCGAAGCTGGCGGGGAGGCTGTAAAGTCTCCAGAGGAGAAGGTGGTCAGAAGCCTGGTGAGAAAGCATTATAATATTACAGAGGTGAAGCGTGGGCCGGAGACAAAAATTGAAGGGACCACATTGTTTATCCGCGAGGGAATTGAAAAAGAATGCATAGAATCTCAGGAACTTGTACATGATCTGAAGATTGATATCATTAATCCAGATAATTACCACACATACTCGGAAACGATTATGGATGTACAGCCTATTGCCTGCAAAGAAGGGGAAGATGAGGTTGGCAGCGGCACTACAAGGGTGTTGGATGGCGTGGTTATGATGGTTACAGGTACAGATGCCAATGGAGTGCAGATTGGGGAATTTGGTTCTTCAGAAGGGTATCTGGATGAAAATATTATGTGGAACCGCCCGGGGGCGCCTGATAAAGGTGAAATATTCATTAAGACTCAGGTGACAATTAAAGAAGGGACGAATATGGAGAGGCCAGGCCCGCTGGCAGCCCATACTGCCACAGATCACATTACCCAGGAAATCAGAGAGGCGTTAAAGGGATTGGAGGACGACTCCCTGGTTACAGATACAGAAAATTTTGAGCAGATCAGAAGGCCAGGCAAGAAAAAGGTTGTCATTGTCAAGGAAATCATGGGACAAGGAGCCATGCATGACAATTTGCTCCTTCCTGTTGAGCCAGTCGGCGTACTTGGGGCAAAGCCGAATGTGGATCTTGGTAATGTGCCGGTATGTGTTTCTCCGCTGGAAGTATTAGATGGATGTATCCATGCGCTGACATGTATCGGGCCGGCATCCAAAGAGATGTCTAGACATTACTGGAGAGAACCGCTTGTTCTGGAAACACTCCATGATCCTGAGGTGGATCTCTGCGGCGTAATATTTGTGGGCAGTCCGCAGATTAACTCAGAGAAGTTTTATGTCTCAAAAAGAGTCGGCATGATGGTGGAAATGATGGATGTAGACGGTGCTTTCATTACGACTGAGGGATTTGGAAATAACCATATTGATTTTGCAAGCCATCATGAGCAGATTGGAATGCGTGGAATTCCTGTTGTTGGTATGTCTTTCTGCGCAGTTCAGGGTGCTCTGGTCGTTGGTAATAAATATATGACTAATATGGTTGATAATAATAAATCCGAGTCCGGTATAGAAAATGAAGTGCTTGCCTGCAATACACTCTGCCATGAGGACGCTGTCCGTGCACTTTCGATGCTGAAGAATGCCATGGCAGGAGAGGAAGTAAAGGCTGCGGAGAGAAAATGGAATCCCAATGTCAAGTCTACGAATGTGGAATTGATATCTAATGTAACAGGCAAGCCGGTCGAACTGGTAAAGAATGAGCAGTCCCTGCCGATGAGCGAGAAAAGAAAAGAGAAATACGACTAAGATGAAGGCATTGAGCTATGGAGACAAAATTATCCGTATGGAAGGCGTCATTGTAGAAGTCTATGATGGATGCGTGGGAATCGATCTGAAAGGCAGGCTGGGGTACCTAAAAATACCTATGCGCATGCTGATTAGTGATTACCCTCTGAAAGCTGGCCAGGAGGTTGCATGGAACATGAGTTTTATAGAGCAGCTTGGCCCTGAAGTAAATGATAAATATATAAGCAATCTGGAGGCGTCTAACAGACGACAGGAAGAAATGCATAAAGCAGACAGAAATAACAAGGAGGTAGAACAATGAGTTTGACAACCACAAAAGGGTTACAGTCAGAAATTTACGTTCCGATTACCCCTCCGGCGGTGTGGACACCAGTTAAAAAAGAGCTTAAAGATATGTCTATTGCCCTTGCAACAGCTGCAGGCGTCCACTGCAAGAGTCAGGAAAGGTTTAACCTTGCCGGAGACTCTACCTGGAGAAAGATAACGAACGATACGCCGTCAAGCGAACTGATGGTATCCCATGGCGGGTATGATAATGGAGATGTAAATAAAGATATTAACTGTATGTTCCCCATAGACAGAATCCATGAATTGGCGGCAGAGGGTTTTATAAGAGCTTGCGCGCCAGTACATGCCGGCTTTATGGGAGGCGGTGGAAATCAGGATAAATTTAAAAATGAAACAGGGCCTGCAATCGCACAGATGTTCAAAGAAGAAGATGTAGATGCAGTTATCCTGACCGCTGGCTGAGGCACCTGCCACCGCTCTGCAGTATTGGTGCAGAGAGCGATTGAAGAGGCTGGAATACCTACAATTATTATTGCGGCCCTTCCCCCAGTTGTCCGTCAGACTGGTACACCTCGTGCTGTAGCTCCGTTAGTCCCTATGGGTGCTAACGCAGGCGCGCCCAACGATGTAGAAATGCAGACGAATATTATGAAAGCAACACTGGAGCAGCTGATTAAAATTGATTCACCTGGCAAAGTAGTACCTCTGCCATTTGAATATGTAGCGAAAGTGTAGAAAAATAAGAAAAAAGGGGCATTCCTAAAGGAATTGTCCCTTTTTTCTCAAACAAATCGAAAAATGGAGGTCATAGGGGACAGTCCCTTTTGCAAAAGGGACTGTCCCCTATGACCCGGGAGGTATTTTATGCCCAATGTTGAGAAGGATTTAAGGCGTCTTGTTATCAAGGCATTTCATATTACGGAAGTTATACAGGATGAAAGAAATGATATTCCCTCCCCGGAGATGCTGACTGTCAATCCAGAGTGTGCGAAGGAGTTCCTGCGCCAGGAGCCATTGATTGACAGTATAGGTATTCACATTATTCCTCCGGGGGCGCATGATAGGCTGACAAATACAATTATGGACATTATCCCAATATCGACAAAGGTGCTTGGGGAACTGGGAGAGGGGATCACCCATACGCTTACTGGAGCGTACGTTATGCTGACTGGTGCTGATACGGAGGGGAAACAAACTCATGAATTTGGTTCTTCAGAGGGAAATTTAAAGGAACGGTTATATTTGGGGAGGGCCGGCACCCCTTCGGATGATGACTATATTATATCCTTCGATGTTATCCTGAAAGCAGGGAAGGGACAAGAAAGGCCAGGGCCTTTGGCTGCCCATCGTGCCTGCGACAAGTTTGTGGGCATATACAGAGAGCGGCTTAAGAAATTGAAAGGGGATCTTTGTGCCGAGCGGCATGAATATCATGATATAGTGCGTCCCGGCAAGAAAAAAGTACTTATTATAAAACAGGTAGCAGGACAGGGGGCTATGTATGATACATGGCTTTTTCCTAAGGAGCCTTCTGGTGTAGAAGGAGGACGTTCTATTATTGACATGGGTAATATGCCTGTGCTGCTTACCCCTAATGAATATCGGGATGGCATACTTAGGGCAATGCAGTGAATGAAAAAAGGAGGGGCAGATATGGGGATAGGACCTTCAACCAAGGAGACGACACTACACCATTTCAGAGACCCGTTGCTGGATGTGGTTTCATCAGATGAAGATATTGACCTATTAGGCGTGCTTATTGTTGGGACTCCAGATGAGAACGAAGATAAAATGTTAGTGGGTACCAGAGCTGCTGTCATGGCAGAATGTATGCGTGCTGACGGGGTGATTCTCTCATCAGATGGATGGGGGAACAGCGACGTGGACTATGCGAATATGTGTGAACAGCTGGGAATTCGCGGGATCCCAGTTACGGGCCTGAAGTTCAGCGGGAAAAATGGCGGCTTTGTAGTAGAAAATAAATACCTGTCGGGCATCAAAGACATTAATAAAAGCGAAGAAGGCATTGAGACCTGCGTGGTAGGAGAAAATAATGTCACTGCTTTAGATGCCAAGACAGTTGCTGCTATGCTCAAACTGAAAATGAGGCAGTGACTTATGGCAGAGAAAAAATGAACCTGGGAGAAGTATTGTTTAAGGCGATGCTGCCAATATCTATTGTGGATGGGGACACGTATAGCACGTATAGAAGAAGGAGCGTAGAATGTCTTTTATAAGCTGTCTCGAGAAATATATTTTGTGGTATAAATCTGGTTTAATAAAAAGCGAAAGGCACGACCGCAGTCGTGCCTTTCGCTTTTGGTATGTCATTGAGAGGTTTTTCCTCGTTGCCTTGCAGTTTGTATTATATACAAATCTGGGGAATGTCCTACAATGAGGATGTATATATTAATTGGAGTTTACTGCTGCAAGAACGTTCTTGGGGGAAACAATCGGCAACAGCATAACTGCAACAGCAACCATAAGTGGTTTGCATTTCTTATTGACAAATAGCTAATTTTAGAAAAATCTGCCCTCGATTGGAAAGCTCTTTTTTAGCTACTGACTTTAAGATGAACACACTATATCACTTTACCACGTTAATGTCAATGGGAAAAGTATATTTTTGGCTTTTCTTTAAAAAATATTTCAAGAAAAAAGGCAGATAAATGAAAGAAAATGGAAATGAAAGAAAGATATATGGATTTATATACGTATACCCAAAGATTCCGTCCCATAAGGTTATACTTATTGGACTATTAATGTCTAATAAGGTATAATAAAAATATATCAGTAGTACTATTCTGCTGTACTAAAGAAAGAAGGGGGTCTATCTATGAAAATGAAGAAGTATGTTGCTGTCCTCGTGGCGTCAGTTATGGTGTGGTCAATGTCTTTAGGTGCCTTGGCAGAGGAAGCCAGCCTTGCACCAAGCATTGGCGAACCAGAAGCAGCCCAGGCAGAGGAGGTCTTGGGAGATGAGCAAATACTAAGTGAACCACAGCAACAGGAGTCAGAGTCTCATGCGGAAGAGGCCGGGAACTTGGAGAGTGATGCAGGTACAGGCGAAGAGAAGCAGAGCCAAGGAGACGCTGCAGAGGAAGCGAGTTTAAATACGAGGCCAGAAGATGTGGCAGGACAAGTTTCGGATGTGTCAGAAGGCGGAGAAGGAACTATTGCTCCTGCCGACGATTCAGGCAGTTTGGAACCAGCAGAGGATCCAAATATAAGTGTTACTTACCAAACCCATGTACAGACCTATGGCTGGCAGGATTGGGTAAGTGACGGCGCCATGAGCGGAACGAGCGGCGAGGCAAAACGTCTGGAAGGAATCAAGATTAAACTGGGAAATCAAGACGGTATTCGATACAGAACCCATGTACAGACCTATGGCTGGCAGGATTGGGTAAGTGACGGAGATATGAGCGGCACAAGTGGTGAAGCGAAACGCCTGGAGGCCATACAAATAGAACTGACAGGCAGTATGGCAGAAAAATATGATGTATATTACCGTGTCCATGCACAAACCTTTGGCTGGATGGGTTGGGCCAAAAATGGCGGATATGCCGGTTCATCGGGATATGCTAAACGCTTGGAAGGTATAGAAATCAGGTTGGTAGCAAAAGGCGGAGCTGCTCCTGGCAGTACGGAAGGGGCATACAGACATCCGTTGATACAATACCAAACCCATGTGCAGACCTATGGCTGGCAGGGGTGGAAGCAGGATGGAGCCGTGAGCGGGACAAGCGGCCAGGCAAAGCGCCTGGAAGGTATAGAGATTCGGCTTGTGGATCCGGAGTTTTCAGGAGATGTCCGTTATAAAACGCATGTACAGACCTATGGCTGGCAGGACTGGGTAAGCAATGGAGCTATGAGCGGGACAAGCGGCCAGGCAAAGCGTTTGGAGGCCATACAAATAGAACTGACAGGTGATATGGCCGCCCAATATGATATATATTACCGTGTCCATGCACAGACCTTCGGTTGGATGGGATGGGCCCACAATGGAGAGCCGGCAGGCACAGCGGGATATGCTAAACGCCTCGAGGGCATAGAGATCCAGCTTGTTTTAAAGGGAGGCAACCCGCCAGGAAGTACAGAGAACTATTTCCGGGAGAAAACTGAGGACAACAATCAGGGAAACAACAGCGGAAATGAAGCCGCCTCAAAAGTGATCGAGATTGTTAATCAGGAGCGGGCTAAAGAAAACCGTTCTGCGCTGAAGTATGATGCGGAGCTGGAAAAAGCGGCGATGGCTAGGGCAAAGGAATTAGAAGCATTGTTTTCACACACCCGTCCTGACGGTTCATCATGCTTTACAGTTTTGGGTGAATATGGTATTTCGTATAGCGGAGCAGGTGAAAATATAGCAGCTGGCCAAAGATCCCCGGAAGAAGTGATGAACAGCTGGATGAACAGCCAGGGACACAGAGAGAATATCATGCAGGAATCGTATGAGAAGATAGGAGTAGGGCATTATCAGGGGCAAGATGGAACGCAGTACTGGGTGCAGTTGTTTATTTATTAAATAGAGAATACCCAGGAGGCATCTGTATTAAGATGTCTCCTGGGTATCGTTTATGTAAATTAAAGGGTGTCCTGCAATGTATTTTCAGGGGAAAAAAGAAAAATTGTTCTGGAAAAAATACAATTATTCGGAAAAAGCTCTTGAAATATAGAGGTGAATCCGCTATACTAATAAAGCTGTGGCATGATAGCGATGAAGCGAGAGGTTGCTGTTTAGTGTAAAACATATGCTGGCAGGTTTTCCGTGGAGCGAATGTCAAGTTAGGAAACTGGCGACAAGTCACTGTACGAATCACAATGGTAACTCGTTAAATGTATGACCGCAAATTAGAGCTTTAAAAGATGAAAGCCAATAGCGGTAACTGGCATGTAACCAGCCAAAAGACAGCTGAGGAGTGCTTATGACGAGAAACAACGTGTGAGTTTCTCACGACACACACGGGAGAGTGTACAGTCACCGCTTGTCGTACTGAGGTTAATAGTACGAAAAGGAGGCGACTTTTTTTATGGCAAGTCAAGTAATGAGAATCACATTGAAAGCATATGATCACCAGTTGGTTGATGCATCTGCTAAGAAAATCATCGAAACTGTAAAAAAGAATGGATCACAAGTGAGCGGACCGGTGCCACTTCCGACTAAGAAGGAGGTTGTTACAATTTTAAGGGCCGTACACAAGTATAAAGATTCCAGAGAGCAGTTCGAGCAGAGAACTCATAAGAGGCTGATCGATATCATAACACCCACACAGAAAACTGTGGATGCATTATCTAGGTTGGAAATGCCGGCAGGTGTCTATATTGATATCAAAATGAAAAATAAGTAAACAGTATTCCTAAAGTTTAGGATGAGCGCACTATGCGCTCCGCTGTAAATCACAGGAGGTATTTATAATGAAGAAAGCTATTTTAGCTACAAAAGTCGGAATGACTCAAATCTTCAGCGAAGATGGAGTGCTGACTCCGGTAACTGTACTTCAGGCCGGACCATGTGTGGTAACACAGGTTAAGACAGTGGAAAATGATGGTTATAATGCGGTTCAGGTCGGGTTTGTTGACAAGAAAGACAAGATTATCACAAAAGATAAAAGTGGTAAGAAAGAGATTGCCCACAGACACGGCGTGACCAAAGCTGAGAAAGGCCATTTCGATAAGGCTGGGGTTTCTGGCAAAAGGTATGTAAAAGAATTTAAATTTGAGAATGCAGAGGAATATGCATTGGCTCAGGAAATAAAGGCAGACATCTTTGAGGCAGGAGATAAGATTGATGCGACTGCTGTTTCAAAAGGGAAAGGCTTCCAGGGTGCAATTAAGCGCCACAACCAGAGCAGAGGGCCAATGACACATGGTTCAAAGTTCCATCGTCATGCTGGTTCTAACGGTGCGGCATCTGATCCAAGTAAAGTATTTAAGGGCAAAAAGATGCCTGGCCAGATGGGTAACAAGCAAATTACAGTTCAGAATCTTGAGGTTGTCAGAGTAGATGCTGAAAACAATCTGCTTTTGGTAAAAGGCTCAGTGCCAGGACCAAGGAAGTGTCTTGTGACAATTAAAGAAACTGTAAAGTCTGCAAACTAATCTGGCGAACCCAGAAAGGAGGAACACACAGATGGCAAATGTATCTGTTTATAATATCGAAGGTAAAGAAGTTGGTACAATCGATTTGAACGATGCTGTGTTTGGTGTTGAGATTAATGAGCATCTCGTACACATGGCTGTTGTAAACCAGCTTGCAAACAAACGTCAGGGAACACAGAAGGCAAAGACCCGTTCAGAAGTTTCCGGAGGCGGAAGAAAACCATGGAGACAGAAGGGAACAGGCCATGCACGGCAGGGTTCAACAAGAGCTCCACAGTGGACAGGCGGCGGAGTTGTATTTGCCCCGGTACCAAGGGATTATTCTTTTAAGATGAACAAAAAAGAAAAGAGAGCGGCATTGAAGTCAGCTCTTACTTCCAGAGTAGAAGATAAAAAGTTTATCGTGATCGATGAACTGAAATTTGATGAAATCAAAACTAAAAAGTTCCAGGCAGTACTGAATAACCTGAATATCAATAAAGCTTTGGTGGTCCTTGAGGATGAGAACAAGAACGTTGAGATTTCAGCGCGTAATATTCCTGGAGTCAAGACTGCCCACACAAATACGATTAACGTATATGATATTTTAAAATACAACACAGTAATTGCTACTAAGGCTGTTGTTGCAACTATTGAGGAGGTGTACGCATAATGGCTAACATTCAATATTATGATGTAATCCTTAAACCAGTTGTTACCGAGAAATCAATGGCACTGATGGCGGATAAGAAATACACATTCCTTGTTCACCCAGAGGTTACAAAGAATCAGGTAAAAGAAGCTGTTGAAAAAATGTTCCCAGGGACAAAAGTGAAGAAAGTCAACACAATGAATATGTCAGGCAAGACAAAAAGACGTGGCATGACTTATGGGAAAACAGCAAAAACAAAGAAAGCGATTGTCCAGCTCACGGCGGAAAGCGCTGATATTGAGATTTTCGAAGGCCTGTAGAAAGGCAGGGGAGCACAGAGGAAACACGACAGCCATTAAGCTTAGGGCAGCTCCTGCAAAGCAGGCTGGGGTAGATTTCACGAAGCACGTGAAAGGCCTCACTGAGTGCTCAGAATATACGCATATAAGCGTGATGACAAATAAACGGGTAGACGAAAGGAGAGAAAGTAATGGGAATTAAAACTTATAACCCATATACACCTTCCAGAAGGCAGATGACTGGTTCTGATTTTTCGGAGATTACAAAAACAACTCCAGAGAAATCACTGCTGGCTTCAAAGAGCAGAACAGCCGGACGAAATAATCAGGGTAAAATTACAGTGAGACACCGCGGAGGCGGAGCAAAAAGAAAATATAGAATTATTGATTTTAAGAGAAAGAAAGATGGGATTCCAGCAACTGTAATTGGAATTGAATATGATCCGAACAGGACAGCTAATATTGCATTGATCTGCTACGCAGATGGAGAAAAGGCATATATTCTTGCCCCGGCAGGCTTAAAAGACGGAATGAAGGTTATGAACGGGCCGGAAGCAGAAGTTAAGACAGGCAACTGCCTGCCGTTGTCAGCGATCCCTGTTGGTACACAGGTCCATAACATTGAGTTATATCCTGGAAAAGGCGGACAGCTTGTGCGTTCAGCAGGAAACAGCGCACAGTTGATGGCGAAAGAAGGAAAATACGCTACACTCAGACTTCCTTCAGGTGAGATGAGAATGGTTCCAATTATCTGCAGGGCTTCAATCGGCGTTGTGGGAAATGGCGAGCACAATTTGATCAATATAGGTAAAGCAGGGCGCAAGCGCCACATGGGCATCAGGCCTACAGTACGTGGTTCTGTTATGAACCCCAATGACCATCCACATGGTGGTGGTGAAGGTAAGACTGGTATCGGACGTCCAGGACCGTGTACACCATGGGGTAAACCAGCACTTGGCCTGAAGACACGTAAAAAGAATAAGTCTTCCAATAAGCTGATTGTAAGAAGAAGAGATGGCAAAGCGATAAAATAATTCAGTATATAAGGAGGTTAGAACCTATGGGTCGCTCACTTAAAAAAGGACCATTTGCAGACAAAAGCTTACTGAAAAAAGTAGATGCTATGAACGCTGCAGGTGATAAAACAGTTGTTAAGACATGGTCACGTCGTTCTACAATCTTCCCGTCATTTGTTGGACACACATTTGCTGTCCATGACGGAAGAAAACATGTACCTGTATATGTGACAGAGGATATGGTTGGGCATAAGCTGGGAGAGTTCGTGGCAACAAGGACATATAGAGGACATGGCAAAGACGAGAAGAAGTCAAGGGTTAGATAATTATTAATATATTCGGAAGGAGGGTTCATCCATGGCAAAAGGACATAGATCCCAAATTAAGAGAGAAAGAAATGAGCAGAAAGACACTAGGCCGTCAGCTAAAATTTCTTACGCCAGAGTGTCAGTTCAAAAAGCTTGTTTTGTATTAGATGCCATCAGAGGCAAAGATGTACAGACGGCGCTTGGTATATTGGCTTATAATCCAAGATATGCATCAAGTGTGATTGAGAAATTATTAAAATCAGCGATTGCTAATGCTGAAAACAACAATGGTATGAATGTCGAGAATCTTTATATTGAAGAGTGTTATGCAAATAAGGGACCGACAATGAAGAGAATTAGGCCAAGAGCACAGGGAAGAGCTTATAGGATCGAAAAGAGAATGAGCCACATCACAATCGTGCTTAATGAAAGATAAGGAGGGCAATAATGGGACAGAAAGTTAATCCTCATGGTTTAAGAGTCGGCATTATCAAAGACTGGGATTCAAAATGGTATGCAGAAAAAGATTTTGCAGACAACCTCGTAGAAGACCATGAAATCAGAAAATTCCTTAAAAAGAAATTATACAGCGCAGGTGTTTCCAGAATTGAGATTGAGAGGGCATCTGACCGTGTTAAGATTATTATCTATACAGCTAAACCTGGTGTTGTAATCGGTAAAGGCGGTTCTGAGATTGAGAAGGTAAAGGCAGAGTTAGCTCAATATACAACAAAGAAGCTGATTGTAGATATTAAGGAAATTAAAAGACCTGATAAGGATGCACAGCTGGTTGCAGAGAATATTGCCCAGCAGCTTGAAAACCGTATTTCATTCAGGCGTGCTATGAAGTCCTGCATGTCAAGGACAATGAAGTCCGGGGCACTCGGTGTAAAGACATCTGTTTCAGGGCGTCTTGGCGGTGCTGATATGGCCCGTACAGAGTTTTACAGTGAGGGCACAATTCCTCTTCAGACACTGAGAGCTGACATTGATTATGGATTCGCAGAAGCTGACACAACTTACGGAAAAGTCGGTGTAAAGGTTTGGATTTACAAAGGCGAAGTTCTTCCGACTAAAGCAGATAAGGAAGGGAGCGATAAATAATGTTAATGCCAAAAAGAGTAAAACGTCGTAAACAATTCCGTGGTACCATGAAAGGTAAAGCTTTGAGGGGTAACACGATTTCATATGGTGAGTACGGTATCGTTGCAGCAGAACCATGCTGGATCCGTTCTAACCAGATCGAGGCAGCCCGTGTTGCTATGACACGTTATATCAAGCGTGGCGGTAAAGTTTGGATTAAAATCTTTCCAGACAAACCTGTAACAGCAAAACCAGCAGAGACTCGTATGGGTAAAGGAAAAGGAGCATTAGAGTACTGGGTAGCAGTAGTAAAGCCAGGCCGTGTAATGTTCGAGATTGCAGGAGTACCAGAAGAAATAGCCAGAGAGGCACTTCGTCTTGCAATGCACAAGTTACCTTGCAAATGCAAAATCGTTTCTCGCGCAGAATTAGAAGGCGGTGATAACAGTGAAAATTAATACATTTGTACAAGAATTAAGAGGGAAATCTGTAGAGGAATTAAATGAAGAATTAGTAGCTGCTAAAAAGGAGCTTTTCAACCTGAGATTCCAGAATGCAACTAATCAGTTAGATAATACTAGCAGAATCAAAGAAGTAAGAAAGAATATTGCGCGTATTCAGACTTTGATTACTGAGGCTCAAAGGGCGTAGTGAGGTTTTCACGATTTAGCCTAGAGGTGTTTTCAAACCTGGCAGGCACTGTCCGGCTTAGTGAAGAAAATTTCCTTATTACAACAATTTGAAAGGAGTAGCAACTGTGGAAGAAAGAAATCTTAGAAAAACCCGTACAGGCAAGGTTGTAAGTGACAAAATGGACAAAACAATCGTTGTTGCCGTTGAAGACCACGTTAAGCATCCGCTTTATAAGAAAATCGTAAAAAGAACTTATAAATTGAAGGCTCATGATGAAAAGAATGAGTGCAACGTTGGAGATAAAGTAAAAGTTATGGAAACAAGGCCTCTGTCCAAGGATAAGAGATGGAGACTTGTGGAAATTATGGAAAAAGCGAAATAATCTGTTCGCAATATTGAAGGAGGTTTACCTGCATGATACAACAAGAAAGCAGACTTAAAGTAGCAGACAACACAGGCGCTAAAGAGTTACTGTGTATCCGTGTACTTGGCGGCTCTACAAGAAGATATGCCAATATCGGAGATGTGATCGTTGCAACTGTTAAAGATGCAACACCAGGCGGCGTTGTGAAAAAGGGTGATGTTGTAAAAGCCGTGGTTGTCCGTACTGTGAAGGGTGCACGCCGCAAGGATGGTTCCTATATCAGATTCGATGAAAATGCTGCTGTAATTATAAAAGACGATTTGAACCCACGTGGAACACGTATTTTTGGACCAGTAGCCAGAGAGCTTCGAGAGAAACATTTTATGAAAATAGTTTCTTTAGCTCCGGAAGTACTGTAGGGAGGTGCTTTAGATGTCAACTATGAAGATTAAAAAGGGTGATACAGTCAGAGTAATTACCGGTAAGGATAAAGACAAAGAAGGCAAAGTTATTGCTGTAAATAAAAAAGACAGAAAAGTTCTGGTTGAAGGCGTCAACATGCTGACAAAGCACACAAAACCGAGTGCTGCCAATCAGAATGGCGGTATTATCCATCAGGAAGGCCCGATCGACATTTCAAATGTAATGTATGTCCATAAAGGCAAAACAACAAGAATCGGCTTCAAGATGGATGGAGACAAAAAGGTGCGTTTTGCTAAATCAACAGGCGACGTAATTGATTAATTCGAGGAAGGAGGCCCAGGGCTTTGAGTAGACTGAAAGAACAATACCAGAATGAGATCGTTGATGCAATGATCAAAAAGTTTGGATATAAAAATATTATGGAAGTGCCGAAGATCCACAAAGTTGTCATTAACATGGGTGTGGGCGAGGCAAAAGATAATGCGAAGATTTTGGAGTCAGCAGTTGCAGATCTTGAGAAGATTTCAGGACAAAAAGCAGTTCTCACAAGAGCTAAGAATTCAGTTGCTAACTTTAAGATCAGAGAGGGCATGGCTATTGGATGTAAAGTTACCCTGAGAGGCGAAAGAATGTACGAGTTTATGGATCGCCTGATCAACCTGGCATTGCCCCGTGTACGTGACTTCAGAGGGGTGAATCCAAATGCATTCGATGGGAGAGGAAACTATGCTCTTGGTATCAAAGAACAACTTATTTTCCCTGAAATTGAGTACGATAAAGTAGATAAAGTCAGAGGTATGGATGTGATTTTTGTTACAACAGCCAAAACTGACGAGGAAGCCCGTGAATTATTGACACAGTTCAATATGCCATTCACTAAGTAAAGGAGGGAAATTCATGGCAAAGACATCAATGAAAATCAAACAGCAGCGCAAAGCTAAATTTTCAACAAGAGAATATAGCCGCTGCAGAATCTGCGGACGTCCACATGCATATTTAAGAAAGTATGGAATCTGCCGTATTTGCTTCCGTGAACTGGCATATAAAGGACAAATCCCAGGCGTGAGAAAAGCAAGCTGGTAGGCATGATTTTCTCAGTGTGTGTATTATACACACATAGAAAATCAGCCGTTCTTCCGACAGAGGAGGAAGAACAACCAAAAAGAATTCTCAGTGTGTGTATTATACACACATAGAAAATCAGCCGTTCTTCCGACAGGGGAGGAAGAACATCCTGGATAGGACCAGCGTTTAACCGATAAAGAAATAAGGAGGTCAATAATCAATGACTATGAGTGATCCAATTGCAGATATGCTTACGAGAATCCGTAACGCAAATACTGCTAAACATGATACAGTTGATGTTCCTGCATCTAAGATGAAGGTTGCGATTGCAGAAATCCTCTTCAACGAAGGATATATCACAAAATATGATATTGTAGAAGATGGAAATTTCAAGACAATCCATATCACTTTAAAATATGGTGCAGATAAGAACGAAAAAGTTATTTCAGGTCTCAAGAGAATTTCCAAGCCTGGACTCCGCGTCTATGCCAACACAGAAGATATTCCCAAAGTACTGGGGGGACTCGGAACAGCTATTATTTCTACAAATAAAGGTGTTGTCACAGACAAAGAGGCAAGAAAGCTCGGCGTGGGCGGCGAAGTACTCTGCTTTATCTGGTAGGTACTTGTACCCTCCGGGAAAATACAGAGCCTGGCAAAAGGGCGTTCTTTGGCTTTAGCAAGGGGGATGATCCCAAAGAGAAGGACACCTGAAAAGCAACTGAAAACAGAGAAGCCTTGAGCTGCTTCTCCGAAAATTTAAGTTATAGGAGGTAAGGTATGTCACGTATAGGAAGACTGCCAATCGCAATTCCAGCAGGTGTAACTGTGGACATTGCAGAAAATAACGTAGTGACTGTAACAGGGCCAAAGGGGACTCTTAAAAAAGAGCTTCCGGTTGAGATGGAAATCAAGAAAGACGGCGAAGAAATTACCGTTACAAGGCCAAATGATTTAAAGAAAATGAAGTCTTTGCATGGACTTACAAGAACATTAATCAACAACATGGTTGTTGGTGTGACAGAGGGATATCAAAAAGTTCTGGAGGTCAACGGTGTTGGTTACAGAGCTGCGAAATCCGGAAATAAGCTGACATTAAGCTTGGGATACTCCCATCCAGTTGAGATGATTGATCCAGAAGGCGTTGAGACTGTTCTGGAGGGTCAGAATAAAATTACTGTAAAAGGTATTGATAAAGAAAAAGTAGGCCAATACGCAGCTGAAATCAGAGACAAGAGAAGACCGGAGCCATATAAGGGCAAAGGAATTAAGTATGCTGACGAGGTTATCAGACGCAAGGTTGGTAAGACTGGTAAGAAATAAATAAGGAGAGTGTGAAAATGGTTAGTAAGAAATCAAGAAGCGAAGTTCGTAGAAAAAAACACATGAAATTACGTAACCGTTTCAGCGGTACTGCTGAGAGGCCACGTTTGGCTGTGTTTAGAAGTAATAATCATATGTATGCACAGATTATTGATGATACAGTTGGAAATACTCTGGTTGCAGCTTCCACTCTTCAAAAAGATGTGAAAGCAGAATTAGAAAAGACCAACAATGTTGACGCCGCAGCATATTTAGGAAAAGTAATTGCAGGCAAGGCGAAGGAAAAGGGTATTACAGATGTTGTCTTTGACAGAGGCGGCTTTATATATCAGGGAAAAGTTAAAGCATTAGCAGACGCAGCCAGAGAAGCTGGGTTGAATTTCTAGGAAGGGAGAACACATATGAAACAGGAACGTATTGATGCTAGTCAGATGGAATTAACAGAAAAAGTGGTATCAATCAAACGTGTTACCAAGGTTGTTAAAGGTGGTCGTAACTTCAGATTCACAGCTTTAGTAGTTGTCGGCGATGGTAAGGGCCATGTTGGTGCAGGTTTAGGAAAGGCTGCTGAAATTCCAGAAGCGATCCGTAAAGGGAAAGAAGATGCGATGAAAAAGTTAATCACTGTTGCAATGGATGACAGTGAGAGTGTAACACATGATACTATTGGAAAGTTTGGAAGTGCTTCCGTACTGCTGAAGAAAGCTCCGGAAGGTACAGGTGTTATTGCCGGAGGCCCGGCCCGTGCGGTCATCGAGATGGCAGGAATCAAAAATATCCGTACAAAATCTCTTGGATCCAATAATAAGCAGAATGTAGTTTTAGCTACAATTGAGGGACTTAAAGAGATTAAGACTCCGGAAGAAGTTGCGAAACTTAGAGGCAAATCAGTAGAAGAGATCGTAGGCTAGGAAGATAGGAGCGGCTCTGCCGTACATGCAGGCAGAGGTATACTCTGCCGCACAGAGGAAAGAGGACTATTCTATCGTGTAGGAGGTAAAATATAATGGCAAATTTAAAAGTTACACTGGTAAAGTCTACAATCGGAGCTGTGCCAAAGCATAGGAGGACTGTTAAGGCCCTTGGACTCAGGAAACTTAATAAGACGGTTGTGCTGCCGGATAATGCAGCAACCAGAGGCATGGTACAGCAGGTTAGACATTTAGTGAAGGTTGAAGAAGAAGCGTAAATAAAAAAGATAAGGAGGTAATATCATGGACTTATCAAACTTGAGACCGGCAGACGGTTCTAAGCAGAATGATAAATTCAGAAGGGGCCGCGGACATGGTTCTGGAAATGGCAAGACAGCCGGTAAAGGCCATAAGGGGCAGAAGGCCCGTTCAGGCGCTACAAGGCCAGGCTTTGAAGGCGGTCAGATGCCTTTATACAGGAGAATACCAAAGAGAGGGTTTACATGCAGGAATTCCAAAGAAATCATAGGTATTAATGTAGATGCTTTAGAGGTATTTGAAGATGGCATGACAGTTTCAGTGGAGACATTGATGGAGCAGGGCATTGTTAAAAACCCGAAAGATGGAGTGAAAATTCTTGGAAATGGAGAGTTAACTAAGAAGCTTACTGTTCAAGCAAATGCATTTAGTGCAAAAGCTGCTGAAAAGATTGAGGCCCTTGGTGGAAAAGCAGAGGTGATCTAATGCTAAAAACAGTACGGAAAGCATTTCAGATAGAGGATATTCGAAAGAGACTTTTCTATACTTTTTTAATGCTGATCGTTGTCAGACTTGGTTCCCAGCTGCCGACTCCAGGTGTGGATCCAACCTATATACAGAATTTTTTTGCGAACCAGACCGGTGATGCATTCAATTTTTTTGATGCATTTACCGGTGGTTCCTTTACCCAGATGTCAGTATTTGCACTGAGCATTACGCCATACATCACTTCTTCTATCATTATGCAGCTTCTGACTATTGCCATACCAAAGCTGGAGGAGATGCAGAAAGAAGGAGAAGACGGCAGAAAAAAGATTGCAGCAATTACACGTTATGTCACAGTTGTACTTGCCCTTGTAGAATCTACTGCTATGGCAGTAGGATTTGGAAGGCAAGGACTCCTGGTAGAATATAATTTTGTAAATGCTGCTGTTGTAGTATGTACACTTACAGCCGGATCTGCATTCCTAATGTGGATCGGCGAGCGTATTACAGAAAAGGGAGTGGGAAACGGCATTTCTATAGTCCTGCTTATCAATATCATTTCCCGTGTGCCAGATGACTTTTTTAACCTTTATACGTTATTCGTAAAAGGTAAGACACTTGCAAAAGGCGGATTGGCGGCGATTGTCATAATTGCTGTCCTGCTTGTTGTAATTGTATTCGTTATCATCCTGCAGGGTGGTGAGAGGAAGATTGCAGTTCAGTATTCCAAAAAGGTTCAGGGAAGAAAAACTTATGGCGGGCAGTCCACTCATATCCCTCTGAAGGTAAATACGTCAGGTGTTATACCAGTTATTTTTGCATCATCATTGATGCAGACACCCATTGTGATTGCCTCTTTTCTTGGAAAGGGAGAGGGCAGCGGCATTGGAAGCCAGATTCTGAGGGCAATGAATTCAAATAATTGGTGCAGGCCAGACAACTTGGTTTATTCATTAGGTCTGATTGTATATATTGCACTTACCATTTTGTTTGCATATTTTTATACATCCATTACATTTAATCCACTTGAAATTGCAAATAACATGAAAAAGAATGGAGGATTTATCCCGGGGATCCGCCCAGGGAAGCCGACTGTTGAATACCTGCAGAAGATATTAAATTATATTATCTTTATAGGTGCCTGTGGCCTTGTGATTGTACAGGTAATTCCCTTCTTTTTTAATGGCGTATTTAATGCAAACGTATCTTTTGGCGGGACATCCCTGATTATTATCGTAGGTGTTGTCTTAGAAACAATTAAGAAGATTGAAGCCCAGATGCTGGTTCGCAATTACACAGGATTTTTAAATAATAGAGGAAATTCGATGAAAAATAGTTTCCTTGGCTATTAAATGGTGCGAAGCCTGCGGGCCGGAGCATATCTGGCAAGTGAGTGCTCGCGGGGAGAATCCTCTGTGGCTTGCTGCGGGGGATTTTCCTGAAACTATTTAGCTCGCTCATGCTTTATCCGGCAGGGATGGGGCTGGCGAGTTAAAATGCTATATGGATATTTATCGCTGTGAGGGTGAAGCAGGCGGCGGTAGGAATGGAGGGACAGGTATGAAGATTATTATGTTAGGAGCTCCAGGGGCAGGCAAAGGTACACAGGCAAAAAAAATTGCGGAGAAATACAAGATTCCCCATATTTCAACGGGGGATATCTTTAGGGCAAATATTAAAAACGGCACAGAGTTAGGGCAGAAGGCAAAGACTTATATGGATCAGGGACTGCTTGTGCCTGATGAGCTGGTGGTGGATCTTGTCGTGGACAGGGTGAATCAGGATGACTGTGCAGAAGGATACGTACTGGATGGATTCCCCAGAACTATTCCCCAGGCAGAAGCGTTGGATAAAGCACTTGCTGCTTTGGGACAGAAAGTGGACTACGCTGTTAATGTGGAAGTACCTGATGAAAATATAGTCAGCCGTATGTCAGGAAGAAGGGCATGTGTAGAATGTGGCGCCACTTATCACTTAGAGTATGCGCCTACTAAGATGGAAGGCGTATGCGACAATTGTGGGGGCGGATTGATACTCAGAGATGATGACAAACCGGAAACAGTCTTAAAACGGCTCGGTGTTTACCATGAACAGACACAGCCTCTTATTGATTACTACACAGGGGCAGGCATTCTCAAAGAGGTAGACGGTACAATCGATATTGAGGATGTGTTTGGGGAAATCGTAAAGATTCTGGGAGAATAGTATATGCTGTTTAAACCAGGAATGCTTGTCAAGTCTAAGGCTGGGCGTGATAAAGGCTGTATATATGTTATAATTGATGTCAATGCTGAATATATATATCTGGCAGACGGCGTGAAAAGACCTGTCTGCCGGGGCAAAAAGAAGAACAGAAAACATCTGCAGGCCATTAGGAGGAATATTTCTCAGCCTGCCTCAGATGATGAAGCAATCAGAAATGTAATAATTGAGTATTTATGTTTGGGTGAGAAGAGGAATAGCGGAGAGCCGAACATGCAGGAGGATTAAGTATGTCAAAAACTGACGTGATTGAAATTGAAGGAGTCGTGGCCGAGAAACTGCCAAACGCAATGTTTAAGGTGGAGCTGGAGAATGGACATATCGTGCTGGCCCATATCAGCGGGAAATTACGTATGAATTTTATTAAAATATTGCCGGGAGATAAAGTGACATTGGAGATGTCCCCATATGATCTCAGTAAGGGGAGAATTGTCTGGAGAGATAAGTAAAAAAAGTATTGACTTTAGGAGAAATAAAGTGTTATACTATGAAATGGCCATTTTTGGATAGGTGTGCCCAAAAATGGTTGTGACATACAGCAAAGCAAAGGATGGAAGGAGGATTTGACATGAAGGTTAGATCATCAGTAAAACCAATCTGTGAAAAATGCAAAATTATTAAAAGAAAAGGAAGCATCAGAGTAATCTGTGAAAATCCGAAGCACAAACAAAGACAGGGATAATTTCCAGAAGTCAAAGTTTGTGGATTAATTAGGCGGCTGACAGCGCGACACACTAGGAAGTGTGTGGGGCTGTTTAATATACAGTAGGGCTACATTATGCTGCAATGGCAGGTACCGCAGGGTTCGTGGTCTTTTGTATATTGCTTATAATACCCGGCTGTCATTTACGGGGATTCCCGTGCCGGGAAAGGGTATGCACAGTTTTTAGTGCAGGCCTGGATGTTTGGATGATGGCAGAAGCACCTTTCTGGCAGCCTGAGGAACATCCCAGTTAGGGACAATATGAAAACAGATTTGAAATGGAGGAAAGACACATGGCTCGTATTGCAGGTGTAGACTTACCAAGAGACAAACGTGTAGAAATTGGCTTGACTTATATTTATGGAATTGGAAGAGTAAGTGCAGGCCGTATCTTAGCAGCGGCAGGAGTAAACCCTGATACCCGCGTAAGAGATCTGACAAGTGAAGAAGTAAAGAAAATCAGCGAAGTGATTGATGAGACACAGGTAGTAGAAGGTGATCTCAGAAGAGAGATCCAGCTGAATATTAAGAGACTGAAAGAAATCGGCTGTTATCGTGGAATCCGCCACAGAAAAGGCCTTCCGGTGCGCGGCCAAAAGACCAAGACTAATGCAAGAACTTGCAAAGGTCCAAAGAGAACTGTAGCGAATAAGAAAAAATAACAAGAATTCAAGAAAGTAGGTTAGTTTAAATGGCTAAGAAAGTTACCAAAAAAGTGACAAAAAAACGTGTCAAGAAAAACGTTGAACGGGGACAAGCACACATCCAGTCATCTTTTAATAACACCATAGTGACATTAACAGATACACAGGGAAATGCTCTTTCATGGGCAAGTGCAGGCGGTCTGGGTTTTAGAGGTTCAAGGAAATCTACTCCATATGCAGCACAGATGGCAGCAGAGACAGCAGCAAAGGCAGCATTAGTATATGGTCTTAAAACAGTAGATGTTTTTGTAAAGGGTCCAGGATCAGGCAGGGAGGCAGCCATCCGCGCACTTCAGGCATGCGGTATTGATGTTACAAGCATCAAAGACGTAACGCCGGTGCCACATAATGGATGCCGTCCGCCAAAGCGCAGAAGAGTATAGTGGATTGTGATCTTGCAGATACGATTATAAAACGAATACGGATTTCTCATTATCCGGCAGGTACACTGCGGGATAGGTCGGCCTGGCAAAGCCAGCTGAAGGGGCAGGTTTTATGCTTAGAGGATCCGTCTTATATTTTAGGAGGAAGCGAATAATGGCAGTAAATAGAGTTCCAGTTCTTAAAAGATGCCGTTCATTAGGTATGGACCCAATCTATTTAGGAATTAACAAAAAATCTAACAGACAGTTAAAAAGAGCCAATAGAAAAATGAGCGAATATGGCCTTCAGCTGCGCGAGAAGCAGAAAGCTAAGTTTATTTACGGCGTGCTGGAGAAGCCTTTCAGAAATTATTATGCAAAGGCAAAACAGATGGAAGGAATGACAGGTGAGAACCTGATGGTTCTCCTGGAATCCAGACTGGACAATATTATGTTCCGTATGGGATTTGCAAGGACAAGAAAAGAGGCAAGGCAGATTATTGGCCATAAGCATGTCCTTGTAAATGGAAAACAGGTAAAAATCCCATCTTACCTGATTAAAGCGGGTGATACTGTTGAAATCAAAGAGAAGCACAAAGGAAGCCAGAGATATAAAGATATCCTGGAGATGACAGGTGGAAACATGATCCCTGACTGGCTGGAAGTAGACGCAGAGAACCTGAAAGGCACAGTAAAAGAACTTCCCTCCAGAGAGGCAATTGATGTTCCAGTTGATGAGATGTTAATCGTCGAGTTGTATTCTAAATAATTCTTTATGGGATTAAAATTTTTAAGCTTGGCATTTAATATCGTACCCCCTCAACATATTTTAACCCATAAGGAGGGTCTGTGTAGTGTTTGATTTTAATAAACCTAATATTGAAATTACAGAAATTTCAGAAGATAAAAAATATGGAAGATTTGTTGTGGAGCCTCTGGAGAGAGGATATGGGACAACGCTGGGGAACTCCCTGAGAAGAATTATGCTTTCTTCTCTTCCGGGAGCTGCCATCAGTTCTGTAAAGATTGACGGGGTTCTGCATGAGTTCAGTTCCATACCAGGTGTAAAAGAAGATGTTACCGAGATTATCATGAATTTAAAAGCATTGGCAATCAAGAACACATCAGAATCAGACGAAGTAAAGACTGCATATATCGAATTTGAAGGTGAAGGCGTTGTAACAGGTGCTGACATCCAGGCGGATTCCGATATCGAGATTATGAATCCTGATCAGGTTATTGCTACATTAAGCGGCGGTAAGGACAGCAAACTGTACATGGAGCTTACCATCACAAAGGGCAGAGGATACGTAAGCGCAGACAAAAACAAAAACGAAGACTTACCGATTGGCGTAATACCAATTGATTCTATTTATACACCGGTTGAGCGTGTGAATCTAACTGTTGAAAACACACGTGTCGGCCAGATTACTGATTATGATAAACTTACATTAGATGTATGGACAAAGGGAACTTTGCTTCCAGATGAGGCTGTCAGCCTTGCTGCCAAAGTGCTCAGTGAACATCTCAAGCTGTTTATTGATTTGTCAGAGGTTGCACAGGCTGCTGAAGTCATGATTGAGAAAGAAGATGACGAGAAAGAAAAGGTTCTGGAGATGAGCATTGATGAACTGGAGTTGTCCGTCCGTTCATACAACTGTTTAAAGAGAGCTGGTATTAATACAGTGGAGGAACTTACTAACAAGACCCCTGAGGATATGATGAAAGTCCGTAATCTTGGGCGTAAGTCCTTGGAAGAAGTACTGGCGAAGCTCAAAGAACTGGATCTTGAGCTGAATCAGGGCGATGAATAATCATTAGCCTTATATAATAGATTATTATTTGAATTATCCTGCCAGTAAATCCGAAGAGTGTGGCTGGAGCATTTGATTAATAAGTCCGAAGATGCATAACCAAATGTGGAAAATGGAGGATTAGAACAATGGCAAAATACAGAAAACTTGGCAGGACATCCAGCCAAAGAAAAGCCCTAATTAGAAATCAAGTAACTGCATTGCTGAACCACGGTAAGATTGTCACTACAGAGGCAAAAGCTAAAGAAATCCGTAAAGTGGCAGAGAAATTAGTAGCTATGGCAGTGAGAGAGAAGGATAATTTTGAGGAAGTAACTGTCAAAGCAAAAGTTGCCCGTAAAGATAAAGACGGTAAAAGAGTAAAAGAAGTTGTTGATGGCAAGAGAGTTACGGTATACGATGAAGTTGAGAAGAAGATTAAAAAGGATATGCCCAGCAGGCTCCACGCAAGAAGGGAGATGCTGAAAGTACTCTATCCTGTAACAGAAGTGCCAACTAAAGGGGCAGGGAGAAAGAGAAATACAAAAAAGGTTGATTTACCTGATAAGTTATTTTCTGAAATTGCTCCTAAATATGCAGACCGCAAGGGTGGTTATACAAGAATTGTAAAAATTGGCCAGCGTAAAGGGGATGCGGCTATGGAGGTTCTCATTGAACTTGTTTAGTGAGCATGGTTAAAGGCGCCCCTTTAATTCATACTTATTGAACTAGTAATGCCCAATAAGTATACCCTTATGGGAATTATGATATAGACAGTGAAATGGATGAAGGCAGAATCTGAAAAATATCAGATTCTGCCTTCTTTATTCTCCCTTGCAAGGATCCAGGCAGACATGCCTACTATCCAGTTGGCGGCTGCAGCGAGGGCCTAATACCCCGATACTTGCATCGCCGCTAGTTTGATGCCCCATGCTTACATCGGGGCCTTTTGTTTTTATCTGGCCTGCCCCTTGGAGGAATGATCACCCCCTTTACATTGAGCTACGATAGCATTACATACAAAGGAATTGCTGTATGTTGACACTTAAATTAGTTTTTGGGATAATAATAAAAATGGAAGTATATGGAAGTGGTGGGGACAGAATTTATCTGAAAGGCTGGGAACAGTACATGAAAAGAGTATTATCAGTGTTGAGCGTTATGTTTCTGTTTATGATGTTGGCTGGATGTGGGAGAGAAGGGGAGAATGCAGGAGATAACCCAAGCCATGAACCGCTTAAGTTCGGAGCCACCTATATGACAATGGATAATCCCTATTTTGAAGCGTTAAATGGGAATATACAGGAGATTGTGGAGGCCAATGGGGATGTTTTAATAACACGGGATCCCTCTCAGAATCAGGAAAAACAAAATGAACAGATCCAGGAATTTCTGGACGAAGGGGCAGCGGCAATTTTTGTGAACCCTGTGGACTGGAAGGAAGTGGTTCCAGCCTTGGAGGCCTGTAAGGCTGCTGGAGTGCCTGTATTTAATATTGACACCCATATCTATGATATGGATCTGGCAGTGTCAGGGATTGTGTCTGATAATTATAATGCAGGGGTACAGATAGCCAAAGATATGATGAAGAAAAGGGACAGTGCTAAAATTGTTATCATCAATCATACAGGAATTAAGTCGACTAACCAGAGAGTCCAGGGATTTTTAGATACGATCCAGGGGCATTCGTCCTACCATGTGGTGATACACAGAAATACAACTGCAGAGCTTGAGATGGCAATGGAAGTTATGAACAGTATCATAGAGCGGGATATAGAATTTGATGTAGTTCTGGGAGGGAATGACCCTTCCGCCCTGGGGGCACTGGCGGCGCTGCAGCAGCAGCGTGTAGGGAGAGATGTCCTCATATATGGAATTGACGGGTCACCGGATGCCAAAAGGATGATTAAGGAAGGGTATCTGGAAGGCAGCAGCGCCCAGTTTCCAAATGAAATTGGAAGAAAGGCAGCAGAGACAGCTTATGATTATCTGGAGGGCAGAGAGGTGGAGAAAGATATTGTAGTTCCAGTGGAATTAATTACTAAGGAGAATCTGGATAGTTTTGATATTGCAGGGTGGCAATGATATGGAAAACAAAAAGATGATTTTCTTTAAAGGCAGTATGCTGTTGATTAATATGCTCATAATCAGCTTTATTCTTTTGCTTATCATAAATGTAACGGACAGAATTTGCATATATAATGAGGCGAGGACGTTTTTGGAGAGTGTAGAGAGAGTTCCGCTGAATCCCGGGAATACAGCAGGATTAGCAATATTCTTAATGGTCCTTCTGATTTTTACATTTGTGCTGAGGGAATGGGCCTTTCCAGACAAAAGCCGTTTTATTTATGGGACATTGGCGGCTGATTTTGTAGTATGCATAGGTATTATGTATGTTTTGAATTTTAACTATAATGGTATTGTACTCTGGTTTTTTGCCAATGTACTTTATTACGTAAATGACAGAGGAAAATACTTCTTGCTGGCACTTGCACTTTTTGTATATGGCAGTACGGATTTTCAATTTCTTTCTATGAAATACGAGCTTTTTTCGGTGAAAAGCTATATGCAGTATTTTGATGCCAGAAGCAGCCAGTACTATTTGGGAGTGTTCAATCTGCTTTTATCAGTAAATATTATTTTTTTCATTGCCTTTTGCGTCAAAGTAATCCAGAATCAAAAGGGGATTATTGAAGAAGTCAATCTGCTCTATAAGAAGCTTACAGATACAAATGAAGAATTACATTCTGCCAACAATGAATTGAAGCAATATGCAGATTTAAAGGAAAAGATGGGACAGACAAAGGAACGGAACCGTTTGGCAAGAGAGATACACGACACACTTGGCCATACGCTGACAGGGATATCGGCCGGACTTGATGCCTGCATTACGACCATCGATATTGATCCGGCCGTGACGAAGCAGCAGCTGAATGTCCTGTCAAACGCTGCAAGGACAGGGATAAGTGAGGTGCGAAGGTCAGTGAATGAACTCAGGCCGGACGCCCTGGAACGTTTTAGCCTTAACAGTGCAATTGAGAAGATGCTGGAAGAATTCAGATTAATAACAAAAGCCAAAATTGAATTTCAATGTGAGATAACCAGGCTGAGATTTGACGAGGATGAGGAGAATATTATATTTAGAATTATCCAGGAGAGCGTTACGAATTCAATACGGCATGGAGAAGCAGATGAAATATACATAGTTATGAAGCAGGAAATGGGGAATGTAGATTTATCTATCAGGGATAATGGTAAGGGATGCATAAATCCCAAAAAGGGATTTGGCTTAAAACATATGCAGGAGCGGGTCAGCATGCTCAATGGGAAGATTAGTTTTTCCGGTGAAGAGGGATTCAACGTAGAGGCAGTTATACCTATCAGATGGGGGGAAGAATATGATTAAGGTACTGATAGCGGATGACCAGGAGTTAATCAGGCAGAGCCTGGAGATTGTATTGAACAGCAAAGGGGATATACGTGTGACAGAGGCTGTGGCAAATGGATTAGAGGTCATAAGAAGTGTAAGAAAAGACAAACCAGATGTTATTCTTATGGATATCCGTATGCCCAAAATGGATGGAGTTCAATGTACTAAAATCTTAAAAGAAAACCATCCTGAGATTAAAATCATTATATTGACAACCTTTGATGATGATGAATTTGTTTACAATGCATTGAAATTTGGGGCCAGCGGGTATTTGCTAAAGGGTGTGTCTATGGATGGGCTGACTGATGCCATACGTACGGTTTACAGAGGTCAGGCTATGATAAATCCAGATATTACAACAAAAGTAGTACAGTTATTTTCAAAAATGGCGCAGGCCGACTGCACTATTCTGTCAGATTCCCCTAATACAGACAGCCTGACTAACACAGAATGGAAAATTATCCGTGAGGTGGGAAAGGGTTCTTCAAATAAAGAAATAGCAGATACGCTGAAATTGTCCCAGGGGACTATACGTAATTATCTGAGCATCATCTTAAATAAGTTGGAGCTAAGAGACCGGACACAGCTTGCAATATGGGCCATTCAGACGCAGAATAAGGGAGAATGACAGGAGGGTTCTGGATGAAACGAAAGAAAGCGGGGGCGGCTATAGCCTTTATACTGGCAGCTGCAGTAATTTGCCTGGCATGGCTGATATTGGGAGGCAGAAAGCCTGCCCGGATTATAGAGCTAGGTATATTTGTAGGAAGTAGCTGGGATGTATCTAACCCCAATACATATGTGATTGTAGATGATATTATCAAGAAATTTGAGGAAGAACATCCGGGGACCAAGGTACATTATACAAGCGGAATCAGGAAATCGGACTATTCAGAGTGGCTGGCACAAAAGGTATTGACAGGGGATGTGCCTGATGTTTTTATGGTGCTCCCAGATGATTTTGAAAAGTTCGTTTCCATCGGCGCAATGAAAGATTTGGATTCCCTGATTGAGCAGGATGATATGATGAGCGAGGGGCAGTATTACGAAGCTCCGTATGATATGGGGAAGGCAGATGGGATCCAATATGCACTGCCGTACGAGGTTGTCCCTACTTTGATGTTTGTCAATAAGACACTGTTGGAGGAGGAAGGCTATCAGGTACCAGATATGGACTGGACTTGGGATGATTTGTATGAGATAGCCCGCAATGTGACTAAGGACAAAGATGGCGACGGGTTACCAGATCAGTTCGGCACATATAATTATACATGGGAGGACGCAGTCTATGCCAATGGAGGAAGGATTTTCAGCAGCGATGGAAAGAAATCCTATATGTCGGAGGCGCCTGTGGTTGAGTCTGTAAAATTTATTAAAAAGCTGGAAGAGTTAAATGAGGGGGAGAATGTGACCCAGGATGACTTTGACGCGGGAAATATTGCGTTTATGCCCCTGTCTTTTGCTGAGTACAGGACATATAAGACATATCCATATAAAATTAAGAAATATACAAATTTTCAGTGGGATTGTATCACAATGCCGGCAGGCCCAAACGGGGAAAACATATCCAGGGTCAGTACTCTGCTGATGGGGGTAAGCAGGAGCACGAAAAGTGAACGGCTGTCGTGGGAGCTGTTAAAATTATTTACCAATGATAACAGAATGCAGATGAAAGTTTATCAATATTCTTCTGGTACGTCAGCTTTAAAGACAGTCACAGATTCTAATGAAGCAGAATATATTTTGAAGCGAGATATGGATGTAGATGAAAGAGTGATAGATAACCAAGTTTTAAGTGCAGTCATTGACCAGGGTGTGGCAGAGCCTAAGTTCTCAAAGTATGAGGAAGCAATGGTATTGGCAGACAGCCAGGTAGAGGATATATTAAAGGATGAAGGGAATATGGAAGTCACACTGAAGATATCCCAGAGAAAGCTGGATGCATTTTTGAACCGATAGAATAATAGAGGGTATCCTCACTGTTTGGCTGTGGGATTATATGGAGATATATATGTTAAAGAAGCTATTGCGGGCGCAATAGCTTTTTGTCATATATAAATATTACAAATGTCATGAAAAAGTTGTGACAAAATGCAGGTGACAAAAAAGCTGTATTTGGTACTATTAATACAACAAAAACAAGTGTTTAAAGGAGGAACAGTATGAAAAAGAAAGTACTCAGTGTATTGTTGTGTGCAGCTATGGTGGGGACTATGCTGCTTGGATGTAGCAATGGAGAGCCGGCTGAGGACAATACGGCAGACACAAATGCTGAGGGCACGGATGGTGAAAAAGAGGGAGGCCTGAAGTTCGGTTACACGTGTATGGATGGGACAAATCCATTCTTTGTAACATTGGAAAAAACCATCAGGGAGGAAGTCGAGAAGAACGGAGACGAGCTGATTTCTGTGGATCCTGCCAATGATGTATCTCTCCAGATTCAGCAGATTGAAGACCTGATCTCCCAGGACATTGACGCAATGTTTTTAAACCCTGCAGAGGCAGAAGGTATCCTTCCGGCCTTGGACGCACTGAAAGAAGCGGACATCCCAATTGTAAACTTCGACACAGAGGTGGCGGACATGAGTTATGTTGCATCCTATGCGGGCTCTGATAATTACAATGCAGGGAAAGTATGCGGGGAGGATCTGGTCGAGAAGTGTCCTGACGGAGGAGACATTATTGTATTAGATTCACCTACCATGAATTCAGTTGTTGACAGGACAAATGGCTTCCTGGATGCAATCAAGGATAAAGGGTTTAATATTGTAGCTCAGCAGGATGCAAAGGGAAATCTGGAGCAGGCTATGGGGATTGCAGAGGATCTGCTTCAGGCCAATCCTGATGTAGTGGCAATCTTCGGGGGGAATGACCCTACGGCCCTAGGCGCGCTGGCAGCGGCTAATGCGGCAGGGGTAAAAGATTGTATGATATACGGCGTGGATGGATCTCCCGATATTAAAGCGGAGCTGGCTTCCGGGGAATCTCTGATAGAAGGGACTGGAGCACAGTCACCGATTAATATTGCGAAAACATCCGTAGAGATTATGTACAAAATTATGGATGGCGAAGAAGTAGATGAGAGATATCCTGTTGAGACATTCTTAATCACAGAAGATAATGTTGACGAGTACGGCACGGATGACTGGCAGTAGCCATTGAGAGTGTATATAATTTACTGCCCTATATGGCTGTTATGTTTAGTATTATGTTCTGCCCTGATTTAACTAGAATGGTAGTTTACAATATATAAAATGGGTTAGGGGATTTTACTAATTGTAAAAACTAGCCAGGCATATCAATTATTAACTTGTTTTAGGCGAAAAAAGGGAGGGACACCTGGTTCTCAGGGGAGAATGGGGTGTCCCTTTCATATAGCAGCCTGGCTTGCAGCCTATTAGAATCGGAAAATAAAAGGAAGCAGGTGAAATCTTGAGCGAAACAGTATTATTAGAGATGAAGAATATACATAAACAGTTTCCGGGGGTTTATGCATTAAAAGATATTAACTTTGAATTAAAGTCTGGCGAGGTACATGCACTTCTGGGGGAGAATGGCGCAGGGAAATCTACATTGATTAAAGTCCTGGGAGGTATTTATTCGGCAGATAACGGTGAGATCCGGATAGAAGGGCAGAAGGTACTGATTCACAATGTATTGGATGCGCAGAAAAATGGTGTGGCTATCATCCACCAGGAGCTGGTTTTGGTTCCCTATATGACAGTAGCTGAAAATATTTTTTTGGGGAGGGAGCCAAGAAGGGCAGGTTTCGTAGATAAAGCCAGAATGAATAAAGATACGCAGGAATTGCTTGATGCATACGATATGCATTTTGAGGCAGACCGGTTGGTCAAAGACCTGACAATCGCACAGCAGCAAATGGTTGAGATTGTGAAGGCAATTTCGTTTAACTCTAAAATCCTTGTCATGGACGAACCCACATCTTCTATTTCTGACAGAGAAGTAGCATTCCTATTTGAGACTATGAGGACATTGACTGCAAAGGGTGTGGGAATTATATATATTTCCCATAAAATGAGCGAGCTGGAGGAAATATGCGACCGTGTAACTGTAATGAGAGATGGGACCTATGTGGGGACCGAAGTAGTGAAGGATACGGACAAAGACCATCTGATTGCTATGATGGTCGGCAGGGAGCTAGATAAATATTATACAAGAGACTACAGCCATGCAGAGGAAGTTATTTTAAAGTGTGAGGATATCTCAGACGGAAAGATGGTACAGGGAGCCAGTTTTGAGCTAAGGCGGGGGGAAATCCTGGGGTTTGCCGGCCTGGTAGGGGCGGGCAGAAGTGAGGTGATGAAATGCCTGTTCGGACTGACGAAAAACTATACAGGAAAAATATATTTAAGTGGCAGAGAAGTAAAAATACTATCCCCCGTACATGCCATGAAGCAAGGGATTGCCCTGGTTCCGGAGGATCGGAAGCTGGAGGGGTTATATCATGTGCAGAGCGTACGTTATAATTCTACAATTGAGGTACTGGGGCAGTTTATAAAGGGTATTTTTGTGGATGGGAAGAAAGAAGAAGAAATTACACAAAAGTATATTGATCTGATGTCCACGAAAACACCTTCCCAAGATCAGAGAATTGCGAATCTCTCTGGAGGAAACCAGCAAAAGGTCATCATAGGACGGTGGCTGGCAACGCATCCTGACATACTTATATTGGATGAACCTACAAGAGGGGTGGATGTAGGGGCAAAAGCGGAAATCTATTCTATTATGAATGAACTGGTAAAGGATGGTATGTCTATTATTATGATTTCTTCAGAGCTGCCGGAAATTATTAACATGAGTGACAGAATTTATGTAATGGCCGGAGGAAAGGTAAAGGGCTGCTTAAATCATAACGAGGTTACACAGGAAAGTATTATGCAGCTGGCAGCAGAATAATGAGGAGGAAGGAAGCATGAAACAGGAGAATAAACAGGTGGCTGCATCATCCAGATATGGAAAAGCAGTGAAGATATATTTAAAAGATAATCTTGGAATTATAGTGGCATTTTTAGTATTGTGTATTTTTTTGGCGTTAAACCCAAAGACAGGAAGTTCTTTTGCCACGTCTAAAAACGTGTTTAATGTGCTCAGGCAGATTTCTACAAATTTATATCTGGCATGCGGCATGACAATGGTTATTATTTTGGGAGGGATCGACCTTTCCGTTGGATCTATTATTGCCCTTTCAGGGTGTGTGGCAGCAGGCGGTGTGGCCAGATATAATCTGCCTATTCCTATTGCTATTTTGCTTGGCCTGGCTGTGGCGCTGCTGTTCGGCATGTTTAATGGATTTGTAATCTGCAGCACCACAATTCCGCCTTTTATCGTGACATTGGCCACAATGAATATAGCGAAAGGATTGGCATACGTATATACAGGAGGCTCTCCTGTACGTGTAGTCACAAAGTCATGGCAGTTTATAGGGGCAGGGTATATCGGCCCCATACCTACACCGGTCGTGATTCTAATTGTGGTATTAATTATCACTGCTATTATAATGAATAAAACTAAGCTTGGACGGCATATGTACGCAGTCGGCGGTAATGCGCAGGCGGCGGAGTTTTCAGGTATATCTGTGGCAAAAGTAAAATTTCTCGTACATACTTTTTCCGGGTTAATGGCAGGATTGGCAGGTGTAGTCCTGGCCTCACGTATGTACTCTGGGCAGCCTACTGCCGGGGACGGGGCGGAAATGGACGCTATAGCCGCTGTTGTCGTGGGCGGCACGTCCATGGCCGGAGGAAGCGGTAAGATCGGGGGCACCATCATAGGCGGCTTGATTATCGGCGTACTTAATAATGGTTTAAATCTAATGAATGTCAATTCATTTTGGCAGTATGTGGTGAAAGGTGTTGTTATTTTGCTGGCAGTATTTATAGATTATATAAGAAATAAAAAGAAATAGAATATAATAGAAAGGGCAAGGGACAAAAATTATGCTGGTAAACTTAAATGAGATCATACAGGAAGCGAATCAGAAAGGTTATGCGGCGGGGGCATTTAATGTAGCAAACCTTGAATCGGCTATGGCCATCATACAGGCTGCGGAGGAGACAAAAAAGGGTGTAATCCTGAATTATGCAGAAGTACACAGTCCTTTTTTAGCTATGGAAATTGCCGCTCCTATTATGCTTGATTTTGCTAGGAGGGCGTCTGTCCCTGTGTGTGTCCATTTGGACCACGGTTCCTCGGTTGAGAGCTGTATGAAGGCTATGAGGCTTGGCTTTACATCGGTCATGATCGACGCATCTGGAAGTGACTATCAAGAGAATATCAGGCAGACTGCAGAAACAGTACGTCTCGCCCACAGCATTGGTGTGACTGTGGAGGCTGAGCTGGGGCATATTTTGTCCTCAGAAACGGGAAACAGAGGGGCGGAGGGAACAAAGAGCCTGGCAGAAAACTTTCAGGGGACTGATGATATCTATACAGATCCAGATATGGCCAGAGATTTTGTTAAGCAGACAGGGGTAGATGTGCTTGCCATTGCATTTGGGACTGCCCACGGGGTGTATGTGCAGAAACCAGTCCTGGATTTAGACAGAATCAGCAGAATTAGAGAGAAAATTGATGTGCCATTCGTTATGCATGGGGGGTCCGGCCTGAGTAAAGATGAATTCCAGACGGCGATCAGAAATGGGATCAGGAAAATCAATTATTATACATATATGACATTGGCAGGGGGGAAAGCAGTAAAAGAAGCTATGGATAGATGTGGAAATGGAGACAATATTTTCTTCCACGATATTCCCCTAATTGCTGTTGAAGCGATGAGGGAGAATGTAAAAGAGGCAATACAGATATTCAGCCTGGAGATATAGGAGGGGGTATATGGGGACAAAAGGAATAACAGTTGCAGGCTCCCTGATTGTAGATGTGTATTATATGACAGACACCTACCCTGGAATCGGCAGGCTCACAAATATAAGGGACATAAAGAAAGGGGTTGGCGGATCGGGGAATCTGATCCAGGATCTGGCCAAGCTAGATCCCAATCTCCAGGTCAAGGTGAGTGCGCTTCTGGGCAATGATGCAAATGGAAAGTTTGCAAAACAGGCCCTGGGACGTTTCCCCAATATAGACATGTCCAATGTAATCCAATCAGAGGCCACATCTATGACCATGGTAATCGAACCCCTTGACAGTAAGCAAAGGACATTCTTTTATCTTCCCGCAGCCAGTGACATATATGAAGAGAGCTGTATTGACTGGCAGGCGGTGGATGCGGATATTTTTCAGCTGGAATATCTGCTGCTGATGAAAAAAGCAGATGCAGCAGATGAGAAATACGGGACCCATGCGGCCAGAATTTTATGTGAAGCACAAAAGAGAGGGATGAGAACTTCCATAGACGTAGTCTCGGAGGATAGCGAGAGGGCAAGGGGAATCGTATCGGCAGCTCTTAAGTATACAGACTTCTGTATTATTAATGAACTGGAGGCAGAAAGCACAACAGGAGTACGATTAACAGGTGAAAATGTAGATATGGAGGAGAATATACCGGAGGCACTGCGTATCCTAAAAGATCTGGGAGTATCTAAATGGGCCGTGGTCCATTCTTCTGGATGTAGTTATGGGTTGGATTGCGAGACGGGGCAGACCGTGAAAGTGGAGAGCCTGCATCTGCCAAAGGGATATATAAAGGGAACCACAGGTGCAGGGGATGCATATTGTTGCGGAGTGCTGTACGGCGCCTATCAAGGACAGAGCCTTCAAAAGGCCATGGAACTGGGGACTGCCTGTGCGGCCTGCTCCCTGTCAGCGGTTGGCGGTAGCGATGGAATGCGCAGTTACAGGGAGGTTTTGGACTTATACAAACATTATAAAGGAGGGCAATAGAGTGAAACGGTCAAAAATTAATCAGTGTATCAAAGAAATGGAACAGCTTGTAAATAAACAGGGATTTAAACTCCCCCCTTTCTGCAGCTGGACTGCGCAGGACTGGAAAGAAAAAGGCCCCGAATATGACGAGATCCGTGATAACATGCTGGGATGGGACATTACAGATTATGGACTTGGCAATTTTGATAAGGTCGGGTTTGCACTGATTACACTCCGCAATGGGAACCAGAATAATCCCAAATATAAGAAAGTCTATGCGGAAAAACTGCTGATGCTCAAAGAAGGGCAGACATCACCCATGCATTTCCACTGGAAGAAATCAGAGGATATCATTAACCGTGGAGGTGGGGTATTGATAATCGGCTTGTATGAAGATGACGGTGAGGGGGGACTGTCCAATCAGGACGTGCTGGTGAATAGTGATGGGCGCTCATATTATGTAAAAGCAGGCACGAAGATTGAATTAAAACCTGGAGAAAGTGTGACTCTCTGGCCCCATCAGTATCATGATTTTGCCGTAAAGGAGGGAACCGGGGACGTACTGATCGGAGAAGTATCAATGTGCAATGACGATAATACAGATAACAGGTTTTATGAAAAAATGGGGCGTTTTCCTGATATCGAGGAGGACGAACCACCATACAGGCTTTTATGTAATGAGTACCCCGGCGGCACGGTATAGTTCTATATTAGAAAAGATACATACTCCTTTACAGAAAAATACCTTCCGTAATGTTTATATACCCATATAAGATTTGATCTTATGTTAGCAGTTGTGCAAAATAGACAATAAGCGTTAAATAAATAACGTTAAATATTTATCAAATACGGGATTGACAAATATTTAACGACGGTATATACTAAAACCTGTAGTTAAGAAAACTATTCAATTACGGGAGGAAAATTGTAATGGCAAAGAAGGATCAGGCAGTGGTACCGGAAATTGTTGACAGTGTAGAAACACTTGAAGCAAAAATGAAAGCAATGCGTGAAGCGCAGAAAGTATTTGCATCCTTTACACAGGAACAGGTTGATAAAATCTTCTATGAGGCGGCGATGGCAGCCAATAAACAACGTATTCCCCTGGCAAAAATGGCCGTAGAAGAAACACAGAGGGGCATTGCAGAGGATAAGGTTATTAAGAATCATTATGCAGCAGAATACATTTATAATGCATATAAGAATACAAAGACATGTGGAGTCATAGAAGAAGACGCAGCATTCGGCATCAGGAAGATAGCAGAACCTATTGGATTGGTTGCAGCGGTTATCCCCACAACGAATCCTACATCCACAGCAATCTTCAAAACATTGCTTTGCCTGAAAACAAGAAATGCTATTATTATTAGTCCCCATCCGGCCGCAAAGGCATGTACGATTGCAGCGGCAAAGGTTGTTCTGGATGCCGCGGTAAAGGCTGGGGCGCCGGAAGGGATTATCGGGTGGATTGACGTGCCTTCCCTGGATCTGACAAACGCGGTTATGAAGGACGCGGATATTATCCTTGCAACCGGAGGCCCGGGAATGGTAAAGGCGGCCTACTCATCGGGAAAGCCGGCATTGGGCGTTGGAGCCGGGAATACACCTGTTATTATAGATGATACTGCAGATATTAAGCTGGCGGTAAATTCAATTATCCATTCTAAAACATTTGATAATGGTATGATCTGTGCTTCTGAGCAGTCAGTTACCGTATTGGATAGTATTTACGAGGAAGTTAAGAGGGAGTTCGCATACCGGGGCTGCTATTTCCTGAAAAAAGGTGCAGAGCTAGATAAAGTGCGCAAGACGATTATCATTAATGGTGCGCTCAACAGCAAGATACCTGGGAAATCGGCATACGAGATCGCAAAGATGGCGGGAGTGGATGTTCCAGAGGATACAAAAATATTAATTGGGGAAGTAGAGTCTGTCGATATTTCAGAGGAATTTGCCCATGAGAAGCTATCTCCTGTGCTTGCAATGTACAAGGCAGGGACATTTGAAGAGGCTCTTGCTAAGGCAGAGCAGCTTGTTGCTGACGGGGGATATGGGCATACAGCATCTCTCTATGTGCATCCTGCTGAGTCTGACAAGATTGCAAAACATGCACAGGCTATGAAAACCTGCCGTATTCTGATTAATACACCGTCTTCCCACGGCGGCATCGGTGACCTTTATAACTTTAAGCTGGCTCCGTCCCTGACCCTGGGCTGTGGTTCCTGGGGGGGCAACTCCGTATCTGAGAATGTAGGGGTGAAGCATCTGCTGAATATAAAGACTGTCGCTGAGAGGAGAGAAAATATGCTGTGGTTCCGGACACCTGAAAAGGTTTATTTCAAAAAAGGCTGTATGCCAGTTGCGTTAGATGAGCTGGGGACAATTATGCATAAAAAGAAAGCATTTATTGTTACTGACAGCTTTTTGTATAAGAATGGGTATGTAACTCCTATTGAAGAAAAATTAGATGAAATGGGAATCCAACATACATGCTTTTATGAGGTGGCTCCTGATCCGACTCTCCAGTGTGCCCAGAAGGGGGCAGATATGATGCGTTCCTTTGAGCCAGATACAATCATCGCACTTGGCGGCGGATCTGCCATGGATGCCGCTAAAATTATGTGGGTGATGTATGAACATCCAGAAGCTAACTTTGAAGATATGGCTATGGATTTTATGGATATCCGTAAGAGAGTATTTACCTTCCCTAAAATGGGAGAAAAAGCTTATTTTGTGGCAATTCCGACTTCTTCAGGAACGGGGTCAGAGGTAACGCCATTTGCAATTATTACAGATGCAGATACAGGAGTAAAATGGCCTCTGGCAGATTATGAGCTGCTTCCGAATATGGCGATTGTGGACGTGGATAATATGATGACACAGCCGAAAGGCCTGACCAGCGCTTCTGGTATTGATGTCATGACACATGCAATTGAGGCCTACGTGTCTATCATGGCAACAGATTACACCGACGGCCTGGCAATGAAAGCAGTAAAAATGGTATTTGACTATCTGCCTTCTGCATATGAGAATGGGGCCAGTGACCCGAAGGCACGTGAGATGATGGCAAACGCATCTTGCATGGCAGGTATGGCATTTGCGAACGCTTTCCTTGGTCTTAACCATTCTATGGCGCACAAGCTGGGAGCTTTCCACCACCTTCCTCACGGAGTGGCTAATGCTGTGCTGCTGACAGAGGTTATGAAGTATAATTCGGCTGAAGTTCCGACAAAGATGGGGACGTTTTCACAGTACCAGTACCCACATGCCCTTGCCAGATACGCTGAATTAGGCCGGTTTGCGGGATGTGCGGGAAAAGATGACCAGGAAGTATTTGAAAACCTGCTGGTTAAGCTGGAAGATTTAAAAGAAAAAATCGGTATCAAAAAAACAATCAAAGACTATGGCATTGAGGAGAAATACTTCCTCGATACCCTGGATGACATGGTTGAACAGGCATTCAACGACCAGTGTACAGGAGCTAATCCAAGATACCCACTGTTTAAGGAGATAAAAGAAATTTATTTGAAATGCTACTATGGTAAATAATTAACAATATTTATGACGGAGAAAAAATAGTTAAAAAATATACAAAATTAATTCCCAGGACTTACATTGTCCTGGGAATTGTTGTATAATTGGTTCAACTTAATAAAACGGCATCAAACCAGACAGGAGGTATTGGATTATGAAGCTGGAAGAAAGCAGGTTAATTGTAAAGCGTCCCTACAAAGAAGTGTACAAATATGACGACAGTATAGTAAAAGTATTTGCCGCCACACATCCAAAATCAGACATATTCAATGAAGCGCTTAATACAGCAAGGGTAGAAGAGTCGGGACTGGATATCCCCCGGGTGAAAGAGGTAAGGCAGATTAACGGAAAATGGGCCCTTGTTATAGACTACAAGGAGGGCAAGACTTTAGAAGACATGATGGAGTCTGACAAAGGGAACCTTGAGAAATATATGGCAGATTTTGTAGATCTTCAGATGACCATACATGGGAAAAGCGCACCGCTTCTAAATAAGCTGAAGGATAAGCTGGCACGCCAGATTAATAGCCTTAAGGATGTGGATGCCACCACAAGGTATGAGCTTCTTACAAGGCTTGAGAGTATGCCGAAACATACAAAGATTTGCCATGGGGATTTTAACCCGAGTAATGTGATCGTAGGGAAGAACGGCAAAATGACGGTGGTGGACTGGGCCCATGCATCGCAGGGAAATGCCAGTGCAGATGCAGCTATGACCTACCTTCTGTTTGCATTGAAAGATCAGGGGACAGCAGATCTGTATATGGATGTATTCTGCAAAAAAAGTGATACGGCAAGACAATACGTACAACAATGGCTCCCTATAGTAGCAGCGGCACAGCTTACGAAGAATAATACTTTGGAGAGAGATTTCCTGCTTAGGTGGATTGATGTTATTGATTATCAGTAAGATTAATTTATCTGCAGTTTGTTGAAAAAGAAAGAGTAATATAAAAAAGAACCGGAGAGAAGAGCGTATAGTTCTTCCCTCCGGTTCTTTATGTCCTAAAAGTGGATCTTAGTTCATACTTTTGGGGTATATATCTGTATAAAGATATCTACCAGCTTTGGAAAAATAAATTATTGCCTATATTTACGCCAGGCCGGTCTGTTGCCCCTGCATATAGAAAATAATAACAATCTGACACGGCCGCAAGGCGGGCACCATTAATGGCATCCTGTGCGACAGTATACGCTAAATCGCTGGCGCCGCTTGCGAGCACCGCATCTAACCGGCCTGTCCATACTGGTTCAAACTGACCGCCGGCATATACGACTTCCGTGATAGAATTGGGGAACAGAGGACTCTGTACACGGTTCATAATTACTGTGGCCACTGCAAGCATAGAATCATAATCATACATGGCCTCGCAGTCCAGGATAGCAGCAAACACATCTAAATCACTGCCTGCGACTTCCGAAGCGCCACCGTTGACAACGGTGTCATCATATCCGCTTCCTGGTGTAGGTGCAGGAGTATTTTGAGAACTGTCAGAGGATGTATTGTTACCAGTATTGCCAGAGGAAACATTGGCGGCAGCTTCAGCAGCAGCGGCGGCAGCGGCAGCTTCTGCTGCCAGCCTTGCAGCCTCTTCAGCACGCAATTGTTCAAGCTGTGCGTTAAAAGCGGCAAGGTCAGTTGACGTCTCCTGGGCTTTCTGGGACAGCGCAGCCTGCCTGCCCTCCAGATCCTGTTGGAGATTTGTCAGGGAGGCCTGCTGATCCTCCAGGGTTTGCTTCTGATCGGCTATCTTCTGGCGTGTATCCTGAAGCTCCATCAGCATATCCCGGTCATAATCGCTGATATTCTGTATAAAGTCAGCTTTATTCAGGAAATCAGACATATCATCGGCTGAAAACAGCATGTCCAGCAGTGTTGCGTTGCCAGTTTCATACATATACTTAATACGGGATTTCATATCCTCATATTGACGTGATTCATTGGCCTGGGCTTCTGCCAGGGAGTCCTTGGTTCTTTGTATCTCACTGTTTGTAATTTCTACCTGCATTTCGGTTTCTGTGATTTCGTTGCTTATAGCAAGCAGATCCTCGTTAATTCCATTAAGCTGCTTCTGCAGGTTTGAGGTTTTATTTTCAAGACTCTTCTTATCCTCAGCCTGGACTGGAATAATGGAAAGTATTAATGCAAGAGAACATACGAATGTAATGAGTGCCTGTCCCCTGCCTTTTGAGCGAAATTTCATAAATTCCTGTTCCTTTCATATTTGTTTTGCCTGACCATTATACTATAAATTGCTTTATTAAGCAAACTCTGGTAGAATAAATTATAAAAATTTTATGATACCAGGGCCAAAACGCCTTTTTGCCCTGACATCATTATTTTATAGAAGTGTGAGGAAATAACTGCGTATGGAACAACAGATAAAGATGATAGGGTTAGACCTGGACGGCACTCTTTTGAATAATAAAAAGGAACTACTTCCTTATACAAAAAGGATCCTTGACGAGGCTGTGAAAAAAGGGATTCAGGTTTTGGTGGCTACGGGGAGGCCGTTTAATGGGATACCTGAAGAGTTAAGGTTCTATCCTGGGTTTCGGTATGCCGTTACTGTAAATGGGGCAGCCATTTTAGACATCAGGGAGAACAAAATACTGGCCCAACGGCCTCTTCCTCTGGAAAAAGCAAAGAAAGCATTGGAAACCTTGAGAAAGTATGATACATTACAAGAGGTATTCTTTGGAGGGCAGGGATATGCAGAGGGAGATAAGCTGAATCATATAGGGCATTATCATCCAAATCCATTTATGTGGGAGTATGTGCGGACTACCCGCAAGGCCGTGGGAGATGTTTTGGAATTAGTCATTCAGAAAAACCGTGACCTGGATAAGATACAGGCGGTTTTTGGGGATATGGAAGAGCGGAGAAAGGCCTGGGAAGAGTTGGAGAGACAGGGGGGCATTACCCTGGTTGGTTCACTCGGATATAATATAGAGATTAATGATGAAGGGGTAAATAAAGGGACTGCACTCATAGAACTGGGGAAAATGCTTGGAATTGAGAGAGCGGAAATTATGGCCTGCGGCGACGGGGATAATGATGTGGATATGCTCAGAGAAGTCGGATTTGGCGTTGCTATGGCAAATGCTGATGAAAAAACTAAGGCAGCGGCAGACTATATTACAGTGTCAAATGAGGAGCAGGGGGCTGCCAGGGCCATAGAACAATTTGTCCTAAGAGGAGGAAAGACATGTTAGAGGCGTTAAAAGTATTTATACTTGGGGTTGTGGAAGGAATTACTGAATGGCTGCCAATCAGCAGTACCGGCCATCTTATTTTGGTGGAGGAGTTTATCAAGCTCAAGATGAGCGATGATTTTATATCCATGTTTAATGTTGTTATTCAGCTGGGGGCTATTTTAGCTGTGGTAGTAATTTATTTCCATAAACTGAACCCCTTTTCGAATACGAAAACAAATAAACAAAAGATGCTGACCTTCCAGCTCTGGGTGAAGGTGTTGATTGCCTCTGTCCCAGCAGCTATTATAGGCCTATTGTTTGATGATTTTATCGACAAGCATTTTATGAATTATATAGTAGTCGCTATTACTCTTATTATTTATGGTGTACTGTTTATCATTATCGAAAAACGACACGAGCATACGAAACCGGCAGTAAAACGACTCTCCGACCTGACTATCCCCATGGTGCTCATTATTGGGGGATTTCAGGTTCTGGCATTGATACCAGGGACGTCCCGGTCGGGAGCCACGATCATCGGCGGCTTGCTGATTGGCGCTGCCAGAGGCGTGGCGGCTGAGTTTACATTCTTTCTTGCAATCCCGGTAATGTTTGGGGCAAGCTTTTTAAAGATTGTAAAATTTGGCTTTCATTTTACAGGAACCGAGATATTCCTGCTGCTTTTGGGATGTGTGGTTTCATTTGCAGTATCCATATTTGCTATTAAATTTTTAATGCAGTATATAAAAAATCATGATTTTAAAGTGTTTGGGTATTATAGAATTGTCTTGGGAATCCTGGTTCTGCTCTATTTTGGGATGACTGCGCTTTTGGGGTAGGCCAGAGAGTCAGGAAGCTGAAAGCAAAGGCAGGCAGAAGAACCTATCTAGGACGGAAGCTGCGGCAGATACATGCCTGCAGTGCGGGGGTTTTTTAGGGGCAGCAAAGGCTGCTGTAAAATAAATGTTTTAAATAAGATAATCCTATGGGTAAACAGAAGGTATCTTATTGAATCATTATATTTTGCAGCAGCTTTTTCATATCAGGGTTGTTTTTTTAGGAAAACATGATAAAATATAGAGATAATGTGTATTATTATGCAATGTCAATGAGATTTTGGGAGGATTATGGAAGATGAAAAAGAAAGTTTTAAGTTTGATGCTGGCATCTGTCTGTGTGATTTCTATGGCTGCCTGTGGTTCCAAGGAAAAGGAGGACTCAGGACAGGATACTTTAGTGATGGCCACAAATGCAGAGTTCCCGCCTTATGAGTTTTATGAAGGGGATGATGTTGTAGGTATCGATGCAGATATTGCATCAGCAGTGGCAGAAGAGATGGAGATGACTTTAAAAATTGAAGATATGGCATTTGATTCTATTATCGCTGCAGTGTCCAGTGGGAAAGCAGATATTGGGGCGGCAGGCATGACTGTGACAGAGGACCGCCTTGAAAATGTTGATTTCACCGATACATATGCCACTGCAACACAGGTTATTATTGTGACAGAGGACAGTGATATAGCAGGGCCGGACGGCCTGGCCGGTAAAAAGATCGGTGTGCAGCTAGGCACTACGGGGGACATTTACGCAGACGATATTGAGGACGCTACAGTAGAGCGCTACAATAAGGGATTTGAAGCTGTACAGGCCTTGCAGCAGGGGAAAATCGACGCGGTTGTTATTGACGGGGAACCGGCAAAAGAGTTTGTGAAAGAGGCCGAAGGGTTAAAGATACTGGACGAAGCTTTTACAGAGGAGGAGTATGCCATCGCAGTGGCAAAAGGGAATGATGAACTGAAAGATAAAATTAACGAGGCATTGGCGAATCTGAAAGAATCAGGAAAGTTGGACGAGATCGTGGCCAAATATATCAGTGCCGATAGCGAAGAATAAAAGAGGGTAAGGGTATGTTGCAGACATTGCAGGGGAAATTTAATGCAAATTTTATAGAAGATGACCGTTGGAAATATATTTTAGACGGCCTCGGCGTTACACTGCAGGTGACATTTTTTGCAGTGATAATCGGTATAGTAATCGGGTTTCTTGTGGCCATTGTGCGCTCCACTTATGATAAGACGGGAAGGCTGAAAATACTCAATGTACTGTGTAAAATTTATCTGACAGTTATCCGTGGGACGCCGGTAGTCGTACAGCTTCTTATTATATATTTTGTTATATTCGGAAGTTCCGATATAAGTAAAGTGGTGGTGGCTATTATGGCTTTTGGACTGAACTCAGGCGCTTATGTTGCTGAGATATTCCGTTCTGGGATCATGTCTGTTGATAATGGGCAGTTTGAGGCGGGCCGCAGCCTTGGATTCAATTATGTACAGACAATGATTTATATTGTAATGCCCCAGGCGTTTAAAAATGTGCTGCCGGCCCTTGGAAATGAGTTTATTGTGTTGCTAAAAGAAACGTCTGTATCAGGCTATATTGCCCTTCAGGACCTGACTAAGGGCGGGGATATTATAAGAAGCCGCACATATGATGCATTTATGCCCCTCATTGCCGTGGCGCTGATTTATCTTGTCATGGTGATGATATTTACAAAACTTGTAAATATGCTGGAGAGGAGGCTGAGGAACAGTGACCACTAGTGGAGATGTATTAATCAAGGTAGAAGGGTTATATAAGGTTTTTAACAATAAGCTCCATGCCCTGGATGGGGTTTCTGAGGAAATCCACAGAGGGGAGGTTGTGGTTATAGTAGGGCCGTCAGGTTCCGGGAAGTCTACGTTTCTGCGTTCCCTGAATTTACTGGAAATACCTACCAGAGGGCATATTTATTTTGAGGGAACTGATATAACGGGCAAGGAAACAGATATAGACCAGCACCGTCAGAGAATGGGAATGGTATTTCAGCATTTTAATCTGTTTCCGCATAAGACCATACTGGAAAATATTACTCTTGCCCCGGTGAAGCTTTTAAAAAAGAGCAAGGAAGAAGCGGAAAAGAGGGCCATGGAGCTTTTGAAGCTGGTAGGGCTTGAAAGTAAGGCTAATGCATATCCATCTCATCTGTCAGGAGGGCAGAAGCAGCGTATAGCGATTGTGCGTTCTCTGGCGATGGATCCAGACGTAATGCTTTTTGACGAGCCTACATCTGCGCTGGATCCAGAAATGGTAGGGGAAGTGCTTGAGCTGATGAAAAAGCTGGCCAATGATGGCATGACAATGGTTGTCGTGACACATGAGATGGGATTTGCCAAAGAGGTTGCTACCAGAGTCATCTTTATGGATGAAGGGAAAATAAAAGAACAGGGAACACCGAAAGATTTCTTTGATAATCCTTCTGAACCAAGGCTACAGGAATTTCTTTCTAAAATCTTATAAGATAGAGGGGTTCAGTTATTGGCTTTGGCCAATCGGACGTGCTTACATATCCGATTGCTCCATTGTTTGCAGGAATAAAGAGATATGTCAGGAAGCAGAGATGAAGGATGTCTGTTTTTCTGGATAGTTCTGTTATAGGATAACTCATAGTACATTTATTAAAAATGTCCTATGGGTTATCTTATTTTAATGAGACTTAATGAGCCATTCCCATAGATTTACTTTTACAAAACATTTGTTCCATGATACACTGATATCCATAGAACAGCTGTTAAGTGCCTATAGCTGGAGAAAATATAGACAAGGGAAGTAAAAAGACAAATGAGATATGAGAGAATAGAAAAGGCAGTGTTTGTGGAGAGGCCAAACAGGTTTATCGCCCATGTCCGTATAGGGGAGGGGACAGAGACCGTCCATGTTAAAAATACAGGCCGCTGCGCAGAACTTTTAAGGCCGGGAGTTTCTGTGTATCTCCAGAAGAGCGATAATCCTCAGAGAAAGACACAGTGGGATTTAATAGCCGTAGAAAAAGGCGAAAGGCTTGTGAATATGGACTCCCAAATACCAAATCGGGTCGTACAGGAATGGATACAGGAGGGGGGATTGTTTGGGGGCAGTGTGTACGTGAGGCCTGAAACGGTTTATGGGAATTCGCGTTTTGACCTTTATGTAGAGCATGGAGGGCGAAAGGCGTTTATTGAGGTCAAAGGGGTTACTCTGGAAGAAGGGGGGGAGGTCAGGTTTCCGGATGCGCCAAGTGAGCGTGCGGTAAAACATGTAGAAGAGCTGTGCAGGGCGGTAAAGGATGGATACGAGGCATATATAATCTTTGTTATACAGATGAAGGGGGTACGGTATTTTACTCCCAATATAGATACCCACCCTGAGTTCGGAGAAGCTCTTAAACAGGCACATAGTGCGGGGGTCAATATTCTGGCTTATGACTGCATAGTAGAACCAGATAGTATTGTCCTGGATGAACCGGTAGATATAGTGCTGGGAAACCCGGTGCTAAAAAAGGCCGCCGGGCCTCTGACAGAGTGGTATAGGAAGAACAAGAGAGATCTTCCGTGGAGGCGCCATATCAGCGCTTATAGAGTATGGGTGTCAGAGATTATGCTTCAGCAGACGAGGGTGGAAGCTGTCAAGCCATATTATGAAAGATTCTTAAAAGAACTTCCGTCTGTCAGGGAATTGGCAGAGGTTTCTGAGGACAGGCTGCTTAAATTGTGGGAGGGCCTTGGATATTATAACCGGGTACGGAATATGCAGAAAGCCGCCCGTCAGATTATGGAAGAGTATGGAGGAGTGTTCCCAGAGGATTACGAAGACATCCGGGGACTAACCGGAATTGGCAGTTATACTGCGGGGGCCATCAGTTCCTTTGCTTATGGGCTTCCAAGGGCAGCAGTGGATGGTAATGTGCTTCGGGTCGTGGCCAGGCTTCTTGCCAGGGCGGATGATATTATGAAGGCCAGTGTAAGGGGGGATATTGAGAAACAGGTTGAAGAGGCCATTCCTGATAATGAGGCGGCAGATTTTAACCAGGGACTTATAGAGCTTGGAGCGCTGGTCTGCGTGCCGGGAGGTGTTCCCAAATGTGGGGAATGCCCTCTGGAAGAATTATGTATGGCTAGGGCAAAAGGTATCCAAAATCAACTTCCGGTCAGGTCAAAAGCAAAGGGGAGGAGAATTGAGAAGAGGACTGTATTGATTTTCAGGGACGGGGATACATTTGCTATTAAAAAGAGGCCAGAAACAGGACTTCTGGCAGGCTTGTATGAGCTGCCCAATTTAGAAGGGCATTTAAACCGTAAACAAATCCTTGAGTATTGCCGTTCTATAGGTTTGTTTCCGATTCATATACATAAGGCAGGGGAGGCTAAGCATGTATTCAGCCATGTGGAGTGGCACATGACAGGATATGAAATCAAGGTCGATGAGCTGGAAAGAAACTGCAGTGAAAATATGATTTTTGCCAGGTGCGATGAAATTGAGAAAAAATACCCTATTCCATCTGCCTTCGAAGCATACAAAAAACTGATACATTGATCTGCAGCGGCCTGGAAGGCAGGACACAGGGTGTGCTTCTGGGTATACGTTGGCCTACAGCTATTTTGTAGCCTAGCTTCGGAGTAGAAGTTAGAGCTTACTCTGTTTTCTTGAAACGGGTAATTATTTATGCTATACTCAAGCAGGACAGTTATCTGTCAGAAGGAGCGGACAGTTTATGGATGGAAGAACAGCATTATCAAGACAGCAGCAAAAGTCAAGGGAGACTAAGGAAAAGATTTTTCAGGCCGCAAAGCGGATACTCCAGAAAGAGGGGTATGAAGAACTTTCTATTAAGAATATATGTGAAGAAGCAGGCGTTTCAAATGGAAGCTTTTATCATCATTTTAAGACAAAGGATGACCTGCTTTCATATTATATAGAGGATCAGCCAAGCATCAACCCGGATCTCCTTGATCTGCCTGCGGACTGTGATGAGGCGAAGCAGGCGATTATATATGTGTACCTCAATTACGTAGAGTATTGCCGTGAGCTTGGTGTAGAATTTATTTCAGGCTATTATGATACAAAGAACCAGGCGCTGAATCCTGCAATCCGTACAGAGCGCCCATATCCCATCGTTACAGTACAGACATATATTGAGCGGGCTGTAAGAGAGAATGCTATAGAGTTGGGAGTGGAAATTGAGGAATTTACCACAGATATCAGGATGATTGTAATAGGCAATGTATTTGAGTGGTGCCTGCGGGAGGGGAAAACAGATTTCGAAGGGAATATGAGGCGTTCCCTCGGAAAATATTTGGACAGTACGGTTTTACAGAGAGATGACGGTAAATAGCAAGGTATGGGGGGATGGGAATATGTATTTACTGGGAATTATAGCAGTAATGCTGGTGCTTTTATATTTATTTATGATTATGCCGCGTATGTCCACCCATAAACGTATGAAATTATTTTTGGGGACAAAGTGGGCGCACAGGGGACTTTATAATATGAAAAAAGGGATCCCGGAAAATTCTTTGGCCGCCTTTAAAAATGCAGTGAAGAAGGGGGTCGGGATAGAGCTTGACGTCCATATGACATGTGATAAAAAATTGATTGTATTCCACGACGATACACTAAAGAGAGTTTGTGGATGTGAAGGGAATATAGAGGAAATGGCATATGAGGACTTAAAAGGGTGTTACCTGAATCATACCTCTGAAAAGATCCCTCTTTTATCTGATGTACTAGATTATGTAAATGGACGGGTGCCACTGCTTATTGAGGTGAAACTGCCTACAAAAAATACAGAAATTTGCTCTTATCTGGAGAAAGAACTCAGAAGATATAACGGCCCCTATCTGGTACAGTCTTTCAACTGCCTTGTTTTAAGGTGGTTAAAAATGTATTGCCCGCAAATACTAAGAGGACAGCTGTCCTCAAACCTAACGAAAAGCAGTAATTCACCAAATTATTTATTGAGGTTCTGTGTCCAACATCTTCTGAGTAACTGTTGGTGCAGGCCTGATTTTATTTCTTATAAGCTTAGGGACAGCCATAATTTGAGTTTGAGAATAGTACACAGGCTGTATCATGCTCCTGTGGCAGCCTGGACCATACGTACCGAGGAAGAGATGGCGGCGGCAAAGAAAGAGTATGATATGTACATATTTGAGCAAAAACAGTGACAGATGGATTTCAAAAGATTTTGTTAAGGTTTTATGAAGATTATTGTTGTTGCTAGGAATTCATGTTATAATCGGGGCAAGTTAGAGGGGATTCATAAAGGGAGCGTCGAATATGGACTTAAGAAAGAGATTATCAGGACTAATTAGAAAATACAAACATGCCTGGGTATTTGCATATATTCTGGTTTATATGCCGTGGTTTGTTTATTTGGAAAAACATGTCACTACGAATTATCATGTTATTCATTCAGTAATAGATGATAAGATACCTTTTATAGAATATTTTATTGTCCCATATTTATTATGGTTTGTTTTTATTATTGCTACGTTCTTGTATTTTTTCTTCACGGATGTAGAGGGGTTCTATAAGCTGGCAAAGCTAATGTTTGCTGGAATGACTATTTTTCTGATAATTTCTACCCTTATTCCCAACGGACTGAACCTAAGGCCCGTATATTTTGAAAGGGATAATATATTTGTTGACATGGTAAGGGCGCTCTATAAGACGGATACGCCCACCAATGTACTGCCAAGCCTGCATGTATTTAATTCCATTGGTGCCTGTATAGCGATTTTCCACAGTGAGGCTTTAAAAAAGCACCCTATAATTAGCTGGAGCGCGTATATACTGTCAGGTTTGATTATACTTGCCACGATGTTTTTGAAACAGCATTCAGTAATTGATGTCATGGCTGCGGTTTTAATGGCATATATACTCTATCAGTTTGTTTATGAGTCAGAGAGGAAAAAAGTATTTAAACTTGCAAAACAGGCAGTATTTTGGGGAAAATAATAAATGTATCTGGGAGGAGAATTCCTGTATAGCATGGTATTATAAAAGAAGTCCGGTTTGAACAGGACTTCTTTTTTTGGAATATAGTATGTAGCCAAAGTGCCTGTAATGGTGCTATAATGTGAAGAGATTATGACAAATGTATTTAGGAGGAAACAAAACAGATATGGGAAAGATCATGTTGACAGGAGACCGTCCTACCGGAAGGCTGCATGTGGGGCATTATGTAGGCTCTTTAAAAAGAAGGGTTGAGCTGCAGAATACAGGGGACTATGATGATATATTTATAATGATAGCAGATGCACAGGCATTGACAGATAATGCAGATAATCCTGAGAAGGTCAGGCAGAATATTATTGAGGTGGCCTTAGATTACCTGGCATGTGGCTTAGATCCCGGAAAGTCTACAATGTTTATCCAGTCACAGATTCCACAGCTCTGCGAATTATCGTTCTATTATATGAATTTGGTAACAGTTTCCAGATTACAGAGAAACCCTACCGTAAAAGCAGAGATCCAGATGAGGAATTTTGAGGCCAGCATACCGGTTGGGTTCTTTACTTATCCCATCAGCCAGGCGGCTGATATTACTGCGTTTAAAGCCACCACAGTACCGGTGGGGGAGGATCAGCTTCCGATGCTAGAGCAGACAAAGGAGATTGTGAGAAAGTTTAATTCAGTATATGGGGAGACCCTTGTAGAACCCGATATCCTTCTTCCAGATAATACCGCGTGCCTGCGGCTTCCAGGGACAGATGGGAAAGCTAAAATGAGTAAGTCCTTGAACAATTGTATTTACCTTTCCGAGGAGCCGCCTGAAATCAAGCAGAAGGTATTTAGTATGTTTACAGACCCTACCCATATACGGGTTGAGGATCCTGGAAAATTGGAAGGGAATACAGTTTTTACTTATTTAGATGCTTTCTGCAGACAGGAATACTTTGGGGAATTTCTTCCAGATTATACAAACCTGGATGAGCTCAAGGAGCATTACCAGAGAGGGGGCCTGGGCGATATGAAAGTAAAACGCTTCTTAAACAATGTGCTTCAGGCTGAACTAGAGCCTATCAGGAACAGGAGGAAAGAATATCAGAAAGACATTCCTTATGTATATGAGATTTTGCAAAAGGGGAGCGAGAAAGCAAAGAGTGTTGCTGAGGGAACTTTACGGGATGTAAAGGAAGCAATGAGGATAAATTATTTTCAGGATCAGGAATTGATTAGCGCCCAGGCAGAGAAGTTCAGGAATAGCCAGGGATAACCGCAGATTTGTGAAGATTTACAAGGCTGCAGAGGTGGGATAAATCGGCGGGGGATTGGGTTCCCCGCCGATGAGAAAGTGAATAAATAAAACACAAAAAGCTGCCAGGAGATGTCCTGACAGCTTTCCCTCAAACGTGCGCGAGAAGATTCGAACTCCCGACCTTCTGGTCCGTAGCCAGACGCTCTATCCAGCTGAGCTACGCGCACATACTGAAAAACTCACTTCACAGCAAAATTGAGTATATAATATATTAAAAGATTTGTCAAGAAGTTTTGGAGAAAAATGCCTATTTCTATAAAACAAAATATGGATCTATAGAGTGGTGGTATTGGTGGCCGTCAGTCTGGAAATACATTGCCGGACAGAGAACTTCTGACTGTGGGACATAAATTAAGGGATGCCTTATGTTTATGTGAGACATCCCTTAGAATATCTGAATTGCTCAAAATCCTAAAACGGCCTGAACAGATGGCGTGGGATCCCATCCACCATAACGGGGGAGACATCGCCCTGTATTAGAGGGCGTACATAATTGATAAATTCATCAGTCACGTAGGAACCATCTTCATTTACCCATTCTCTCGGGACAAGTTTTTCATCATTGGCAATCTTATGGACATCCTTGACTTCAGTCCCGCTCTGGTATGGATCATCGGAAAGCCGCTGAATTACAACCATTTTACCTGAATCACCCTCATCTGCAGCTTTGACGGCGGCGCCGCCCACCTGATATGCTTCGAGGATATCTACCCGGGATGCACAGTGAGATGCAGAGCGCTGGAGGCTGCTAAGCTCTATGGCCCGTGTTTTACTGCCGATTTCACCGGCAATATAGCTTGCCAGGTAGTTGGCGGTGCCGGAAAGCTGCTTATGGCCGAATGCATCGACGAAATCTATACTTTGCCCCAATTCACAAACATAACGTCCATCTGGAAGCCGGATACCTTCGGATACAGCAACTACTACGGAAGGCTTCTGGGTAAGCAGATTTTCTACTTTGTCGCGAAATTTTTCAATATCAAAGGGGAGTTCAGGCAGGTAGATTAAATCAGGGCCTGAACAGTCCTCGCCCCTCGCCAGAGCGGCTGCGCCGGTAAGCCATCCGGCGTTCCTTCCCATGATTTCTACAACTGAGACAAGGCCCTTGGAATATTCTAGACAGAAGCTGTCGCGGATAATCTCTTTTACAGATGTGCCTATATATTTAGCAGCACTTCCAAATCCCGGCGTGTGGTCTGTCAGGGCAAGGTCATTGTCAATTGTTTTAGGACAGCCTACAAAGCGGGTATGGTGCCCGGTTACAATTGCATAATCAGACAGCTTTTTGATAGTATCCATGGAGTCATTACCGCCAATATAGATGAAAGCCTCAATATTCAGCTTATCCAGAATACTGAAAATTTTCTTGTAGACCTCCCCGTCTTCGTGGATCTCCGGCAGTTTATAACGGCAGGAACCGAGAAACGCAGCTGGTGTTCTTTTTAATAGTTCTGCATCTAACTCGGTTGTTATAAATTCAGATAAATCGATATAGCGCTCCTGAAGGAGCCCCTGAATTCCGTGCAGCATTCCATAGACCTTGCAGGCCCCGCGGTCTTTGGCGGTGCGGTAAACACCTGCAAGGCTTGAGTTGATTGCGGCTGTAGGGCCTCCTGATTGTCCAACAATAACGTTTCCTTTCATATATCTTACCTCCATCATTCATGAATATAACCTAAAGGGCATCCGCAAAATATATATATCTAAAGATGCCCCCTATTCACACCCTTGGCATATACGCATATTTATATGCAGAATGGTGTATAATCTATAATGTTTTCCATGTAGAAAACGACTCATAATAATAGTTTAGTGCATTTTGTATAATTTGTAAATGAAAAAATGAGAAAATCGGTAAAATTGCATAATTATTATAAAAATACATACTTGAGAGTTCCTTTTAAATTCATACCCGCATGGAGAGATATGCTAAGGCATCCAATAAGTACGGCAAAATGTATAAAAGTGCATTTTTTAACCAGTCTATATACAGAATGATTTTATGATGGTATAATATGACAATAGTACCAAGGGTGCAGATATTGTATGAAAGACACATATATTGGGGAGGAGAAAAGATGCATCAATTTGACTATTTAATTGTCGGTGCAGGACTGTACGGGGCCGTAATGGCATATGAACTGAAAAAGAAAGGGAAAAAATGTCTAGTAATAGACAGGCGCAGCCATATTGCAGGTAATATATATTGTGAGGATATTGAGGGAATCCATGTGCATAAGTATGGGGCGCATATTTTCCATACATCCAACAAAAGGATTTGGGAATATATGAACCAGTTTACGGAGTTTAATCACTATATCAATTCTCCGATTGCTATTTATAAAGATGAACTGTATAATCTTCCCTTTAATATGAATACTTTTAGTAAAATGTGGGGTATAAAGACACCCCAGGAAGCCAGGGATATGATTGACAGACAGGTTGCAAAGACAGGAATAACAAACCCCATGAACCTGGAAGAACAGGCGCTTTCCCTGGGAGGGCGCGACGTGTATGAGAAGCTGATTAAGGGGTATACAGAGAAGCAGTGGGGAAGAGACTGCAAAGACCTTCCGGCCTTTATCATTAAAAGGCTGCCTTTCCGTTTTACGTATGATAATAATTATTTTAATGACAGATACCAGGGCATTCCTATAGGCGGCTATAATCAGATTATTGAGAGGATGCTGGAAGGTATAGAAGTTAGGACGGAGGTAGATTTCTTTGAGTTCAGGAAGGCATTTCCGGACATTGCAAAGAACGTTATATTTACAGGTATGATTGACGAGTATTTTGGATATAGGTTGGGGGCATTGGAGTACCGCTCCGTCCGTTTTGAGACAGAGGTTTTGGACTTAAGCAACTACCAGGGGAATGCAGTAGTGAATTATACAGAGAGGGAAGTGCCGTATACGAGAATTATCGAGCATAAACATTTTGAATTTGGCCAACAGGAAAAGACAGTAATATCAAGGGAGTATTCCACCGAGTGGAAGGTAGGAATGGAACCCTATTACCCTGTAAACGACGAGAAGAATAATGCTTTGTTTGAAAAATATAAATCCCTGGCAGCAGGGGAGGGGAATGTGGTGTTTGGAGGCCGGCTGGGGGACTACAGATATTATGACATGGATAAGGTTGTAGAAGCTGCCCTCAATAAGCTGGAGGAGTTATAAAGAGCTTATGGACAATAAGAAAAATACAAGCCTCTGGCAGCAAATTGTTAGGTTTGCTGTTGTTGGAGGAAGCGCATTTGTTATTGACTATGGCATTATGGTCCTGCTGACAGAGGCGTTTGGTGTTAATTACCTTATATCCAGCGCGGTATCATTTTCTGTATCTGTTATTTTTAATTATCTTTTGAGTGTTCATTGGGTATTCAATGTGACCGATGACAGAAGCCAAACACAAGATTTTATGGTATTCATTATACTTAGTGTTATTGGATTGGGCATAAATCAGTTTATAATGTGGGTGGCTGTGGACAAGCTGCATATATTTTATATGCTCTCCAAAATTGGAGCTACCGGTGTGGTCATGGTCTATAATTTTATCACGAGAAAAGTGTTTTTAGAGAACGGGAAATAAACAGATATACTATACAGAATGCAGGCGCATAAAGTGCTTGCATTTTGTATATAAATCAAGTAAAATACAAGTATTCTGACAGGGTTTCACTATCATTTCAATTTGTATTCCGGCATCAGTTCTGATGGGCGTTTCAGACAAAGGTATAATTAAAGAATAGAAAGGAGTGTTATAGATCACAGAAGAAAATTATGAAGTTATTAAATTTATTGAGCATGGAGGGCGCTGCCGTATAGTTATGGACTGCCTTGCAGGGCGGCTGCTGATACATCGGATACAGGATGCTTCCCAAATTACGAAAGAGCAGCTATTTGGCTGGTTTACAAAAATGGCTGCCGAGTTGGAAAAGTATAGCCGATGCAGGAATGGCCAGTGTTACCGCTTCCTAAATCCGTACAGTATACTTGTGACATCTGATGATAAAATACTGCTTTTGGATTTAAATGCATCAAGCAATGCATTTGTTATACGGAATATGCAGAGGCCCGCCATGCGGGAGCATTTTGTCAGGCCTGTTATCCATATGCGGGAAAGTTCTAAATCTGCCCCTGATCTTTATGGACTGGGAAAGACAATACAATTCATGCTGGCTCATACAGAGTCTCTTATCTCACTTAATAAACTCGAAGAGTATCTTTTATTGAGAATTATCTTAAAATGTCTGGGAGAAAATCCAAAAAGAAAATATGAGAATATAAAACAGGTACAAAATGATTTATCAAAAACTAAGTGGAAAATACGGGGGAAAAAATTTTAAATATCAATGGAGGCGAAAGTGATAGTACCCCTGGACGAATGAAAAAAATTATTAGGTACCTTGCAATTTAAAAAAATTATGCTATAATGTCTAATGCAAGGTACCTAATGTTTTAGGTACCTGAATTTAAGTTCATTTATCAGTTATTATTTTAAACAGGTGAGGGAGAATGGAAGAAAAAGTTGACAACATGTTGGAACTGGGGTTAATTACCAGCCTTAGAATTTGCGGCCGTTATTTATACTTTCAGGCGGGAGAAAAGACAGGGCAGAAAAGGATATTGACGACTCTGCTAAGGTTTGGGAACATGACGCAGAGAGAGCTTCAGAGAATTATGGATATAAAATCAGCTTCATTAAGCGAGATTTTGGCAAAAATCGAGGCAGAAGGTTTTATTGCCAGAATGAAAAGCGATGAGGATAAACGCCAGGTAGAATTGCGTCTGACAGAAGAAGGGAGAAAAACGGCAGTCAGATACAAAGAGGAATATGCCTGCATGGCGAAGGAGCTGTTTGAAGGCCTGACGGATGAAGAGAAAGAGCAGTTGTTTACTTTGCTTGAGAAACTGGTAAAAAAATGGGCTGACAGAGGAGGTATGAAATAGGCAATGGTAAAAGAACTTACAAAATGTATCAGAGAATATAAAAGGACATCAATACTGACACCGATTTTTGTATCACTGGAGGTGGTCCTGGAGTGCATTATTCCTTTTATTATCGCACAGCTTGTAAATCAAATTAAGGCAGGGTGTGAATTTATGGTAATTGTCAGGTATGGAGTTCTGCTGATTTTAATGGCGGCGCTTTCCCTCTTGTTCGGGGCGTTGGCAGGATCTACGTGTGCTACGGCCTCTTGTGGGTTTGCACGAAATGTGAGAAAAGATATGTTTTATAAAATACAGACGTATTCCTTTAAGAATATTGATAAGTTTTCCACATCCTCCCTGGTGACAAGGCTTACCACAGATGTGACAAATCTTCAGATGGCATATATGATGATTATACGTATTGCTATCCGCTGCCCGCTTATGCTTATTTTCTCATTTACAATGGCGTTTATAATGGGAGGGAAAATGGCATGGATTTTTGTGGTTATGGTTCCCATACTGGGGATCGGGTTGGCCGTCATTATCAAATTAGTTATGCCGCTGTTTAAAAAGGTATTTAAAAAGTATGATAAGCTGAATAACTCCATCCAGGAAAATATCAAGGGAATGCGTGTTGTCAAATCCTATGTACGTGAAGAGTATGAAAAAGAAAAATTTGAGGCGGCTGCAGAGGATATACGTATGGATTTTACAAAGGCTGAGAGGATTCTGGCCGTTAACAACCCGCTTATGCAGTTTTGCATCTATTCAGTTATGATTTTTGTTTTGTATTTTGGGTCATATACAATCATTACATCCCGAGGCGTGGATTTGGATGTAGGGCAATTTTCGGCTCTTCTGACCTACAGCTTTCAGATTTTAATGAGCCTGATGATGATCTCCATGGTGTTTGTTATGATTACAATGGCCAGTGAGTCATCAAAGCGTATTGTGGAAGTATTAAAAGAGGAAAGCGCCATACATAATCCTGAGAATCCGATTTATGAAGTAAAGGATGGCTCTGTTGATTTTGACAATGTCAACTTTAAATATTCAGAAAAAGCGGAGAAGATGGCCCTGGCAGATATTGACCTACATATTAAGTCTGGGGAAACGATTGGCATTATCGGAGGCACAGGTTCTTCCAAATCCTCCTTAATCCAACTGATTTCCAGGCTGTACGATGCCACAGAAGGCGTTGTCAGGGTTGGGGGGGTTGATGTAAAGAAGTATGATCTTGAGGCGCTGCGGAACCAGGTCTCTGTGGTGCTTCAGAAAAATATATTATTTTCAGGTACTATCAAGGAGAATCTGCGCTGGGGCAATAAAGAGGCTTCAGACGAGGAATTAGTAGAGGCATGTAAACTGGCCCAGGCAGACGAATTTATTATGCAATTTCCGGCAGGATATGACACTCATATCGAGCAGGGCGGCACGAATGTGTCCGGCGGGCAGAAACAACGGCTTTGTATTGCCAGGGCACTTCTGAAAAAACCTAAGATTCTGATCCTGGATGATTCTACCAGTGCAGTGGATACAAAAACAGATGCATTAATCCGAAAGGCATTCCGGGAATATATACCGGATACAACAAAGATTATTATTGCACAGCGTACGTCATCGGTGGAAGATGCAGACAGGATTATTGTCATGGATAAAGGGACAATAGATGCAATTGGCACACATGAGCAGCTTTTGAGAGAGAATGATATCTATAAAGAAGTATATACTTCCCAAAATAAGGCAGGTGATGACAATGAATAACAGCAGACAGAATAAAATGAAAAAAGGGACTGCCGGGCGCTTGATTAAGACACTGTTTGAGTTTTATCCGGTAAAAATGCCAGTCGTAATTGTCTGTATTATTTTCAGTGCCGCAGTGAGTTCTATTCCGGCAATTTTTATGCAAAATGTCATAGCTATTGTTGAGGAGAGCTGGAGAAGTGGGGACTGGGAATCAGTTGCAGGCAGGGTTACTTTTTATGTGGGAATACTTTTAACTTTTTATATCCTGTCCCTGATCTTTGCATTTACCTATACCCAGATGATGGCAGTCATTACGCAGGGATTTTTAAAAAAGCTCAGAGGCAAAATGTTCAATGGAATGCAGGATTTGCCGGTAAAATATTTTGATACTCATAACCATGGTGATATTATGAGTTATTATACTAACGATATAGATACATTGCGGCAGATGGTATCTCAGAGTATCCCTCAGCTTTTGATATCCGCAGTAACTGTGCTGACTATATTTTTTATTATGATATATTTCAGTGTCTGGATGGCTTTAGTAGTTATAGTGGGCGTTATTTTTATGCTGGTGGTGACGAAAAAGGTGGGAGGTAATTCCGCTAAGTACTTCATCAGGCAGCAGATGGCTATTGGCAGGACAGAAGGGTATGTGGAAGAAATAATGAATGGACAGAAGGTTGTCCAGGTGTTTTGCCATGAAAGGGAATGTGAAGAGGCATTTGACAAGATTAATGATGCTCTGTTTGAAGATGCACAGAATGCGAATAAATATGCAAATATGCTCATGCCAATTCTAGGCAATATCGGGAATGTGCTCTATGTGGTTGTGGCATTGGCAGGGGGAATTCTGATGCTGGCAGGTGCGCCCAATGTCAGTCTTTCAGGAATGGCAATTGGTATTAGTATAGTAGTGCCATTTTTGAATATGACAAAACAGTTTTGTGGGAATATCAGCCAAGTATCAAATCAGGTGAATGCGGTGGTAATGGGACTTGCAGGAGCAGAACGGATTTTTAGCCTGATTGATGAAAAAGCCGAAGAAGATAACGGATATGTCACACTGGTGAATGCCAAAGAGGCCAATGGGGAATTAACGGAGTGCAAGGAACGTACGGGGGTATGGGCTTGGAAGCATCCCCACAAGTCAGATGGGACAGTCACCTATACAAGGGTTACAGGAGATGTCAGGATGTATGATGTGGATTTCGGCTATGAGGAAAACAAAACAGTACTTCATAATATTACGCTATATGCAGAGCCGGGGCAGAAGATTGCCTTTGTTGGCGCCACAGGTGCAGGAAAGACGACAATTACGAATCTGATTAACCGTTTTTACGATATTGCAGATGGAAAAATACGCTACGATGGTATTAATATTAATAAAATTAAAAAGGCAGACCTCCGGCGTTCTCTGGGAATCGTCCTTCAGGAGACAAATCTTTTTACAGGAACTGTGATGAGCAATATCAGATATGGAAAATTGGATGCCACAGAGGATGAATGTATTTCCGCAGCTAAACTGGCTGGGGCCCATGATTTTATAACACGTCTTCCAGACGGATATAATACCATGCTCACAGAAAATGGAGCTAATCTCTCCCAGGGACAGCGGCAGCTAATCGCAATAGCCCGCGCTGCAGTTGCAGATCCTCCGGTTATGATTTTGGATGAGGCCACTTCTTCTATTGATACACGTACAGAAGCAATTGTCCAAAGGGGAATGGATGCGCTTATGGAAGGCAGGACTGTATTTGTAATCGCCCACCGGCTTTCCACAGTGCGTAATTCAGATGTGATTATGGTGCTGGAGCAAGGAAGAATTATTGAACGTGGGACACATGATATGCTGTTGGAAGAAAAAGGAAAGTATTATCAACTATATACAGGGGCATTTGAGTTAGAATAAAAGAAATAAAGAACCCATAAAAGGGAGGATGCCGGGTAACTGCTTTTGCAGTTCCCGGCACGTATTATGAAAAAGTTTATTCAAATAGTATTGCATCTGTTGGCGAGTGTAATATCAAATAGCTAATATATAATAAATATTATTTATTTGATAACTATAGTATATGTGTCAGAAATGAAGAAAGAATGAGTAGAAAATGAAAGATTTTTAAATGATAAATGAACAAAATATGAACATAAGACAGAAATACAGCTGTTTTGAATAGCCTTGGTATATAAACAGGGACTGCCCTAAAATGAATTTCTATACAAGATGACTATGTAAGACACATAGATTAAATTTAAATCTTGCAGAATCTTCATTTAGTGGCAGTCCGTTTTTAGTCAAAGTAATTATATTTAGAATTTTCAATAAATATACTGCAGGCGTCTGCTGGAAAGTTCCTTTCTGTTGGCCGGGAGGCGTTCTTACTTTCGTGCTTTATGGCCAGATTGCCCTTGCCTTTTTGGCATCTACAACTCGTTTTACTGCGATAAGGTATGCGCCTGTGCGCAGGGTGGTATGCTCTTGCTGCGCAATATTCCATACTGCTTCAAATGCGGGATCCATAATGTTTTTGAGTTTTTCATTGACAGATTCTTCTGTCCAGCTTACGGATTGAATATTTTGTACCCATTCAAAATAGGAAACGACAACACCGCCGGCGTTAGCCAGAATATCGGGCACTACTATAATTCCCTTAGCATTTAAAGTAGGGTCGGCTTCCGCAGCAATAGGCCCGTTGGCCGCTTCTACAATAATCTCGGCTTTTATATGATCTGCATTGTCTGCATTAATCTGATTTTCCAGGGCTGCTGGTACAAGTACTTTTACATCCAGCTCCAGAAGTTTGCTGTTAGAGATGCGGGTGATCCCATCCTCCTCGTAATTTTCAAGAAGATTTTTACGGTTTTTGGATAAATATTCTAAAATAGCCGGGATATTCAGTCCTTCTGGCTTGTAGATAGCGCCGGATACGTCGCTGACAGCAACAATTTTCATGCCTTCCTTATAAAGCAGCTTAGCTGTGATGCTTCCCACATTTCCCATTCCCTGAATGGCAACTGTAGTCCCATTTGTGTCCAGTCCAAGTTTCTTGAGGATGTTTTTGGTTGTAAACATAACGCCGCGTCCAGTCGCCTCATTACGGCCTAAGGCGCCTCCTAGTTCGATAGGCTTTCCTGTTACAACACCATGTACGCAGTGTCCTTTCAACATACTGTATGTATCCATCATCCACCCCATAACAGCTGCGTTTGTTCCCACATCAGGAGCTGGGATATCCTGGTCCGGCCCGATTAAGGGGGCGATTGCTGCCGTAAATCTTCTTGTAATGGCACGTATCTCGTTTTCTGATAATTGATTAGGGTCACAGACTACGCCGCCTTTACCGCCGCCATAAGGGATGTTGACAACAGCGCACTTGAAGGTCATCCATGCTGCAAGAGCCTTTACTTCATCCAGGTTTACAGCAGGATGGAAACGGATGCCCCCCTTTGCAGGGCCTCTTGATGTGGAATGCTGGATACGGTATCCTTCGAATACATGTGTGGTTCCGTCATCCATCCGCACAGGGACTGCAACTTTTAATTCCCTTTCTGGAAATTTAATGGCTTCAATATCACTGTCTGTATAGCCTAAAATATCAGCGGCTTCCTTTACAACTTTTAGTACGTTATCATAAGGGTTATATTCCTGTCTCATAATGATTCTCCTTTACAATTTTGTTTGGCATAAATTTGGCGGTTGGCGGATAAAGGTTTATCCTAAAATCTTTTCAATTCCTGCGATTTTAACACATATTATAAAAATATCCATTGCTTTTTCCAGTTCGGCAGTGACAGGGTATGTAGGCGCTATGCGGATATTGCTGTCTTTTGGGTCTTTTCCATATGGATAGGTGGCTCCCGCGCCAGTCAGGGTAACGCCCGCTTCCCTGGCAAGCTGTACGGTACGGGCGGCACACCCGGAAAGGGTGTCCAGTGATATAAAGTATCCTCCTTTGGGATTGCTCCAAGATGCAAGTCCGCTGCCTTTTAGGCTGTCACCCAGTTTGCTCAGCACAATATCAAATTTTGGCCGGATTTCATCGGCTAGTTTTTTCATGTGGTTCCGTATGTTTTCCGGCGTTTTGAAGAACTGCACATGGCGCAGCTGATTTAGTTTGTCATGCCCTATAGTCTGTGCAGACATGTGTTTCTTGAATTCTGTAATGTTTGCTGTGCTGGAAGCAACTAGGGCGATACCGGATCCGGGAAAACTTATTTTAGAGGTAGAGAAAAAATAGTAAGGCCTGTCAGGATTCCCGGCTTTTGCGCACTCTGTTAAAATATCTTTTAACGGCACCTCCTCATAAATATGGTGGACGCCATAGGCATTGTCCCAGAAAATGCGGAAATCATCAGCGGCAGTTTCCATTGCCGCAAGTTCCTCGACAATTTGGTCACTATAGCATACGCCCTGGGGATTGGAGTGTAGTGGAACACACCAGATTCCTTTTATGAGGGGATCTTCTTTTACCAGTTTTTTTACAGTATCCATATCCGGACCGTCCTCATTGAGAGGAACAGGGATCATTTCGATCCCTAGCTCTTCGCATATGGTAAAGTGCCGGTCATATCCTGGGACAGGACAGAGGAATTTGACAGGGGTATCATTATGCTTATGGTATAGCCAGGGTTCACATCCTCCGGTTCCGAACAGGCACAAAAAGCTGATTGTGTCGAACATAAGATTAAGACTGGCATTTCCGCCTATGATGATCTGCTCTGGGTCTATCCCGAGCAGATCTCCAAATAGCGTTCTGCACTCAATAATACCCTCTAGTATTCCGTAGTTTCTGGCATCTGTACCGTCGGCCAATGTATAGTTCTCCATAGTCCTAAGAAGAGGGGCGCTAAGATCGAGCTGCGATGCTGCCGGCTTACCTCTGGCCATGTTCAGCTTCAGATTTTGGGCCTGTGCTTCTTTATACTGAACCTGGAGTTCTCTCAGTAAAGAGCGCAGGGCCTCGTCAGAATAATCTGTGATTGGTTTCATGATGTCCTCCTTGTTTGGATATTTCTTTTTCTTGCCTTTATTATAGAAATATCATAGAATAGAATCAAATATTTATATTTGTATAGTGATTATAACCAAATAATTATAAGGCTGGAGGGACGCTATGTTCAGCGGTATGAATTATGTATATGAAGTGTATAAAGAAAGGAGCTTTTCAAAGGCCGCTGAGAATTTATATATATCCCAGCCAGCTCTGAGTGCTATGATAAAAAAGGTGGAGAGCAAAGTAGGAATGCCATTGTTCGACCGCAGCACCACGCCAATTCAGCTGACGGATTGTGGGAAGCGGTATATCAAAACTGCTGAGAGGATTATGGATCTGGAGGATGAGTTTGCATATTATGTGGGCAACTTACATGAGCTAAGGACGGGGCATCTTTCAGTGGGAGGGTCTTATCTGTTTTCTTCCTTTATTTTTCCGCCTATCATTGCAAAATTCAGGGAGAGATATCCCCATGTAAAGGTTAGTTTGTTTGAAGGCCACACACCTTTGCTGGAACAAAAACTGTTTGCAGGGGAACTGGACATTATTATCGATAATTATCTTTTAGATGAAGCGGTTTATGAAAGAAGATTTTTTATGGAAGAACATCTTCTGTTGGCTGTTCCGGCTTCTTTTGAGAGCAACAAAAAAGCAGTTAAATATCAGCTCAGCGTGGAGGACATCCGGGGCAATGTACACTTGGAGCCTGCATTTCCGGGGGTTCCCCTGTGGAAGTTTAAAACAGAGCCATTTGTAGTACTCCGCGCCCATAATGATACAAGGGAAAGAGTGGAGGCTATCTGCCGCAGGGCGGAAGTACAGTTGAATTATTCATTAAAACTAAATCAGCTTCTGACCACTTATCATCTTACGGAATACGGCATGGGCGCCTCTTTTGTGAGCGATACAGTTGTCAAGAGCCTGCCTCCTGACGGGCAAATAATTTATTATAAAATAGATGACCCTGAGGCTGTCAGGGAGGTTTATTTATATTTTAGGAAAAATAAGTATCTTACAAAAAGCATGACAGAATTTATGAAACTGGCGTTGCCTGAGATGATTTAGAAAGGGGGAGGCAGAGTATGTACAATTGGGAAGAGCTTCTTAACAGGGAAGCGGTTACAGAGGAGGAAAAGAAGAGGATATGTAATAGCCTTATGACCACAGAGTCCCGTATGGAGAGGTTAATATTAAAGCATTTTACCCTGGAAGATTTCAGGAAGGTGAGGGAGAGGAGAATCGGCGAAGGGCTCATAGGGGGAAAAGCTTGCGGCCTTCTTGTGGCAAGGAAACTAATCGCAGTACGCTTGCCCGAGTTTAAAGAATATATAGAACCTCATAATTCATTTTTTATTGGTTCAGATGTGTTTTGTACATATTTGGAGCTAAACCATTGTGCACAGCTCAGAGAGCAGCAGAGAAAAGAAAAAGAACATTTTGCTAAAGTAGAGGAACTGAAAAAAAGACTTAGGAATGGCGCTTTCCCAGATAATATACGGGATGAGATGAGAAGGATACTAAGGCATTATGGCGCTACTCCAGTAATTGTAAGATCCAGCAGTTTTCTTGAAGATGGATATGGCAATGCTTTTTCTGGAAAATATGAATCAATCTTTTGTATGAACCAGGGATCGGAGGAAGAGCGGCTCAGCGAGTTTGAGGATGCCGTAAGGCAGGTGTATGCAAGTACAATGAATCCCTCTGCGATAGAATATAGGAGAAGAAGAAAACTCTTTGATGTGGATGAGCAGATGGCACTGCTGGTACAGAAGGTTGAGGGACAACGGTATGGAGAATTATATTTTCCTGTGGCTGCAGGTATGGGATGTTCCTATAATCCCTATAAATGGATGGAGCATATGAATCCTGATGCTGGCATGCTGCGTATGGTTATGGGCCTGGGCACCCGGGCAGTTGAGCGTACTCCCGGGGATTATCCCAGACTTGTGGGGTTAGACCGGGCGCGGGCCAATATTAGGACCACCATTGCTGAGCGGCACAAGTTTTCCCAGAGACAGGTGGATGTTTTAGATTTTTCAGAAAATAAGCTTGTGACGAAGCTTCTGGATAGGGTCATTCCAGGAATGGCAGAGGGGCAGAGGAAGCTTGTTTTAAGCAGGGATACGGAAGCGGAGTATATGCTGTCACAGAGGCGGCAGTTCAGAAAAGTGTATTTTGCAGATTGCCAGGGACTTGTAGATAAAAATGAGTTTATCCGTATGATGAGAAAAATACTAAAGATGCTGGAAGAAGAATACGAACGTCCTGTTGACGTGGAATTTGCAGTGAAGGGAATGGAAGAGGGCGGGTGGAAGGTGAACTTTCTCCAATGCCGCCCCCTGCAGGTTGCGCCGTCTGAACAAATAGAGATTCCGGAGGGTATAGACACAGAAATTCTGTTTGACGTGCGTAGGACATCTATGCGCAGGTCAAAAAAGGAGGTATTGGACTGTATTGTATGGGTTGACCCACAGGCATACTATGAATATCCTTATGCGAGAAAGCCTGATGTGGGCAGGATGATAAGCAGGATTAACCAGTTTTATGAGGAGTTGGATAAGAAGCTGATGCTGCTGGTTCCGGGGAGGATCGGAACCTCGTCTCCAGAATTGGGAGTACCTGTTGTATATGCAGATATCAGCCAGTTTACTGCAATCTGTGAGGTGGCTTACAGTAAGGCTGGATATCGGCCGGAGCTGTCATACGGGAGCCATATGTTCCAGGATCTGGTGGAGGCAGATGTGTATTACGGAGCTATCAATGAAAACAGTAAAACAAGGCTGTATCAGCCGGAATTACTGGGCCGTTTTCCCGACGTTTTTCTGAGATTATGGCCTGGAGAAGAAGAACTGTCTGGTATCATAAGAGTATATGATGTCTCTGGCACCGATACCAGCCTCCTGCTGGATGCAAAGGAGGGCCGGGCCGTATGCCGCTTGGGAAGCCGTGCTTTGAGGGAGGGTATATAGGGGGAGTTATAGAGGGGATATAAGTTAAACTTATAGAGGCATAAGATAATATGATTTTGTCTTGTCGCTGTCTTTATGATAAAATTATTTCAATAAATGAATAAAAGTATACAACAGGGAGGCTTATCTTAACATATTGAGATAGGCCCCTTTTTGTATAAAATGCAACGTTGTCTGAAGGAGAAATAAATTAGAGCAAGGAGGCGGGTTGATGAAAAAAGTTGGAGCAGTTACCATAGGGCAGTCGCCGCGGGTGGATGTGATTCCCGGCATTATGCCTATATTGGGAGAAGATATAGTAATTACTCCAGACGAACAACAGGTGCAGCAGGCATACGAGCAGTGGGAACCCATTATGAAAGAAGTGACACCTATCACGGCAAATCCGTATGGGGATATGTCGGGGGG